>JAEEGF011889972.1_pt1 | contig 22290 bp, 15 predicted proteins | sample 9134171 | NCBI WGS metagenome assembly JAEEGF01 (sample SAMN16246542, study PRJNA631951) | gut metagenome | biome: gut microbiome; feature: rumen; material: AP-attached | host: Bos | place: Iran: Karaj | collected 2018-10 | reverse complement strand
GATCCAAATCATGTCCAGATCGACTGTGTCCGAAAGCGGGATGGTGATATTTTTAGAAGTCTCCCCTTTCGCGCAGAAGAAGAGCTTTTTATTGTCAAACGTGACTACATAAGGATTGGACGCGGACGCGACTTCCGCCCAGTGGACAGCGTCGGTGCTCTGATAAAGTGTTCCGGTATAGGTCACTATCAGGTTTGTTCCATCTGTTTCACAAGTGATAGTCGGCTCGGTTGCCAGGGCTGTTGCCGAAACCAATGCCAAAGACAAAAAACCAGTTAAAAATTTAATACGCATAAGTTTTAATGATCCATCACCAAATGGACTGCTGTAGAATAATATAGCACTATTTTTACGAAAATGCAAGCAAAACACGATATTTTTTAGAACCACATTAAACACATATAATTTATTCAAAATCAAAATGTTTTGTAGAGACGGCCGATTCGGTCGTCTCGGAGACGCGCGGGTCGTGCGTCAATATTAAACTATTGTTATTAAATAATTTATCTGTGTTTATCTGCGTCCATCTGTGGTTCTTTTATAACCTCGTCAGGGTAAAAAAAAGAGACGCGCGGGTCGCGCATCTCTATATAACAAATTGTTATTGAATGATTTATCTGCGATTCACTAGGCGTCCGGCCACAGTTTGGCAGACTCTTCTCTCAGCTTGTACTTCATTATTTTTCCGCTTGCCGTCAGAGGATACTCTTTGACAAAAGCAATGTATTTGGGGATCTTGTACCAGGCGATCTTGCCGCGGCAGTAATCCAAAACATCCTGCTCGGTAAGCTGTGCATCTTTCTTTAAAATAATAAAGGCACCCGGCTGTTCACCGTATTTCTTGCTGGGAACACCCACGACCTGAACATCCGAGACTCCTTCGATATTGGAAAGGAAGTCTTCCAGTTCCTTGGGATAGATATTTTCACCGCCGCGAATGATCATATCTTTCAAGCGTCCGGTGATGGAAAAATATCCGGCATCATCTTTGACACCGATATCCCCGGAGTGGAGCCAGCCTCTGGAATCGATCACGCGAGCCGTTTCCTCCGGCATCTTGTAATACCCCTTCATGGAATTATACCCGCGGGAACAAATCTCGCCCGGAGTCCCGTTGGGACAGATCTCGCCCGTATCCGGATCCATGACTACCACTTCCATGCCCGGCATCGCTTTGCCGACCGTGGAGCATTTGCGGACCAGATCCGGCTCATCGTAACGGGTCTGTGTCGTGACCGGGGAAGCCTCGGTCAGGCCGTAGCATATCGTCACTTCACGCATATTCATCTTGTCCACAACTTCATGCATGGATTTGATGGGACAAGGCGACCCCGCCATGATGCCCGTTCTGAGAGACGAGAAATCAAACTTCTTGAACAAAGGATGTTCCATGATGGCGATGAACATGGTCGGCACACCATAGACAGCCGTGCATTTGGCCGTTTCAATGGACATCATCACGGTGACCGGGTCGAATTTTTCGACAAAGACCATCGTCGCGCCATGATTGACGCAAGCCATGACACCCAGCACGCAGCCGAAACAATGGAACAGCGGTATCGGCAGACAGACCCGATCCACCGGGCTGAAGTTCTGATTGCGTCCGATCCAGAAACCGTTATTGCCAATATTGAAATGGGTCAGCTGGACACCTTTGGGGAATCCTGTCGTGCCGGAGGTGTACTGCATATTGACCACGTCATGGCAGGAGACCTGGCTCTTCCGCTTCTCATACTCTTCATCGGAGACCATGACACTGATGGACTGCAGTTCATTGATGGAATACATTCCACGGTGCTTCTCCGGTCCCAGGAAGAATACCCGTTTCAGGAAAGGATACTTCTTGGATTTCAGCTCACCTCTGGGGCATTCGCGCAGTTCCGGGACCAGCTCGTAAACGATCTGCACATAATCCGCGTCACGCACGCCATTGATCAGGAACAGATTTTCGCAATCCGACTGTTTCAGGACATAGTCCAGTTCACTGCTGCGGTAATTGGTGTTGATCGTCAGCAGAATGGCGCCGATCTTGGCTGTGGCGAACATGAGAGTGACCCAGTCGGGCACATTCGTTGCCCAAACGGCCAGCTTCTCGCCGTGCTTGACACCTAAAGCCATCAGGCCTTTGGCCATTCGATCTACCCTGTCGCTGAATTCTCTCCACGTCCAGCTCATCTGGCGGTCAGGATACATCACCGCGGGATTATCGGGACAGCGCTCCAGATTATTGTCCAGGAGACGACCCAACGTCCAGGGGCGCGTCACCGGCACCCCGTCATACATTCCGTAATCTTCTTTTATCACGTGTTACACTCCGCTTGAAACGCTCTCTTAAAATGGGGTCATAACAACAGCCACGATCTCCGCCGGGGCTGTTCCAGCCGCTCTCAAGCTATGAGGTACCAGTGAATCGTAGTAGGCTGTATCGCCGGGATTCAAAATCTCTACGGTCTTGCCGCAGGTCAATTCCAGTTGCCCGGAAACCACATAGATGAATTCTTCTCCTTCGTGTGAGGATGTATGATTCTCTTTGGAATCGATCACCACATAAAAAGGTTCCGTATGACGATCCGGCTTGCCCTCACCCAGAGAATAGTACTCATAACCATCTGAACTGGAAGCTGATTTTTGCAGTCGTTCGGCACGATCCGCTTTTCTCACGATCAGAGGATCTTCTTTAAACTGATCATCCATAAAGGAACCCAGCCGCAGACCCAGGGCCCGCGCCAGTTTGATCATAACGCCGATAGACGGCACAACTTCTTCATTCTCTATAGCCTGGACGATCTGGAGCTTGACTCCGGATCTCTTTGCTAAGTCTTCGATAGTTATCTCCTTCGTTTTTCGGAAGGATTCAATGCGTTTTCCTACACTCATCGCAGCCACTAGGATACATTTATTTTTCTCAATCTCAACCTATTTTTTTTAATTTTTTTTCAGCTTCCGCTGACGGTATAATCAATTCTTATTGACCATCTTTTTGAAATCCTTCTATCGGTAAAATTTTATAAAACCAATATCTTTGCAGCACTGTCATGCCAAAATCATAAAGAATGTAAAAAATAACCGGCCCCAGCAAATTCCCGGACAACCAGTAAAGCGCGCATAAAAACATACCGATAAACGTTCCCCATAAAAAATAGAAGTTATTCAGCCAATACAGCATTCCGAACGCTAAACCGGTAATGATCATGCCCGGCCAGGGACCCCAAAGCTCCATCAGCCCCTCCTGTATCAATCCTTGAAAAAAGAGAGACTCTCCGACACCGATAAAAACAGAAGCCAAGAGATAATGATACCAGCTCCACCCCGGAGACATCTCCTCATCCACATCATACATTTGCAGGATATGGCTTCTGACGGCCGGTATCTTTAAACAAAATAAAATGGAAAAGATCACCAGCGGGATGAACGGAGTCAGCAATCCGCCTCTGATGGCGATCCACGTCCAGGAAAGATGTTTTAGCGGATCGATCCCGGCCAGCCAGCCGAAGAAAAAAGCGGCCAGACACATCCCGGATTCCAGCAAGACCGTAAAACCAAAAGATTTCCAGATTTCGCCTTTTGAAATTTGTTCTGAACCTTCGCTCACTTTTTCAACTCCAAAACGCCGCCTTTGCGAACCTTAAAACGCTGGCCTCTCCATTCCACCTGATTTCCGCAAAAGGCACACAGCCAAATCATAAATTGGAACAGATCTTTCAGCCATGCTAACCCCGCGGAACGGGCCGCGCTCCAATTAGAAGCCAGACGGCGCTGCAGATCCGCCACAGCCAGGACACGTATCAGCAGGACACATCCCGCAATGATATACCGGCCGGAGCAACTACCGCCTAACAGCCACAGGACTGCCCAGAAAGTGGTATTGGAAATAATGCTCAACCCGTAGGAAACAGGACGCTCGAAACAAATCGTCCGGGCCCACCGGAGCTGATGTCCCCAAACAGTTCTTATGCACGCTTGATGAGCAATAGAATCAACCACCAAAGGCGAAAGGACGATCTTCTTTCCGCCGCGATGGATACGGTTGCCAATGTGATAATCATCGGCCAGCATATTGGCCAGAGGCTCAAAACCGCCCGTTTCACGAAACACTTTGGCATTTACAGCCATCACCGCTCCCAGGCAGAAGTTTTGTTCCGACAGCCGCAGACTCTGCGCGACCTGACTCCAAAAATCCGCATTGACACCGATTTTTTCCAGGGACATGGCAAATCCCGGAGGAGCAACTAATTGATAGAGACAATTCACCGCTCCATTTTGTGGATCACTCAGGGGCTGCACGATATTTCTGACCAGATCTTTTGGTGCGAGGATATCCGCGTCACTGATGATCCAAACCTCGCCCCCGGCCCGGCGGCTCATCTGTATCAGGCTGGAAACTTTCCGATTTGCACCCAATTCCTCCGAGCAAATAATTGTATCTGTATGGGCTGCCGGATAGCGTTTGAGCAGGCGCTCCAATTCCGGCAAAACAGGATCCCCGGGATCCGCTACACCAAACAGGATCTGCACATTCCCCTGATAATCTTGTTCCAGCCAGGAGGCAATACATTCCATTGTCCGGGGCTCACAGCCTTTCAAAGGTTTGAACAATGTGACATCCGGAGCGTAGGGCGTTTTTTCCAGTCGCTGATGAAGCGGCAAACGAACCGCTTCCCACCATTGCCACAGCAGAACAGCAAAGCTCACCAGACAGATCCCGCCCAGAACAGAGTCCATATACATACTTTTATACGTCTATAACGGGACCGTCGTCATCGTCGTCATTATCTCCTATGCGGCGGCGCTGCTGTCTTTCATCTGTGTCATCTTCGTCAGGATCATCAGGGATCTTCATCACGATGCGTTTTCTTCCAATGATGAAGTTCACGACAGTCGTGACAAAACTGATCACCAGCGCTCCTAAAAGCGCGGAACCAAAATTCGCCACATGGAAATGAGGAATAAAGGTGCCGACGATCAAGAGCAAAAACGCGTTGATGAAAAAGTAAAACAGCCCCGCTGTCACCACCAGCAGAGGAAAGGCCAACAAAAGCAACACCGGCTTGAGCAAAGTATTCAGGATGCCCAGCGCCAATGCCGCCAGTACTAAAGTCACATAACTGTTTGCATAAGTGATGCCCGGCACGATCCAGGCCGCCACTAATACAGCCAGTGTATTAACAGTCCATGTGATAAAATGTTCTAAGGTGAACAACCTCATTTAGCATTCTTGTCGCCAATGAAAAAGCCGCAAACGACAGAAACAGCGGTGATGACCAGCGCACCCAATAATGCCGGCACAAAACCATCTACTTCAAAATCCTTCACCAGATAGCTCACCAGAAACAGCAAACCGGCGTTGATGATGAAGTAAAACAATCCCGCTGTCACCAGCAGAAACGGGAGAGATAATTTGACAAGGATCGGCTTGAGCAAGGTATTCAATACACCCAGCACCAGCGCCGCCAATATCAGAGTCACAAAACTCTTTCCGTAAGAAATACCCGGCACAAAATGAGCCGCGGCCATGACGGCCAATGTATTTACGATCCACGTTACGATATATCCAGAACTAATCAATTTCATTTCAATTTTCCTCTGCTTGAGGTTGAACCATTAGATAGCAGGTGGTTGTGCCTGCTTTTATTGTTGTACGCCCCGCGCCAGCGGGTAATAAACAAAATTCTCCGTTTTTCAAACACACCGTCTCACCTCCGGCGGTCACCGTCAATTCACCCGACACCACGCCAAAAATAATGGGAACAATGTTGTTGATATAAAAATGCTGATCGCGTTTCAGCTGATATTCATCACACACGAAAGCGGGATCATTAAATAGAAAGCGTGAACTCAGTATCTTGTTCCGTGAAAACCTGGACTGGATCAGCTGAGGTTCCTGATAGCCGTAATCCAAACACTTCAGCGCTTCTTCTATATGCAGCGGACGCGATTCCCCTGTTTCCTTGCGATCCCAGTCATAGATCCGATAGGTTGTATCAGAATTTTGCTGGATCTCAAACAACATCACTCCGGCTCCTATCGAATGGATACCCCCCGGCGGGATCAGGATGGCATCCTCCGCTTTTACCGGGTTAGAGTGCAGCAGAGATCCGACATTCCCCTGCTCGACCGCGATGTTAAACATCTGAGGAGTGGTCCCTTTTTTCAATCCGGTGTATATCTGTCCGCCCTGCTCCGTGTATGTAACGAGCCACATTTCCATTTTATCAGGATGGACTTGCACGGAGATATCCGAGTGGACATCTAAGATCTTGACTAAGATAGGAAATCTGCCATTGATATCACGGGCCTTCCCCATCAATCCATCATGATGATGCTCCATCAGCCAATGAAGTGTTTTGCCGGAAAAAGCACCGTTCGCCACAACACTTTCAACTTCCAGTCTGTCTGATATCTCCCACGATTCCCCTATCGGCATCTGAGGCGGTAAAGCTTTTCCATAAAGGGTCTCCAACCGACGGCCACCCCAAACCTTCTCAACGAAGAAGGGATGAAAAATCAGTGGATACATTTCAGACATAATCACTTCATTATTCACTGCCGCGCATCGAACTCAAATCTGAATCCGGATTCTCAAAGAAACGGCCATAGTTTCTGAACTTCTGGTAACGTTCCGCGATCAATTCGTCTTCGGATTTATCTTTGAGCGATCCCCATGCTGACAACAGCGCAGTTTTTAACAGCTTGGCGGCCTCCACAGGATCATGGTGCGCCCCGCATATCGGTTCCGGTATGATTTCATCCACCAGACCGAAATCCAGCAGATCCTTCGCCGTTATCCGAAGAGCCTCAGCGGCTTTTGATGAAGCCGTGCGGTCTTTCCATAAGATGGCGGCGCATCCTTCCGGGCTGATCACGGAGTAGTAAGCGTTTTCCATGATCATCACGCGGTTGGCCACACCGATCCCCAAAGCTCCGCCGCTGCCGCCTTCACCGATCACCGCGGCAATAACAGGCACCCGTAAACAAAACATCTCACGCAGATTCACCGCGATAGATTCCGCGATATGGCGTTCTTCGGCTCCCACTCCGGGAAAGGCTCCCGCCGTATCTATCAAGGTGATGATCGGCACGGAAAATTTATCAGCCATCTGCATCAAGCGTAAAGCCTTGCGGTATCCCTCCGGATGAGCACAGCCAAAATTGCGGTAAATATTCTCCCGTGTGTCTCTTCCCTTTTGGGTGCCAATGACCATCACCGGCTGTTCCTCCAGTTTGGCGAAACCACCGATCATGGCATGATCATCGGAGAAACGTCTGTCCCCGTGCAGCTCCACAAAATCAGTAAAGATCCGTTTGATATAATCCAGACAATAGGGACGCTGAGGATGCCGGGCAATTTGAACTTTCTGCCAGGCACTCAAATTGGAATAGATCTCGTCACGGGTCTTCTGAAGGTTCTTCTCTAATTTGCGGATCTCCGCATCTGAGACGGCCTTCTTTCCCTCCGCCATCTGACGATTTCGCAGCTCCGTCAGCTTTTGTTCCAACTCCAACGCGGGGGCTTCAAAATCCAGAGTATTATTCATAATTGCCACAGTCTTAAGAGAGAGCACCCTCTCTACCATCATCGTAAATCAAAACACTGCATAAAGCAATAACTCTATGGAATTATCAATAGTTGGAAATATGCTGGCATGAGCACACATTCTTTTGATACTGTGTCTTAAGGTGTGTATAAACGGCACATTTTTTGTTTATGAAAAAATACTGTATCTTATTTCTGATTTTTACACTCTGCGGGACATCTTGTCTTTTCGCAAAAATAGATTCTCCACAAACGATTTATATATTGGATATACGTGATCTGAAAAAGGATTGGACCAAACCGGAAAGAACCCCGGAGATATGGGATACACTGCACGCTCTGGCCGCGTTACAGGGGATCGTCAACCGCGAAAAGCCTCAGTTGTACTTCAACTACTGCTCCGGATTCGGTGTGGAAACCGATGAGTTCTGGATGAACTGGTACCGGACGGAGGATGAATGGCTAAAAGAAACAGAAGTCGTTCAGTTAAAAAGTATTGAAGAAGTTTTTGACACTTTCAAAGAGGTTCCGCAGGGTCTTGTCGTCTATGATCCCAAAGTCAACTCCACATCCAACTTAGCTTCCACGGCCGCAGGAATATACGATCTGATCCCGGTGCGCTGGAGCGAGCAAACCAACTCCATTTGTCAAAAGCTTTTGGCCCGATACCACTATCCCATCAGGGAAACCTTCATAAACAGCGACGGCTCAAGCAAATTTACAGGAAAAGGAACCATCCCCGATACGGATATTCCCAGCACGGGGAGCGCCAAGTGCGACGCATACCTCTGGGCCGTAGAGAAATATATCAAAACAGGGCTGTGTGATCCCCTTTTCGCGGCCTATTATATTGATTCTTTCTGGATCCAACTGCCCAATACATCCGGACCGGATATGCATACGCTTTCCAATCATGATTATTTTATCAGTCACCGCGCCTTCTTTTTCGATCTCTCACCCTGGGCCGATGAAGCCCCAAATGATGACCTGCAGCAGCCTCTGGGAGCGGATCTTGTGACTTTCCGCGCCATCATGGATGCTCTTTACCTGCAAAACGGCGGGCGGATCCTGAAAGTGGGTGGATTCACACCCTGGCCTTTCAAATACACAGACCATGGAGCCGTCAAATGCAAACATGGCGGAGTCGAAACGGAATGGCAGTTTGGCAAAATCATTTCCCAATATAACGGCTATATGGAAGCGGACGCGGCCGGACTTTCCGCAATGGCCAACGCCTCTTTCCATACTCATTATCCTCTTCAGAAGCATTATTCCCAGCCGAATGCCAAGACCGATCTGCAAGTCTGGAAGGAGAAAGGATTTATCACAGAAGACGGCAAGGTGAAACCGGGTCTTTACGTGGGTCACTATGTGGGTGATTATGACTCTCCGGCATGGCTGTATAAAGCGGTTCCCAACTTCTTCAATGATAAGGACCTCGGCACTGTCCCACTGGGATGGGCATTCGATCCGAACCTGGCGGATCGCGCGCCGATGGCTCTTGTTTACGCCTATCAAAAAGCGACGGCTAATGACTTTTTCATCACAGGCGACAGCGGTGCCGGGTACCTGAATCCCCGTTCTCTCACTCAGCGTGACAGTGTCCCCTATCCCAGCGGATTGACTGCCTGGGCGGAACATTGCGCCCGGTACATGGAGCGCTGGGACATGAGCATTGTCGGTTTTATTATTGACGGCTCCGGTTACGCGTCCGGCCCGGAGGAGTTCGCGGCCTACAGCCGATTCAGTCCGGATGGATGCGGCACCCACTACGAACGGGAAAGCGGCATCCGGGCCGGAGGGATACCTGCCTGCAATGAATGGGATATTGATCCCAATCCCAAACTGGCGGCGCGTGACATCGCCGGAGTCAGCCAAAGATATCATAAAACCCCCGGATTTTCCTGGTGCCGTTCTATTTTGAAGAATCCGGGCTGGTATCTGCAATTATCCGAGATCCTGAAAAACGAATATCCCGACGCGCCTGTGATCGTCGTGGATCCTTATACCTTCTTTGGACTGCTGAAGCTCTCCTTTGAAACCGCGGAAAAACATTAAAAAAAACTCGGATAGATTTAGCTTTGTGCTTGCATTTTAACAAAATGCATGCTATTGTACGCATTGGTTATTTTAAATAAGGATGTCAACAATGGGCAATCGTAAAAAATTAGTGATCAGTATGCTTGGGCTGATAATGGTCGCGGCATTGGTTTGGGCGGCAGGTTCACTTCCGGTCATTACCTCTCAACCGAAAAGTCAGACAGTAAAAGAAGACAGCAGTGTGACTTTCAATGTTGTTGCTACCGGGGGGCTAAACATGGACATGGTCTGGATCAAACCGGGTAGCTTCATGCGCTATTACAAGGTGAACTCTTCGTCTGAATTGCCACAGCAGGTGACTCTGACTAAAGGTTTTTGGATGGGCAAGTATGAAGTGACTCAGGCACAGTATAAAGCTGTGATGGGAAGTAATCCTGCCAAGAATTACGGAGTCGGAGATAATTATCCGGTGTATTATGTAACATGGCATGACGCAACTAATTTCTGTGCCAAGCTGAACGCTCAGGAAAAGGCGGCGGGTCGTCTGCCGAATGGATATGAATACACATTGCCCACAGAGGCGCAGTGGGAATATGCATGCCGAGCCGGGACAACGGGTGATTATAATGTGAACGGCGCGACATTATCTGATTTAGGATGGTATGCTGACAACAGCAATTCCAAGACTCATCCGGTAGGACAAAAGAAACCGAATGCCTGGGGACTATACGATATGCATGGGAACGTATGTGAATGGTCTTTTGATTGGTATGGAGGGTATCCGTCAACAACATCATTGACGGATCCCCAAGGTGCTAGTACTGGCTCATTCCGCGTCTTGCGCGGTGGCTATTGGAAGGACGATGCGAGCGACTGCCGGTCGGCGCGACGGCGCAACAATTCCCCTGGCAACAAAGAAAACTATTGTGGGTTCCGCGTGGCTCTTTCTGCAGTTCAATAGATTGTAAGGACAAACGGATCGCGTGTTTACGGGATTTAAATATATGAAAACGACAAAAATATTAACAATATGCGCGGCAATGTGGATGCTGTGCGGAACGATATTTGCGCAGGCTCCTGTTGCGGGAAAAAATTTCAGTGTATCCTTGTTGGCCTATCAATGGAAGAAGGACGGTGTGGCTATTCCCGGGGCGACCAGTGCCAGCTATACGATCGATTCCACGAAGAGGAGCGATGCCGGAAATTATACCGTAACGGTGAGCAACAGCGCCGGCAGTGTGACCAGCAGTGCGGCAAAGCTGACAGTGAACTTAAAAGTTCCAACCATTACTAAGCAGCCAGTAAGTCAGACTGTCAATGAAGATGGCAGCGTGACTTTGACTGTGACAGTGAGCGGATCCGAACTGCGTTACCAGTGGTATAAGGATGGCTATTCCATCAACGGTGCGACAAATGCGAACTACAAGATCACCAATGTGACACCCGACGATGCAGGCAGTTATACGGTAAAGGCAAGCAACAGTGCGGGCAGTGTGACCAGCAGCGCAGCGGTGTTGACTGTGAAGTTGAAAACTCCAACAATCACTAAGCAGCCGGTGAGTCAGACGGTTACAGAAGGAAATGCCGTAACTTTTACTGTGACGGCAAGCGGATCCGAACTGAGTTACCAATGGTATAAGGATGGCAATTCCATCGATGGTGCGACAAATGCGAACTATAAGATCACCAATGTGATACCCGGCCATGCAGGGAGTTATACGGTAAAGGTAAGCAATAGTGCGGGCCTTAGAACCAGCAGCGCAGCGGTGCTGACTGTGAAATTGAAAATGCCTGTGATCACAATGCAACCGGCCAATTTAACAGTTTTAAAGGGCAGCAGCGCAACCTTTACGGTACAGGCCAATGGAACGGACATGAGCTACCAATGGTATAAAGACGGTAATCCCATCAGCGGAGCGACCAAGACCAGCTATACGATTGACAGTGTGTCGGAAAACAGTGCGGGCAGCTATACGGTAACCGTGAGCAACAGCACCGGCAGTGTGACCAGCGAAACGGCGGTCTTGACACTGAAGAAAGACGAAGTCAGTGTTCAGCGCGAAGTGAGCGTGACCGGGAACAAAGCGACCGTTACGCTGACAATCTCCAACGCTCCGAAAGGATACTTCGGCTCACTGGAAGAAGTCTGGCAGAGAAATGATCTGACTTTCAGCGACATCAGCAATGATGGTACCGCCTCGGAAACGGAAGGAGGCATGAAAGTCGGCTGGAGCGGATTTGACATGAGCGGGAATTATCAGTTCCCCGGCATTCTGACCTATACCGCGTCTGTTCCGCAAGGAACCAGCGCGACTGTGACTCTGAGCGGTCAACTGGTGATCACGACTGCTAACGGAATGGTCAGTGCAGATATCACTGCGATAAACGTGACATTTACAGCCGCGCCAGCCGCGCCGGTCATTACCGCACAGCCGCAGAGCCGGACCGTCAGCGAAGGCGACAGTGTGACCTTCAGCGTGACAGCGGCCGGAAGCGCGCCGTTGCTTTATCAATGGTTCAAGGACAATTCACTGCTGAGCGGAGCCAACGGTTCCACCTATACGATCGGGAGCGTGAAAGCGAGTGATGCCGGGACATATATGGTGATGATCAACAACACACATGGAGCGGTGATGAGTGATCCGGCGACCCTGACAGTGACAATACAGGGAGAAGCACCGGAGTTGAAACTGGAACCGGCCGGAAGCGGCAAGTGGAAAATCACCTTCACTGGAACGCTGCAGGAAAGCACGGACATGAAGAGCTGGAAGAATGTGAGCAGCACCCAGGACGGTACATATACATTCTCCCCCGCTGTCGGCAAGAAATTCTACAGAGCGGTGAAGTAGTTCAGTCACTCATTACATAACAAAGAATCCCCGATGTACAACAGCACCGGGGATTCTTTTTGCTTCGCTCACCCCCGGCTGTAATCGGATCGCCCCGTCGGAGCTTTTCAATGAACCCCTTTGCAGGGGTTTTCTAATGAGACGAGCGGGTCGCACGGTTCGGCATAACGCAAAATCCCGCAGGAATCCATTTTGAACACCCTAACGGGGTGATATGCAGCCGCGCGACCGCACGGCTGAGACGACCGAATCGGCCGTCTCTACGGGTGAAAATCCCGGAGGGATTCTGACTGAAACCCCGTCAGGGGTGATATGATAATAGCCGGGGGTAAGCGCAGCGCAACCCCCGGTAAGACGATAATATATGCCCTCACCGGGAACCGGTGACAGAACCGAACATCGGTCTCGCACCGAACGTCGGCCTCGCAAATATCCACACCCTCAAGATGCAAAAAGACGAGCGGGTCGCTCGTCTTTACAGAACACATTGTTATTAAATAAGTTATCTGTGTGTATCTGTGTCCATCCGTGGTTCTTTTTTAAAGGCGAAATCGCCATTATTGCCATAAAAGGTTTTGGATTTGCCAAAAGGCAGGATATCTGTCTTGGCAAATGTTTAACCTTAGACCTTATCAACTGGAAGTATTCCGGGATCACAGTACGGGCATTCTGATCCTGCACTGGTCGCGTCAGATCGGCAAGACAACGACACTGGCCGCCTGGGCGCTGGAACGGATCGTGACCCTGCCGGGACACACCGTCACCGTGCTGTCCAATTCCCTGCGCAACGGCTCGGAGTTCATCGGCCGCGCGAGTCTGTTGACCAAAGAGCCGCCCTGGGACCGATACGATTTCAAGATCTCGCGGCATGAGATCCAGACCGATGCCGCCGGACGACTGAGCCGGATCCTGGCGCTGGCGGCCAATCCCCGGACGGCACGCGGTTTCAGCGGCGATCTGATCCTGGACGAGATGGCTTTTTATGAGGACATCGCCGGAGTGTGGGACGCGGCCGAGCCGATCCTCTCCTCCGATCCCAAATTCCTCTGCCGGATCGCCTCTACCGGGAACGGCCGGCATAATCTGTTTTACCGCATGGTGCAGGATCCGCGATTCCATGTTTCGCGTGTGACGCGCACGGATGCCTGGCGCATGGGAGTGCCCATCCTGGATCCCTTTACCCGCGCGCCGATCACCCCGGAAGAAGCCCGCGCCGCCGCTCTGGATAAAGACTCCTACGATCAGAATTATGAGTGCGCCTTCGCGGGAGAAAACACCACTCTGCTCCGCGCGGAGGTCATCCAAGAGGCTGCGGATGCCGAAGCGGGTTTCATCTGTGCCGGAGAATGGCCGCCGGAAGTGATACGGTTCCTGAAAGAAAAATCCGAACAGGGCGAGCCGCTCTTTGCCGGAGTGGATGTGGGGCGCCGCCGCGACCGCACGGTAGTCACGGTGGTGCAGTCCGAATATGGTTTGTGGCAGGTGCGCTCGTTCCTACGACTGGAGGCGATGCGGTTGCCCGAACAGCAAAACCGGCTGGCCGAACTGCTGAGGATCCCGCGTCTGATCCGCATGGCTATCGACATGACCGGGCTGGGACTGGGACTCTATGAATACACACAGCAAATGTTCGGTCCGGACAAGGTGCGCGGCGTGAATTTTTCCTCCAGTGTTCCGGCCGGACAGCTGGTCATCCCGCGCGGCATCGGACAGCCTAAACTGAGCAGGGCGCATCCCACTGTCCGTGTGACCGAATCCATGGCGATGAATCTGGTGCGGGTCTATGAGGAAAAGAAGATACGGCATCCGCTGGATCCGATCCTGATGGACGATCTGCAGCTGCCCAGGCGTGCGGTCACCGCTTCCGGTCAGGTGAGTATTTCCGCCGAACGGGACGACAGCGGCCACGCGGGACACGCGGATCATTTCTGGAGTCTGGCGCTGGCACTGGATGCCGCCCGTCAAAAAAGCGTTTGCCCCGTGAAAAGCGGCGCGCAGATCATCCGGCCGGCAAGAAGTGTCTCCAGAGGGATGCTGCTCTAAAAAACAAAAAGGACATCTGATAAACGGATGTCCTTTTTGTGTATCTTATCCCGATGCTATTTTACCGCGGGATAGGTGACAGTCTCCAGCACGACGGGACCCACCAGACCGGAACCCGGCACAGGAGAATCCTTGCTCCAGCCGTTGTGGATCATCCAGATCTTGCGTTCGTTCTCCGGCAGATTCAAATCACCAATGACACGGTTGGCCCATGTGTTGACGATCTCCACCTCGACTGTGTTCTTGCCGACTTTTACAAAATCGGTGATATCCAAACGATGCGGCGAAGTCCAGACACCGCCCACGTACTCGCCGTTGATCTTGACCTTGGCCATCATATGGACCTCATGCAGATTGATGTAGAGAGTACCCGCCGGTTTGGCATCCAGATCAAAGGCCGAGCTGTAGCGGATCGTGCCGGAATAGTACTTCAGATCCTTGTCATTGCTCGTGTTCAGATTGATAAGTTTTTCCATTGTGACGGTCTTTTTGAAATCCATGTAGGGATTATCAAATTCCACCGTCCAGGGAGCCTCTATTGTGAAGAGCTTCTGAGCGCGCGGATAATTCAGCTCCACATCGGCTCTGGCTGCGGGATCCGCCTTACCTTTGAAAACAATGAAAACGCTCTCATGTCCGTGCAGACGCAGCGGCACGATCGTTCCCGTTCCGCTGGCTTCGTAACCGGTCAGCGGACGCATCTCGCCCGTGGTCGGATACCAGCATTCCGGACGCATTCCCTGAACACGAAATTCCGGGGAGAAGGTCAGCTCGCGGTTGCTCTGGTTGGAAACGAAATAAATATCCATTCCATTCAAAGCACGGTGAGTGTACAGCGCCGGAGTGTCCGCCGCGACACGCATATCGGGAGAACATCCCGCCACGTTCAGAGCTTCTTCCATCGTGACACCGCTCTTGATCAGCATACCTTTGCCGATCTGTTTATAGGTATCATCACCGCTCCATAATTCACTGGCCAGATTCCAGACTTCCAGATCGGCCTGGGGATAATCCTGATAACTGGGTGAACGGCGCGGCGCGGGTCCCAGGACGATACCACCCTGCTCGATCAGGCTCTTGATCTTCCTGAGCAGTTTCGGGCGCATCGTTTCCAGATGAGGCAAAACCAGTATCTTGTACTGTGTACCGTGCGGCAGAGTGAAGACACCGTTCTTCACTGTAAGGGAATTCTCGATAACGTCCGCGTTGATGTAGTCGAACTGGTAGCCCTTCGGCAGAGCCGGATCGGTGATGCCGGTCATCTTGGGCGCGTCCTCACCAATGAAATAAGCCACGTCGGCCACATTGAGCCCCTGCTGGAGGATGTAATTCACACGATGCAGATACTCGGTGAAAACATGGAGCTGGGGATACCAGGTATTGAAGCGGTTGAACTCCGTACCGAACCAGGCATTGACACCCGGCTGTCTGTCTTCATACGCCTGCTGGATGTAAACGTGCAGCAGTGTGCTGTTGATGCCTTCGGTGAAGAAACGGTCGCCGCGCGGCTTCATCACTTCGGGATAACCGGTGAACATCTGCGCGCCGGAGGTAAAGGACTCGGCCCAGATCCGCTTCTTGCCATAGATATGACCGCAGGAAGAGGACGCGCGGTTCTCGATGTCGCCCAGTGTGCCTGTGAACCAGTATTCGCCGCCGATCTCATCAGACTGGCTGCCGTATAGCAGAAACTCGCTGGGGAATCCCCAGTGGCCGTAATTTTCCAGCCAGGTCTTCAGGCCGTTTTTGTTGCTGACCTCGCGCAGACCACCTACGTAATCATAGGCCACCTTATCCGCGATGAGACGGCGCAGATCCCACAGGAATCGGTCAGATATATCCTGGCTTTGCACCACGACACCATCCAGCGTCGGCAGGAACGGGATCGGATCGTAGCCGTAGCGTTTTTTGAAATCATTAAAGAGCGTATCCGTATAATTCTGACCGCCCATTTCATAGCTGTCCTCCACCACGAACGTCCAGCACTTGCGGTCTGCCGCGGGAATACGGCGAAGGATCTCGCCCATGAAAGCGTCGAAGTGCGCCGCCACATGTTTGCGGCTCATCTTATCTACTTCCAGTCCGGTGGCTTCCTTGCTGGCGGGAGAATTTTCAACACCGGTCGGTTTCACACCGATGCGTACCACATCCCAGTTGCCGGCAGGAGCGTTCCACACCAGCTTGTCGCCGGAAAGACAGGAAGTGATGTCCAGCACTTTGCTCTTATCCACCACCTGATCGCGTTCATCTACCGGCGGCTGGACTTTCCACTGATATTCGTGCCAGTACGGCAGAGGTTCCTGAAACATCTTAGCCAGGCTCTTTTCGGGATAGCGTTCCACCGCGGCGGACGTGCTCAATTCGATCTCGGCAAGTCCGGTATTGCCGGCGTTCTTCACTACCAGACGGAAATCGGCGGAACGAGTCGGCGGAATGGAAATCACGATCGGCGCCAGCGGAGCAAACCCTACATTCAGCGCGGAATTGTAGCGGTCCAGTTTGAAATCGGATAAAGTCTTGTAGCTGCCGTCCGGCTGTTTCACCTGAAATTCCGCCCGTGTATTGATGTTGTACTTGTTCGCGTAGATCTTGACCGTGCGGATGAGTTCAGGATTCTGCAATGTCAGATCCATGGTGATATTGCCGTCTTTGTCCGCGGCCAGCTTGGTTCCGCTGGTCGTGTCTCCATCTATCAGCTTGGCTCCCTCTTTCAATTCGGGAACAGTGGTGACTTTTTTCAAGACCGCCTTGTTTTCAGGCAGGACCGGATAAGCCAGTACTTTCACATCCTGATAGTCGCCTTCAGGCTTGGCAAGCTCAAGGCTGACCTGACTGCCGCCGCTTACTTCCGTGTGAGTGAAAGTCAGATAGCGCATCGCTTGTTCGGGCTTGACCCACGGGCCGCCGGACTGGCTCCAGCCGGGAGAATTGAACATGCCGAGCTCGATATCCAGGTCAGTCGCCGTTTTCATTGCGGTGTGAAGTATCTTCCACCACTCCTCACTGCCGAACTTCACGGGGCCATAGACATCATCTTCCAGACCAATGTTGCCGATATAGGCGCGTGTGATCCCGGCCTCTTTCATCGCGTGCAGATCGTTCACCACACCTTCCGCGGAAATGTGGTCGGAGATCCAGTACCAGTAGCAGGCAATACGCACCGAACTGGGAGGATTCTTGAAATTGCAGACAACACAACCCTCATCTTTAGCGCATACTTCCGCCTTGCTGACGGGTGCGGATACTAACGCCAAAACCGCGAGAGCCAAAAGTATATTTTTGATTTTTTTCTTCTTCATAAATAATTTTTAATGATCAGTGATTCACTACAAAATTGCGAATTTGCAAAGCTGTTCCCTTGGAACGCTTGTCCGATTCTTTGGACATCTGCATTGTGAGCTGATGTTTGCCGGGAGCCAGTTCGCTTTCCAGCATATAGACCCACGGGATAAAAAGATGGGCGCTCCAATCGGTGAACGTGTTCAGTTTCTTAACAGGCGCTCCATCCACACTGTATTCAATGATGCCCGCTTCGGGACCGCAGACACAGAAAATGCCAATGGCCGTTCCCTCAAAGTCCAGTGTCAGTTTGGACTCCGGCTCACGGATCTCCAGCATCGGTACATTCACAAAACCATTTCGTTTTCCAACCTTGATCTCGGAATCCCATTTTTCCACATAGCTCCATTTATCACCCGGTACCGCCTGACGGATGTCCAGAAAATCACCATTGAAATAGCTGTGCGGATCCATCGGCTTTGCCGGGATGGGGTGCGCAGTTATCTGAGTCTGTGCGATGCCTTCTTTCCACATCAGATCCATCACACGCGCGATGGCCGCTGTGTAAAATTTATGACCAAACCAAGAGGGGTGTGTTCCGCCAAATTTCTTCCAGTCAAACTCGCCCGCTTCCATCCGCTCATACACTTCCTGACACAGGTTGATGCTGGGGATCTGGTAGTAGCTGGCCACACACTCATGATTCAGGATGACATTCGGGATGTGACCCTGACGGCAGGTTTCAATGAAAGGATCATAAATGAAATCGAGCATGATGATGTCCATCTCCGGATTGCTCAGCAGCGCATGACGGATCTCGCCTTCCATGCCGCGGATCTGTTCCACGGGCGGGAAAAAGTTCGTGTCGTCATTGACGGCCGCTTCCACAAAAAGCAGGTCGATCTTGCCCCGGCTCAGCACATCATGCTGAAGACGGAACGCGCCGGGAGTGCTGCCGGTGGAACCGATGCCGGCTTCCACAAAATCAAACTGCGTCTTGGGAAAACGCTGACGCAGCATATCCATCACCTGATTATGCCAGCCGCGCATCTCCGTAATAGAACCACCCAGGAACGCCACACGACCTTCCAGAGTCGTATCGAATTTCAGAAAAGCGTTACGGAATTTTCCGCGCAGCGTGTAGTATTGTTTGGACTGATACTGGGGCTGATTGCGGATCACAAAATCCACGATCGGCTCCGGGTTCTCCAAACTGTGCGGATGATGATCTACACCCGGCTTGACGATGACCTCCACAGAACCGCCCAGTGCCACAAAACGGGAGCGCAAAACCTCCATGTTCTTCTCATAAGGCACGACCTTGTCGCTGCCGCCGCACACAGCAAAGATAGGGATCCCCGCCGCCGCGATCGGTTTCAAGTTTTCAATGTTGATCGGATTGCCGGGGAAATAGTCCATGCCGTTGTCTTCTATGTTCCATTCCTTGAGCAGATCATTCCAAAGCTGTCCACCTTCTGTATTGGTTCCCCGGCCCGGCCATGTGAGGACATCGCACACAGGCGCGTCCAGGTACAGACACGCCACGCATTCCGGATATTTAGTGGCCCAGTTCAGCGAACACAAACCGCCGCGGCTGAAACCTTCCATCGTGACCTTTTTGGAAAGTCCCTGCTCGGTGGTCATGTACTGATAGAAGTCATGCCCCAGGCTCATCGCCCGCGGGCTGCCGTAAAGATGTGTCAGATCATAGTAAGCGACATGGAATCCTTCCGCCAGCAGAGCCTTGTCCACCGAGGGAAAGGCATCAAAAAACGCCGGTCTCCAGATCCAGGGATTCCCCGGACGGGCTTTTTGCGGAACGACCAAAATGGCATCGCGTCCCTGCACATGGAAGTCGTAGCGCGCGCCACCATTCCATTCTGATTGTTTTCCCGGAAAATCGCTCTCGATCCCGGCCCATCCTGTTACACAAAATAACAGGCTCAACATACTTACTATGATTTTTTTCATCTTATGTATTTTTAAAAAATTTTATTTATTCGCACTATTAAAACGGGAAAGGATTGTCCGTGTCAACCGGTGCCGCCGATTCTATTTCCTCCGGCTTTATTTCCTCCGGCACATACAGACGCATACTGTCATCAAAGACCTTCGCTTTGCGGATGTGGTTGGAACCCTGGATCACCAACGCTTTGTATGGAACCACGGGGCAAATATTCTCACAAGCACCGCAGCCGATGCAGACATCTTCGTGGATGTACGGGATGTAGAGATGTTTCTCCGGTTTATAGGGAAGCATCTCGATAGCCGCCACAGGACAATGTTCACCGCAGGCCGAGCAGTCTGTTTCATCCTTCTTGACCACGCACAGATCCTCACGGAAGATCGCCGTTCCCAGTTTCTCCAATTTCTTTTCTTCAACAGTCAGCGGGATCAGCGCGTCACTGGGACAAACCTTTGTGCATTCAATACATTCCTGCACACAGAAACCTTTGCTGAAATCCATGAACGGCCGCATGATCCCGCTCAGCCCCCACTCGGTGATGCTGGGTTTGAGCATCTGTGATTTACAGGTGGAAACACAAATCTGACAACCGGTGCATTTGGAGAAAAAGCGCGCAAGACTTCTGGAACCCGGCAAAGGGGTCAGTCTTTTGTCAGGCCGCGTGCCATTTACATAATAAGGACTGGCATCCGGCAGGATCTCATAAGGTTTGTCGGAATCTTCCGGCTTCGGCAGGGGCTGACTTTCCTTCACTTTTGCCGCTGTTCCAAACAGTGCCGCAAACGCCGGCAACGCTTTCACAAAAGCTCTCCGATCCATGCTTGCCGGTGTCACGGGCGTGGTCTCCGTTTCTTTCTCATCGTCAACGACCGTCTTTTTCGCAGAACGGTACCTCCATGTGAAATGCACCGCGCTCTTGCGGCAGGTACTTGCGCAGTCCAGGCAAAGCACACAGCGCGAGAAATCCAGATTCCTCCGGCGGGAGTCTATGCACTGCGCTTTGCATATCTTTTCGCAAAGACCACAGGCAATACATTTCGCCGGATTCAATTCCAGTTTGAACAGGGAATACCGGGCCAGGAATCCTAAATATCCTCCCACCGGACAAACGGTATTGCAGTAAAGACGTCCCCTCACCGCGGAAAGGAAGGAAATCGCGCACAAGATGATCAGTGCCAATCCCAAAGCAGGCAGCGCGACCGCGGCATGACCGCTCACCGAGGGAACAGAATAATTCCCGCGTGCCGCCAGGAAGTTGCTGATAGCGTTCGTTCCCTCAGACGCGGCCGGGTAAACGATACATCCAAAAATTTTACCAAAAAGCGAATACGGTTCGATCAGACCCACCAGGGCAGCACCTCCAAAGGCGATCAGCACTATCGCGATCCCTACAAAAAAAGCACGCACCTTATTCCAGGCCGGGCTAAAAGCGATCTTGGCAAAGTTCTGTTTGCAGAACACGCCCAGCCGGGTGGATTTTAAGATCTTGCTCTTTACCGGATATGTCACGAGCCAGCGGACAAGATCCATCAGGATCCCAAACGGACACAGAAAAGAACAATAAGCGCGCCCGAAGATGAGAGTCACTACGCTTACCGTGATAAACGCCGCGCCGGCCAGCACACTGCCCGTGCCCAGCAGATTCAAAAATGACGGGAGGAGCTGAGTCTTGGTCGGATGATACATATACCAGACATCCGGCAACTGATGATAGACATCCAAAAACTGGACGCTTATCGCCGTGAAAAAGACCAGCGCAAAAATCCTGCGGAACCAGCGTACAAAACGAAGTGTCATTTCAATTCCTATCTACTCTATGGAACAAAACACAGACGAACGATTTTTTCCACCGCTCATCTGTGTTTTGATTTTTGTTCTATTGATTATCACCTATGCCATGGTGATCCGCTTCATATTAATCTTCTTCAGATCCATAGTTCCAACACCGGCTTTTTCCGCCAGAGCCAGATAAGTGATCTCATCCACGGTATAAGCCTTGCCCATCTTGGCCTGTTTGGCCACTGTGGCAAAGATCTGAGTAGCCGCCACATCCGCCGCCACCATGTCGGTAGAAATGATCTGGTACTTGGCAACTGTTGTAAACTTGGGATCGTTTCCGCGAGGACCGTGCTCCAGCATGACGCGGTAAGCATCCACGATGGTCAAAGTGGTCTTCTGATAAGTCGCGAAGTCCGCAATACACTGCGGCAGATTGTTTCTGTGCCAGAACTGGCGGTCTCTGATGCAGCCCATGTAGTTCTTCAGCGCGCAGGTGATCTTCGTGCCGCTGTGGTTTTTCAGGACCGGCATGTTGATGAACACATCCGGATTGATAGCCAGCTTGTGGACATCCGCTTTCTTCAGGATGACACCCTTGGGGATCTCCTGTTCCTCGAACATGGCATCGCTTTGACCATCCACCATCTTGCCGCCGTTCTTTTCCACAGCGTCTTTGATGCCGCTCATCTTATAGCGGTTCTGCCAGTCATTTCCACAGGTCTTGTCGAAACAAAGGACTTCCTTGGCTCCTAATTCCAGGCAGATCTTGGTCACATAACCCACTAAATCAGGATCCGTAT
>JAEEGF012460095.1_pt1 | contig 22295 bp, 21 predicted proteins | sample 9134171 | NCBI WGS metagenome assembly JAEEGF01 (sample SAMN16246542, study PRJNA631951) | gut metagenome | biome: gut microbiome; feature: rumen; material: AP-attached | host: Bos | place: Iran: Karaj | collected 2018-10 | reverse complement strand
ATAAAGGTTTCGACATCGATATAAGCGGCATGAACACTTTCAGGATGAAGGTTTCATGCCGCTGTCTCGTTGAATATGAGTCTGTGGAGGAACTGAAAGCCATCCTTTCAGACGCGAACCTGCCCCGCCCGCTGTTCCATATCGGTGGAGGGAGCAACCTTCTTTTTACAAAGGATTTCCCCGGGACTGTCCTGCATTGCGCGATGAAGGGGATGAAGGACCTCGGCTCCGGTAGGGTCTATGCCGAAGCAGGGGTGGTGTGGGACGATTTCTGCGCCTGGTGTGCTTCCAAGGGCCTTTGGGGGGCTGAGAACCTTTCATATATTCCCGGAGAGGTCGGTGCGTCTGCCGTCCAGAACATCGGAGCCTATGGCCGGGAAGCCGGAGATCTGATTGAGTCGGTTTCCTGTGTCGATGCCGCTACCGGCAGTGAGATAGTCATTCCGGCAGTCGAGTGTGAATATGCCTACAGGGATTCCCGATTCAAGCACGACTGGAAAGGGCAGTATTTCGTGACCGGAGTTACGTTCAGGCTCTCGACTGAGCCGAACCCCGAACTGGATTACGGCCATGTCAGGGAAGCCGTCAAGGAAAAATACGGTACTGACGATCCGGCTTCACTTACTCCGTCGATGATAAGGGATACCGTCACCGACATCAGGAAAGGGAAACTCCCGGAGGTGTCGGAACTGGGCAGCGCAGGCAGTTTTTTCCGTAACCCCTATGTGGACGGGGCAACGCTGGAGAAGATTCGCAGGATTGCCTCGGAAGAGAATCTGGGGAATGTCCCTTCGTTCGGTATCCGGGAAGACTGTTTCAAGGTCCCTGCCGCCTGGCTGATAGACAGATGCGGCTGGAAGGGCCGTCAGATCGGAGGAGCGGCCGTTTACGATAAGCAGCCGCTTGTGCTGGTCAACAAGTCCGGGTCCGCGACTCCGGACGAAGTCATGACCCTGGAAAAGGAAATCAAGGCTTCCGTCCTGGACAAGTTCGGAGTGACCCTTGAAAAGGAAGTGGAATACGTTTAAAACAGATAACCATGAGTTCATTCATCATCGAAGGCGGGCACAGGCTCAGCGGTTCCATTGCACCGCAGGGAGCTAAGAATGAGGCCCTTGAAGTGCTGAGCGCAGTCTTGCTGACCAGCGAGGAGGTCGTCATAACCAACGTCCCCGAGATACTGGACGTCAAGAACCTGATTTCCCTGATGGGTAGGATGGGTGTCCAGGTGGACAGGAAGGCCAAAGGGGAATACTCTTTCAAGGCCGAGACGCTTGATACTGAATTCATAGAGAGCCCCGAATTCATCAGGATGTGCTCTTCGCTGCGCGGTTCGGTGATGGTGGCTGGCCCCTTGCTTGCCCGTCTGGGCCATGTATGGTTCCCAAAACCGGGTGGCGACAAGATCGGCCGAAGGAGGGTGGACACGCACATCTCCGGACTCATGGGTCTGGGCGCCGAACTGAGTTATGACTCGAACAAGCGCGCCTATCAGCTCAGCCTGCCGGACGGGAAGCATCTGACCGGCAAGTACATGCTGCTCGACGAGGCCTCGGTGACCGGAACGGCTAACATCCTGATGGCGGCCAGCCTGGCTGAGGGTAAGACGGTCATCTACAACGCAGCCTGCGAACCTTATATCCAGCAGCTGTCCCGTATGCTAACGGCCATGGGAGCCAGGATCGAGGGAATAGGGTCCAACCTGCTGACTGTCACAGGAGTAAGCTCTCTTCACGGAGCCACGCACAGGATACTTCCTGACATGATCGAAGTCGGCAGTTTCATCGGTATGGCCGCCCTCTGCCAGAGCAGCCTTACCATCAAGGATACTTCTTACGACAATCTCGGGATCATTCCCGAGAGTTTCCGCAGGCTCGGTGTGAAGATCGAGCAGAAGGGCGACGACATATTCATTCCCGAGCAGGAGAGCTATGTGATAGAGTCTTTCATGGACGGTTCTATCATGACCATTGCGGACGCCCCGTGGCCGGGACTTACCCCCGACCTCCTGAGTGTCATTCTGGTCGTCGCCACCCAGTGTCGCGGGAGCGTGCTGATACACCAGAAGATGTTCGAAAGCAGGCTCTTCTTCGTGGACCGCCTCATAGACATGGGCGCGCAGATCATCCTTTGCGACCCTCACCGCGCCGTGGTCATTGGTCATGACCATAAGTTCCAGCTCCGGAGCGGCAGGATGCTGTCGCCGGATATCCGTGCCGGTATCGCCCTGCTCCTTGCCGCAATGTCGGCCAAGGGGACCAGCGAGATCGGCAATATCGAGCAGATAGACAGGGGATACGAGGACATCGAAAACCGTCTCAACGCCATGGGTGCGAGGATAGTGCGAAAGGATTGAACCTAACCCCTGCGGAGCCTCAGGGAATTCGTCACCACACAGACAGAACTAAGCGCCATGCAAGCTGCGGCTATCATCGGATTCAAAAGGAATCCGTTGACGGGGTAGAGCACGCCTGCAGCGACCGGCACAGCCAGGACATTGTAAAAGAAAGCCCAGAACAGGTTTTCCTTGATAATCCTTGAAGTCTTTCTGGATACTTTGATGAGCTGGGGGATTTTCTTAAGGTCGGAGTTTACTATGGTTGCCATGGATGCGTTCATGGCTATGTCCGTTCCGTTACCCATGGCTATGCTGAGGTCCGCCAGTGCCAGGGCGGGGCTGTCGTTGATCCCGTCTCCTGCCATTCCGACCTTCCTGCCTTCGGCCTGCAGGGCCTTTATGTGCTCGTGTTTGCTGTCAGGGAGGACCCCGGAGATCACATTGTCGATTCCGACCTTGGACGCAACTTTCCCGGCCCTCTCGGAGTTGTCACCAGAAAGCATGTAGACGTCAAGACCCATCTCCTTGAGCTCGGATACGGCCTCGGCAGAAGTTTCCTTGACTTCGTCCACGAACTCCATGTCTGCGGTAGGAACCACCCCGGCCGACAGTTCCTTGGTGATGGTACCAGTCTTGTCAAGTACAAGTGTGTCGATCTGTCCTGCAATCTGAAGGGAGTCGGCATCCTTGATAAGGATTCCCTTCCTTGCACAGTTCCCTATGCCGGCCGTGAGTGCCGTAGGGGTGGCGAGACCAAGGGAACAGGGGCAGGCGATCACGAGCACCGTGACCATGGCCAGCAGTCCCATCGTAACCCCGTCCGACGGTGCCAGGAATATCCAGCAAAGCAGGGTGAGGACCGAGATCCCGATTATCACCGGGACGAACACTGCGGCTACCTTGTCGACCGTCTGCTGGATGCGGGCCTTGCTGCCCTGGGCATCCCGGACCATCCTTATAATGGAGGAGAGCATGGTGTCCCTTCCGACTTTCTCCGCCCTCATGACGAACGTTCCCTTCTGGTTCATCGTCCCGGTATAGACCTTGGCTCCCGGAGTCTTCGATACGGCTACCGGCTCGCCGGTGAGCATGCTCTCATCCACCCAGGATTCTCCGCTTACGACCTCGCCGTCAGCAGGAATCCTTTCTCCCGGGTTGACTGAATATGTGTCACCCGGCATCAGATTGACGCTCTTGGGCTGAAGCCCGGCCAGTTCCCTGATCGCCGAGCCGGTGCTGTGCTTGGCCTTTTCTTCCAGAACCCGGCCTATCAGTATGAAGGCCACGATCATCGTGGACGACTCGAAGTAGAGATGAGGTTCAAGCCCCCTTGCGGTCCATACCGAGGGAAACAGCAGATTGAATACCGAGAACAAATAAGAGATCAGGATGGACAGCGCCACGAGGGTATCCATGCAGGCGGTCCCGTGCCGCGCCTGTTTCCAGGCGGTGGAGATGAACCTCCTCCCGCACCAGAACACTACCGGAGTCGCAAGGGCCCATAGAACGAAGCCTTTTCCCGGGAAATCACCGAATCCCATTCCCAGCAGCATGACGAGCAGGGCCAGGACCACGGCTATCCTCATATCCCTTTTCAGGGAACGGAGATAATCTTCCTGCAACCGTTCGGCTTCCGAGTCAGCCTCGTCGTCTGAGTCGTCACCTTCAACGACGATCAGGTCGTACCCTGCATCCTGGACGGCCTTCTTGATATCGGCCGCGGTGACGGTCTTTGGATCGTAGTCCACCTGTGCAGTATTGGATGCCAGGGAAACGTTGCATTCCTGTACTCCCTGCATATTCCTTATCGTGCCTTGCACCCTGGCCACGCAGGCCGCGCAGCCCATTCCCTGAACCGGGAAATTCCTTCTGATGGTCTTTGACATTTGATTATTCGGTTACATCAGCCACTCCGTCATATCCCGTCCGGCTGCGAGGCCTTCCCGGATTTCGGTGGATGATATATCCACGATAGGAGCGTCTATGATTTCTATGTTGTATGTGTTCCTGAGAGTTCCCTCGAGGTCAAGCCTTGATCCGGGAGCATATTCATTGGCATCCAGCACATACGGGGCGGGGAAGTGACGGCATTCCTCGACGAGCTGTGCGCGTATGTCGTCAAGGTCGTATCCTTTCCGGGGGTATACGGCGACTCCGTATTCGGTAAGGATCCTTTGGAAATCCCTCCAGCGGTGGATGTCGTGGAGGTTGTCTGCGCCTATGACCAGTGTGAAATCGTTCTCGGGCTCCCTTCTCTTGAGTGCATCGAGGGTCTTGACAGTGTAATGGGGCGGCGGCATCATGAGTTCGATGTCATCCACCCACACATGCAGTTCTGGATGCCTTCGGACGGCTTCCACGGCGGCACGGTAACGGTCGTCACCCGTTTCTGCGCTAATGGAGTCCTTGAGCGGATTCTTCGGCGATACCACCAGATAGACCCAGTCGTATTCCTTCTCCCTCGTAAGGTACTCCATTATGGCCTGATGGCCGATGTGAAGCGGGTTGAAAGATCCCGAATATACCGCAATCCTCATCAGATGAAAGTTGAGTAATTCAGCCTCCCGTCGTCCAGGAAATCCTCGACGACCTTCTCGGATTCCGCGTATGCAGTCTGGAGTTCATCGTTTACGAGCACGTAATCGAACAGAGGTTCGTATGTCATCTCCTCCTCGGCCTTGGCAACCCTCTCCTCGATAGCTTCAGGAGAGTCGGTACCCCTCTTTACAAGCCTTTCCCTGAGGACCTCCACGGAAGGGGCCTTTATGAATATGGACAATGCGGCTTTTCCGAAATACTTCTTCAGGTTGACGCCACCCTTGACATCGACATCGAAAATGATCACGCGGCCGGCATCCCATATCCTCTCGCATTCGGACTTCAGGGTGCCGTAGAACCTGCCCTCATAGACCTCTTCATATTCCACGAACTTGTCCTCCTCGATCAGCTTGCGGAATTCTTCGGCCGACAGGAAATAATACTCCCTGCCGTGCTGCTCCTCGCCCCTGGGAGGCCTTGAGGTCGCAGAGACGGAGAATTCCATCGAATCAGGATATTTGGCCAGAATATGGTTGACGATTGTGCTTTTCCCCGATCCGGAAGGGGCTGAAAAGATCAATACTTTGTTGTCCATGAGGTTTTTGCTGCTATTATTTACACAAAAATAACTATTTTTGTGATAATCAGTCATAATAACGCTCAAATCGCATCAGTTTTGGCCAGGAAGAAAAAAGCGGTTCCGGCAGTCGATCCGGACATTTTCCAGAAGAGCAGGGAGGCGCTCCGCCGTCGCCACAGACAGGTTATATATCTCAACGACAGCGAAATGGCCGCAGTAAAGGAATACTGCGACCGTTTCGGGATCAAAGCCCGTTCTGCCATATTCAGGGAGGCTACTATGGAAACTGTCCTCTCACAGCTCTCCGACAGCCATCCGACGCTGTTCTAGCGGCGGTCAGCCAGTCCGATATAGTAAAGAAGCGTTGCCAGGGAACCAATGGCGGCGATGATGTAGGTGTATGCAGCCCATTTGAGCGCATCCACAGCCATCGGTCGTGTCTCATAATTCGTGATTCCGGCGCTTTCCAGCCACCTGACAGCCCTCTGGCTGGCGTTGACTTCGACCGGAAGGGTGACGAAACTGAAAAGGGTCGAGAACGCGAACATGGCGATGCCGAGCCACAGCAGGGCAGGAGTGATCTGGATAACCACTATACCCAGCAGCAGGACCCACTGTACCAGGCTGTTTGAGAAACTGACCATGGGTACCAGTGCCGTGCGAAGTTTCAAGGGTGCATAGCCGGTAGCATGCTGTATCACGTGTCCGCACTCGTGGGCCGCCACGGCTGCTGCCGCAATGCTCCTTTCTCCGTAAACGGACTCGCTCAGGTTGACGGTCCTGGTCTGTGGATTGTAATGGTCGGTCAACTGTCCCCGGATACACGTCACCTGGACGTCGGTAATCCCGTGGTCCAGAAGCATCTTGCGTGCAATCTCCGCCCCGGTGAGGCCGGAATTGGTAGGAACCCTGGAGTATTTCGTGAACCTGCTTTTCAGCATGGCCTGGACGATGGCGCTCAGGATCATGACAACGATCATCAAGATCCAGATTGTTGCTGTGTTCATATATCTTTCTTTTTTGTGTTTTCCATATCAAGGCAAATGGCGGGCCATTTATCAAATGTAGTTATTTTCGCGCTGACTTTGGCAGAAAAACAGTAAATTTGTCATGATATACCCATAACTGAGGATGTCGAACGGCGAAACAGATTTCTCAAGGCTGGAGCTCAAACTCCCAAATTGCCTTGACAACTACAGGTACTTCCGGTCGAAACTTGACCGGTCGACCAAGTTGCTTGTGCTCGTCAAGGCAAACGCCTACGGACACGGGGCTGTGGAGTTCGCCCTCATGATGCAGAATGCCGGTGCAGACTATCTTGCGGTCGCGCTCCCTGTCGAGGGTATGGAGCTCCGGCAGTCCGGTATTAGCCTTCCTATCCTTGTCCTCACGTCCGGCACTGACTTTTTCGAAGAGATGATCGAGAACCGGCTCGAGCCGGGAATACCCAACCTGTATACCCTCAAGTCACTGGTAGCGACCCTTGAGGCCAGGGGAATAAAGGATTTCCCTATACATATCAAGCTTGACACGGGAATGCACCGTCTCGGATTCATGTCATCGGAGATCCCCGAGCTTCTGGACTATCTGAAGGCTTGCCCGTACGTGAAGGTGAAATCCGTGTATTCCCATCTCTGCGTCGCCGAGGATCCATCTATGGACGCCGTAACCATGGGCCAGGTGGAGATGTTCCGGAAGAACGCTACTGCGGTGGAGGACGCCCTGGGCTATCATCCTATGTTCCATCTGCTCAATTCCGCCGGCATTGAAAGGTTCCCCGAGTACCAGTACGACATGGTCCGTCTTGGAATCGGAATATACGGTATCAGCGCCCTCCCGGATGTGCACCTCAAGCCCGTGGCGTCATTGAAAGTCAAGATCCTCCAGATCAAGGAACTCAAGGCCGGAGACGGAGCGATCGGATATGGCCAGCATGGTGAAATCGCTCCCGGCGGGACCAGGATCGCCACCATACCGGTCGGTTATGCCGACGGAATAGACCGCCATCTCGGATGCGGGCGGGCAAGTTTCAGCCTGAACGGTCGCAGGGTGCCGACGATCGGTAATATCTGCATGGACATGACGATGGTAGATGTCACCGGAGTCGACTGCAAGGTGGGGGACACCGTAACCATATTCGGAGAAGATCCCACTGTCTCCGAAATCGCCGGTATCCTTGGTACAATTCCTTATGAGATAATGACTTCGGTTCCCCGAAGGATCGAGAGGGTGATTGTGAGGCGCTAGATCAGAAGCCCGGCATCGACCTGCGCGGCAACTTCTTCACCCTTCAGTTTCCTGAGTATCTCCAGAGCGAAACGGATCGCGCATCCGGGGCCTCGTCCTGTGATCAGGTTCCCGTCGGTGACCGCAGGCTCGCCGGTATATTCGGCGCCCTGTGCCATCATGTTCTCCTCGAAACCGTCATAGCAGGTGAACTTCTTCCCTTCTATGTCCTGAAGCTGGGAGGCAACGAGACCGGGTGCAGCACAGATTGCCGCCACGGTGCCGCCTTCGGAGAAATGCTTCTGCATCGCTGTCATCAGGAACTCATCCTCGGCCAGGTTGCTTGCTCCGGGCAGACCGCCGGGGAAGATCATCGCATCTTCCGGAGTGGCGCCGAGTATGACGCATCCGTCGAATTCATCCCGGTCCCAGTCGGCGACGACAGGTATTCCGTGAGCCCCGTGCACAATCCGGTTATGGTTGATGGAAACAGTCTTGACATCCACTCCGCCCCTGCGGAGAATATCCACGGTTGCAAGGGCCTCGATTTCCTCGAAACCCTCGGCGAGAAATAGAAAAACCCCTTTCATATGCCTGTGTTCATTTGATTTGCTAATTTAGTGAAATTACGGTAAATTTGCCAGTCGTATTGAGGTATGGTGTAATGGTAGCACTAGGGATTTTGGTTCCCTCAGTAGAGGTTCGAACCCTCTTACCTCAACTATTCCACTAACACTGAATCACATGGAACCGGGCAAACGTCTATTGTCACTCGACACCTTGAGAGGTTTCGACATGATTTTCATCATGGGCTTCGCATCCATCGTAACCGCGATCTGCGCGCTTTTCCCCAATGGAGATTCCTGCTGGCTCGCCACCCAGATGAGCCACGCATCGTGGGACGGACTCCGCCATCACGACACCATATTCCCGCTCTTCCTTTTCATTGCCGGAATATCCTATCCTTTCTCCTATGCCAAGCAGATAGGGAAGGGTGCCACCAGGGGACAGGTTTATGCGAAGATATTCAGGAGAGGAATCATCCTCTTCCTCCTGGGCCTGGTGTACAACGGGTTCTTCAAGCTGGAACTGTCCACGCTGCGTATCTTCAGCGTCCTTGCCAGGATCGGTTTCGCCTGGATGTTCGCCGCACTGCTGTTCATCAATTTCAAGCCAAAGGCCCGCGCGGTGATAGCAGCTGTCCTGCTCGTCGGCTATTGGCTGCTGCTCAAGTTCGTCCCAGCCCCTGATGCTCCCGGTGCCGACCCACTGTCCCTGGAAGGAAACCTGGTGGGCTACGTGGACAGGGTCCTGTTCCCCAACCATATCTACCAGAAAGGTCTTTTCGATCCTGAAGGCTTGCTGAGCCTCATCCCGGCCATAGTGACCGCGATGCTAGGAATGTTCACCGGAGAATTCGTAAGGCTCCCGGAGGACAAGGTGTCCGGTCCGAAGAAGTCGCTGTACATGGCCCTGGCCGCCGTTGCGATGCTGGTCATCGGCCTCGTCTGGAGCCTGGATTTCCCGATCAACAAGAAACTCTGGTCCAGCACCTTCGTCCTGGTCGTGGGAGCATATTCACTCGGACTTTTCGCCCTGTTCTATTATATCATCGACGTGCGCGGGTGGAAAGGATGGACCAAGTTCTTCGAAGTCGTCGGACTCAATTCGATCACCATCTACATGGCACAGAGGATCATTTCCTTCAGCGGGATCAACAGGTTCTTCCTCGGCGGCCTTGCCGGCCTCTGCCCCGAGCCTGTGGGCAACCTGATACTGAACATAGGTTATTTCATGATCTCCTGGCTCTTCCTCTGGTTCCTGTATAAGAAGAAGGTTTTCCTCAAGGTTTAGGAATATGTTCAAGTCTAGTATTCCTTTGAAAACAATCCTGATCCTGGGATTGTTTTCTGTTTTGGCTCTGCTGACGGTTTCCTGTACCCGTTATGCTTTCCCGGACAAGTTCACGGTCGCTTCTGACAGCGACCTTGTCTTCACGTCCTTGGCTGCATCCTGGGATGAGGCCATCCCGCTGGGCAATGCGGTGGTGGGAAGCCTTGTGTGGGAGAAGGAAGGCAGCCTGAGGATGTCCCTGGACAGGACGGACCTTTGGGACCTGCGCCCTGCGGACAGTCTCGCGGGCGACAGGTTCAAGTTCTCGTGGGTGACCGACCATGTCAGGAGTGGGGATTATCTTCCCGTCCAGCAGAAACTCGACGTCCCGTACGACAGGGATCCGGCTCCTTCAAAGATTCCCGGTGCTGCCCTGGAGTTCGGCGCATTGGGCGAAGTCGGAAGCGTTCGTCTTTACCTCGGGAGCGCGCTGTGCGAGGTTGTCTGGAAGAGCGGGACAAGGATGTATTCATTCATCGACGCCGACCGTCCGGTGGGATGGTTCGTTTTCGAGAACGTCCCTGAAGACTTCCGCCCTGTCATCGTGCCTCCGCCTTATTCGCGTGGAAGCGATGACGCCACGAATCCGGTTACGGGCCAGGACCTTTCCCGTCTTGGCTACCCGCAGGGTGAGGTAGTCGAAGGCGACGGGCTGTCGAGTTACCATCAGGAAGGCTGGGGCGGATTCTCGTATGACGTGGCCGTGAAATGGAAGGTGAAAGACGGCAGGTGTTCCGGCGTGTGGAGCGTTACTTCCTCGATGGCCGAGGAGAACGCAGTATCCGAGGTGGAACTTGCTTTCAAGAGGGGACCGGCCTCGGACAGGAAGTCGCAAGCCGCTTTCTGGAATGAATATTGGGCCAAGTCCTCGGTCTGCCTTCCCGATCCGGTCCTTCAGAAGCAGTACGACAATGAGATGTACAAATTCGGATCGGCTGCCAGGGAGGATTCCTATCCCATCTCCCTCCAGGCGGTCTGGACTGCCGACAACGGCAAGCTCCCGCCCTGGAAAGGGGATTACCATCACGACCTGAACACCCAGCTGAGCTACTGGCCGGCATACACCGGGAACCATCTGGGAGAGGAAATGGGTTACATCAACACTTTGTGGAACCAGCGGAATGTGTTCCACGCTTTCACACACCAGTATTTCGAGAAGGACGGCCTTGCCATTCCCGGTGTCTGCACCCTGACCGGCGAGCCGATGGGAGGATGGATCCAATACTCACTGTCACAGACCACATCTTCGTGGCTGGCGCACCATTTCTATCTGCATTGGAAATACTCGATGGACGGAGACTTCCTGCGTGAAAAGGGTTATCCTTTCGTGAAAGATGTTGCCGTGTTCCTGGAACAGCAGACTGTAATTGGGGAGGACTGGCACAGGACTCTGGAGTTCTCGACCAGCCCGGAGATCTATGACAATTCGTTGAAAGCCTGGTTCAGGACAATATCCAATTATGACAATGCCCTGGTGACCAACACATTCAAGATGGCCGCCGAGATGGCCCGTGCGCTGTCACTGGATGACGAGGCATCCCACTGGGACGGGCTGCGCTCCCAGATGCCTCCCTTCGCCCTCTCCGAGGATGGAGCCCTTGCCTTTGCGGAAGGCTTTCCCTACGACGAGTCGCACAGGCATTTCTCGCACGCCATGGCGATCCATCCGCTGGGACTGTTGAATTGGGAAGACGGAGAGGAATCCCGGCGCATCATCAAGGCAACCTTCGACAGGCTCGAGGAATACGGCCCCTCGTACTGGACCGGTTATTCATATTCCTGGTTCGCGAATATGCGTGCTCGGGCTTTCGACGGCGAGGGCGCCAGGAGATATCTGAGGGATTTCGCCGAGTGCTTCTGCCTGCCGAATACCTTCCACGCCAACGGAGACCAGTCCAGGAGCGGGAAGTCTCGCTTCGTCTACCGTCCTTTCACCCTGGAAGGCAATTTCGCCTTCGCGTCTGGTATCCAGGAGATGCTCCTTCAGAGCCACACGGACACAGTGCGCATATTCCCGGCCATTCCGGATGATTGGAAAGACGTATCTTTCAAGGACTTGAGGGCTCGCGGCGCCTTCCTGGTAAGTGCTGTGCGAAAGGATGGCAGGACCGTGTCCGTCAAGGTCGTCTCCGAAAAGGGCGGCGAATTGCTTCTGGTCTCACCCTTCGACGGCTCCCTGATCCTCCGTACCATGAAGCCCGGCGAGGAGATGGTGATGGGGAGGTGAAGTTGGGATAGCTATCTTTGCTTGCAGCTACAGTATCACAATCGAGTTTGATCATGAATAATAAAAGAATCACAGAAGATTATATCCAGTCATTGAGACCGGACGAGGTATTCGTCTTCGGATCGAACCTGGCTGGGCTCCACGGCGGCGGTGCGGCACGTGCTGCCTACAATAAGTTCGGTGCGGTGTGGGGCCAAGGCATCGGGATGCAGGGCCAGAGCTATGCCATCCCAACTATGCAGGGCGGAGTCGAGACCATCGCCCCTTATGTGGATGAATTCATCGAATATGCAGGGAGTCATCCTGAAAAGAGGTTCCTGGTAACTGAGATCGGCTGCGGTATAGCCGGGTTCAAACCAGAAGAAATAGCCCCGTTGTTCTCCGGAGCCATCGGTATCGAGAACATCTCGTTGCCACGCCGTTTCTGGGAGGTGCTGGAAAGGAAGGCGTGAGAGTGGGGGATATTATCCTTGTTTTTCCAGTCTCAGAACAACGTCCAATTTCTTTTTCGGAGTGTCTGAGAAATCATAATCCCTCTTATTGTCGTATTTCTTCCATGTTCCCTTCAGGACCGTGGATGAATATGAAGTAATATTCATATATTTGCATTGGCATCAAGAGTCTCCCTTGAGGAGCGCCAACCGAGCAGCCAGAAGCCACGGTGGCAAAGAGATGCGGATTGTTCAATCAAAAAAAGTATGGTTCTATGGAAAAGAATTGCATGTATCAGTTGGTTGTCGTACAGAACGGACAGTACGGCTTTGTACACAAAGACAATGAAAGAATGGCGCTCGGCCATCCTTTCAAGACTTATGAGGAGGCATTATTCGCCGCTTCGAAGCGCTATCGTATGTTAACTGCCAGCCCCGAGAGGTGGGATAAACTGGTCGGTACTCCGGAGGATTTTACGGTAACGGTCAAGAATACTGCAAGGGCCGATTTCTCCGATCACTATTTCATAGAGGAAGTCTAAAAGGGATTGTATTCATCCCGACTCTGTCTTCTTCTCACTCATACAGATAAAAACAACAGACACCCACATTGCTGCAAGTGTCTGTTTCTGAGGAGTGAGGACTGGCAGATTTGAACTGCCGACCTCTTGCCTGTCAAGCAAGGTTACTCTGATTAATTATTTTTGTTTTTTGATTGATAATCATTAACTTTACGGGCGTAGAATGGCGATATGGCATTTTGCTGTTATATGCTTTTTAAAACTGAATATATTTAAAATCACACCCTTTTCACACCCCTGATAAATAATGGCAGCAATTAGAACTATCCTCAAAAAGAGCAAAACCAACTCGAAAGGAGAACATCCAATCCTATTGCGTGTGGCAGATTCAGACAATAACAGAACTCATTTTGCAACTGGATTCTATAGTACTGAAAAGTTTTTTGATACTAGCAAGGAAGGAGGGCGATTCTTTCAGGGGAAGGGAGTACGAGGTTTCAATGTCGAAAGGAAAGAAGAGGATGGAAGCATACAGATATACACGAACAGAGAAGCGAATGATAAGCTCGCCGCTTTAGAGAATCGTGCCAGTGAAATATTGAAAAAATATAGGGAGGAACACATCAGTTGGAATCTTGACAGATTTCGCGCAGATTTTATCGATGCTCCCAAGAAATCCACTTTCTTAAGTTTCGCAGAACAGATCGTAGAGAAAGAATACAGGGATAGAGGACAGCATTCAACCGCAAATACAGTCAAGTATACAATCATATCATTGAAGCGTTTTGATAAGGATCTTTCTAAAAGACTATTCGAGGACATCAATACAAAATACTTGAATAACTATGAGCGCTTTTGCAGAGAAGAAGGTGCACAGCCAGGTACTATAAGCATCCGGATGCGTGTCATCAAACGTGTGTTCAATATCGCTATAAGAGACAGTACCATTGAACGCGACCTTTACCCTTTTAGTAATGGCAATGATGATGGAAAATACAAGATTCCTCAACCAGGTCTGACGAAAACCAACCAATTCCTTACTATCGAGAGTCTGAAAAAGCTGGCTAACAAGACATTCGACAGCCGCCCTAAAGAGAGAGACAAGCATTTGTTCTTGTTCTCGTTCTACTGTATGGGTATCAACTGGAAGGATATGGCTTTGCTCAAGCAATCTAATTTCCACCATATTTTAACGACAGAGGGAGAAGAAGTTACGGTTCTAAGATATAGGCGTGCCAAAACGCAGGGAGACATTGAGATAATGGTTGTGCCAAATATTCAGAAGGAGCTTGATTGGTTCAGAATGAACACTCATTTGTACTCTGATTATGTGCTCCCGATAATCAGTTTGAGTATTCCTCCTGATAAGATTGATGGTTATCTGGCTCAGAAGAGGAAAAGATTTAACAGTTCATTGAAGGTAATCGCAAAGGAGCTGGAACTCCCCGAGAGTCAGTTGAATATGACAAGCTACCATGCAAGGCATAGTTTCGCTATGGCTCTTCTGGATAAGGGTAGGTCAGTTGAGATCATCAGCCAGGCCCTTGGACATCAATCTGTAGAAACTACTAAGCACTACCTGGCTAAGTTCAGCACTACAAAGATGGCTGAAGAGACGGATATAGACCTTTCTGAATAAACGCAAAAATCCCGCATACCATTACGGTGAGCGGGATTCATTTCTACTTTCCTCCTTGTTTGGGAATAGCGCGCAAGAAATGAACTGCATTAGGTGTGAAACTGATCAACTGCCTGATGCAGCATTTCCCTTACAGATTGGACAGACTTTTCGTGGCGTAAGGGATAAGTAGGACTCAAATAATAACAAGTTCAGTCATTTTAGTGGTGTTAGGTCTAGTCGTGATACTATGCCGCGTCCGAAATTAATGTCCATTTTTAATATAAATATGATATCTTTGTAAATATGAGAAACATTATTAATTGGCTTAAAAATAATTGGCTTGACGTAATACCAATAATAGCCATAGGATTATTTGTTCTATGGCTATTATTTGCAATATTTATCGGATCATCAATATCGTCAATTGTTCATACTGTTTGTTTCGATTGACGAATTTTATTGATAAGTGATAATATGATATCAGGCTTGTCTTTTTTATATTTCTCAATAAGGCCCCATTTTAATCACATATAGTCTATTCATTGCCTACCTCCTTCTGCGACCCATTGCTGAAGCGTAGCAGTGTCGAACAATAACTTTCCTCCAACTTTTATTGCACCTGGGACCTGACCTCTACTGTGCATCTGATAAAGGCTGTTTTTTGTATAGCCAGTAATCTCAGAAGCCAGTTCAACAGCTACTCTTTCCGGATACCGAGGAGACCCTTCAGCCTGACGCTGAAAAGCCTCCGTAACAGCCTCCTTAACGATATTTCTGAGGAGTTCCTCAATGTAGGAACTGATAAGAGTAGTAGGATTATTCATGGGCGGCCCTCCAATGATTAATTGATGAGAAAAGGAGAAAGCGATAAATTCCTGTAGTGAAACCATTGGGAAGCTCCTCGAGTTCCCAATCATTTCTCTCATCCTCATCATAGTAGAATCTGTTCCATAGACGAGACATTTCTTCTCGAGCTTCTTGAAGAGTCCGATAATCCTCAAGGTAAACTATTTCGCCATCAATATCAAGACAGATAATGAGATTGGGGTTGATATGCTGATTGGCATACCATTCTGAAAGTGAGTTAAATCTTTCCATAATTAAACTAACAAATGTATTGGTTAAACATATTGAACACTACCTCCAAGGAGGACTTTTCTTGAACTCTTAGGATCCATCCATTAATTAACAGGATTCCTCCGCGGCAAAGAGTCACTGCCGCATTATCAATTCGATTATTCATTTTAATCATTGTTTTTTGTCCGGACTGTTTGATACCAGGCACTTCCGGTACTCCTTAGATCACAGGGCGGCTTTATTTGTTATTCTTTAAAGATGTTATCATTTCGTCCATGCCGGCGAGAGTCCATGATCCTTCATCCGTGATTTCTCCAATTGGACAGCGATAATAGTCTAGGTAGATAGTTGGCTCATCGTTTATTAGAACTAGCATCTGCTCATGCTCATCATCTTCTTCAATTTGGGCATAGCTCAAGGGTTCTGCTTGTTTTCTATAAATCTCTGCCCTATAGTTATACAACTGCTGGGCTTCTTCTTTGGTCTGAAAGTAATTGATCCAGTCAGTCATCAAAGGATGTCCTTCGAATAAACACTTATGACTAACAGCCCATACCTGTTTCCCATCAATGCCAATAGCATCGTTTAGTGGGAGAACACGGTATGTGTTAAAGTCCGTGTCCATGAATCCATTCTTTACATAGTATTTTTCAATAGCTTTAGTCTTTTTGAGCAACTTGAAATACTTATCCGCCTCGACTTTGTCGGGGAAATGCTTGGCAGAATATTCTCCGGTATGTGATTCATAGAGTACCACATACTGATTATCAGTATTAATTGTCTCCATTTCATCCATTTCTTTTTGGATCGCAGCGATCTTCTGTGCTTCGACCATCCTTTTGCTTTTCCTTCTGTATGTGCTAGATACACTCTTGCAATTGTTATTTTTAATCCTTTTCATATTCCTATAGATTAGTATTGTTAATAATTGAGAGGGAGGTGGCGCCTCTCAATGTTGAAAGTCATGCCCTTGACTAGGCCTTTTATCGACCATTTGCTTTTAAAAAGCCAAAAAGAATTGAGTAATATGAAGTGAGAAGATTAATGCTCTTCGTAGAACCCGGGGATCAGATTCGACCAGAAGAAACTTTCAAGAAAATACTTCGCCTTATCCTCGGGAAGACAGACTACGAAGTCAGTAGCATTTGCATATCCTACAGTATATCCCGAGGTTTTGTTCTGACCCTTTCTCATAGGCAAATCCCATGAACTGAGACGGTCGAACTCTTCAAATACTTCCTTCTTGTTAATATCGGATTCTTCGGCGGTAATATAACCGTTTTCGATATCCTCTTTGTACTCTTCTTCCCAGCACTTATCATCGTCATCAACACAGTATTTTTCAAGGAGGTGCTTGAGGTATACTTGCGCGTCTTCCTCATCTTCGAAAGTAACAAGTTCTTCACAGTACTCTTCAGTCTGAAGGAAGAGGTAGACGATGTGGGGACCCCATCCGAGTTTATTCTGGAGTTCATTGTCTCCATTAATCAGATCTATCGAAAGCTGAATCTTTGCTTCAGCCCTTTTGATAATTTCTTCATTATTCTGTTTCATAATAAATTTATTAATGAATTCCTGGCACTTATTATCGGCAGCTCATTCCGTCCAGAATTCCAGGTTCCTGGAAACCTCTTATAGTAGAACTGGTCTTCCATCGGTACTTATCAGGATTCTCTATTGACCCGGCCGCGTCCCCTTGGCTTCAGATCCCTCAGCCTCTCACTACTCCTAACTTCCCTGACTTGCTCCAGTCGATCACTTTGGCTCCAATCTCTCCTTCGGCTTTTTACGGTAGCCTCTCGAACCTCCAACTTGTCAAAGAACATCTGCCTTTTGTATCTCAGGTAAGCAGTCCCTGGCTTTCTGTCATCACGGTGGCTCTCGCCCCCAGTTGAATTGTTTTTTTAATGGTTCCATAATCGTTTCCGTTTTTGCTTCCACTTGGTTTATGTCGTTTTCAATATTTGGTTACAGACTTTTTTTAACTTTTTTTTTCATGCTTCATTTCTGCTTCCACTTGTTTATGTCGTTTTCAATATTTGGTTACATGTTTTTTACTATTTCGATCGTACTATTTTGCTCTCCACTCATTTATGTCGTTTTCGGAATTTGGTTACAGCCTTATGTCAGTATTCCGTTTGCCTTCTGATTGTTTATGTCATTTTCATCATTTGGTTACAAAGGAGCTGTGAAAGGGACTCTGTGGCTATGAATACTCTACTGTTTTTGCTAACTTTGGGACACGAGAAGTCATCAGAATGGCAACAGATAAAAAAGTATTAGACGGCATGTTTGCCGGTAACAGTCAGGCCTTTTATAAGTTTGATAACGACAACAAAGACCTTTTCAGAAATTTCTTTCTATATCATGTTAAAAAATCAACTGTTGATATATCTGAACTGTATCAAGAGTCTCTCATGGAGTTATGGAACCAGATCAGAGAGGGACGATTGACTAAAGAAAAGCTGACAGTAGACATGTCTACCTATCTGATCTCTATCGGCAAGAACAAACGCTTCGAAGAGATTAGAAAACAGGAGAAGTACTCCCGACTCAAGAAAGGAGAGCGGGTATTCAAGAAAAGAGAGTTTAAAACTGAGGAGGAGGAAGAAGAAAACAAGGAGGACTTCGTGATACAGACCAAGAAGAAGCAGGAAGAGATTGACACTAATATTAATCTTGATGCGTATAAAAAACTCAAAGAATCGGTCGAACGAGGACAGGAAGATGAAAGCGAATCTTGGGAGGTCAAGATTGCACGCCAGAGGTACATGGAGTATCAAGTAAAGAATATGGAGGAACCCTGCAGAACGATTATCCGTGACACTTGGTGGAATGACATGAGCGATAAGGAACTAATGGAAAATAACCCAAGTCTATATACTTCTACCAATGCAATCAAAACCAGAAGATTCAGGTGCCATCAAAAACTTGGAGCTCTCATAAAGAATAATGACCTAATCAAAGAATGGTGCAAAAAACAATTAATGAACTAATTGCCATGGAAGAGAATATCGAGAGATTCGAAAGGATCCGTTCATATATAAAAGGAGAGATGAGCATCGAGGAGAGGGTCTCCTTCGAGAGGGATCTTCTACACGATAAGGAACTCGCCCAAGAGTTTGAGGAGATTGAAGGGATCTCCAAAGCTACCGTTAAGGTCTATGAGGAGGAACAACTTCAGAAGGACCTGGAGATGGTGGAGAGAGAGATGGCTGACGCGGACAAGCTTGCGAAGTCATTGCACACGACTGAACCATTTTTCCAAAGAGTTAAACAATGGCTTACACCTGCAAAGACTGTCTTTTCAATTGCGGTTGCTGCCGCCCTGGCACTTGGAGTTTTCCTGCCAATAAATAACCATCATTTAGCAGTCTCTGGATATAATGAAGCGGACAAAATACTAAGTAATGGGAATATACAGTTCAATACCCTCAGAGGGGATGATGAGATCTCTGACAAGTTGGAGTCCAGTATTGCTCTTATTCAAGATGGGAAATCTAAAGAAGCACTAGCCTCGCTTTCAGAAGTCGAAGAATCGATAGATGAACAGATATCAGTATTGTCAGGGGATGACTCCGCCATAATGAGGATTTCAGAGCTTAACAAGATTAAACAAGATGCTGAATGGTATCGAGCGATTCTTCTTATGCATGAAAAGGAAGTCGGCAAAGCCAAGAAGCTTCTAAAGCTGATAGCCACATCTGAAAGCACTCATTCTGAAGAAGCCTTGAGAATACTGAAAGAGGTTTACTAGTACCAGTCATATTTCTTATGATTTAATTGAGAAGAGCAATATGGCGTCTCGTGTATTGAAAGTCTTCACTCGAATCATTATTATCATTGTTTTAGCGATAATCTCTGTTTGTATAATCTACATTGTTGGGAATAGCAATCGCATCACTTCTCGCGATAATAGCAAGAATCAGTCGGAATCGCCCGAAGCTATATTCCAAGCCCTAAGTTTTGATTTTGATCGTAATATTATTGACGAGAAAGAGATACATAAAGAACTCTCTAATCTTGTTGACTTACTAGACCCAACAACTTTCGAATCTAAGGACTCTCTCCTGATTGATTTTGAAAAGTATATTAACTATGAAGCCTGTCTGGAATTATATAGGGACGCGTTGAATGTATACGTCCCTCAATCGGTTCGAACATATCTTCTTAACAAGTCTTTACAATTAGCAAAGACCAAATATGAGACATTGTATCCGATACTATTATATTCTAAGAAGAACAAAGAGTATGATAGGATAGTAGATGCTTATGACTTGGTTAAGATTTGGGATAAGGATACTCTGAATAGAGATAATCATGATTATTATGATGCCATTACGAAATGTATGGAATATGCAATAATGGTATTAGAGGATACTTATTCTCCTGTTAATGATTCAATTGCTGCAATTATCTTAAAATGGTCAGACGTCGGAGTAGAAGCCAGTTCTCAATTGTTTGATGATGACTACTATCACCCTATCACTTATTATTTTGCAGACAAGCGAACAGTGTATGCTTACAAGATAAATGATCCGAATGCAGACCGATACGCAGATTATCACATAGATAAAACTCAACGAAGTCCATTGTTTTCAAGTCACTACCATTATCTGATATCTGCGATGGGAGGTGATATTCAAGGTTACCAAAATGGATTCTTCTCTGACCCAATTTTCTTAAGATATAAATCATGCCTGAAACAAAAACAGTATGATCGGGCTAGGGAGCTGTTAGACTTGATACAGTCACCCACTACTGAGAGCTACCAGGATCCTGTAAAGCCATACTATGCTTTACACGATGCCATACAATTCGACAATAGGCGACTCGTTGAAATAGCCCTGCCATATTCCCAATATGATCTCGCAACTATTAGCGAGAATGCCCGTCTTAGATATCTGACAAACAAGGATGATTTTAATAAATGGGCATCCGGTGCCTACTTAACAGGTGCTTGGTATCTATCTCCCACAGAAGGTTTAACGACACGGACAATAGATTACATCTTTGATGAAACTGTTATTCCTGTTCACGATTTAACTCCATATATAGCGGTCAATTACAATAACAAGGATCCTAGATGGGCATATAATACGGCTTTGTATCTAAAAGGAGCTTCTACAAAACTATCAAACTCAATAGAGAAGGCAATTAAGAAAGATTATAGATTAGTCACCGAACTTGAAGAAATAAAACGTGAACGTGTATTCTCCTCAAATCTGGACACTCAGAGTAAACGATATGGGGATTTCAATGAAGCTGTAGAACGCTTGCTTGGAAGCAATATGAAGCAAGTGCTAGCAGATTGTTTTTACAGTTTCGAAGATATTAGAAGAAGTTTGTCTGACAACGAGTGCGCAATAGAGATTGTTAAGGCTCCATCATTATCCTTCGAAGATGATATCTATAAAGCCGTTGTTTTAAGAAGAGGATGGGAGGAACCCAAAATAGTTACACTTGCAAGCAGTAGCGATATCAACAAACAACTTATTGCAGGTAATTACTATTCGACCTCCTCATCAACATTATATTCAACAATATGGAAACCTCTTGAAGAGTATCTTTCCAATAATGATATTGTTTACTATGCCTCTGATGGGGTATTGAGTTTGGCGAACATATCCGCATTCTTGAACGATAGAGGTGAACGCCTATCAGACCGGTATAATATTCATTTATGTGTATCCACTAAGAGTGTAAAAGACAAGGAGGATGAATCGCGCTACAAAACAATCGCTCTCTTCGGTGGGATGAATTATGATGATTACTCAGATCAGAATTTAACGGAGAAGTCATCTGATATTATTGCATATCGAAGTGGAGACAACTCTTTCAGAAACGATACTTTTGATATATTGGGCGGTACTGAAAAGGAGGTGAATCAAATTGACGTGATGGCTAATAGCCGTCAAGTGTTTTCGCTCTTGTATTCTGGGGCTAAGGGAACCGAATACAATTTCAAAGACCTGACGGGGAAGCATTTTGACATTATTCATGTGGCAACACATGGTTTTTACTACAACGCTGCATCAACAAAAGATATGACTTTCTTTGAGAGGATCTTCGTTGAAGACAATCCTTTAAATCGCTGTGGACTCATTTTCTCTGGTGGAAACAAAGCCTGGAAAGGAGAAGTTATACCGGATAATCAGGAAGATGGCATTCTGCTAGGGTCAGAGATTGCCAGGATGGATTTATCAGGCACAGACCTAGTGGTATTATCCGCATGTAATACAGGTCTTGGTGAGATTAGTGAGGAAGGTGTGGTCGGTTTGCAAATGGCGTTTAAAAGAGCCGGGGTAAAATCGCTATTAATGACTCTTTCAAAGGTCGATGATGATGCAACCTCATTCTTCATGGCAAACTTTTATGAGCATCTGTTCAGCGGAGAGGACAAGCACTCCGCTTACAAGTCAGCAATTAATACAATGAGGAACTCAGAGCGCTTCTCGGACCCTAAATACTGGTCACCTTTCATCTTGGTTGACTAGCTTTTTTTTCGCTGGGGAAAGAGCCTTTATCTAGCAGATAGGGCATTTCCCAAGCTTCTTCAATATCCCCAATCATCACTCTCCATCATTTGCGGAACCAATTGAAAATAAGTGAATTATATTTGGAAAATTCAAATCTTTTTCTTATATTTGTATGTCTTAAAAGGGCATTTTTTAAAAGCTTAAACATTTATTTTCAGGGGTACTTCGGTACCTCCTTTTTTTGCCTGAATCTCAACATTTCCTGATTTACCAACTTTCCTGCTTAGAGATAGATTCCCTGTCCCTTCCATGGCAACTCAACATTTTTTGATTTGCCAACTTTTTTTCTTAAAGAAAAATATAG
>JAEEGF012420932.1_pt1 | contig 22295 bp, 18 predicted proteins | sample 9134171 | NCBI WGS metagenome assembly JAEEGF01 (sample SAMN16246542, study PRJNA631951) | gut metagenome | biome: gut microbiome; feature: rumen; material: AP-attached | host: Bos | place: Iran: Karaj | collected 2018-10 | reverse complement strand
TCAGTCCCTTGCTCTACCAACTGAGCTACCGAGGCATACTGGCGACCCGGACGAGACTCGAACTCGTGACCTCCGCCGTGACAGGGCGGCATTCTAACCAACTGAACCACCGGGCCGTTTTTTATCAAGCATTATTAGTATAGGTTATTTCTTCGCTTCTGTCAAGCTTTTTTAAAAAACGGCAGATAAATGCGCCTCTGTGACTGTGACAGTGTCACTTTCCGTTGTTTCCCAAATCCAGAAGATACGGTTCCAGGCGTTCCGCCAGCAGCACTTCAAGATCTTCCAGTTTCTTTGCATCAAACTCATGAATCGTATTGGGAATCATGTGCACCTTGTTCTCCGCATAAAACTCATTGCGCACCCGGTTATACAGAAATACCAGCTCATTGCCCGCATCAAAATCCGCATAGTCTAAAATAATCGTTGCGTTATTGATAAAATCCAGCGGATGCTGCGGTCCGATAAATTTGACAAAATTACCGATACGTTCCGGCAGCGTGTCCGGGAAATGCCAGTCAAGGATCCCCTTGTCTTTCAGCAGGTAACCCGAACGGGGTATATAGTTCGGAGTTGTCTCCCCCACCAACCGGTCAATTGCGTCGGTAATCCATTCCGCAAACACGTCCTTGTCTCTCGTAATATACCGGAAATCCCGGTACCGCAACAGCCCGACCTGACGCACCGGTACATAGTCAAAGGTTTCTTTCGTATAAATCAGTTCCAGCCTGCGGCGGGCTTCTTCGTTAACGTACGACCCCAGGACAAACTCATGTCCCTTCAACTGCCCGCCTTCTTTAAAAGTGAAGCCATGCAGTTCTTTCGGCAGTGTCTGCAAAAACTCCCAGTCAGGGCGGCGTTTTATAATCACTTCAATATCTTCCGGTTTTGGCATAACAGTATTAACTCTCCGCTCAAATCTGCGGTTTCCCTTCCATTTTATTTAACAAATTCCCTAACGTCCATTTAATGGTATCCGACGGATTTTCCTCCAGCCCTAATGGTTTCAGATTATCTTCCCGCAGGAAACGCCGGATAAACTTGTTGCCGTCCGAATTGTAGGCATACATATCGGCAAAAGCATGGGTACGGATATATGTTTCGTCATCAAAAGGTCCAAAGCTGCGTACTATGTAGGCATCCATCCGGTGCACCACCATTACGACCAGCGCCCCGCAGCCGGCCTGTTCCGCAGCAGCCTTCATGGCTTCCTTGTCAGGCTTGGGATTATTGGAAAACATTTCATTGACTGCGGCATTGGCCTTTGTATTGTCATCCATCAACCGGTAATACGGCACATGGTAATCCATCTTCACCATCTGGATCCAGCCCCGCATATCCGCCCTGCTTACACGGCCGGTGCGGTCAATGACCACAAAATTCACCGGTTTCGTTTCAAAAGCATACGCCTTGGACACTCCCGGAAGCGGAAGCCCTTCCAAAGCGGAAATATCCCCGGCAATGCCGCTGCACAGCGCAACAATTACCGCTAAGAACAAAAACAGTTTCTTCATTTTCCGTCACCCCCTGCCAATCCAAATTATATTCTTTCTTTCAATACTTTTAGAAACAGGATTGACACTTTTACAACCCGGGATTATTTTACAAAACAATTATGTCATTTTTATGAAACGGTTTTCTTATTTCCAGATATTCTTCGCCGTCCCGTGTCCTAACGGGCCCACGCCCAGATATTCCGCCACCGTCTGGCCGATATCGCTGAAAATATGGAATGGTGGAATCTGCTGCGGTTTCACGTTCTGTCCGTAAAACAGCACGGGTATTTTTTCTCTCGTATGGTCTGTGCCCTTCCAGGTGGGATCACAGCCGTGGTCCGCTGTCACCAGCAGCACATCGTCCGGCTGCATCAATGCAAACAGTTCCGGCAGTCTGCTGTCGTAATATTCCAGCCCTTCCCCGTAGCCCAGCGGATCCCGGCGATGACCGAAAGAAGAATCGAAATCCACGAAATTGGCAAAGACCAGTGTCCGGTCCGGCGCGTCTTTCACCGCCTGCAGGGTGGCATCAAAAATCTTGTCCAGCCCCGCCGCCGGGTAATGTTTCGTAATGCCCCGGTGGGCAAAAATATCGGCGATCTTGCCAATCGCATATACATTGCCCCCCGCCGCCACAAGTTTATCCAGAAGCGTTTCCTCGTGAGCCGGCACTGCGTAATCGTGCCGGTGAGCCGCCACCCGGGCAAAATCCCCTGCTGTTTTACCTTCAAACGGCCGGGCAATGACCCGGGCGATTTTATAAGGCTTCACCAGTTCAAAACTCAGTTTGCAAAGATCATAGAGCCGCTCCAGGCCGAAGGTTTCCTCGTGACAGGCAATCTGCAACACGCTGTCCGCGGAGGAATAGATAATGGGTTTGCCGGTGCGCATATGCTCCTCGCCCAGCTCCTTGATGATCTCCGTACCGCTGGCCAGTTTTTCCCCCAGCACGCCGGGCAGGTTTCCTTCCCTGATAAGCGCATCCACCAGTTCCTGCGGAAAACAGTGAGGCTTGTCCGGGAAATAGCCCCAGTCAAAATCCACCGGTACTCCGGTAATTTCCCAATGGCCGCTGAGAGTGTCCTTGCCCTTGCTCACTTCTTCCGCGCAGGTATAGGCAGCCTTCACCCGGCCGCCATCCAGTACCGTGTCCTTCAGCGGCTCCCCGGAAATGGGATGAGCCATATCTTTCCCAGTGCTGAGCCGGTGGGCCGTTTCCAGCCCCAGGGTCGCCATGTTCGGCAGCAACAGATACCGGGGCGAACCGTCCGGGTTCTTCCGGTTCTCTGCCATCCATTTTACAATATGTCCCAGTGTATCGGACCCCATATCCCCAAAGGCCGCCGCGTCGTGAGCGGAGCCAATGCCAAAGGAATCCAGCAACGTTATAATTACACGCGCCATTGTCACGCCTCCCCGTTCCTTGTTTTCCAAATCACACTTTATTTCAATTCGTCCAGCATCTGCTGCGGATTCTCCGCCGCCTTCACCTTGCCGAAGGCCTTCACGATGACACCTTTTTCATCGATTAAGTACGTCGTGCGGACCACGCCCATGGTCTTTTTCCCGTACATATTCTTTTCCTGCCACACGCCATAAGCCTGAATAACCTGCAATTCCGTATCCGACAGCAGCGTAAAGGGCAGTCCGAATTTTTCCTGAAACTTTTTGTGGGACGCCACGGAATCCTTGCTGACACCGATGACCACCGCGCCCTTTTCCCGGAACTGCGGCAACAGTTCCCCGAAATTGCAGGCCTGTTTCGTACATCCCGGGGTATTATCTTTCGGGTAAAAATACAGCACGACCTTCTGTCCCTTAAAGTCTTTTAATGAAACCATCTTCCCGTCCTGATCGGGCAACGTAAAATCCGGAGCCTTGGTTCCAACCTCTAACATAACACGCCTCCTGAAACAACATTTCTGCAAAATACGTCATTCTCATTTGCGCACCACACAGCGCAATGTGTTCGCGCATTGCGCTCTTCAACGCGCTGCCTGTTCACAAAACCGGTAAATCTGCCTTGCCCGGCAGACTTCCTGTCAGAATTTTATTCTTTATCTGCCGCAATCAGCTTTTCCAATGCCCGCTTCGCCACAGCCTGGAAGCGTTTTTCCGCCACCTTGTACACATCCGGTGGAGCCACGGATTCGCTGTCCGTGCGTTTGGCCACCACGCCGCAGATGGCGCCCGCCCGCAGCCCGTGCACACTGCACAGTGTCAGCAGCGTCGCCGCTTCCATCTCAAAATTAGTGCAGCCCAGGGCCTGCCATTCTTTCAACGTACCCCGCAGACGTTGCACCACATAGCCGTTAAGGCTGTCGTAGCGCTCCTGCCCTGGCCAGAAACTGTCCGTGGTCACGCCAATACCCAGACCGAAGGGGACCTTCAATTCTTTCGCCGCATCCCGCAGAGCAATGGTCACATCCAGATCCGCCACCGCAGGATATTCTATCGGCGCATAAGCTTTGCTGGCCCCATCCATGCGCACGCAGGCCTTGCTGATGACCACATCCCCCAGGTTCAGATTATCCTGCAGGGAGCCGGTGGTGCCCACCCGGATAAAGGTAGTGACGCCCAGGCGCCCCAGTTCTTCCACAATAAAGGTAATGCAGGGGCCGCCCATGCCGCTACTGATGACCAGCACCGGCTCCCCGTTCACCCAGGCCAGCCAGCTGGTAAATTCACGGTGGCTTGTCAGATACACCGCCGCCGGATCCATGGCTTTTGCCAGACCTTCCACCCTGCCCGGATCCCCGGGTACCAGGGCATACTTTGCGCCCTGCAGCATCTCTACCGATAAACCCACGTGATACAACACTTCGCCCGGTTTTGCGTAATTTTTCATCGAACAGTCCACCTTTCTGTGCAATTTGTGAAACACACCGTAACATGATACGTTTTTATTATTTTATTATACCATAGAAAATGGAGCCGGGTGTGAGAAATTAGGGAAGAAAAAAACCCCCGTTGTGTAAACACGGGGGATCAGTCAGGAGAAAAAACATGAGTTATCATAAACACCAGTCTGAGCCGATACACAGAAAAGGAGGTTATGTTTTACTCATCAATATTAAATTTTCATCAGGTACGCACAAACTGAATCGGTTGTGCCTTCGCCCGTTATTGTTTAATAACTGATAATTGAATTAAAGGGTTCCAACACCTCCCTGTCACCGGTAATCAAAGCGTTTTCATCTACTACGGCATCCTGCTGTGTCATGACTGCGCCATTGATAATACTGTCCGTTCCAACGGTCAGTTTTCCCCGGCACAGCAGCAATGCCTTGTTTAATCTCACATGACTGCCTATACGCAGGTCACGGCCCGCCAAAACAATGACGCGGCCTGTAAATACTGTATTGTCACCAATTGTCACATCATCGGCAAAGGCCAGTACGCCATCTCCGTTCACCTGCCATCCTTTCGGTAGCTCGATTTTGTTCCTGCTCAGGTATATCCATCCGCTTAATCCGTCACTTTGCAGTTCCAATGCAGGAGGAAAATCAGTTGAAGCCCAACCCGCAATTTCTTTAACGGAAAATTGCGGAAAAGCCGCGCCATATGATTTGCCTGTGATAGTATCCTTGTCCTTCTTCTCTGATTTCCCATTCCTTGTGGAACCTGTTACGATTAAGGGGGATCCTGTAAACTGCTGAAGCAAAGAGACAGGGAAACACATACTGAACTGCCTCAGCGAAAAATCATCCGGGCCGGAATCCGAAACCTTTACTTTCAGAAAGCGCATCCCCAAATCTTCCACCCGGTTAACGGAAACAGAAACCTGTACTATGCTGTTACCGGGCTGTAAAGGCCGCAAAGAATATTCAGCGCCAGTAATTTCTGTATCTTTTTCCTGCTGAATAGCAGTGAACATAAAGCTTTGCGCAATGGTTTCCATCTGCTTACGGCGTAAATGTTCCCGGGCCACCTCTGACTCCTGATACACATTGCGTATAAAGCACAAAACCAGACTTGAACAAACCATCAGAAACAACAGGAGAGGAAGCAGGATAAACCCCTGCTTCTTTTCCGTTCCTCCTGTTGTATTCCTCCGGATTCCGCTCCCGCTTACAAAACACTTCATACAGTGTTTTACTGAACTACAGAACCGTTGCATAAAAACAAAGATAAGGCGATCCGCCTTTCCAGCCCGGTTACCGGATCCTGAAAGTTCATAATAATGCCCATTTTCTCCTTTCCTATCATAATTGTTTTAAAGCGCGTTATCCGGATATCCGGGCCGGAATACGGATTAATCCCCGTCGTTGTATCCTTTATCGTCTTGCGGTATAACATACCGTTAGACAGGTACCAGTAGGCGCGTACATTTTGATTCGTCTTGCTGCAGTTAATCTGATCCATGTCATTGAAACTTTTAGTCAGTTTTGCCTGCGTCGTATTGTAGGAAAGTTCCCGACGAACAGTACTTTCTGTATAGCGCGCTGCCTTTGCAATTTCAATATCGGCCAGAAGTTTTCTGCAGTTCTTTAAAACCGCCTGTACCGCATTACAATATGCTGCGCTGACGATAACCATAACCATAAACATAATGTTTAATTCCAAAAGAATTGAGCCAGATTTTCTTATATCACAACATTGGTCAGGATATGTTATCATCTTCTTTGCCTATTGGTATAAATTCCAGACGGTTTACCAATACCTCTCCTGTAATTTTATTGCGCATCTCTTTTACGAGAAGAATGTACGGGCCTGCTTTCTGCGTGGATACGACTCTTTCATAATCATTTTCATGCACGCTTTTCCATTCGTCAGGTATTGCTTCATCCAGCCATGCCGTACTGTCATCTTCCAATACAGAATAGGCTTGTATCATCTCATTCCGGTGTGCCATTGCCTGTATTGAACAAGATATACAACCTGTTATTGCCGTCGCTAATGTTAGTATCACCAGAAATAAGGGAATCATCAGGAGCATGATAAAACCCGATGACCGTTCCATTGCCTGAGATTCCGGTTTTTTCTTTTCCAAAGATAATTGTAGCTTCATCATTATCGTACGCGCTCTATCCTTACCCTCCCGGTAACCGGCTGAAGGATGACTTTAACCTGTGTGGACTTTATCCTTTCATGCTGCAATATAAAAGCCCCGCTTGCCGACGGAGATCCGTTGATAGAAAACCCAATTTTATAAGCCGGAATACTGCTGAACTGAAAAGCTTCGGACCCACCCGACGCAAAACCCCGTTTTTTATCAACAAGATTCGGCCTCCGATAGACCCAGTATCCTTTTCGCCCGTTGCTCAATTCTATGAATCCCCGATCAGAACCCGCCAGGGCCCTTTCTCTTGTCAGCAGAATATCCTGAGCAAATTCCCGGGCTGCGTTTTCCACCCGGACTGCTGCCAGTGTATTTTCATATCCGGCAATTCCCATGTACAGCCCGGAAACAGCAAGTCCGTACAAGAATATGCCTGTCAGCCATTCAGCCAGCAGATAGCCGTTATCCTTGTGTTTCCGCAGCAACACTGCCATCAGAAGTTACAGTATTGCCTTCCGCGTCAGAACCGGTCAGCGTGTAATTGCTGCCGGATACGGAATACTGGAAATCTTCGTTTTTGGCATCCTTAAAGCCCTTGTTTTTGGCAATGTAATCCGGCACCAGGTTATCAAGCGAAGCCGGTATGCTTCCCTGCTCCAGTTTGTATGTTGCAATAGCCTGATCCAGAGTTGCCAGATCGTTTTTCAGCTTTGCGTTGCGCGCTTTGGAGCCTGCGCCATCAATTGCAGGCATCAGCATGGTTGCCATAACTCCGATAATAATCGTAACGGCAATTACTTCAATCAGGCTGAAACCGTCATTACGGCCATTATTCTTTTTTCCTGCAAGCCCCAATTTTTTCTTAATTTTGTTAAACAAATTTATTCCTCCCTTCATTTATATTCCGGCATCCGGGTCATCAAATCGAACAGCGGCGAAAGCATCACCGCCATAACCGCAAAAATCATCACCGCAATTAAGACGACCAGTACCGGTTCCAAAACTGCCTTTACATCCCGGAGACGGGCAAAAAGTTCCTGTTCCTGAAATTCCGCAAATTCCGTCAGCATATCCGGCAAATCGCCGGAGCTTTCCCCGATGCTCAAAAACTCTAGCCCTGTCCGGCTGAAAAGGTTTCCTGACTGCATGGCCGCTTCTGCAATCCCGATTCCGCGGAGAACGTTTTCCGAAAACTTTTTTGCGTTATTCTTCATAGACGCATCTGTCAACGTAACAGAAGCACGCAGAACCGCTTCCGGAAACGCAATGCCGCTTTCCAGCATCAGTGCCAGCAACCGCGTAAAACATGTTTCCAAAAAAGAATGACGTAAACGTCCGATTCCCGGAAGATGCATCAACAGGGTTAAAACTTTCGAGCGCTGCAGTAATAACAGCCTGCCGCCAACCATAAACGCACAGAAAAGAGCAGCCGCATGATTCTGCAGCAAATCGGAAAATGAAAGTAATATCTGCAAAAGAGGTGTTTCCTTAGCTCCCAGTGAATGATACAATTCTGCAAAAGAAGGTACCAGTTTCACACTGAAAAACAAAAATGTCAGAACAGCTAAAAACAGCAAGAATCCCGGGTATATACAGACATTACGTACCAGTTTAATAAGTTTATCCTGCTGTTTATAATAATCGGACAACGACAGAAGAACCCGGGAAATCTGACCACTCGCCTCACCTGCCTCTATAACTGAAATATTCATTTCCGGAAATATTTCCGGCTGTAAAGACATCGCATAGGATAAAGGATGACCGCTTTGCAGACTAAGGGTAAGCCGTTTACATACCGGCTTATACTTTTTACCCAGCCTCCCGGTTACCATTTCAATTCCTTTCACAATAGGAATGCCCGCATCCAACAAAGTTGCAAGCTGTTTGTAAAAATTAGCCCTTTCCTTACCTGAGAATTGCAAGCGCGGTTCAAACCAACGGCGAACGGATCTTCCGTCCTTAACCCTTTCAATGTTTGTAACATACCCGTAATTCCTGCGGATGAAGTCAATAACCTGTTCTTCGCTCTCTGCATAGTATTCGCCGTTATATGCTCTCCCGCCGGAACTTCGGGCCTGCCATCGGAATAACCGCAATGTATCAGCCTCCTTTCGCCTGGCACAAGTCAAAGTTTAAAGGCTCGCAATAAAAAAATACAGCGTTTTTTCGGATAAACTGTGAAGAAAATTTCACAGTTAAAGGCCTTTTCGGCCATTTTCCAAAAAATCACTGTATTTTATTAGTTTTTTGTGAAGAATTTGTGAAATGATTTCGCTACCTCACCATCCACCAGTACACGATTGTCCCGATACCGATGAGTCCGGCAAAGTTGTAGAACAGGAACATGCGCAGGTAGTTCATCGCCTGGTGGGGATAGGCTGATGTGTAGAGTTTGTAGCTGATCACGCTGGCCATGGAGGCGATCAGGGTGCCCAGGCCCCCGACGTCTACCCCCAGCAGCAGTTCCCCGGCATTGCGGGTGAAGCCGGCCAGCAGCATGGCAGCGGGCACGTTGCTGATAAACTGGCTGGCCACGATGCCGGTCACGTACACGATGCCCCGGGCGTGGTGCAGGTAGTGGTGAAGCTGCCGGATGGCGTCCCAGTGGGACAGGTTGCCGATAAAGATGAAAAAGCCGATGAAGGTCAGCAGCAGGGAGTAGTCCGCCATTTTCAGCAGCTTACGGTCAGCCACGCCTACCACGGCCACTACTGCGGCAGTGCATACCAGCGGGCTCACCACATGGGCCACAGACAGGAAACACAGCAACAGCAAGGCGGTAAAGAGCAGAATCCGCGGTCGCGGGCCTGTTTCCGTTTCCCTATGTTCCAGTATCAGTTCGCCGTTGGGCAGTCCGTGTATCAGCAGCGCCAGCCACAGGGCGCTCAGTACGGACAATGGCCCCAGCACGGAAAAGAAGTAGCCTGTGCTCAGCCCGTAATGGTAATAGATGAACAGATTCTGGGGATTCCCCATGGGGGTGCAGGCGCTGCCCAGGTTGGCGGCCAGGGTCTGGAAGATGACGATGCGCCCCACGTCCAGCCGGATCTGTTTGCCCGTAATCAGGGTCAGGGGTACAAAAATCAGAAGGGCCACGTCGTTGGTTACCAGCATGGACAGGAAAAAGGTCAGCCAGATCAGCACTGCCGCCACATGACGGGTGGTACGGCAGCGGGAGAATAAGATGTCCGCCGCTTTCTCCAGCACGTGCAGCTGCCGGAAGCCGGCCACCACCAGCATAAAGGACAGCAACATACCCAAAACGGAAAAATCGATATGGGAAATTCGGGGTCTGAAAAATAAAGAAGAAACCAGCGCCAATACAACGGATATGTTCAGTACCATATCCCGCTTCAGGATACTTCTGATTTCCTGCTTCAGCTTAACTGTATGCATCGGTTACTATCCCTGTCACAGGCCCAGGCACTCGCCGACCAGCACCACTTCCATCTCCATGTTGCTCATCTTCTTGAACTCGATCAGCAGCCCGTTGCAGATGCGTTCGGGGCTGGCGCAGTTATAGCAGCGGTCGCCGCGTTTCGCGCAGGGCGTGGCCTTGTGCTTGCGCATACAGTTGCGGGGGGCGGCAATGTTGCGAAGCCGCCAGATGGCGTGGTCAAGGTCGGGGCAGATTTTGTTCACCCCTGCCACGTAATACACTTTTTCGTGCCCGAACAGAGCGGCAGCCACCCGGTTCCCCGTGCCGTCCATGTTCACAAGGATGCCGTCTTCGGTCAGGGCGTTGACGCTGCACAGGAATACGTCCGTAAGCAGTGTGCCTTTGGCATATTCAAAAAAGGTCGTGCCTTTGTTGATGGGACTGCGGAGTACGTTGTGTACCTGGTTGTGGGTGGCCAGCGCTTCGTGCAGTTCCAACTTCCGAAGCGTCTCCGAGTCGCCGATGCCTACCTTTTTGCCGTCAATTTTACTGTTCAGATACGCCGTCGCTTCAGCAGCGTCGGCACAATAATGGGCTTCAAAGCGGTTGGCCCGCAGCCCTTGCAGCACGCGTTCGATATCCGGGGTGTATACTGCTGCCGCGGAGCCTTCGGGGCTTGCCTGCCAGGCGCGGGTTATGGCGTCGTCCAGTTCGGGCCGTGTAACATCAATCATGGTATTTCCTCCTTTTGTGCGGGGCGCGCGGATCCCCTGCGCCAGCATGCCTGCCGGCGCGAGTTGGAATGGATTGGCGCTTTTTTAAATTGTACCATAGAATACGGATTTTTTTCAATTTTAGCGGAACCGATGAATGGTTACATGATGGGTATTTTGCAAAACAAAAACCAGGGGTCGCGGATTCCTTTCCGCAAGCCTCTGGTTTTATTTTGTAAAAATATGCGGCTGTTTCTATAAATGCGGCTACCGCCCGGTCCTTTTCCAGTTGTGTGATACGGAGATTACTTTGTAGGGCGGCTGGGGAATCGGGATATGCCGTTCCAGCATGCCGCTGATCCACTCACACTTGGCCACATTCAGATACCGGAGCGCTTCCTCTTCTGTTTCCCCGTGGGCGATACAGCCCGGAAGCAACGGGATTTCCGCATGGTAGCCGCTGTCCTCTTCCGGCGTGATTTCATACGGGTAATCCAGGTTCATATAAAAGTTGATGTCTTTCATAGTCGTGTTGTCCCCTGCTTATTTCAAACAAATGTACTTAAGTATTATATCATAAATTTACAAGGAAAGGAAGATTTTTGTTTTTCCTTACAACAGGGAACAAAGCATGTCATTGTATAATACCGGTCCGCAACCACCCGGACAGTACCGGGCCGTAAGTCCGTCATTTACTCCCACTCACCGCTGGCCACCAGGTGGCACTGACCGCCAACTTCAATCGTCCAGATGTCTTCCCTTTTGCAGGCGTGAATGTGCAGAACGGATTTTCTCCCCATATCTTCTCCCTGGATCACGGTATATGAGATATCGGACCGTTTGAAATAGTTATGCTGCAGCAGATAGCCTGCCAGGTCACCGTTAGCGCTGCCCGTGGCGGGATCCTCCATATAATCTTCCATCAGGCAGCGGGCGGCAAAGGTGTTGCTGCCCATATCCACAAAGAAAAAGTGGCTGCAGCAGCTGGAAGGATGCCGGCGGATATAGCGTTCAAACGCCTCCCGGTCCGTTCGAGCCTGAGCCAGTGTCCTGCGGTCCTTCAGGGGAATGATGACCGCCGCCAGACCGGTGCTGGACCACTGGACGGGATATTCGTCCGAAATGGCGTCAGGGGAAATGCCAAACACCTCCGCGATTTCCTGCCGGGGAATGACCTCACCGAAAGCCGGTGCTTTTTGGGACATGGTCAGGCCGTTTTCCGTAATAGCCACGGGAATCTGCCCCACTTTCAGATTCAGTTTCACCTGCCTGCTTTGTCCGTGTTCTATAAAATGATGGATCACAAAGGCGGTTCCCAGTGTGGGATGGCCTGCAAAAGGAACCTCCCCTACCGTCGGCGTCCAGATGCGGACGTCGTATCCCCCGTTTTCCTGTTTGCCGGACAAGATAAACGCTGTCTCGGAAAAATTGATTTCCCGGGCGATCTGCTGCTGTTCCCGGTCGCTGACGAACCGGTCGGCTATTACTACAAGCAACTCATTGCCCTGGTATTTTTCTTCCGCAAAACAGTCAACAATATAAAATTTCATCGTATACCTCTGAAAATACATACTTCTTTAAGCACATTTTTCAGAAAGCAAGAGAAGAATGATCCGTCATGCCCTCGTCTTCGCGCCCATGGCTTTTAACTGCATCTTGCGTTTATACATCAGGGCGTCTGCCCGTTCAAAGACATCATGCACATTTTTGTCCTGTCCCGGCACAAATTCGGAAAGACCCACCGACACGACCACTTTCCCTTCTTCTTTTACGTTCGCCTCTACCTGCCGGTTAAAAGCCTCCACGGAAGCGTGGCGTCTTTCAAAGCCCTGTTTCTCCAGAATGGCTACAAACTCGTCGCCGCCGGTACGGAATACGGGGCTGTGCTTAAAATTCTCACAGATCAGATCACTGGCGGAGCAGATATATTCGTCTCCCGCTTTATGCCCGTAGGTATCGTTGATATGCTTCAGGCCGTTCACATCGCAGACGACCATGGCAAATTCCTTTATGGCTCCGGATGCGATCAGCTCATCCAGCCGGCTCACCTCATCCACATACGCCTGTTTGCTCTTCACACCGGTCATGGCATCCCGGTAGGCCAGCGTCTGGACGTGGCCCAGTTCGGCCTCCGTTTCCTCTGTCCGCCGCTGCACGATGGCATAATTGGTGAAAAACATGCCCATGGAGAACATGATCAGTATCAGGACGACCGAATTTTTGCGGGACCCTCTGACGACATAATCCTGTTTTTTCGCATTGATGAAATCCGTTTCCCCCATTTCATAGGCGGCCGCACCGGCCTCGCCCCTGTAGAACGCGCGGATTTCCCCCATGGTCTTATTGGCAAAGTCCTGGTCCGACTGCCGCATCCAGCTCATGGACATAAACACGATAATCGCCATCAGGGCAACCCAGGCCACGACAGAACGTCCAAAAACCTTGGCATAGTCGCGGTGCAGCACATAGCGCAGGAACAGAAAACCGCACACGGACCAGAGGGTGATCAGGAAATACGTTTCCGTTGCCAGTTGTTCAAAGTTGTTCAGTTCCGGGAACAGCTGCAACAGGGCAAAGATGGCCATAATCGCCATGCCAGCAAGGCCGGTAAAGCGCTCCGTCCGGTCGCCCTGCTCCAGTGCCAGCTTATACGCTGCAGCGGAAATCAGGCCGTACACGATGATGGCGGAAATGGTCAGCACGTCTACGATCCAGCCTACGGCAGTACGGCCCAGCAGCGGAATCGGCAGCGACAGCAGCAGAATCAGACCCACGGCCTGTTCCGGGTTCCTGTTCCGGTTCAGCTCCGCGAACCGGGCAGGCAGTACGTCGTCCTTGGCTACACTGTAAAACAGACGGCTCAGCGCCACCGTGTTGCCGATGAGGCTGGTGAGCACCAGCGAAAGCAGCGCCGCGGCTAACAGGTACATGCCTGCATCTCCCAGATAATAATGGGCTGCGTAAAAAGCCGGCAGCACTTTCAAACCGCCACCCTGTTCCGCCAGACGGTTAATATAATCCGGCCAGCCGCTGTACTGGGACGGGATCGCCGAAATGGAAAGCAGGATTACAAAAATGTACAGCAGCGTGGTAGTCACGACGGACACAGTTAATACGTTAAAAGTCTTCTTATGACTGAACTTGAACTCCCGGGCAGAATGGGAGATATTCTCAAAACCGATGAAAGCCCAGGGCGCGATCAGCGCGATACCGGTCACCTGGGTCAATACGCTTTTATCGGAAATAAAGCCGGGGCTGAACGGAAACGCTGCCACATCCCGGTGCAGCATGGCCACGGCAAAACAAGCGACTATGCAGACGGTAAAGGTCAGCGCCAGCACTTTCATAAGATTTACCGCCAGCTTCTCCCGCTTCATACACAAAAGTCCCATGAAAAAAATGGCAGCCATGGTCAGCAGCACTTCGCCCAAATACACTTCGTAATCAAAAACCGTGTACAGATAGCAGATGCGGAACGTATCGCCCAGGAAATTACGGGCAAACAGCGGCAAGGAAGTAGCATTGGCCCACAGCATGGCCAGATAGGCCAGGCCTACATACCAGAAACTCAGGAAGGCCCGGTCATAGCCGAATATCTTTTTTACATAGCCGTACACACCGCCGGCTGAAGGATAATAGTTGATCAGGTAATGGTAATTCCGGCTGATGAGCAGCATGATCACCATGCCCACAAACATGCCCAGCGCGCTTCCCAGCGGCCCCGCTTCCGACAGGTACAGGTTCGTGGTGAATACAAAGGAACCCCATCCGATGGCAGTGCCCACTGACAGCGCCCAGGCGCCCAGCGGCGTAAGATACGGCACCAGACCTTCTTCCCGCTCTTTGACCGAACCCAACTCTTCCATAATATAGACCTCCGCCATGCCGCAAAACACTGTGGCATAAAATATTATTTCATAATTATTTAAGGCACTCGCTTAACGTGGCCACCATATCCGGGATATTGATGGGCTTGCCAATGTGCCCGTTCATACCTGCGTCCAGCGAACGCTGTACGTCATCCGCAAAGACGTTGGCCGTCATTGCGATAATGGGGATCCGGGACAGTTCCGGATCCGGCAGGGCGCGGATCGCTTTCGTGGACTCGTACCCGTTCATCACCGGCATCTGGATATCCATCAGCACCCCGTCGTAATAACCGGGAGCAGACGCCGCCACTTTCTCCAGGGCAATTATGCCGTCTTCCGCCGTTTCCACCGTAAAGCCCAGTTCCATTAAAATCATCTGGGCGATTTCCCGGTTGATCGCGTTGTCTTCTACCAGCAGCAGCCGCTTGTTGCTAAAATCTGCCTGACGTTCGGGCGCTTTGCTTCCGGAGCCGGCTGCGGTTTCCGGTTCATCTTCCGCCAGGGGGAAGTCAACATGAATGATGAACTCCGTACCTTTCCCCTGCTCCGTTTCCACCGCAATGGTACCGTCCATCAGGTCCACAAGGCTCTTGGTGATGGCCATGCCCAGGCCTGTGCCCTGGATATTGTCCACCGCCGCAGTGCGTTCCCGTTCATAGGCATCAAATACTTTAGCCGCAAATTCCCTGCTCATGCCAATACCGGTATCCTTCACGCACAGTTCGTAAAATCCGGTTCCCGCGTCGGCGCCGGTCTGCCGCAGGGTCACCGCAACGCTGCCGCCCGGGGGCGTAAACTTGTAGGCGTTGCTGATCAGGTTCAGCAGGATACGGTTCAGACGGCTCACGTCGCACATCACCGTTTTGTTCCTGATATCCGCCGCCGTAACCGTGTAATGCAGCCCCTTGGTCTTCATCTGGGTCAGGAACATATCGCGCGCTTCGTCCATGACCTTCTCCAGACTGGTCTTCTTCAGTTCCAGCTCAACCTTTCCGCTTTCAATGCGGCTCATATCCAGCACGTCATTAATCAGCGCCAGGAGATGCTGGCTGGATGTCTCAATCTTCGTCAGGTACTCCGCTGCTTTCGGCGACAGGTCTTTCTCCTTGCGGGCCAGCGCCGTGTAGCCGATGATGGCGTTCATGGGCGTGCGGATATCGTGGCTCATGTTGGAAAGGAACGCGCTCTTGGCCCGCGTGCTCCGTTCCGCCTCCAGTTTCTTCCGCTCTGTCTCCCGTTCCCGGTTCAGTATGAAGCGGAAAACCATAAACAGGATCACCATAACGATGATCGTCATGAAGAAAAACAACACCATGTTCCTGTTAAGCGAAGCAACCAGATCGACCTTGATTTCATTCGTAAAGAAATCGCGGTATTCCTGCCACTGCTCGAAATCCATGACAACACCGAAAGCACGCAGCTTGGTCGTATTGTAGAGATTGATGCTTTCCATGGCGTGTTCCGCCGCGATCTGGAACTCCTGCCGTACCCAGATGGTAGAAGCAATGGTAATCAGGGATATCAGCCACAGCCAGACCTGCGTCGCTTTGCCCAGCCGCGCTTCCCTGTCGTTACGCAGCAGGATCAGGAACAGCAGGGACCCCGCCACGGACCATAAAACGAAAATCAGATAAGATTCCACGGACAGGGAATCATCAAACAGGTATATGCTGAACAGGACTGCAGCGACTGTGCCCGCCAGGCCTGTTATCTCATACTTCAGATTGTTTACCCGTTTTGCGCAACGGAACGCCGTGAACGAAGTGTAACCGTAAACTACGGTAGCGCCAATGGTGGTCACGTCTACGATCCAGGCCACGGCCGTACGGCCCAGGAAAGGAATCAGGCAGGAAAGCGCCATAATAAACAGAACCGCGTTCCGGGGAACGCCGTTGCCGTTCAGCCTGCCAAACCAGCGGGGCAGCATCCTGTCCTCCGCCATGGAGTACAGCAGACGGCTGGCCGCCACACAGTTGCCAAGAATACCGGTAAAGATAGCCCCCAGTACCGTAACGGAGATCAGATACAAACCGGGTTCGCCCAGAAGCGATTGCATGGCAAAGAAGGTAGGCAGACTTTTCATTCCGAACATAGATTTCAGATTGATAACATAGGCATACCATGTCGTATGGATACGGTCCGGCAGCACGGAAGCCGCCAGAACGGTAGTCATGATATAGGCCAGCGCTGCAGTAAGAACCGCCGCCACCAGAACAGACAGGGTCTTTTTCACCGGGAAACGGAATTCCCCGGCAGAGTGGGAAATCGATTCAAAGCCCACAAAGGCCCAGGGCGCCAGCGCAATAATTTCCAATGTGCCCGCCAGCGGCGAATTTTTAGGTGAAAAGGCCGGTTCAAAATGCCCCAGGTTGCCGCCAAAGCGCGACATGGCAGCCCCAAAACCGATACTGACGCCCGCAAAGAGGATAAAGGCCATGATGATCTGCACCCGTTCCGTCAATTTGCCGCCGCCCAGGCAGACCAGTCCCATCAAAGCCAGGGCAGCCATCGACAACAGAACCTCACCGAAATACACGTCGTAACCTGCAACGGTGTAGTGAAAACCAAACTGCAGGGTTCCCTGCAACACCCGCCGGCCCAGCAACGCCAGCGCCGTGGCATTCGCCCAGATGATGGAAATATAGGTCAGCATCAGAAACCATGCGCTGAGGAACCCGTGGTCGTAACCCAGTTCTTTTTTCGTATAGGTGAACGCGCCCCCGGCGTCCGGGTAACGCTGCATCATATAATGGTAGTTCACGCCGATGAGGATCATAAGCGCCGCACCGATGAGCATAGCCAATACTGTACCCAGCGGCCCCGCCTCAGGCAGGAACAGGTTGCCGGGCATAACGAAAGCGCCCCACCCTACCGCGCAGCCGAAAGCCAGCGCCCAGGCTCCCAGCGTGGACAAATAGCGTTGCAGTCCGGCCCGGTTCGTATACCGGGTCGTTCCCTTATCTGTCATTTTGCAGATCCCTCTTTTCACCCGTACTTCATTGCGAAATGCGGGCATCTCATTTATATAAATACAGTTGTATTTTAATTCTGTTTAAACGCAGTACTTCATTCCATTTAATTTGTTGTATCAGGCTCTTTATTGTATCAGGCTCTCCAGGGTGGAAAACAGCGCACCGGGTTCCACCGGTTTGCTGAGGTGGGCGTTGAGACCCGCCTGCAGGCTGCGCTGCACATCTTCGTCAAAAGCGTTGGCCGTCAGGGCGATAATGGGAATCGTTTTCGCGTCGTCCCGGTCCATATCGCGGATTGCACGGGTCGCTTCCAGCCCGTCCATTTCCGGCATCCGCATATCCATCAGGATCGCGTCATAATAACCTGCTTCGTGACCGGCAAACTTATCCACGGCAATCTTCCCGTTTTCCGCCACGTCCGCTTCAATTTCCCGCATCTGCAGTACCATGACCATGATTTCGGCATTGACGGCTACGTCCTCTGCCAGCAGGACACGGCGGCCGTGAAGGTCTGCCTTTTTATTCTGCATGACCGCGCGTTTCTTCTGCAGCGCTTTCCGGAATTCATCCAGTACCGTAGCCGCAACCAGCGGTTTGGGTACAAAGGTGTCGACACCGGCACTGGTTGCTTCATCGGCAATATCGTACCAGTTGAAGGACGTCAGAATGATAACGGTTGTGTCATCCCCGATAACGGAACGGATACGGCGGGTGGTTTCCACTCCGTCCATCTCCGGCATCTTCCAGTCTACCAGGATGAGGTCATAGGGTTCCCGGCGGGCACGGCGCACCCGCACCATCTCCACGCCTTCCTCACCGGACTGCGCAGCTTCGCAATTAATGCCCACCTGCCCCATTACTACTTTCGCATGTTCACAGGAAACGGGGTCGTCATCGATGACAAGCACGCGCATATCCTGGGGTTTCGGGTATTCCGTTTCCTGTTCCTCTGCTTTGCGGCCCGAATCGCCCAGCGCAACAGTTACGGTAAACGTCGTACCCTTTCCTTTTTCGCTTTCCACTTCAATATTGCCGTTCATCAGTTTCACCAGGCTTTTGGTAATGGACATACCCAGCCCCGTACTGCCGTACTTGTTGGTGGATGAGGAATCTTCCTGACTGAACGCATCAAAAATTTTCGGCAGGAACTCTTTACTCATGCCGATGCCTGTATCGCTGATGATAAAACGCAGCGCGGAGTTTCCGTCAAACTGCGCCACATTCTGCACAGCGAGGCTCACCGTTCCCCCTTCCGGCGTGAACTTTACCGCGTTGCCCAGAATATTGATCAGCACCTGCCGCAATTTCATGTCATCGCCGATGTAATAATCGTCAATCTTCCCTATGACGCGATACTCGTAATTCAGTTTTTTGTCCCGGCACTGACCGCCGATCATGGTATTGACCTGTTCCATGGCCTTGGTAAAGCAAAACTCTTCGTTTCGGATAATCATGCGCCCCGATTCAATACGGGACATATCCAGGATGTCGTTGATAATATTCAGCAGATGCTGGGCGGACGCGCTGATTTTTTCCAGGCTTGCCCTTGTCTCCGGGGATAATTCCGGATTATTCAGGGCGATATTATCCAGACCGATGATGGCGTTCATAGGCGTACGGATCTCATGGCTCATACTGGAAAGGAAGGCCGTTTTGGCCAGGCTCGCCTGTTCCGCCGTAGCCAGCGCGTCATTCAGCGTCTGGGCCGTTTCCAGATTCTTCCGGGTTTCCGCATCCACATCGGTAATGCAGGCGCCCACCGCATGGACGATGTGATCGTCCCGGTCTTCCGGATGGCGTACGCCGGCAACCTTGGCCATCTCATAGGTTTCCTTCCCATTCCGGCTCACCATGTACCGGAACCCGATGACCCGCTCCTCCTTCAGCGCTTCCCGGATCGCGTCCGGATGAGCAAAACGCAGGAACTCCTCCCGGTAGGACTCTGTCACATATTTGTTGGCATATTCGGTTACAGAAGCAAGGTACGGAAAACGTTCCCCCACCTTAAGACCGTCTTTGATATCGGCATGGGCCTGGTAACAGACCCCTTCGTCCTTGTCAAGTTCAATATAATAAACGCTCCAGTAGTCGGAGGACAGCGCCGTAATCAGCTTATCCTGCCGTTCCCGCAGCAATTGCTGGGTCTGGAGCTGCTGCTGCAGCGCCTGCCAGTCCCGCACGTCTTCATCCACGTCCCTGAAACCCAGCACGACCCCGATTCTGCCGTCAGGCATATTCGCCCGGGCCACTTCAATCCGGAAATACCGGTTCGCGCCGTTGTCCATCAAACGCTGATAGCTGATGCTGAAATGGGGCCGTTCCTTCAGGCGGCTGATGATCCGGTCCCGGGACAGTTCCGCCCGCAGGCGTTCCTGATCCTCCGGGGCAACGGTATTGCGGATATAATACTCCCTGATTTCGGTATAATCCGCCAGATCCTTTCCGTTTAATTCCGGCTTGTCAGGGACAAGGATGCCTTCCTCATTACGGATATAGCGTTCATAATCATCCGATTCCGGATCCTTGAGCAGCCAAAGGGCACGGTAGGACTCACTGAGGGCGTCAATGAGCGCCTGCTGGATGATCTTGTCGGATTCCATCCGTTCGTGCTTTTCCGTAATATCGGAAATGAAAACATAGTAAATGCCGCCGTAGGCTTCCGTATCCGTATAATGGCCGTAGTCATCCACCCAGCGCACGGCGCCGTCCCTGCGAATGATGCGGTATTCCACATAATCCATAAGTTCTTCGTTTTCCTGGACCTGGCGCTGGATGGTTTCGGATACAGCATCATAATCATCCGGATGCAGCATGCCTTTGAATGTATAACCTGTAAGTTCTTTGAACTCTTCCAGGTTTTTACAACCGAAAATATTCAGGACAGCGCGATTGGCATACAGCAGCTCCTCCGGCATCTCCTTTTTGTAAATAAAAAAGCCGCCGGGCATATGCCTTCCTATTTCTTCGACGATATGGATCGTTTCCTCATCCAGTTGGAAGCGTTTTCCGAACATTCCCATTTTGTTTCCCCCTCGCACATGAAGGACGTATCTGCAAGTTCTACTCCGTATGAATTAATAAAATAGTATCAGAAAAACCAGGCCTGTGTCATTCCGCACTTTTGTATTATTATACCATATCTGCAGTTTACAATTCTACATATACTAGATAAAAAACGAAAAAATCCGGACGGTGAGGTCCGGATTCGATACTAATTAAATTTATATATTTATTTAATTTTTAATTATATGTTGTGTTATGAAAGAAAATACCGATTCATCCGCAGGTACGCCAGTTGATGCATTTGTGACTATAATTTCGGTCTGCCTTTGCTGTCTTTGTAAGTCGTCCTGCACTGGGGACAAGACCAGAAGAAACCGTATCGGCCCTTCTTTTTTTCCAGAACCGCATTGTCCTGCGGGCAATGCTCGATCACCGGGTTCCCTTCTTTATCCACAGCATAGAATACAGTCTTTTTCGTAAGAGGTGACACGCAGCTTTTATCGTCGCAGACGTAAAAATACTGTTTTGTCTTTGGGGAGTAATGACGATTCAGCGTTTCTTTCCCGCAGACAGGGCAGGTAAAGGTCTGTGCCGGCGTTTCCTCCTGCCGTTTCAGGACCGGCTGCCCGTTTTTGTCTACATCATAGTAGACCGGTTTGCCCGTGGCCGGCGACACACAGTCCTTGTTATCGCAGACAAAGAAGGCTTTCTTTGTTTTCCGGGAAAAATGCTTCACCAGATTCCCCGTTTTGCAGAGGGGACATTTTTCCATAATGTAACCGGGAAACTGATGCGCTTCCGCGTACGCGATGTTGCGGTCAATGGTATCGTAAATATCCTGCATGAATTTTTCCACACACCCTTCCCCTGCCGCAATCTCCGTCAGGGCAAATTCCATCTCCGCCGTAGTGTCCGGCTTCGTCAGCGTCACATCCACGTTGTCAATAAGCCGGAAACCCAGCTCTGTCGGCACCAGTTCCTTTTTCACCTTTTCCATAAAGGGCATTTGGGTCTGCCTGTTTCCGCGGACGCCCTGTAGTTCGGAGATGATGGTGTCACGGGTGGCAGGCGTACCGATTCCCTTCACTTCCTTCAGTTTGTCCCGGTTGGGATTCTTCGGGTCCATGAAACGGTAGATGTTGGCCATGGCCGCCAGCAGCGTGCCTTCCGTAAAGCGCCTGGGCGGTTTCGTTTCTTTTTCCAGCAGATCCACCGCATCCGGCTTGCCCAGGTTTTCGTCTTTGCTCAGGTTGGGCAGGGACAGGTTTTCGTCTTCCTGCGTTTCCGCGTCTCCGTCCTGCCCACCGGCATTGCGTGCAGCTTTTTTCTTTTTGCCTGCAGCAGATAAAACAGCCTCTTCACCGGACGCAGCGGCTGTGGTGCGACCGGCTGACGTCGTTTTCCCCTGTCCTCCGAACACTGCTTTGAAGCCCGGTTTCAATATGACCTTGCCGCTTCCTTTAAACAGTTCGTCCGCCAGCATGATTTCAAAAGTAATGGTTTCAAACTCGCAGGGCGGATAGAACTGCATCACATACCGCTCCGCGATCATAGTGTAGATTTTTTCTTCCGTTGCGTTTAACTGCTGCGGGATCTCGCCTGTGGGAATGATGGCGTGATGGGCCGTCACCTTTTTATCGTTCCAGGCCCGGGAAAACAGAGACACGTCTGCCCCGGCCGCGCCCCTCACATTACGGGACGCCAGCCTGTCCAAAATACGGAACGCGTCTTTGTGCTGGGCCCGGGGAATGTAGTTGCAGTCCGAACGGGGATACGACACGTACTTTTTCTCATACAGAGACTGCACCGTGGACAAAGCCTGTTTGGGGGAAATGCCAAAGCGCGCGTTGGCTTCCACCTG
>JAEEGF011957574.1_pt1 | contig 22295 bp, 23 predicted proteins | sample 9134171 | NCBI WGS metagenome assembly JAEEGF01 (sample SAMN16246542, study PRJNA631951) | gut metagenome | biome: gut microbiome; feature: rumen; material: AP-attached | host: Bos | place: Iran: Karaj | collected 2018-10 | reverse complement strand
TTGAGAGCTGACCGGACATTCTGTCTGCCGGAGTGCCTTTTCTCCTTGAATAAGGGAAAATATGAGTTTCGTAGAAAGAAATATTTTTTAAGAAACTGTGGGTTTCTTCAAACTCTTCCGGTGTTTCTCCCGGGAAACCTACGATGACATCAGTCGTGATAGCAGGATCCTTGAATACCTTTCTAAGCCGTTCAACACCGTCAAGAAACTCCTGGGCAGTGTAATGACGGTTCATACGCTTCAGAACACTGTCGCAGCCACTCTGGAGAGACAGATGGAACTGAGGACAGATTGAAGGTATCTCAGCCAGGGATGCAGCAAATTCGTCGGTGATTATACGGGGCTCAAGAGATCCCATACGGATCCTGTCTGCTCCCGGTATAGCATCGATGGCACGCAGGAGATCCATTAGATCTTCATGATCGTCAGGCCTGTCTTTACCAAATGATGAAAGGTGGATACCTGTAACTACAAATTCATGATATCCCTTTGAGATAAGTGACCTTACTTCTTCGGTAACATCAGCGATAGTGCGGCTCTTTATGCGTCCGCGGGCATAAGGGATGATGCAGTAGCTGCAGAACATATTGCAGCCGTCGCATATCTTAATGTTGGCCCTGGTCCTCTCATGGACTCTTGAGACGGAAAGCTCCTCGTATCTGGTATCAAATGAGAGCCTGTGCAGCATGTTGATGCCCGTCTCTCCTTTAAGTATCCTCTCCGTTATGGAGAGTATGTCCTTCCTTCCATCAGTGCCTATCACGGCATCGGCACCGAGAGCGAAGATCTCTTCGGCATTACCTGCCTGGGGCATGCATCCGCAGACTATGACCTTTCCGCCTTCTCTTCTGGCCCTTGAGATCATCTGGCGGGACTTCCTGTCGGCGACCTGGGTCACGGTGCATGTATTAATGACGTAAACGTCTGCCTTCTCTTCAAAGGGCACGGTAACATAGCCGGCGCCTTCCAGTATCTCAGTCATGGCGTCGGTCTCGTATTTGTTCACCTTGCATCCGAGAGTGCAGTATGCCGCTTTCATAATACGAACCTGATGGCTGCCCATTCCCCTTCTATCTTTATGTTCTTTACTTTGAAGCCCGCTTCCTCATAAGCGGCCCTAACGTCGTCTATCCTGTCAATAATTATTCCGGAGGTTATGAGGACTCCGGACTCCTTAAGACATTCTCTGAAGATCTCCTTCATGGCTATGACTATGTCGGATACTATGTTTGCCGTTATCACGTCGAAGGAGCCTGAAGCGACCACCTTACGGAGGACCTCGTCTTCAAGGACGTTCCCCTTTACGGCGCTGTATCTTGAAGGATCGATATGGTTCCTCTCCATGTTCTCCCTGACTGCAGTCATGGAATCGTCTTCCACATCGATAAGTAAAGCCTTGTCCGCTCCCAGAAGAAGTGCCGTAACTCCGAGAATACCGCTACCGCAGCCCATGTCGAGGACATGCTCGGACCCGTGTATGTCATCTTCCAGCATCATCATGCAGAGCCTTGTCGTCTCATGCGTTCCTGTACCGAAACTGGAGGAAGGATCTATCTCCACCACTGTTCTAGTATTGCCTTCGGGGATCTCCTCCCAGGACGGCTTTATGAGGAGGTTCCTTCCGATCTCGAGAGGCTTATAGAACCGCTTCCATGAGTTCATCCAGTCCTCTTCCGCAATGTCTTCCATATCCACTCTTACGTTGACACCGCTTCTTGAGGCTTCCTGTATCTGATCGTATATGATCCGCTTCTTCTCACGGTAATCCTCGTTTCTGTTAAGATATACGGTTATCTTGGACTCCCTCATGCTCGTGAGCTCATCGTCTATATAATCGAAATATATGGACGTGTTCTTAAGATCCGCCACGTCTCTCGGATCAGTGACGACGAACTCCTCTATGCCGTTCATGATGAGTCTGTCCGTGAATACGTCCGCATCTGCGGGGTTGATGTATATGTCTATCTGTTCCCAGTCCATCTTCAAGCCTCCCTGAATCTTATGAGAAGTTCTCTAAGGAATCCTTCTAATTCCGAACGGTTCTCTATCGAAAGAGCCCTGTTCCTGAGAGAAGCGGCATTCCTTATGCCCTTCACGTACCATACGAGGTGTTTTCTCAGCTCTCTTATGGCAGTATACTCTCCTTTTTCTTCCTCGGCCATAAGGTACTGTCGCCTGATGACCTCGGTCTTATCTTCGGGAGATGGCTGTAAAGTCTCTTTTCCTTCTAACCTGTTCCTTATCCTTCCGAATATGAACGGGTCTCCGAGCATCCCTCTTGCGATCATTATGCCGTCGGCACCGGTCTCATCAAGCATGGAGACTGCATCATCTTCAGAGAAGATGTCTCCGTTTGCGATGACAGGGATCGAGAGAGCTTCCTTTATCTCTCTTATCTTGTTTCTGTCCGAACTGCCCGAATAGAACTGCTCCCTAGTCCTTCCGTGTACCGTAACTGCATCGGCTCCGGCTTTCTCAAGACCTGACGCAAATCCGGTATAGTCATATGGAGAAGAGTCAATGCCGATCCTAATCTTTACGGTCACAGGTATGACGGATACGCTTTTTGCCGCTTCAACTATCTTCATGGCGAGTCCGGGATCCTTCAGAAGAGCGGAACCGTCCCCTTCCTTGTATATCTTCGGTGCGGGACAGCCCATATTTATATCGAACAGCAATAAATCATCGTACCTTTTCTGCAGGACATCTATTGCCTTCATGAAATCCGATGGTTCATGTCCGAACAGCTGGACTGCGGTCCGCATCTTTCCGTCCGTCTTAATGAGTTCGAAAGTCTTCTGATTTCCATAGAGCAATCCCTTGCAGCTCACCATCTCAGTGTATACACAGTCGGCACCGTTCTCTAGAAGGATGGTACGGAAAGAGTGATCTGTGACCCCTGCCATAGGGGCTGCAAGAACGGGTATGTCTTTATCTGTACGGAAAATCTCTTTAGCTTTCATGGGGTATATTATACAGAAAAAAAGGCACCCTTTAAAGGATGCCTGAAATATGTACTTGCCTTTACGGAGTGCTGGCTGCAGGCGTATCGTCCTCAGCAGTTCCGGTATGTTCCTCTCCCATGGTCACGTCAGCCTGGACCTTGTCTTCATACTTTGTGGGGTGAGCGGTCGGAGAATCATAGTATTCTATCAGTTCGATGCCGTTTACCCTCCACCTTCCGTCTTCCTGTTTCACGAAGTGGACCTTATAGGTACCGCTCTCTATGAACTCATCGACCTCCGTCTTGTAGACAACTGTGGGGTTGAAGTCCCAGGCTATGTCATGCACCTTGTTCACGATCTGTATATCGATCTCGTCTTTCCAGCCCCATACCACCGTGATCGGAACTCTCGTCTCAAGGTCATAGGATTTTATGATGTAACTCGAGTTCTTGGAGTTGTTCTTGAGATTCGTCTTGCTGAGATAGTATGAAGTGAACAGTCCGTCGAGGAACTGCTTATCCACGTTCTCATTGCTCGGATTCAGTATAACGGAAGTCCTCTTGGAAAAAGCGTCCCTTCCTATCATGTAGACCTGAGCGGAGTTTACGGCAGTCCTGAACCCGTATATGCATGCATAAACGGCTATGGCAACGAAAGCTGCCTTTCCGAGTAAATAGAAAAAGAACTTGAGTATTTTTATATAAAGCTTGTCATTAGGGAGTATCCTGTCATTCTCCCTGCCCAGGAGCTTCTGTATAAAGGTCGCAGGAACTATGTTGCTCTCCTGCTCTTTCTCCTTCTTCAGCTGCTTGAAGGCTTTCTTTTCTTCCTTCTTCTTCAGCAGCTCAGGATCCTGATCCTTTTTGAATGTCTGGGCCTTGATCTTGTCAGCCATCGTCTACCTCATTCAGGATAAATCTAAGGCACTAAATGCCTGATTAATATTAGCATAAATGAAACAGCCGTTCAATAAAACGGCTGTTGCTTAGGCAAATATAACAGAAAGTTAAAAAATGGGATACACTCAGTTTTCAAGTGTGGGTTGGTTAGTGTGGAGTGCTCCGCATCCGAGCCTGTTTGCACTCCTTTCGGGAAAGAAGCTGTAATAGCTGAGTCCCCGTTCCCTCCTCTTTCTGACGGCCGAGGGAAGATTTGCCCAGAGAAAAGACGGTATCCCGACTATCGGAAGATACAGAGGACCGAGTATCAGAGACTGGACAGTATGACCATATTCGTGGATTATGACGTCTCTTCTTATGTCTTTGTTGACATACTTGTCCGATATGAATACGAACATGCCGAGACTCAGGCTGCTGTAGCTGTCCCAGTATGTGAGGACGGAGCCGTGGAACCTCTCGTGATTCTTCTTCAGGTTGATCAGGAATATGACGAACCCGGCCAGGGTCTGAGGAAATCCCCATGTCAGCTGTATTAACTTGTAAAGAAAACCTCTAAGATATCTCATGCTTACACTCCGCCTGTATCCATTCCCCGTCCGACTTCATTACAGCGGTAAAGCGTTAGTATCCTCTTTCTTCCAGCAGGCATAGAGCATGCATAGAGAGGATATCACTGCCATCACGAGGAAGATCACGAAGCTCATGAGATATGAGCCAGTGGAGTCGAATATGAATCCCATGAACGGTGAAGCTGCTGCTCCGCCGATGGTGGTTATTATGGTGAAGATCGAGAGCACATTACCGAAGGCGGCCTGTCCGAAGATATCGGATATGATCCCGTTCATGGCGACAGTGTAGGTAGCTCCGACGAATCCGTGCATCGTGCAGAACACGAGAGGAGTAAGCCCCTGAAAAGCGAGTATGGCCGTAAGAGGACTCATTATCATCATCACGCACATGAGTATGCTGGTGATCTTCTTGTTCACCTTGTCGAACATGAATCCCAGAAGCAGTTTTGCTATGGTAAGCACTATCTGGAAATATGAATTGAAGGTGGTCGCGGTCATTGCCGAATATCCGAGATCGCTGAAGAAGGCGGTCATGTGATAGTAAGGAGCAACGTTGAAGAACGAGAGTCCCACATAACATATGATGAGGACGTAGAATACCGGCATCTTCCTTATCATCTGGATCGTGTAGAACTTGTCCGGGACCTTCCTTACCAGGAGCTCCTTTCCCTTTGCGCCTGTCTTGACATACTTTTCCACTCCTGCGGATTCGGGTGTGTCCTTGAGGAAGAACAGTATCAGCACTATTAGAGCCGCAAGACCTGCAAGAGAGGTGTAAATGAATGTGTTTCTCCAGCCTATGGAAGCTATGAGGGAGGCGCATAAGGGCGAGAAGATGGAGGTGCCAAGTCCGCTTCCGCAGTAAGCTATGGCAGTCGCCATTCCCTTTGAATCGGTGAACCATATGTTGATGTACTGTCCTGCAACGTACATGGAGAGTCCGTTGTTGAATATGCCTATTAATGCAGCAACGAGGTAGAACTGCCAGAGATGGGACAAGAATCCGTATGTCATCACCAGAAGACCTATTCCGAGAGATGAGATAAGGAGCACTTTCCTTGCACCTATGGTCTTTAAGAGTTTTCCGATGATAGGAATAAAGAATACGCTCACGAGGGTTATTATCGTCCTCATGAGGGAATACTCTCCCCTTGTGAAGCCCAGGTCTTCGCATATCGGCTTCAGGAATACGGAATTGGCTCCGTTATACAGTCCGAGCCCAATCACTATTATGAAAAGCATGACGAATGTCATCTGCCAGCTCTTGTGGATCCTTAACCCTTTTCTTTCCGTACCGTTATCCATCTTCGCTCCAACTATGTATTTTTCTTTAATTATACACACTATACCATGCCCGTTGCTAACGATTCATTGAAATAACGGGTTCCAGAAGGTATAATTTTATTTGATGTTTATTTAACATCTGTACAAATATGATCATATTTTATGAAAGGAAGCTTGTAAAATGACAAATTGTCCAAAATGCGGAACTTTACTGAATGACGGCGTAAACGTATGCCCGAACTGCGGTACTGTCATTGCTCCGTTCGCTGCTCCACAGCCGAACATGGACCCCAATCAGCAGTATCAGGCTCCTCAGCAGCCCCAGCAGCCCTATCAGTATCAGTATGCACAGCCGATCCCGGACCCGAAGGATCACACTTCAGAGTTCGAGGCTAAGGATATATCCGACAACAAGGTAATAAGCATGTGCGCTTATCTCCTCGGACTGGTGGGAATATTCATCGCCCTTCTGGCTGCACCTCAGTCGCCTTATGCTGCATTCCATGTGCGTCAGTCTCTCAAGATGACGATCGTTGAGACTCTCCTTATGATCTGTGCAGCTGTCCTCGCATTCACGATCATCGTTCCTATCGCAGCAGTCATCTGCCTCGGAATCGTATTCGTGCTCAGAGTGATAATGTTCTTCAACGTTGCAGGCGGCAAGGCAAAAGAGTGCCCGATCATCAGCGGCCTCGGATTCCTGAAATAAGGAAAAGAAAATCAAAGGAATCATCCTCATACGGAGCCTCAGTGCTCCGTATTTTCTTTGCGATATAATAATAGTAACTGGCAGAAAAAGACCTCTCTGAGTCGCAGGACGACTTAAGAGAGGTCTATATATATTTTATGAACTCATTATTTGACTATGTTGATATCCGGATGATACGAAGGATACTGTGCCTTTATGAGGTGCATAAGGTTCAGCTTGACCTGTACGTTCCTTTCTGTCACATAGGACGGAACACGGCAGTTGAACGGGATGTACAGGTATTCGCCCTGCTGGAGTATCCTCATGTCGGAGATGACCATATTCTCATCGTACCCTTTCACAATGTCATTGATCTTATGGAATATCTTCGTCCTCGGATCGTTCTCATTTGAAAGATCTACTGCACCCTTTGTCCTCTGTCTGAAATAGAAGCTCTCATAGTATCTGTTCTCTTCAGGCTCTTCGATCTCTGGCTCTTCAGCAGGAGCATATACGGGCGCGGGAGCAGCCTCAGCAACAGGCTCTTCCACTTCAGGCATTTCGAAATCGACCTGAGGTTCCTCTTCATAGACTGTCTCAACGGGAACGGGTTCATATTGTGCCTGGACAGGTGCAGGTTCCTCATATACTGGTTCCTCATACTGCTCGACAGGCCTCTCCGGTCTTTCTCTTCTCGGTCTCTGGGAAGGACGATCCAGTCTCTTCGGTCTCTGCTGACGCTGGGATTTGACGGGCTCTCTTCTTACCTGAGGCTCGTATTCCTGTTCATTATTGGACTCGTTCTTTCCGGAACCGGTTTGGAGCTTCCTTAAGGCCGGCAGCAGATTATATCTGATCTCCCTGTAGCATCTGAAGAATATGTATGCGGTGAATATGATGCCTAAGATCCCGTCAGCGACCTTAAGCTGTGTTACCGCCAGTATCAGATAAAATACGAGGAGCACGCCTTCGACGGTCATATTCATCGGATTGTTTTCTGTCGCGTCCCTGAAGACCTTGGATTTGAGTTTCTTAAGGTATCTCTTGTGCCAGAGATGGAGCAAAAGTTCGAGCCCGATGCTTACGAGACATAGTATGAGTGCAAATACGCTCATCTTCACCGTCGTGGCATTGATCACTCTCTTAAGAGATGCGATCAGGAGCTCTATTCCGACGAGTATTATCACTGCCATCGCCCCAAGTTCCGTGAACACTTCTACCTTCTGGAACTTGCTTCTTTCCTGCTTGTCCTTACCGAGCTTTGCATATACCATAAGTGCCTTTATGGCTATATATATGTCTATTACGATATTGACGCTCAGGATGATGAGAAGTATGGATGTAGTCATAAGTCCTGAGAGCAGATAGAAAAGGAATGCTATGAAGAGGAAGAATATCCTTAAGAAAGCGGATAACTTTATGTAATCCCTCTTTACATCCTTGTCCTGGTAGTCAGTGTAGTTGGGAATGAACTTGCTGGTTATAAAATCCATAGTCTTAAACCTCATTCATACAGTTTGGGTAATCTGAAACTACAGTTACTCATAATATTTGACAGTAGATATTATAGCAACATAAGAAAAGCATTTCCACAACAAAATGTATATTTCATTATCCGGAATGCAAAAACAACACAATTTCTAGTGGCAAAGAGAAGACCCCCGCATAAGCGGAGGCCTTTCATAAATCAGTTTTGTTCAGTTAGTCCTGACAGGACTTTATAAAGAAGAGTGTAAAGCGTTGCAGCTTCTTCTTTAGTCAGGTCAACGCAGCATGCCATATTTTTAGGGACATCCACTGCTCTGTCTCTTAAGGACATTCCCTCTTCCGTAATGCTGATCACAAGGTTCCTCTCGTCGTCCTCGGAGCGGCACCTTTTGATATAGCCCTTGCTTTCGAGCTTCTTAAGAAGCGGCGATATCGTCCCCGTATCCAGATACAGTCTCCTGCAGAGATCCTTGCAGCTTATCTCTCCCGCTTCCCATAAGACCATCATCGCAATGTACTGCGTGTAAGTAAGATCCAGATCATCAAGAAACGGTCTGTATCTGTTTATAATCTCCTTGGAGCAGGCATAGAGCGGAAAACAGAGCTGATTGTCCAGTTTAAGAGGATCGTACAGATCAGGCATGTGCCTCATCCCTCTCCTTCTTTGCCTTCTTCAGGGCCTGCGCCAGCTGGTCCGGGCAGGATGTGGGCTTGAAACCGCATCTGTTGCCTTCAAAGGTCTCAATGACCTTGTCTGCATCCATACCTATCACGAGCTTTGAGATGCCTAGAGTGTTTCCAGGGCACCCGCTTATGAACTGGCAATGTGTTATCTTGTTGTCATCGTCAATGTCGACGTAAATCAATCTGGAACAAGTACCGAAAGTAGTGTATTCTGTCATTTCATTTACCTCAAATGTGTTTAAAGTGCTGATTCGACGGCTTCTGATACCTTCTTCATATTGCGGGTAGGCTCGAATCTGTCGATTATAGTGCCGTCCTTAGCGATGAGGAACTTCGTGAAGTTCCATTTTATCGTGTTGGTCTTCTTGAAATCCTTGTCCTTTGCGGAGAGGAAAGCTTTCATGGCGATACCCTGCGGGTTGTTGTCGAAACCCTTGAAGGGAGCATTCTCTTCGAGAAATACAAACAGAGGATCTGCATTCTCACCGTTGACATCGACCTTCCCGAACTGCGGGAATGAGATCCCGAACCTGCCGGTACAGAATGTATGTATGTCATCGTTGGAGCCGGGTGCCTGGTTTCCGAACTGATTGCATGGGAAATCGAGTATCTCAAGTCCCCTGTCATGATATGCATCATACATCTCCTGAAGCTCTGTGTACTGCGGTGTGAATCCGCATTCCGTAGCAGTATTCACGATGAGGAGCACTTTTCCCTCGTAGTCCTTAAGGGATACTTCTTCCCCGTTCATGTCCTTTACCTTGAAATCATATACTGTCATTCCAATACCTCTTTCATAAATCTATTGTATGCAATTGAATTTTACATTATTGATTATATCATAGCCGGATATGTTGTCAATAAAAAAGAGCAGATCTCTCTGCCCTTTCTCCGTTGGTACCGCTCATTACCACGACGGTATGTTCTGGAGATCTTTCATATACTTGATGAAAGCAGGTCCGAAGATGATACTGAGCACGATGGATACGATGAGCACGATCAGGATTGCAACCCAATAGGATCTGGCGAAGTTCCTTCTGTTGATGTTCTTGTCAGAGAACGAGAAGACTATGAGAAGGATGAGACCTATTATCGGCAGGCAGAACAGAAGCGAATATCCGAAATATGCCCATGCTCCGAGAGGCTTGTACTTCTCGGGGAGCTTCACAGGCTGCTCAATATTCATAGCTCTTGCATAGGGCTGCTGCTGCGGCTGCTGGGGCTGATAATACTGATAGCTGTAGTTGGGTGCCTGAGGAGGAGGCGGAGGCATATTCATGCCCTGATTGAACTGCTGCTGCGGATTCTGGGGCTTGAACTGTTCATTCGTCTGATTTTCCGGCTGTGGAGCCACATTATCATTTTGATTAAAGTTGTTCATATATATCTCCTTTCATTCAAATGGATAAACCACGAAGAATTGTCTTCTTATGCTGTCCATGACTTCGAGCATGTGGATGGTATCCTCATGTCTCATCGACGGACATTCCTTAAGTCCGTTTTCTATGGCATTGCATACTTCCCTCACTTCATATTCATATCCGGTCAGCTGTTTTGGAGCATCTATCTCCTCTACACACTCGTATTTGCTGTTGAATATGCTTATCTTCTGAGGGTTGTTTATATTCTCTACACGGATGAAGCCTTCCGTGCCGTATATGATCCCGTATCTGTCGGATATGGCGATAGTGCTGGCGGTCAGGACAGCTCTTCTTCCGTCGTCATAGCTCAGAAGGATGCAGTCGGTCTCGTCTACGTCCGTAACGGTCTTGATGCAGTTTGCCTGAATGTTGTCTGCAGGCCCGAATATCATCTCCGCGAAGTTCAGTGTGTATACTCCGACATCAAGGAGGGCTCCGCCTGCAAGCTTCGGATCATAGAGTCTCTGCACTTCATCTATGTCGTATGCAAGGTTTGCAGTGAGCATCTTCGGCTGACCGATCTTGCCGGAGAACACCTGCTCATTTATCATCTCTCTCATCGGCTGATATCTGGTCCAGATGGCTTCTGCGACTACAAGTCCCTTCTTTTCAGCGATCTCGAATATCTCCCTTGCCTGATGTGCATTTACGGTGAATGCTTTCTCACAGAGTATGTTCTTGTCATGTTCAAGTACGAGCTTCATGTGTTCATAGTGATGTGAGTGCGGGGTCGCTACATAGACAAGGTCTACGTTCGGGTCCTCGAGCATCTCCTCGTATGAACCATAGAACTTTTCCACTTTATTCTGGTTTGCAAATACTTCGGACTTTACGATATCTCTGGAAGCGACCGCATAAAGCCTGGCAGTGTGGTCCCCTGCCTCATTCATCCTGTTTATAGTGTCGGCCATGACACGAGCTATACCGCCTGCTCCGAGTATTCCTACATTGATCATATACAGATAAGATCTCCTTTATTTATTTCTCAATCTATTTTATCAAAAAGCATTTGACAATATAAACATGGATTTTCGTATCGTTTGTGTTTCAGGAAATATCAGATGATATCTTCGCTCTGAAGCTGCTCTCTTGCTTCACTGTCGCTTCCTACTACAGCGGTCCTGCCCTGTGCATCAAAGCCCTCAAAGAGCGGAAGCAGTTCATAAAGGTCACTTACTGAAGTGCTCAGCATCTCCTTCCTGCACTGTTTCCTGTATTCATAAGAGATGCCGGACATTATCCTTCTGTCCTCGAGTCTGCCTTTCGCCTTCGGCGCAAGCAGAGGATCGTTGTTTCCGACCGCAGAGATTATGTACTGGTCTATATCAGGGGAAGTATCCAGGAACGATCTTAAGGCTCCTGCAAATTCACTGAATACCTTGAGGGAGTTCAGCGGAGACGGATCCCTGTATGAATAGCAGTACATGTTGCCGTTGGCCATGATGTTCATTCCGGAGCCATATGCTCCGCCCATGACTCTGATGTTAGTCCAGAGATACTCGAGCGATAAGATGTTGGCTGCAACGGTCATCTGTCCCCTGTACTTCATTCCCAACCTGTCAAGAGACAGGGCCTTTGCGGCATAGTTGATCTGTGAGGGGATCCTGAGCATGAATCCGCTTCTCTCCTTCAGACTGTAATATGCATCGTTTATGCCCTTTGAACCTTTATCGAACACATTTATGAGGTAAGAGATGTCTCTCTTCTCATCATCAGTAAGGCTGACTATGAGGTTATCCCTTGAGAACAGTCTGTTGACGACCTGCTCCTGGAAAGAGATGAGATCATCATAGTATTTGTCAAAATCCTCATGGAAAGCATGTATGTATCTCAGGAACTCGACTCCGTTTATATATTCGTCAGCAGCCCCTGAAGACCTGAACTGGTTCATGACGCTTCCCATCGCATAGCTGACACCGGCCTCGGGTATCTCGTTAATGAGCATGTCATACATGTCATTAATCTCGTTTCTGATCTTGTCCTTCGAAGTGAACAGCGTTTCCGTCAGGACTTCTTTCAGTATCTTGAAGGATATCTGAGCATTCTGTCTCAGACATGATATGGTTGCAAGGACATACGGGCTGCAATCCTTCCTTCCAAGCCTGTTTATCGTCATAGGCGTCACTGTCATCTGTCCTACGTATCTTCTGATGTAGTTCTGAAGATCATATGCCTCATGATGAGAAGTATCGAGATTCTTGAGCAGTCTTGTGAAAACAGTCAGTTTGGGAAGATCCTCAAGCATAAGTGAGCCTGCATGGAAATACAGATTGAAATAGCTGACGCCCTGCGTGAGTTCCCTGTGGAACATGACCGGAATGCCTGAGCAGTCGAAGGTCTCAGTAGAGAGGAGATCCGGTTCCTCTTCCACGTCTTCAAGTCTGAGCTTCGGGATGGTGGAAAGTGCCTCTTCGCTGTCAGGAGTCTCCTGCCACTCCGTAAGGGCTTTATTCATGACATCTATATCATTTATCTCCTCTTCGCTTAAGCTTTCCTTAAGAGCCTTAAGGGCATCTTTTTCGCGTTCTCTCTTTATGTTTCCTGCTTCAGTGGACGGTATCAGCTTCGTGACGCAGTATTCATCGCTGAGGAAATACTTCTTGATCAGATCCTCATAGTATCCGGTGCCGACTCTGCTGCGAAGCTCGGCAAATGTATCATCGTTTAAAAGGTAGAGCGTCGGATCTCCCCCGTAGAGAACGCTGTTCATCAGGTTGATGCATCTGATGAGTCCCGACGGCTCATTCAGTTCCTTTGTATAGAACTCCATGTAGTTTATTGCGGATTCTATACTTTCGGTATCCAGCCCCTCTTCAGCAAACTGTCTCAGCTTTTCACGCGTGAATTCGATCACTCTGTCAGTATCCCTGTCGTCAACGTTCCTGAGGGAGAATGTATAGAAGGGCTGCTGAACAGACCTGTCGATCCCGGTAAAGATGTTCTGAGCAAGTCCGGATTCGATGATGGCCTTTGAGAGAGGTGAATCGTTGCTGGCCGTAAGGATACCGTTTATTATATCGAGAGCCATTATGTCGGTCTTGTCCATGAACGTGCCTGCGATGCCCGAGAATACGACTCTGTTCTTCCTTGATGAATCGGATTCGGACACATCAAAGAGCTCTTCCGAATAGGAAGGTCTCATGACCTGTAAAGGGATATCAGTGTCTATATCCAGTCTGTCGAAACCGCTGAGGAAAGTATCCAGCTTCTCAAACGCCTTATTGAGATCTACTGCACCGTCAAGGTATATAACTGCATTTGACGGATGATAGAACTTCCTGTAAGTCTCTATGAATCTCTCATATGTAAGGGAAGGGATCGCTGAAGGCTCCCCGCCTGAATTGAATCCGTAGCAGTTGTCTTTGAAGAGCTGTTTCAGGACGGCCTCTTCCTCTATCCTGTCGGTCCCGTCCATTGCACCCTTCATCTCATTGAAGACCACTCCCTTGTATGTCAGCTCTCCTGATTCATCCTTCTCCACGTGCCATCCTTCCTGCAGGAATATGTTCCTGTTCCTGAGTATGTTCGGATGGAGCACGCTGTCAAGATATACATCCATCAGGTTGAAGAAGTCCTTCTCGTTCCTGCTGGAGACAGGATACATAGTCATGTCCGGGAAGGTCATGGCATTAAGGAAAGTGTTCAATGAACTCTTCATCAGTTCTACGAAGGGCTCCTTCACCGGATACTTCTCCGAACCGCAGAGCACGGAATGCTCAAGTATGTGGAAGACTCCCGAATCGTCGAAGGGTATCGTCTTGAATGCTATGGAGAACAGCTTATTGTCAAGGCCGTTGTCCATGTAAAATAAATGAGTCCCTGTACGGGTGTATTCATACTCATACAGGGTGCTCTTGAGTTCATCCAGATATCTGCTCTCTATAAGAGCGAAACCATGATCTTTCATTTATTACTCCTGTGTATCATATATGCTGTTTACAAGACTCATGATTATGTCATTAGTGATCTGCTGGACATCCATGAGCTTTATGGATTCGGCCCCGTCCGGATAGAAATAGCTCACAAGGACTATCTCCGAAGTCTTCGGAGTCTCTATAAGGAACTGCCTCACCTTAAAATCAACAGTGCCGTCCTTAGTCCTGAAATCGATATACGGAATACCGTTGTCGGTATTGTAGTCGCTGATCTCTGAGACATCGGGATTCTTTCCGAGAGAATACAGGACAGCTCTCTTGAGCATGTCAAGGGATTCATAATCCTCTTCAAAGAGGACATGCTCTATCTTGTACAGTGAATCGAGTTTTTTGAATACGATCTCGCTCGAGGTCTGATCTATCACTTCAAGATCGGAAGGGACCTTATATGCTATCCCGTCTATCGTCATATCAACATATGTCACCGGAACATCGCTTATAACGGAAGATGAGGATACCTTCTGTTCTTTCTTTTTACATGCAGTCACCGTAAACACAAATAAAACGGCTAAAAGTATCGAAACTGTCTTTCTCATGTCCTTATCCGAAAAGTATCGGTCCTTTCTCGTCTGGATAGTCCCTGTCGCGCTCAAGAGCATGGATATACATGCTCCTCATCCTCTTCTCTATCTTCTTTACGTAGCGCAGGAAATTTCCCTGTCCTGTCACACGGATATCAGTACCGTCCTGCAGTATGAAATGGATCTCCCAGTAATTATACGTCTTGTCCCCGGGATTGATCATGACCTTCAGATCTTCCTTATCGAGCACAAGCTCCAGCAGCCTGAAGAATCTCTCTATCCTGCCGTCGTCTATCTTTGACATATATCTGTCAAACTGTCTTCCCTTTGAAAGAAATGTCCTTATCTCCATAGTCTTCGTCTTAGCAGTAACTATGGTCTTCTCATGTGAGATCTCGTTCATCGAGAATGGATCCTCGTTGAACCATTCCACTGAAAACTGGTCAACTTTCAATTTTAATCTAACCTCTTTTTATTAGGATTATCAGGCAGTCAGGTTTGAGATCCAGACTCCCTTCTTAACGAGATAGATGCCTATGACATCTTTTACTATCTCGAGTGCTTTTATGATCAGGTATATCATGACGATGTCGAGCCCCGTGAACCTGGATAGTATTACGGAGAAGAGAACGTTCAGTCCCCATAAGAGTCCGCAGTCATACAGGAATGTAATGACCGTATTGCCGCCGCATTTGAGGGTGGCATACATATCGTTATATATGGTCGTAAAAGGCGCGGCCGCCGCTTCTATTATAAGCAATTTCGTGGATATTGCGAGAACTTCTTTTTCCACGTTACCGTACAGGAGCGGATAAAACGGGCTTATGAGGAGCATCAGGACCCCCATACCAATGCCGATGAACACTGTAAGTCTTGTGATCTTCCATACCGTCTTTTTTGCTTCCTCGAACATATTGTTGCCAAGAAGGTTTCCCGTGATTATGGCCATAACGTTTCCTAGCGCAAATGTCATGTAGATGAACAGACTTGATATGGTGCTTGCGATATTTACTGCCGCCACGGCATCAATTCCCTTAAGGGACAGGCTCTGCATCTGTATCGTATAACCGATCTGCCAGAACGTTTCATTGAGTATCAGAGGCAATCCCCTGGTGATGACTGCCTTAAGGAGATCCGGAGGGATCCTCTGCCCGTTGAAAAGTCCGTTGCCCGTCGGGAATTCAGATCTGTGTCTCCTTGCCCAGATGATGTTTATCATGCATTCCGCGAATCTGGATATGACCGTGGCAAGAGCTGCTCCAAGTACTCCCAGCGGAGGTATCAGGATATAGTTCAGTATCACTGAAAGTATAAGCCCCGCTGAACTTGAATACAGAGGGACCTTCGTATTGTTGGATTCCTTGTAGGAACTCGAAAAGGCATTCGACAGGCCATATGGGAAGAATCCGACGAGCATGCAGAGACCGTATCTATAGCCCTCATTCAGTACGAGCATAAGGTCTTTTCCGTCATCTGATTCGTGCAGGAAAAGGCTGATCAGTGGTTTTCCTAAAAAAATGAAGAGCACGCTCATGACAGCACTTATGCATACAGTCACTATGATCTTGTACCTGAATATGTATCTTACGGAATCATAGTCTTCCCTGCCGTAATACTGAGCCCCGAAGATCTCTGCTCCGGAAACAGCACCGAATATGCAAAGGTAATAGATACCAATAAGCTGATTTGCTATGGAGACTCCTGCAAGCTGCTCGGTCCCCAGCACACCTACCATGATGTTGTTGATAACGCCTATGAGGTTGGACAGGCCGAACTGAAGCATCAGCGGTATCGCCAGCTTCATGACTCTCCCGTACAGCTCACGGTCTTCAATCGTTCTTTCTTTTCTCATTTCAAATACTCTTTAATCTCTTCAAGATGAGAGAGGGCATCCCTTCTTCCCAGCTCGTAAACGCCGAACAGCACATCCGTGTCGCTCTCAAGTCTTGCGATGTTTATCGGAACCGACGGATTCAGCATGTATATCCTCTTTTCTTCATGGAGCTTCTCCATCAGTTCGCAGTCATCGTTATAGACCCTGTTTATATTGTTCTGGGATTCCAGGAAATTCGGGTATTTTCTGAATACCCTGTTGACTATCCTGTCTTCGTTATGGTGCAGTCTGAAGGACCTGTCCCTGGTCCTTATTACGACTGTCTTTTCCGACATCTCCAGCGCCTGCTGGATGGGTACCTTCTTTGAGCATCCCCCGTCAAGATACCTTGAGCCGTTTATCCTCACCATTGCGGAAACAAGAGGCATGGACGCGGAGGCCTGTATTATCCTGAACTTGTCTTCAACTTTGCTCACTTTATTTATATCCATGTATTCGGGTCTTCCTGTGTCAACGTTCGTCACAGTTGCAATGAACTTCCTGTCATCGTCTATGAGGTCGAAAGAGAATCCTTCATTCTCCTGCTGGACCTTGAACATATAGTCGAAACCGAAAAGCCCCCTGTTCTTCAGGAGCGCCTTGAAGCCCACGTACCTGCTGTCCCCTCTGTATATCAGATTTCCCCTTGCGGCTGCTCCCATAAGCCCTGCGGAATACGTGAGGCCGTTAAGAGCTCCGGCAGATACCCCTATCACATCACGGATAAGGATCCCGTTCTCAAGAAAAACGTCCAGGACTCCTGCAGTATAGAGACCTCTGAAGGCTCCGCCTTCAAGTACGAGGCATCCTTTTGTAAGCTCTCCCGTAACGCGTCCCCTCCTGAGACTGTCGATCTTTTCCCTTGTGATCTCGTTCATGTCATTTCTCCGTGTATTTTAGTTTACCTTTATATTTTACAACATACTCCTTGAGTTTTGCTCCTCATGTTTATAAACTGAATAAGGTATTACATTTGGAGGTGAATCCTGATGAGGATAGCTATTTACGGAGCAGGCTCTCTGGGAACGATTCTTGGAGCATATCTCGAGAAAGACGGACTTTCCGTCGATCTGTTTACGCGGAACAAGGCCCATGTCGACGCCATGAATGAATATGGTGCAAAAATCACCGGGACTGTGGATTTCACACAGAAGGTAAAGGCATATACTCCCGACATGATGGAAGGCGTTTATGACATCATCTTCCTTCTCACAAAGCAGCTTGAGAACAGATCAACCGCCGAATTCCTGAAAGATCATCTTTCTTCCGACGGAGCTCTCTGTACTCTCCAGAACGGTCTTCCTGAGTATGATCTCATAGAAATACTCGGAAAAGACAGAGTCTGCGGAGCGACAGTAGGCTGGGGCGCCACACTTGAGGGACCCGGGATCTCAAGACTCACTTCTTCCCCTGATTCACTCACATTCGGTATGGGAGACATCGAAGGATTCCCCCATGAAAAGCTTCTTAAAGTCTCTGAGATCCTTTCCAGAATGGGAACGGTTGAGAATGAAGAGAATTTCATCGGTGCCAGGTGGACGAAGCTTCTAATCAATTCGGTATTCAGCGGAATGGGCACTGTTATAGGCGGAACCTTCGGTGACGTCACAAAGGATAAGGAAGCGAGAAACATCGCCCAGTATGCTTTAAAGGAATGTGTTGACGTCGGTAAGGCAATGGGGGTGGAATTCGCCAAGATCCAGGGATTTGACGTCGTTAAGCTGATGTATTTCAGCAATCCTCTGAAGAAAGCCGTTGCAGCTTTAATCATGCCGATAGCCATGAAGAAGCATAAGGACATCGAGCCGAGCATGCTTCAGGATCTTAAGAAAGGAAAGCCCTGCGAGATAGACGCCATAAACGGTGAGATCTGCAGATACGGTGACATCACGAATACCGATACTCCCGTGAACGACATGATAGTAAAGATCGTAAGGGAATATCAGGAAAGCGGAAAGATCATAGGAAAAGAGAGCCTGAAGAGATTCGCTGAGATCACAAAGTAACAGCCAAGAAAACATGAAGACCGGTGTAAATATGATCACCGGTCTTTTATATTAAAAGATAATATATACGGATAAACTTACAGCATTCCCATTGCCCTAAGTATCGCGCAGATCGCAAAGAGCGATATCATGCTTAGAATGCTGCTCCACACGACTATCTGTCCTGCCAGTTTCTCTTCTGCTCCCATCTCCGAGCACATGACTACTGAAGACACAGCCATAGGTGTCCCATAGGCTGCTACCATCATGGCCACGGTCCCGGGAGTAAAAGTTATGAGCCCGATAGCATGAGCTGCAAACGCTATACCGAAACCGATGAGCGGAGCGACTATCAGTCTGAATACTACACCGACGACAAGTTCCTTTCTGTAGCTCCCTATCTCCTCGAAATTCATCTGGGCGCCGAGGATTACGAGTGCAAGAGGTGTCGCCGTCCTGGCCATATATGAAAGCGCGGTGAAGAGCCATGGAAGATCTTTTTCGATCGTAAAGACCGGATCTCCGTTCAGATCCTTAGGAATGAATCCTCTTGCAATAAGTATGATAGACCCAATGAAAAGGCCTATCATTATCGGGTTAGTTATCAGTGAGTGCAATATCCTCTTTATGTCGAATCCCTTGCTCTCCTCTGAGAAGATGCTGAGCACGGAAACGCTTAAAATATTAAAGAACAGTATATTCGGAAGCTGGAAAACGGAACACATCTGGAGTCCTTCAGCTCCCGCAAGCGATTCACACAGAGCGATTCCGATTATGGCAAAATTGGACCTGTAAGAACTCATCATGAGCACTGGGATCCTCTTTTTGTCCCTTGTAACGGCCTTCGTTACGAAATATCCGGCGACCGTAATCACACAGAGAGACAGGATGACAATCCCTATGAGCATCCATGGGATAGCGAAGTCTCCTTTGAGATCATAGAGATTCTTGATCATGAGCGGAAGGAAGCAGAACCTGAAATTGAACCTGTTCATCTGCTTTACCGTTGCATCGTTTAAAAATCCCGTTCTCTTTGCCGTATATCCTATGATGATCAGTATCAGTATTGGCGCTATCGCATTGAACGAATACGAAATTACGGATAACATAAGTCCTCCTAGAAATGCCCTTTGAATCTTCCGACAATAAAAGCAAATACTTCCCTTAACATATTGTGCGGCAGATAGAGAGGCGTAGTATATGCCGGTATCAGGCTGAAACCGCTAAGCCCCAGCTTCCTTGCCAGAAGAGAGGCCCTGTACAGATGGAAATTGCTGGAAAGAATGCCATATGAGCAGTTCTCATGATCAAACAGTTCCCTGGAGAACAACAGGTTCTCGTGAGTCGTCTTCGATCTGTCCTCCAATATGATCCTGGAAACGTCAATACCATTATCTGTGAGCCATTTCTTCATCCCTGATGCTTCAGTCACCGGTTCATTATACCCCTGTCCGCCCGAAACTATAACCTTTGTACGCGGATTTTCGTCAAGGTACTCTTTTGCTCTCTTAAGCCTGAAATACAGGGCCTTGCTGGGACCGTCCTCCCTTATCTGAGTTCCGAGAACGATTATATAATCGAGGTCCCCCGGTACCTTATGGCTGAAGCTCTTTATGACTTTTATAAAGACGATGAAACAGAATGCCAGGTATATGAGCCACAGTGTAAGTACCGTATATCTGAAATATCCGGGAAGTCTCTGCCAGAGTCCGAGTATCCGGAGGATGCCGATAATAAGGAGCATACCTCCCATAATGAACCAGACCCTGTAGAAATGGGTGCCGCTTTTGATCCTCTTCACCATTATGCCGTATATCGCAAATATAACGGCTATAAGGACAAGCTGAATCCCTAAGACCATCTGTCAGCCTCTCTTACGGATATCGGAAGCCATTACGTCTTTATACAGAGGGATCGAGGGAATGGCTCCTTTTACGGTAACTGACATGGCTGAAGCCTTTGATGCATTATCAAGACACTCCTCTATGCTGAGTCCCTTGAGGAGGGAAGCAAGATAATATCCTGTGAAGGTGTCTCCTGCTGCCGTAGTATCGACGGGGACCACTTCATATGCACTCTGGTATATCCTCTTGTCCTTATATGAATACACAGAACCTTTCTCTCCCAGCGTCAGGATTATCTCTGTCTTGGGATACAGTTCCTTCAATGCATCGAGTATCTCTTCAGGATCGTCCTTGCCGGTGAGCTGGTTCCCCTCTGTCTCGTTAATCATGAATATGCCTATCTTAGTGAGATCGCATTCTTTCAGTCTGAAATCGAAAGGTGAAGGATTCATGACGATCCTCATGCCCTTTTCATAGGCCCTGTCGATGATATATGAAAGGGAACTGATCTCGTTCTGCAGAAGGAGCAGATCACCGCAGGTAAAACCCTCCAGCACCCTGTCGGCAAATTCCTCGTCTATGGATCTGTTGGCTGACGGAAAGAGTATTATGCAGTTGTCCCCCTCCCTGTTCAGCTGGATGATGCCCTGGCCTGTCGGAAGATCCGTGATCTCCATGTATCTCGTGTCTACTCCGGCATCACTGCATATCGGGATCAGGAAATCCCCGTCCTTTCCGAGCCTGCAGGCGAAAAAGACCCCTTCCGCACCCGCTCTTCCGAGAGCAACGGCCTGGTTATATCCTTTGCCTCCCGGGAAAACGGTCCTGTTCAGAGAGGTTATTGTCTCTCCGGTCTTCACATGATGGTCCACCTGATATGTAAAGTCCAGATTTATGGAGCCGAAATCCAGTATCTTCATAAGTGTGATCCTTTCCTGTTTATAGATAGATTATAACATTACGGGGAAAGCTTTCTCATAAAAAACGGACGGGCCTTTTCCGGTCCGTCCGTATTTCTTATCTGTCCTGTCATTCGATTATGATAGCGTCGATTATTCCCTTGATCTCGTCAATGCTCATCGTCTCTTCCGAGGTTATGGAATAGACGTGGCCGTCCTTTTCTCCGGTCACCTTCGTGAAAGCGGTATCGCTTTCTCCGTAAGCGGTGAACTTATATCCGTCCTTATCCATGGAGGCAGACCACTTGTATTCGTTATAATCACCGGAGATATCGTCTCCGCTTCCTGCAACTCTCACATATATCTTGTCGTCGCCGTATCTTACTTCAAGGATCTCAGAGCTGTAGGTGAAGAATGACTTCTGTTTGAGGCCCTTTATGGTCTCAGGAAGCTTTACCTTCATACCGGAATCCTTTGCGGCTTCCTCCAAGTTGTTGAACTCTTTCATCGGATTCGGGATCTGCACCGTTCCGGATACATCTTCCTTCTCAGACTTCTTTGCACATGCACAAAGGCACATTACGGTTACTGCAAGCAGTATAGCTACGATCTTTTTGAACATTTTCCTTTTCTCCTTTTCCAGTTTAAAAACCGTTCTCTGCTATATAAACAACAGCGGATCTGAAAATGTTGCACTTCATCCCAAAATTTTCATCGTGAAATATGCGAAAACAAGTCCTGAGAGAAGGCTTATCACAAATAGTCCTATTATCCTCCCGTTTTTGAGCGTCAGGTCTCTTACCATCACGGGCTTTCCGGTCTTTGCACTTACGAGAAGATCTATCTCGTCATTGCCGGCACCTTCAGCATAAGGCACATCGAAGATATATGTGTCATCTCCGTAGAAGGATGCATTATAGCCCTTTCCGTCATAATTCCATTCATATTCCGAAAGCTTCACGCTGTTCCCGAATACGTCCTTCTTTGTATCCTTCTTATCGATATGATAAGTCTCCCAGGGTATCCTGACGGCTCTTACTGCCGTTATGCCCTTAAGCTCATCCTTGGTTATGACTGAGACGATCTTCTTTCTGAATACAAGGAACAGCACTATGAAGATCATCATCGTAAAAAAGAACGTCAGTGTATAAATGTTCATCCGAGTCTCCTCATGTCGAAAGTGATGTCATTCCCTTTAGCCGTAACGACTGTAACGGCTACCATGATAAGGAGTACCATCGGATCAATGTAACCTATATC
>JAEEGF010649732.1_pt1 | contig 22295 bp, 16 predicted proteins | sample 9134171 | NCBI WGS metagenome assembly JAEEGF01 (sample SAMN16246542, study PRJNA631951) | gut metagenome | biome: gut microbiome; feature: rumen; material: AP-attached | host: Bos | place: Iran: Karaj | collected 2018-10 | reverse complement strand
CGCTGGCACCGTAGTTCAGCTGGCAGAACGGACGATACAGATAGATGGTCTCGCTCATCGGGCCGGTAACGGTCAGGTCAGCACGGTAGGCATAGAAAGCATCGCGCTTCTCGTCGTTGCTCTTGGCGTTAGCGTAGCTTACGTTGACGGTCTTGTTAGCGGTGTCAAAGGTGTAGGGAGCGCCCTCAGCCTGTGCCCAGAAGGCGAAGCTGTACTTCTGGCCCTTAACGAGCTTGAACTCAACGGTCGTCTGGTGAGGAATGTCCTTGTTCACGCGGATGTCAGGCAACTCTTTGCCGTCCTGGTCATAGACAGCTACGGTCAGCTTGTTGGCGGTCGAACCATCGGCAATCGCACGGCTGTCGATGTTACCCGGCAGCTCGATGGTAAACCTTACCATGTCGTCGCCCATACTCGGCTCCATGTCGCTGGAGCAAGACGCGGTACCCAGCAGCAATGCTGCCATCATACCAAGGAATAAAATTTTCTTCATAATTAAAGGATAGTTAAAAGATAAATAAAAGTTTATAGTTTTTTTGATAATAGTTCTTCTCTATTTCAGACAACTTGAACAACAGTTGAACAACTGTGACAACTCTTGTTAGTAACATTGTTTCTTGTTAAACAACTGTTGCCCAAGTCGTCAATTCCTATTTACTCATTAATGATGGTATTGTTCTCATCAATGAAGTTGAAATTAGTAACCGGGGTATCAGTCTCATACTTGTAGAGACCCTGGTCACCAGGCTGGCAGTTCTTGAACGTTGAATTCTTGATGCTTACAATCGTGGGGGCGTTCAAAGTTCCGATTGCAAGACCAGGCTTCTTGCTTAAGTCATGGAAGTTACATCCGTCAACATAAACAGCAGCTACATCACTACCATAAGCCTCATGAGTCTTTATTCCGCGGAAACCAGTGAATTCACAATTAGTAAACTTGCTATTACCACCTGAAATCCATACTGAGTACATGCTTGCTGGTGTGGGATTGGCTGTAGTAGTTTCAGTATTGCTAATGAATTTGCAACCAACAAACTCGGCATCTACATCAGTATTATTATTATTGGTGGTACCTTCAACGCTGATAGCATCCTTAATCGTGCAGTTATAGAACTTGAGTGGCCCTGACATTTCAAGATAACCAAACTCCCAACTATCTTCGGCATAAGAAACTGAGTTATCCACGATGTTCATATTCTTAAACACCAGAGTTGCACCATTAGTGTTGCGGATCGGACCGACACCTGCTCCCTGAGCCTCAAACGTGGCATTGCCAGTTCCTTCGATTACCAGTTCTTTAGTCTTGGTGTTCTCGGGCGTCAGGAACGGGGTTGAGCCATGAGAAGCACCAGTTTGCCAAGTCAAGGTCACACCATCTGCCACCTTGATAATAGCCTTCACGGGCTGGTCATTGTTGATCTGAGCAATGATGTCCTCAAGGGCGCCACTAGTGTTAGCCTCGTAAACTGTTGCATCCAGATCTACCTCATAGTCAGGGGTGTTGTAGATCGGGTCGATGGTGATATTGAACTTGCCCTGGAGGGTGAACAGGTCGCCGAAGATGTTGGTGCGGTAGTTGCGCTGCACGGGGCAGTTGGCTACGGTCACGGTGTTCACGTCGGCAGTGCCGTCGTTAACGGTAAGCACAACCTCGTTCTTTACTTCCTTGTCGGTAGCAGCCAGGATGTAGTTCATGGCCACATACTTGTAGCTCTCATAGCCTGCCAGCGTTTCCTCGTTGGGAAGGATGGTGGCGTAGTCAAAGGTTACGTCGGTTGAGCCAGCCACACTGCCGTCGAGGGTGTTCAGCGTGGTGGGAACACCGGTCACGGTCACCTTGCTCTTGTAAGTGTCAACGCCAACCACGCCGGCAGCATCGTCGGCCAGGAAGTTGATCTGAGCGAAGGGACGGGTCAGCACCTCGGTCTTTTCAAAGGCCTTGGTTACCTGGAACTCGTCCATCTTGTAGAAGGCATCACGGCTCTCGTCGTTGCAGTCGGCAGTGTAGTTCACCGTAATGGCACTCATGTTGGTGGTGTTATAAGCTGTGCAGGCACTGTTCTGAGCCCAGAAGACAAACTTATAGGTATGTCCCTTGACCAGTTTGGTGTTGATGGTAGCCTGTTTGTTGGCTACGGCAACGGTCTGAGCAAGACCGGTAATCTCGGTGCCGTTCTCAAACACGGCAAACTTCAGCTGGTTGGCCTTCAAACCGTCGCTGATGGTACGGCTGTCGATGTCGTCACCCAGGTTGATAGCGAAGCTCACGGGAACTTCACCACCCATGGTCGGCTCCATGTCGCTGGAGCAAGACGCGGTACCCAGCAGCATAGCTGCCATAGCACCAAGGAATAAAATTTTCTTCATAATTGTTTTATGTTAATAATTAGTTATTATTCGAATACTACGCTACCATCATTTGTTTTATCGGAACGATTATCCACACTGCCAACTAATTTGGCGCTAGTGGCTGTTTCACCTAAAATCGTTACATTCTTCACGCTGTTTCCAGTGCCAATTGTTACCGATGACTGGGCTGTTCCATAGAAGATACCTACGCGGCCCCTGTCATTTCGGCCTGTAATTTTACTATCGGTAACACTTGTGTTGGTAATAGTAGCGTTTTGATTACCGTATCCGACAACACAGCCAGAATGTCCTTTATAATCGCCACTTTCATCATAATCTGAAACGATTTCGTCATTTAACACTACACAATTTGTGATGACCATATTTGAAGCATATCCAACTAATCCGCCATTATATTGTGCTCTGCCTAGTTTGACATTCTTTGACACACAATTCTCCAAAGTAATATATGTGGTACCATAATCACTCCATCCAATAAAAGCACCAGCTGCATTCTCATTATCAGTTCTTCCTGATGCATCAATTTCAGAATCAGCAATCGTAAGGTCTTTAATCAGGGTAGCCTGGGCCTGGTTACTATACCTGCCAATTAATCCACCATAATTTCCGCCAGTTGACTTCAGACCCTTGATTGTTTTGCCATTGCCATCAAGCGTGAAAGCGCATTGAGCCTTAACTAAAGGCCAATCCAGCATGCCTAAGTTGATGTCATCGGTAAGCTTGAAGGTCTTGCCTGCCAAAGATTTTCCATTGGTTACGTTGTTCATTACCCAAGCGAGTTCGCTACCATCATTGATTTCGATGACATCGCCAGTGATGTTTGCGGGCTCCTTGAGAGTGCCGTCCCAAACCTTCTCGGGGAGGTTAAATTCGCCTTCATAGATCGGGTCGATGACGATGTTGAACTTGCCCTGGAGGGTGAAGAGGTCACCGAAGATGTTGGTGCGGTAATTGCGCTGCACGGGGCAGTTGGCTACGGTCACGGTGTTCACGTCCTGAGTGCCATCGTTAACGGTGAGGACAACCGCGTTCTTAACTTCCTTGTCGGTACCAGCCAGGATGTAGTTCATGGCCACATACTTATAATCCTTATAGCCAGCCAACGTCTCGTTGGGGATGGTGGCGAGGGCGAAGGTTACGTCGGTGGTCTCGGTACCAACCGTGCCATCCAGAGTATTGAGGGTGGTGGGAACACCGGTCACGGTCACCTTGCTCTTGTAGGCGTCAACACCAACCACGCCGGCTGCATCGTCGGCCAGGAAGTTGATCTGAGCAAAGGGACGGGTCAGCACCTCGGTCTTCTCAAAGGCCTCGGTCACGGTGAAGCTGTCCATCTTGTAGAAGGCGTCACGGGTCTCGTCGTTGCAATTGGCAGTGTAGTTCACCGTGATGGCTTTCATGTCGCTGGTGTTATAGGCAGTGCAAGCGCTGTTCTGGGCCCAGAAGACAAACTTATAGGTATGTCCCTTGACCAGCTTGGTGGTCACGGTAGCCTGTTTGTTGGCTACGGGCACTTCCTTTGCCAGAGCAGTGATCTCAGTGCCGTTCTCAAACACGGCAAACTTCAACGTGTTGGCCTTCAGACCGTCGCTGATGGTACGGCTGTCGATGTTGTCACCCAGGTTGATAGCAAAGCTTACGGGAACTTCACCGCCCATAGCGGGCTCCATGTCGCTGGAGCAGGATGCGGTACCCAGCAGCAGCGCTGCCATAGCACCCAAGAATAAAAATTTCTTCATAAAGTGGTTGTGTTAAAAGTGTTTGTTATTGATTGGTTATTGAATATTCTAGTTATTGAGCGGCAGTTCCACATTATTTATATAGATGTGGCCGTGGCCCTGCTGGTTGCCGCCGATAAGCTGGTCGGTTCCGTAGGGCGACTGCTGGGCTGCGGCAGCCTCGTCAAGGCCCTGGAAGTTGACCATGACGGTGGTGCCACCGATGCGCACGATGTCGCCATCGCTGCTGCCCTGGATGGCGCCGATGAGTTTGCCGCTGGTGAGTGAGGGCAAGCTCATGCGGGCCTTGATCACGGTGTTATAGACCTCGCACGAGGTAAACACCTGCTCGGCTGTGGCTCCGCTGGCGATGTAGCCCACCATGCCGCCGGCCAGTCCCTGTCGGGCGGCTGCGTTGGTGTTCTCGATGATGGCATTGGCAACTTTGCTGCCGGTAGCCACGATGTTGGCACCAGCGGCCACCTGGCCCACCATGCCGCCCACCATGCAGGTGCCCTTGATGACGGGATAGTTGACGGTGACATTCTCAAGGGTCAGCGTGCCCGTTGCCGTGGCCACGAGGGCACCGGCTACGGCGTTGCCCTGGCCGTCGGGCTTGGCGGTGACGGTAATTCTTTCCACGGTAAGGTTCTTGACAGTTAGGCCCTCGGCGTTGCCAAACAGGGCGGCACTGCCGGCGGCACTGCCTACCGTGTCGATCTTGATTTCGCTGATGGAGTTCCCGTTGCCGTCGATGGTGATGTTGCGGGCTCCGCACAGCAGGGGCTTGAGAGCAAAATGATTCATGTTGAACTTAGCCATCAGCTTGATGGTACTGCCCTCAACAGGCGCGTTGTCCTGGAACCAGGCCAGCTCAGTCGGCTGGTTGATGGTGTATGTGCCATTGCTGTAGGCCGGCTCGGTCACTTTCTTATTCCAATTGATCTCGTCATCGTAATGGACCACCTCGCCGTCAAAGCTGCTGTTGATTATGATCTTGAAGTCCACGGCCTTGGTAATCAGGCGGCCCACGATGTTGGTGCGGAAGTTGCGCTGCACGGGCAGGCTTTCGAACTCAAGGGGATAGGACGCGTCGTTGCCCTCGCGGTTCATGATGGTGGTCATGGTGATGCCCGTGATGTCGCTGCGCTCGTTGTTGACGAGCAGGTAGTTCATCGACAGGTACTCATATTGCTCGCCCTCGACCGTGAGTTTCTCGCTGGGGAATGCGCCGGCGGTCAACTCTACCTTTACGGGGTTGCTGGCCACGCCGTTGAGCAGGTTGAGCGTCGAGCAGACCCCGCCGTTGATGACGATGCGCGAACCCGTGGCGGGAGCATAGGCGTTGGCCGTATTCAGGTCCTCGGTCGTGGTGCCGAAGTTGAGCTGAGCAAAGGGGCGGTGCAGCGTCACGTCGCGCTCAAAGGGCGCGGTGACGGGCTCCACGGCAAAGTCGGTGTTGACGGCATAGAAGGCGTCGCGCAACTCGTCGTTGGCGTGACCTTTGTAGTCCACATTCAGCGACTTGTAGTCGGTGCCAAAGCTGTATGCCGTGCAGTTGCTGTTCTGTGCCCAGAAGGCAAAGGTGTAGAGGTGTCCCTTCACCACGCGGGTGTTGACGGTGGCATGGCCGCCACTGACGGGGACATTCTCCTGACGCAGGCCGGCAATCTCGTTGCCGTTCTCGTCGTAGGCAATAAAGATCAGCTTGTCAACCATCGATCCGTCGCTGATGGCGCGTGAATCAAGGTACTGGTCGAGCGCGGCGGTGAAGGTCACGTTGAGTTCGTCACCATTGGCAATGAGCTCGTCCTCGCTGGTGCATGCCGTGGTCATCAGGACCATCAGCAGCATCGATGCTATGTATGATAATTTCTTGTTCATGTCTGTGTAAGATTGAAGTCGTTAACCGTTAGCGATGGACTTAATCACCGATGGGGTTGCCGTCGGTGTCATAGTTGTAGTCCTTGTTGGCAAAGTTCTGGTCAATGATGACATCAAACTTGACACTTTCGGTCAGTGACCTGATAAGCAGGTTGGTGCGGTGATTGCCCTTGAACCTGGAGTTGGGCCAGGTGTAGGTGATGTCGGGCTTGAGGCCCAGCTTGTGATGCAGCACCAGGGTGGCATCGCCCAGCGTGTACTCGTCGACGAGCGGCTGGAAATAGGACAGCGCCAGATACATGTAGCGGTCGCCGTTCACACGCAGGGGCTCGTTGGGCATGGTAGCCGTACTGAACGTCAATTCATAGACATTGGCGTCATCATCGTTGGTGACCGGAGCACCGGTTACCACGTCAAAGAAAGTGTAGGCCAGGGGCTCGTCGCTGGTGCTTGCCAGTCGCAGCTCCGAGTCATAGTCCTTGAGGTCCACACCGGCACGCTTGGCTTCCTGATAGGCTGCTAGGGTAATACCGCAGTTGACCTGCGCCAGGCGGCGCACCAGAATGATGTCCTGGGTCACCTCGCCGGCCTCGGTTACCTCGAGGGCGGGAATCCAGTTCCAGAAGGCATCGCGTGTCTCATCGTTGCAAAATACTCCATCGTAGTACATCTGGATCACACTGTTGCCGGGCGCATAGGAGGTAATGTCCTTGTGCTGGGCCCAGAAGGCAAACTTGTAGGTGTGGCCAGGGGTCAGATAAACCGTCACATAGGCTAGGCTGCCCTTAAAATCGATGTTGCGCTGGCGCAGGCCCTGAATCTCATGGCCGTTCTCGTCATAGACCCAGAAGAAGAGCTCGTTGGCATAGTCACCGTCGCCAATGGCACGCGAGTCCAAGTGCTCGGGCAACTCGGGCAGCTGGGCGATAAAGGTCACCTTGGCCTTGCCCATCGTGGGGTCTTCTTCTTGTTGGCATGACGTCGCCGTGAACAGCAGTGCCGTCATGGCCAACAGATAAATAATTTTTTTCTTGCTCATTGTGATTTATGTTTTTGGTTGATTGATATGTCAAAAGTAGATGTTGATGTCGCCGTCAAAGCTGGGGTCGATGCCGATGCCGCCACCGCCCGCCGTCTTGGTCAGGAACTGGTCCTTGACGACGGTGATGCCGCCTCGCTTGATGGGCACGTTGAGCGTCGATGACTTGCCGACAAGCTCTCCCGCGTCGTTATACAGCCCCAGGGCCATCGTGACACTGGACTCGTCACCATTGACCATGACGTAGTCCCAGCCCAGGGTCGCCGTGCCCTCACCCTCGGTCGATGTCTCGGTAATCGAGGAGAGGTAGTTCACGCCGGTCGTGGCGTCGAAGGGGACGCCGCGAGGCACACTGTAGCGGTTGGGCAGGAAACCGGTATAAGCGACAAGAATGCGCAGGTTCTGGCCTTTCTCCAGGTACGCGTTATAGTCGGTGGCAACAAACTTGACCTTGCCCATGATGGAACGCAGCGACAGCCGTTCGCGCACGACGGTCGTGGTGTCGCCCTGTTTCACCTTGAACGAGACAGCGGCGTCGCCCGAGTAGGCATTGCGGTAGTCGTTGTTGCCCTCATACCGGCCCAGGAAAGTGATGTCGCCTAGGTTGCTGGTCGTGTAGTATTTGTCGGTGACGCTGCCATGGTCCACCCAGTCGGCCCAGGCCAGCAGGCGATAATCGCCCGAGGGCAGCACCATGCGGCATTCGCCCTGCTGACCGTTGGCGGTGAAGATGACCGTCTGACGATTGATGGGGGCATCGGCCAGGGAACCGGTTTTGCTCACGGGATAGGCTGCGACCTGGCAGCGCAGGTCGTGCGAGGCGATGGCGCGCGAGTCGGTAATCGTCTGCCAGTCAACCATCGCGGTATCGAGTTGCAACGTCACAACAACAGGCGCCGAACCCGTATATTCGGGCTCGTCGCTACCCTTGCACGACATCAAAAGTGATAAAACAAACAAACCGCAAAGGATGTTGCCATTAAGGCAGAATCTCTTGCTCATGGTAATTCCATTCCTCCACTTTTTGCCCAGCTTATAGGCTAAAAAATTGACCTGTAATAATTTACAAGTTCCGAAACACATGATAGGACAGACTATGGTTCTAGTCTTTGATAGTTATAGTTTATTTATATGCGCAAAGGTAATTAGATTTTTAAAAATACAAAATAATTATTGTGAAAATTTATAGCAGATAACTAAAATTTTGAATGTGTGAGGTCAATAGACTGCATGGTACCAGTCAAGGGTGCGGTAATAGCTGTCATTTACGCCTGGAGACGTGCCCAGAACGTAGGTTGAGAGTCCTGAGAAATGTTCTGGATCAATGATTATCCGACTGAAAATCATAGGGGTAGATACATGGTAAAGCACAGTTTTGTCAAAAATATCTTGCATACGATTGGCTAATGATGCATCAGCCATCTCGAGATAATATTGCATAAAATCAAACAAAAAGCGGTATCCGTTGATGTTGTAGCACTGCAGTGTGGTCAAGGACGGCTGGATGTGCGAACTCGATTGGATGAGGCGGCACACCTGCGCCAGCTGGTCCAGGTAAGAGCAGTCGACCACCACGGCCGAGAAAGTGCGGTTGGCGCCCGTCTGGATGTCATAGTATTCGAATGTCTCTCGGCAGGCCTCGGCGAGCTGGGCCTGGTCGGCACACAGGTAGGGGAGTGTCAGTTCGTAGGGCATGCCGCGGCCGGGAATCTCGGTCGGGTAGCCCACAAAGTAGCGGCAGCAGTGGCGCAGCTGGTAGGCGACCTCGATGGCGCCCATGTAGCACACGTCGGCATAAATCCACGAGAATCCCCCCACGGGGATGGCCGTTGCCAGTTGGTCGAGCGCCATGGTGGCTCCATTGTCTTCGCCGAAGACGCGCCGCGGGGCATTAGGCTTGGTGGTCAGCGACGGCGCCCACCCGGTGCCGTGGGACCACAACACCAGGCCATAGTCCTGGGCTGGCGCATGGCGTTTTGCATCGGCAATCACCTGACTCATTCGCGCAGCCGTCACCGATGCGCCCCTTGTGGCGTCATAGACCTCCAGCGTCTCGTGTGTCGCGTTTCCCAGCTTGTCCTTCTTGATCTCAAAAAGCTGTGGGGTATCATTTTCTGTGCCAATGCGATAGACCAGCAGCCGGCAGCCGTTCAATGCATTCTGCCTAACGGCACGGTCCATCTCATCGAGGTCCATCTTGTCACGTCCGTTGGTGCCCAGGCTGTTCGATGCGACCATATAGACCAGTATCGTGCGTTTCGCGGGAGTTACAGGTGCATCAGGGTCGTCACTTTGGCATGAAGTTGTCAACAGGCCGATAACACACAGGATCAGTATGGCGATATAATGTTTCATTTATTGTCGTATGTCTTTAGGTCCAATTACCATTTTCATAATCATTCACACCACAAAGTTAGTGGTATCCCTGCAAACAACCAACCCTTTAGCAGCAGAAATCGCATCCTTGCCCCCATTTTTAATGATTTGCCGTTTGTATATATATTATCCGCCTCCCAAGAATCCAACAACAATATACCCAATAGGCATTTTCGCCTCCACAGCCCCTAGGGTCCTCCAACATCCCATTGACAACGCTTCCCTGAGCCCATGAGGCCATAATGAAAGTCCCCAAAGTCGCTGAACAGCACAAAAAAAGGGAGCGCACGCGCCCCCAGATACAATGAGTCCTCATTGCATTGACGCAACAAGGACTCTTTTCTCCTAAGTATTGTATCGTCAGTACTGCCGTTTAGAAGGCGATGTCATGAGTAGTGTTGGTAACACCGTCGGCATCGATGGTGAAGCCGTGCATTTCTTGACCACTGCGCCTGGACAGCAGTTCAGCAAGCTTGTCTTTGTTCACGCCTTGGCCTTGGATGAAGGTGTTGCCATCGGTTCCGTAAGGAGTCCTGCCGGTAACGGCGATTTTGTGGTCGTAGGTAGAGATGACGTCATATTTGTCCTTCGTCAGCTGGATTCCGTCTTTCAGCTTAAATTCGCACTTTGCACCGACAACTGCGGGGAACTTGGTGACAGTAACCTTCTTGTTGAAAGTGGTGGACTTGGCGGCTTCGCGAACGGTTTTGCCATCGCCATCCTTGTAGACCATGGTAATGTCGCAGACGTCAACCATGTCCTGGGTAAAATGAGCGGTGAATTCATAGACTGCCGTTTTGGACGAGGGCGTGGGATCGGGTTCGTCTTTCTTGTCGTCACTGCCACAGCTTGTCAGGGTGAGGGCGGCCATCAGGACCAACACACTCATGCAAAAAAACTTCTTCATGATTTTTTGATTTTGATTTGGTGTTTAATAATTTGATTAATAATATGATTAATAAAAACTGAATTGTCAATTAAGTGGTTTATCATTTAGCGTTATTCTTGCCGTCGTCGATTGAGCCGCTATAGGGGCACAATCATGAGTCGGGCTATCACGCTTGACGTTATCGGGACTGATTTACTTGCAAGGGATTTTCTTGAAATGCCAGTATTTGCTCTCCTTGAGTTCAAACTCGGTATCTTCGGGCGACAGAGGCGGGAAGATGAGAGCAAAACGCAGTTTCTGGTAAGGCTGTTCTATCCTGGTTTTAGCGGGCTTGACGGTGGCGTTCTGTGTCTGCACGATTCCCAACTTGCCACTCTTTTTGCCCTTGATGTAGGCATCGGGGTTAAGCATGAGAAAGGAATCCATATCCGCGCTCTCGCACTCCATTTCGATGCGCGTTTCGGTGTCGGAGCAGCACACGCGCAAGATCTGAACGCGTACAGCATCCTTGCCAGCCTTGCAGATCGGGTTCTCTCTCATGAAGCGGTAGCCCGAGTAGTCGGCCAGTGTCACTTTGTCGTTGTTGAGGATACTGGGACCGTCTTCGGTGCGACCGGCAGGAACATACAGGCTGGTGATTTTGCGCGTAAGGGTGCGCTGGTCGCTGTATTCATATTTCCAGTTCAATGTAGCAGCTTCCTCATACTTGGCAAGGGCTTCGGCATATTTTCCGTCTTCCTCCAACTCGCGTGCCTCTGCCATAGCGTCGTTGAAGGCGGACTGGAACTGGGCCTTTTCGCGAGAGAAGAGTTCGGCCTTCTGCTTGCGCTCCTCGGACTGCAGCACCGAGCTAAGGCCGCTCAGCACACCATGAGTGATGCGCTCGGCTTCGGTGAACTGTGCCTGGACGGGCATAATGGCGGCAAGTGCCATCATTGTTGCAATCAATAATCTGGTTCTCATTGTTTTGTCAATTGGTTTTAATATGTTTTTACTTCATTTATTTACTTACTTGAATGGACTTATCTTTTTGGCAGATGGCAACATCTGTGACCTCAGGTCAGCCCATAAGGCGTTTTTTCTCGCGATATTGCTTCGGCGACATGCCGAAACGGTTTCGGAATATGGTGCGGAAGGTGGTTGTGCCGCCGAAGCCCGCCTCGTGGGCCACAGCATCGACAGTCCAGTTGGGCTGCTCCACCAGCAGGCGGCAACCATCCAGCAGGCGCTTGGTGGTCAAGTATTCGGCCAGCGTGTTGTCGTCTTGGCGCGTTTTAATGGCCTGGGTGACACGGCGCTGGGTCAAACCTAGCGTCTGGGCTATCTCTTTGAGCGTCGCATTGGGGTTCCGGTGCAGCCCCAAATTGTCCATCTGCCCGTCAATCCAGCTCATGAGCTGCTCGTCGGTCATGTCGGCAACATGGGTAACATCATTGATTTCCTGCTGTAACAACGTGCCCGCACTGTCGGCCTGATTGGCTTGACGCATCATGTCATTAATCTTGTCCTGGGCTTTCCTGAGCTTCTCCTCGGCCTTGTGCAGTTCATGTTCGGTCTGATAGAATGCTTCTTTGGTCGAGGCCTGTTGCTCATCTCTCTTGCGCACCTCACTCAGCAGATTGGTATTGTGCTTCATCAGCTTCTGGACCACATTAAACGATAGCACCAGCGCGAGGATGACCGCAACAAATGTAGCTGCCAGGGCAACGATGATGAGTTTCAGGATAAGAGCATCTTGCATATTAATCAACCGTATTTCGTGATTCGGCCACAAAATTACTATTATTTTGGACAGGACTCCAGCAAAATGATAAAAACCTTGATTCTGCACCAACCAAATCGCCAACAAAACGCCCAAATCGCCCATTTTGTGTCAAAAACGGCTTTTCCGTTCATCCATTTAGCCTTGTTTTAGAAAGAGAATGATTATCTTTGTAACTTTCAAAGATACATTCACAATTCCCAAATGAGCCAAACTAAAAACGACAATCTGGATTACACCCAATCCGCTCTTCGCAACATTAGCCATCTGGACTCCGGCCTGCCCAAATGGGTCATTACTGCGGCCTTCGTCATCATGGTGGTGGCTGCGGTATGCACCGTCACCCCGATTGACCACTGGATGAAAGAGCACGCCTCACTGGGCATTGCGCTCATCAACACGGTGGGTATGGTGGCCATGTATTACGCCGCGATGCGTGGCATGAAACGCCTGTATCACCCGCTCACGGCATTGTGGATCATTGTCCTGGTGCTCAACATCGTCAGTTTTATCTCCATCCTCTTTGAGGCGGCCTTGCCCGAGGTCAGTTTTATCATCGCCTGTGCCTTGCCGTTGGCCTACCTGCCGCTGGGAGCACTGATTATTATCTGGTACCGCGGGCGTTTGCAGCAAGTAGGCATCTGGATGATAGTGCGCATCCTCGTCGTCTTCCTCCTCCCCATTGCATGGTATTTGCTGGGAATTGGCTTGAACGACCTGTTCATGGATGCAATCATTGTCATCATCGAACTCATCTACGCTTGGCAATTCTACCGCCTCCTCCGTTAATCGGCTTTTGTCTTGCAGCGTGAAACACACATCGAAGTAATGTTTTTTGATAAATAAGTCAGGTCCGTTTCATATCAGGACCTAACAACCAAAACCCGCTGCATTCCAGCGGGTTTTCCTTTCCCTGTACACCCAACAGAATCAAGCCTCACACCTCCCCAATCCCCTAAATCCCACCCGACACCTGATAGACAGCCTTTTCCAGCAAGCCAACAAGGCGTTAAAAGGCGCGGAAAGGCGCAAAAAGGAGGGCGCACGCACCCTCCCTGAGAAACAGTCGAATCGTCACGAGTCACGGGGCATAATACCTTAACGCCATCGCTATCGATTGCTGTGGTCTGAATCAATACTGGTGTTTACACACAGATGGATTTCAATTCGTCGGCGAGGGTGGCGATTTCGTTCAGAATGAGGGTTTCGCGTTCTTTTGAGGGCTTTTTCATGCCGTTAATGTATTGAGCCATTAGGATTTGGCTGATGCCAAGTCTGCGTCCGATAGCAGCGGCATTCAATTCGGGGTGCGACAAGAACACCTTGGAAACCCCGACAGGTTCCGGTTCATCATACTCAAAGCTCTCGAATGAGACATCCTCATCCAGTTTTTCCCAATGGATGCCCTCGTCATCCATCTCATAGTCATTACGCTCCTCGTCGGTTGCATTCCTCAGCCGGCGATAGTAGAGCAGTGACTGCCACAACGTGCGGCCATCATCTGTCTCGCCATAGATGCGGTCATCCGCAAACCAAATCCTGTTAATCTTCATCGTTAACGCTTTTACCATAATACTCATTCCACTTCTCAATAGCCTTCTTGTTATTTAGGTAAATAACAACACACAATCAAAAAGGTTTAGATTAAGACCCATTGGCCATCATTATCTTTACCCTCTCGCCGGAGAACGCCCTTAGCCTTTAACCGAGAAATGTCACGTTCTATGGTTCGCTGGCTTACAGAGAGCATATCCGACATCTGACGACCACTTATTGTCGGAGACTTCTTGATGATATCCAGTATTTTGCGCTGTCGATCAGTGAGTTTGGTCTCCGACATGTCTCCGACACTATCTCCGACATTGGTCCCATGGGTTGCTGCAAATATGATTGTCTGAAACTGGGTTGGTGTCGATTTGAAAACGGGCCTTAATTCCTGCCTATATCCATCCAAAGCTTTGGTTTCATTACAAATGCGTGTGAGTCCACTGCCTCGTTTCTCCATATAATCCAATTGTGCCATCACATTTGCAAGTATAGGATTACGTCTTTCGGAAGAAACATCTGCAATATCCAAGTCTTGAATCAGCATTCCATTATACATGCCTCCAGGAGACGTAACAGCGATGTGGTCATCGTAAATATCGAGATGAACCTCGCCGCCCACTACGGTATAATCACGATGGATGAAGTGATTCACCATTGTTTCAAGAACAGCACGTTCAGCATACTCTGGCTTATTCTTTCGTCCATCAGGTAATTTCTCCCACCCTCGCTTAGTGTTTGACTTCACAAAGTTCATAGCTTCACGCAGCAACATCAGGACGTTTCCCGTAAACTCAGCATCATTAATGGCGTCACCTTTTTCCTTCCCGTCCCATCGTGTGCAATATAGACGGGATTGCCACAACGGGCAGTCATCAGCAAATAATGCTCCTGCGTTAGTGAGATTGCCGGAGTTGGTGATAAGTCCAAAAGACAATAGAAACTTCTTGTTCCACTCTTGATTAGTACGTGTCTTGAATGTGTTCGCTAATATCGTGAAAGTGTATTCTTCAGCCGTATAGCCTGTATGCAGAGAGTCAAAAGTTTTGTTTGCACCCTTTAATACCAAACGTACCATTTGCTCTGCAGTTGCAGGTAAACTTTCGTCACCTATACGGACAAATGCAACTCGCTGACCATCACCGACATAATAATAGGGGGTGTAGTGACCTGTATTCACTTTCAATTGCAGGATATTCAACCCATCAACTGAGTGTGGAAGCAATTCTACCTCAGGCAGAGGATCCATATAGTCACGGATTTTACTGCTGATGATTTCGCAAACTCTTTGTGCGTCATCAATACCCCTTACTACTCCATCATCATCGATGCCAAAGAATAGAGAGCCTCCAAAACCATTGGCAAAAGCACTTACACTTTTCAACCAACTTTTTGGCTTTCTTTCTTCCAGCATTAACTTGAAATCATATGCAGTACATTCTGCTATCAGATTCTCTATATTCATATAAATCTCAAGGCTAATATTTCAATAATCAGATTTCTAACCCTTTAAGATACAAAGATAGGTAATTTTTTCATTACCTCAAAGCGTTTTGTAAAAAATATTATGTAATTGCATATAAAAATGTCAGATGACGATATAATCACCTGACATTCGACGTCGTGCGCCTGATAAAGAGTCATTTAGCAAAACCCCAAAAGGCGTTTAACGGTGTCTTAAGACGTTGAACGGCGCAAAAAGGGGGAGCGCACGCCCCCCGAGGATTCTACACCTTCTAGTGAATGAACTACCTGCGAATGCTAGCATTTTTCGGTGTGAATTCAAATATTCTTTTGTAACTTTGCAGTCGAGAGTATACATATTTTTGTTAACATGAAAAAATGACTGTTATGAAACGAGCTAGGAAAATTATCACAATGGTTGCCGTGGTGCTGATAAGCAGCCTCCTGACTTTGGCCAAAGACAGCGCACCCACCGCAACTCAAGGCAAGATGACTGAAGGCAACAATGATTTTGCTTGCAACCTGTTCCGCACCATCTACGAGCAGAAACATGGCAATGGCAGCTTTATCATGTCCCCCATCAGTGTGGGCTATTTGCTGGGTATGCTCAATGCCGGCGCCGAAGGCGAGACGCAGCACCAAATTACCAACGTGCTTAGACTGAATGATTCGGCACAAAAGATCAACAGTTACTTCAAGAAGATAATGGATGAAGCCTCCGGTGTTGACTCAACGGTGACGATTAAAATCGCTAATAGCATCAACATCAACTCGGCAAGTAACTACCGTCTTATCCCCAAGTATAAGACGGACATGCAGGAGTACTACAATGCCCAAATCGATGCGTTTGACTTCGGCAATGGCAGGAATGTCGACATCATCAACAACTGGTGCAACACTCACACCGACGGCATGATCCCCAAGATTCTTGACAGTCTCGACCCCGGAGCCGCAATGTGTCTGCTCAACGCTGTCTATTTCAAGGCTTCGTGGACTAATGAATTTGACCCTAAGAATACCCGCGACAAGATTTTCACAAAACAGGACGGCACTATCCTCGAGCATAAGATGATGCACGTTTCTATTAAAGGAGTCGCTTACGGCTCCAACAACTTGTGCAAGATGCTATCCCTGCCCTATGGCAACGGCAGCTACAGCATGATTGTGTTGCTGCCCCACGAGGGTAAGACCATCGGCGACATTATTCAGAGCCTCTCGGCGCAACAACTGGAGCAACAGCAAACGCAGGAAATGACAATTCACAATGTGGATATCCTGATGCCCCGCTTCACTACCGAAAACGAGATTGGCCTTGAGGATGTACTCTCGTCTATGGGTATGCCGCTGGCATTCCATCCCCGTGCCGCAGAATTCTCCAAAATGGTCAAAGATGAAGAGCTCTGGGTATCGATGATGAAGCAGAAGGCTAAAATCGAGGTTAATGAGAAGGGAACCAAGGCTGCTGCAGTTACAGTTGCAATGACGACTACAAAATCATTGAATCCCAACCGCACAATATGGAAGGAATTCCACGCTACACGCCCATTTGTATATTACATCGTCGATAACAGCAGTGGCACGATTTATTTCATGGGCACCTATTGCGGTGAAGAAGGCGTAGCCATTCCCACCGAAGTGAAGGTAGATTTAGATAGTATCGGCAGCAATGATGCCGTTGTAGTCCTACCGGAAGTGATGATAAAATCTTATGGCAGAGGAGGTGAAAACAGGCCCCTGCCGGAATTGACGATTAATCACAGGGGCTACAGCGTAGAACAGAAGCCTCAGTTTCCTGGTGGCGATGCTGCACTGATGAAATACCTTCAATCGCACATCAACTATCCACCCATGGCTGCCGAGAGGAGTATTGAGGGAAGGGTAATTGTGCAGTTCCTGGTTGACAAGACGACTGGCAAGGTCGGTGAGGTAAAGATTATCCGCTCTGCGGACAAATACCTTGACAAAGAGGCTACCCGCGTCGTTAAGTCCTTGCGCAATTTCACCCCGGGCTGTCACAAAGGCAAGCCCGTCGATGTGTGGTGCGTGCTTCCAGTGACCTTCATGATGTAGCCCAAGGGAAACGATAAAAGCCCAATGATCATCGCAGTTGCTTTAATGCGAAAGACTAACAATGGTTTCAGTATCCTTTCAGGGCCTATATTAACGCACAAAACCCGCTGAATCCCAGCGGGTTTTGTTTTCCTGTGCGCCTGATAAGAGTCAGGCTCGCGCCTCCTAAAACCCTAAAAATCTCCCAACGCCTGATTCACAGCGCTTTCCAGTTAGTCGATAAGGCGTTTAAAGGCGTTGAACGGCGCAAAAAGGGGGAGCGCACGCCCCCCCCGAAATACACTCTGCTAGTTGATATCTGATTATCGCTTCACAGCTTCTGGATTAAGCAAGAAATCATAGATGCCAATCATTAAGATGCCATCCTCGTTGTAGTTTGAACTATAGCGTTCTCCAACAATGATGACTTTTTTGAAGCCATCGGGTATGTTGAGCAAAGAGGCCTGTTCTTGATCCATCTTTTGCTTGTCCGGGAGAGCGTAGGCAGATTGGATGTACAAGCGTTCATCGTGACGATTCACTACGAAATCAATTTCAAGGTTACGGCGCTCGATTTTTCCCGATGAATTTCTTTTGGCGATCTCCACAAGGCCTACATCCACGCTGTATCCAAGCCGACGCAATTCGTTATAAATAACATTTTCCATAGTGTGGTTAAATTCAATCTGACGAAAACCTAGAATCGCATTTCTGATACCTGCATCCTCAAAATAGTATTTGGTCTCAGTGCCAATATACTTGCGTCCTTTCACGTTGTAACGCAACGCTTCATTAATGATAAAAGCATCCTGCAGGTGTTCCAAATAACGGGAAATAGTATTTGGACCAATATCAACCCCTCCAACCGACTTGAAGGTATTAGCTATTCGCCTGACATTTGTGCTTGAGCCCATTGCAGAAGCTAAGATGCGTACAAGTTCACGCATTCCATTGGCGTTATGCAAGTGATTGCGTTCAATTACATCTTTCAAATATACCGTTTCAAAGATTTCACGCAGGTAGTTCTCCTTCTCTACTGGAGTACTCATTTGTGCGACCTGGGGAAGTCCGCCATATAGATAATACTCTTCAAGCGCAACTGCTTTTTCGCCGCCAACCGTTTCGTAGTATTCGGTAAAACTTAACGGATGAATGCGAATTTCCCATCCTCGGCCTCTGAATTCAGTGATAACATCTTTTGAGAGAAATTTTGCATTTGATCCCGTCACAAATACCTCAGCATTATTGACATTCAAATATGAGTTCAGTACATCCTCGAACTCGGGGACAAATTGAATCTCGTCCAACAAGATATAGTACATATCTTTATCGGTCATCTGCTTGTCAATATATTCCAACAAGGCATCAGGATCACGAAGTTTCTTATTCCGGCGATCTTCCAGGTTTACTTGTATAATGTGATCCTCTTGTATTCCCCTTTCCAACAAATTATCCTTGTAGATATTAAACAGCAGAAATGACTTGCCACAACGACGAATCCCAGTAATGACCTTAATCATTCCGTTTCCCTCGGCCGAGATGAGTTGTTCCAGATATGGTTTGCGTTCAAAAAGCATGGTTTTATGGAATATTTTTGTAACAGTACACAAATTTGTGCCACAAAAATACAACAAAAAGCCAAATCTCCAAATTAATAGCGAGTTTTTCGGGAAAATCTCATTATCTTTTTAGCCAAATCCTGTAGAAATCTCACAATGTTTTATAATAAAAAATCCCAAACAATTGATATACAACTGATTGGGATTTTCAAAAGTGCGCCTGATAGGACTCAGGCTCGCGCCTCCCAAAACCCTTAAAAACCTCCCGACGCCTGATTGACAGTCCTTTCAAGTAAGCCGATAAGGCGTTAAAAGGCTCGAAGAGGCGTTGAACGGCGCAAAAAGGGGGAGCGCACGCTCCCCCAAAATCACACCTTTTCAGTGCTTGTTCAAGTGAATTACCCATTAATGACCTTTTTATTATTTAAACACCTGTAAATCAACCGATTTAATTTCAAGAAATGACCTTTGAATGTTGGCATTTTTTAGTAGTTATTTCAATAATCGGTTGTAACTTTGCAGACGAGAGTTAACCCGTTTTTATCAACCTGAAATAATTGACTGATATGAAACGATTTTGGAAATTTGGAGTAATGCTTGCCGTGGTGCTGATGAGTGGCCTACTAACGATCGGCCAGGTCAGCGCACCGACTTCACGTCAAGGCAAGATGGCTGATAACAACAATGATTTTGCCTGCAAACTGTTCCGCACCATCAATGAGCAGAAAAAGGGGAGTACAATCGTGTCGCCCTTCAGCGTGAGCTATGTGCTGGGCATGATTAACGAGGGTGCTGACGGCGAGACTCGCCGGCAGATTACCGATGTGCTTGGGCTAGGCGGCTCGGTGCAGGAAATCAACCAGTATTTCAAAAAGATGATGGATGAAGCCCAATCAGTTGACCCAAGTGTGACATTAAAAAACGCAAACTGCATCTACTTTAAATTGGGAAAGAGCATCAACCCGCAGTTCAAAGCTGACATGCAAAACTATTATGACGCCCATGTTGAAGCGATTAACTTCAACTCAGGCAATATTGTGAACAAAATCAACGATTGGTGCAAGAGCCACACCGACGGCAAGATACCAGAACTCTTGAAGAAGGGTGAACTTCATCCCAATCGCAGGATGTACCTGTTGAACGCTGTCTATTTCAATGCTTCCTGGACCAGCAAATTTGACCCCAGGAGCACGCGTGACCTGGACTTTGTTACGCTTGACGGCAAAACCGTCAAGCGGCCGATGATGCACCGCGAAGGTAGGGCCGCTTACGGCAAGAACGACCTGTGCAAAATGCTATGCCTGCCCTACGGTAACAAAGCCTACAGTATGATTGTGCTGCTCCCCAACGAGGGTAAGACGACTGGCGATATCATCCGGAATCTCTCGGCACAGAAACTGAAGGAGTGGCAGTCACAAATGAGTACTCAAGATGTCGATATCCTGATGCCTCGCTTCACTGCCGAAAGCGAGACACATCTTGAGGATATACTCTCGTCGATGGGCATGCCGCGTGCATTCGGAGGTGATGCTGAATTCCCCAATATGCTCAAGGGTTATCATGACGAATTGTATGTGTCGATGATGAAGCAGAAGGCCAAAATCGAGGTCAACGAAGAGGGCACCAAGGCTGCTGCCGTTACGGTAGCTGAAATGAGTGAAAAGTCTATGCCCCGTTATAAGTACTTCTACGCCACGCGGCCATTTGTATATTACATCATGGAAAAAAATACTGGCACCATCTACTTTATGGGCACCTATTGTTTCGACGATACTGGTGAACCGGTGACCATAAAAGAACCACTTGAGGAGCGTGAAATAGAATTTGGTCGATATGATCCTGTAGTTGAAAAGCCTAAGCGAAATGAAAATGAAATCTTCAAGTCAGTAGAGCAGATGCCTCAATTTCCCGGTGGTGATGCCGCTCTGATGAAGTATATCGACAGTCACATCCAGTATCCTCCCGAAGCTGCCAAAAATAATATTCAGGGACGTGTCATCTTGCAGTTTGTTGTTGACAAAACCGGTGAAATTGGTGAAGTAAAGGTTGTCCGCTCAGTGGACAAGGACCTTGACAAGGAGGCTGTTCGCATCATTAAGACGCTACCCAAGTTCATTCCAGGTCGCCAGAATGGCCAAGCTGTTGCCGTGTGGTATACCCTACCCGTCACATTCAAATTACCTCAAAAAGGCAATGAAGGATTAAACAATTAAAACGATAGTAAACACATCAAAGAAATCGTTTTGATGTAACGCATTTCAATAGGTTCAGTTTCATTTCAGGGCCTAAATTAACGTATAAAACCCGCTGGGATTCAGCGGGTTTTGTGTTACTGTGCGCCTGATAGGACTCATGTTCGCGCCTCCCAAAACCTTTAAAAACCTCTAAAAACTGATAACCAGTCATTTGAACACCTATAGAAAATGCCAATTAGGTGTTGAACGACACAAAAAGGGGGAGCGCACGCTCCCCAAAAATCACACCTTTTCAGTGCTTGTTCAAGTGAATTACCCATTAATGACCTTTTTATTATTTAAATACCTGTATATCAACTAATTCAATTCCAAGAAATGACCTTTGAATGTTAGCCTTTTTTAGTAGTTGTTTCATTTATCAGTTATAACTTTGCAAGCGAGAGTTAACCCGTTTTATCAACCTAAAAAGAATGACTGATATGAAACGAAACTGGATATTTAGCACATTGGCTGCAGTAGTGCTGCTCACCACACTCGTTGTCTTTATTAAAGATGACAACTTCCTCTCGGCCAAAGAGCAGCCCGTGAACGAAGACATCACCTCAACTCAACCCGAAGTGAGTGACATTAACAATGATTACCCCAAGGACATCAGATTGACCGAATCCCAACGCAAGATGTGTGACAATAGCAATGATTTCGCCTGCAATCTGTTACGCACTATTTACAAGCAGAAAAAGGATAATCGCAGCATCATCATGTCGCCCATCAGCGTGAGCTATGTGCTGGGCATGCTCAACGAGGGAGCCGACGGCGAGACGCGCCAGCAGATTACTGACGTGCTTGGGCTTGACGCTTCGGTTGAGGAGATCAACGAGTACTTCAAGAAGATGGTTGATGAAGTCTCCAAAGTCGACAAAACGGTGACGATAAAAACCGCCAACTACATCGGTGTCAAATCAGGCATTAGTCTCATCCCGCAGTACAAGGCCGACATGCAGCAATACTATGATGCCCAAATCGATACATTGAGCATCGACAAAATCAACAACTGGTGCGACACACACACCGACGGCATGATACCACGAATCATAGAGGAACTTGACCCTAATACCGTTATGTGCCTGTTGAACGCCATCTGTTTCAAGGCCTCGTGGACCCATAATTTTGACCCTGAGAAAACCCGTAATATAAACTTCACAAAAAGGAATGGAAAAACCGTCAAGCGCAAGATGATGCACCGCCAGTTAAATGCCGCATACGGCAAGAACAATCTGTGCAAGATGTTGCGCCTGCCTTACGGCTGTAATAGCTATTCCATTTATGTGCTGCTTCCCAACAAGGGTAAGACTGTCGATGACATCATCCGGAACCTCTCGGCAGAAAAACTGGAGCAACAGCGTAAGCGCGATATGTCTTTTCATGAAGTCGATATCCTTTTGCCG
>JAEEGF012300000.1_pt1 | contig 22296 bp, 21 predicted proteins | sample 9134171 | NCBI WGS metagenome assembly JAEEGF01 (sample SAMN16246542, study PRJNA631951) | gut metagenome | biome: gut microbiome; feature: rumen; material: AP-attached | host: Bos | place: Iran: Karaj | collected 2018-10 | reverse complement strand
AACGTCGATAGGCAGGTTGTTGTTGTCAACCTTGAAGTCGTCGCATGAAGGACGGTGCAGTGTAGTCTGCTTACCGTTAGCCAGCATCCAGGCGTAGAGGTCGCGTGCCACGCCGTAGTGTGACAGGGCATCTGCACGGTTTGCTGTTATGTCAACCTCAATGAGCCAGTCGCTCTCAAGGTTATAGTATTCTGCGGCTGGAGTGCCTACCACGGCATTCTCTGGTAAAACGATGATACCATCGTGGCTTGTGCCAACGCCTATCTCGTCCTCTGCGCATATCATGCCGTTAGACTCTACACCACGCAGCTTTGATTTCTTAATCTTAAACTCCTTGTCGCCATCGTAGAGCACGCAACCGAGGTCTGCCACGATGACCTTCTGTCCTGCAGCCACATTAGGTGCACCACATACAATCTGTGATGGAGCAGCCGCTGTGCCGTCCTCATTCTTCTTGCCCAGGTCCACAGTGCACACGTGCATGTGGTCTGAGTCTGGATGAGGCTCGCAGGTCAGCACTTGTCCTACATAAAGTCCTTTCAGACCTCCCTTGATGGTCTGTACTTCTTCCAGAGCGTCAACCTCCAAGCCTGTGCTTGTCAGCGCAGCGCACACCTCCTCGGGTGTAAGGTCGAAGTCAACGTACTCTTTAAGCCATTTGTAAGAAATATTCATAGTTGTTTATTTGTTTTCGTTCTCGTCCCTTTTTTGTCCTGAATTTCCTGATTATGATGAGTATTCAAAGAATAATCACTGTAATCTGTGGTCGTTCTATTCGTCTCCGTTTTTGCCTCGTCTATTTCTCAAGATTCAGCTTGCCCTCCTCGCAGTGGTACACTATGCCGGGGAAACGCTCCAGCAGCAGCATATTGTGTGTCGTCACTACGACAGCGGTGCCAGTGGCAGCAATGTCGCGGAACAGTCCTACGATGCTCTCGGCGGTCTCAGGGTCAAGATTGCCCGTAGGCTCGTCGGCGAGTATCAGCTTAGGGGAGTTGAGCAGCGCACGCGCTATGGCGATGCGTTGTTGCTCACCACCAGACAACTCATGTGGCATGCGCTCCTCATATCCTGTCATGCCTACAGCCTTCATCACCTCGGTGATGCGTTTGTCTATGTCGAACGAGTCCTTCCAGCCAGTGGCTTTTAATACGAACTCAAGATTGCGACGCACGTTGCGATCACCCAGCAGTTTGAAGTCTTGGAACACTATGCCCAACTCGCGTCTGAGGCCTTGTATCTCACTGCGCTTAATGTTGGTCATGTCTCGTCCTAAGACATTCGCTGTGTAGGCGCTGTCTATGTCAAGCTCACCGTAGATGGTGCGCAACAGTGAACTCTTGCCGGAGCCTACCTTACCTATTATATATATAAACTCTCCAGCGTTCACTTTGAAGTCAACGCCGCGCAGCACCATCTCATCATCGTAGTGGCTGATGTTTACGTTTTTATAGTTTATAAGCACGTTATTCAAAGTTATGAGTGATGAGTTATGAGTGATGGGTTATGAATTGCTTTATCAGCGGACACTCATAATTCATAACTCATCACTCATAACTTACTAGTGTTTCTTCCATCCAGGGTTATGGCGCTCTGCCAGTTCGGCAGCCAGGTCCTCAATCCTCAGTCCCTTTGAAGTGAGCAATACTATGAGGTGATAGAGCATGTCTGAACCCTCGTATATCAGTCTGTCGTTAGTGCCGTTGGTAGCCTCGATAACAAGTTCGAGAGCCTCCTCGCCAACTTTCTGCGCCATACGGTTCAGACCGTCCTTGAAGAGTGATGTGGTGTAAGAGCCCTCTGGCATCTCCTCATGACGTTTCTCGATAAAGTTTTGCAGTTCACTAAGGAACAAAAGCGGATTTTTTTCTTCCATTTTATATAATGATATTATAATTTGTAACTTACAAAATGCAAAGGTACTTATTTTTTTTTAATTATAAGGTAATTATTCTGAAAAAACTTTGCCATTTACCTAATATGGTGTCTCATGGCAAAATGAAACTTGTCATTTTGCATGGTGTCATGACAGCTATTTGCTTATAACATAATTACCAAGAATTGTTCATAAACTAATCCTTGATACCTAAAAAAGGGGATGAGTGAAAACCCTCTTTTTTAGGTATTGCCGGAGTAGAAGGAAAGAGCTAACTTTGCATCGTAATTAGATAAAACAATAATACAAACACAAATAAAGACAGAAGAAAGATGAAAAAGACAATCGTAGTATTTGGCAGTTCCACAGGAACTTGTGAGGGCATAGCCGGAGATATCGCGGCAAAGCTTGGCGCTGAGGCGGTTAACGTGTCAGACCTCACCGCTGATGTTATTGCAGAGAATGAGAACCTTATCCTCGGCACTTCTACATGGGGCGCCGGTGAGGTGCAGGATGACTGGTATGACGGACTGAAGACGCTCAAGGCAGCAGACCTCAGTGGCAAGACCGTGGCACTCTTCGGATGTGGTGACTCTGCCTCTTATTCTGATACCTTCTGTGGCGGTATGGCAGAAATCTATAACGCTGTAAAGCAGGCTGGCGCCAATGTAGTCGGTGCTGTTGACGCTTCAGAGTACAGCTATGATGACTCAGAGGCTGTCATTGACGGACAGTTCGTGGGCCTGGCCCTTGACAATGACAATGAGGAGTCAAAGACCGCTGCACGTATTGATGCCTGGATAGCAGCCATCACACCGGCATTGTAAATTGTAACACACTATAAAACGCTCATAATTAAACGAGATGCTTCCTTATAACGAAAACATAGTAAACAACTCTGTGACATGCAGGTCTGTATCACTTAGTGACAGAGAGGATGACAGGGTAGGGGTGTCAGCTCCTATGCGTGTATTGCTTAACCATATCTATGAGTATCAGAAGGGCGTGCGCCGCATGGTGCTCTACACCTTCCACAAGCGATACATGCGTTATGCCATAGAGCGTCTGCAACGTCAGGGTATAGACTATGTCATCTCACCGTTGCAGGGCGACAATGTTAACCTCTTCTTCGGCAGACGTGAGTGTCTGGATGCCATAAGGCTTATGGTTACCCGTCCGTTGAACCAACTCTCTCCCGAGGAGGACTTCATCCTCGGTGCCCTTTTGGGTTATGACATCTGTATGCAGTGTGAGCGTTACTGTGACAGGAAGCAGCGCATAGCGTAATCTTTTTGTAATGATAAAGGGGTAAATCCCTGACCTTTCAACACAGTCATAAATGGCTGTGTTTTTCTTTTTTTTGCCGTTTATTGTGGTTAATTCTATAAGGTCGCATTTTTTTGTGGCAAATTGTTATGAATGTCAAAAAAAAATATTACTTTTGTAATAAGTATCGTCAAGGGGTTGTAAACAACCAAGCTGCGGCTGACTCCTTGAGCGCAAGGTGACGGTATGATTTTAGTATGTATATAATAATGACATTGGCAGTTATTTGGAAGATATAGAAACCTGAGAAATTTCTTGATCTAAGTAGAATAACGATAATTGTGAATGTCTGCGCTTATAGGCGTGGACGTCACTTATCATTCTACTGGGCTTTCTCAGGGCCTCTATATCTGGTAAGAGCGGACACGCTTTTACTATATATAGAGGTCTTGACGTTTTGTGAAGCCCAAAAGAGTCCGATAAGTGCTTATTGTCTTAGTTATAAGCGCGAGATGCCTGACAGAAATACATTAGCGCCTGAAGTGCTTGACACGCTATTGCGTGACCACACTTCGGGTAAAAATATATTCTGGGCTACGCACGACTATGAAGAACTGGGCTCGGAATATTCCTACCGTTCCCCCATATTGCCAGAACTTATAACAGGCGAGAGGGGAATGGTAATACGTCCGCGTGTGCTCAAGACAAAGGAAGAACAGACTAGCAGAGCCAAAGGAATGGCTGAGGTTTTCACCCCTTCATGGATATGTAATGCACAGAATAACTTGGTGGATGAGGCGTGGCTTGCTGAAAAGGACAAGTCATGGAAAGACTATGTCCGTACCACATGCTTAGAGATAACATGTGGGGAAGCACCATACCTTGTTAGTAGATATGATACTACCACAGGTGAGGCTATCCCCATTGAGAACCGTATAGGTTTGCTTGACAGGAAACTGCGCATGGTGAGTGAGCATGTGGATGACAGCACCGAATGGCTGAAGTGGGCACAGACTGCCTACATGAATACCTATGGGTATGAGTGGCAAGGCGACAGCCTGCTGTTGGCTCGTGAGTCTCTGCTGCTGACTTTTATGGAATGCTATGAAGCTAAGTTTGGTAAGTACCCTATGCAGAGAAGCATTATTCGTATTGCTGATATTATATCATGGAACCTGTGGCAGATGGACGGTTTGAAAGGTGTAGTACCCGATTCGTGTTCTCATGGAGTGACAAAGACGGTACAAACCCTTTTCGGAGAAGAAGAGCATACGATTAACTGTCCAGGCTGTCAGCAGGAGGACATACGTAAGCATAACGGTACCTACTGCCTGATAAAGGATTGGGGCTCGGGCAAAGAAATAAGATTTATAGACCTTATAAAATAACACATACTATGGCAAACGAAATCTACAACCCTGACGTACTTAATTGTATAGCCAATCTGAGTAATGATGAGGTGTTTACACCACCGGAGTTGGCAAACAAAATGCTTGACCTCCTGCCACAGGAATTGTTTCGTAGCAGTGAGACCACATTTCTCGACCCTTTCACCAAGAGTGGAGTGTTCTTGCGTGAGATAGTGAAAAGACTTGACAGAGGACTGGAAAAGCAGATACCCGACCGTCAGCAACGTATAGACCACATACTGCATCATCAGGTGTTTGGCATAGCCTGCACAGAACTTACCTCGTTACTGGCCCGTCGCTCAGTGTATTGTAGTAAGTTCGCTAATGGAAAGTACAGCATTTCAAAGTTTGATACAGAGGAAGGCAACATACTTTACAGGAACATTCAACACACATGGGTGAATGGTAAATGTAAATATTGCGGAGCTTCACAGTTAGTTTATGATAGAGGCTCAGAAGCAGAGCAGTATGCCTATATGTTTATTCATACAGATAATCCAAGTAAATTCTTTAATAATATGAAATTCGATGTTATCATCGGTAATCCGCCGTATCAGTTGAGTAAAGCATCAGAGAAAACAGAAAATAATGCTGCATTTGCTTCTGCTATATATCCTTTATTTATAGAACAAGCGTGCAAATTATCTCCCTAATATCTATGTATGATTACACCTAGTAGATGGATGACAAAAGCTGGTCAAGGAATTTCTGATAATTGGGTTGACAAAATGATACGAAGTAATCATCTTGTTGAGGTGCAAGACTTTCTTGAAGCGAGTGATTGCTTTTCAGGTGTTGAGATAAAAGGAGGAGTTAACTATTTCTTATATTCACAAGAATACACAGGGAAATGCCATTATGTTCTTCATCAGAGTGATAATGTAAGTGAAAGAACTGATTTCCTTGACAGTATTGGGGCTGGTATAGTAATAAGAGACTCTAATGCAATGAGTATAATCGAAAAAATAATTGCTGTTGAGGGAGAATATTTTAATAAGGCTTCATTCTACGATGTTGTTAGTCCTAAACATTTCTTTGACAAAGACGAGTTACTTAGTTCTAATTGGAAAGGATATTCAACTAAAAAAGATTCGGCTCATACAGTAAAGTTTTATTTGAATAAAAGACTTGAAGAATGTGGCTATGGTTGGATAAAAGAATCTGATATTCCAAAAGGAAAAACGACACTTCCTCTGAATAAAATATTCATTCCGAAGGCTGGAGGCTCAGGTACAGACCCTTATGTATTAGGACATCCTTTTTATGGTGAGCCTAATAGTGTATGCTCTTACACTTATTTATGTATAGGATATGACCCCATGAAACATAATTTCTCAAAGAAAAAATGTGAGAATATTATAACATACATAAAGACTCGTTTTTTTAGATATATGGTATCTATAAAAAAGAAAACGCAAGATGCCTCTCGTGATGTTTACCAATTCGTCCCTCTCCAGGACTTTTCTCATCCTTGGACAGACGAGATGCTCTATAAGAAATACGGATTAACCCAAGAAGAGATAGCATTCATAGAGTCTATGATTAGGCCGATGGAATAAAACGGAAAAGAAACAAAAAACAATAAATGGCGCTCTTTGGAAATAATGACAGATTTATTTGGAACTTCAAGGAAAACTCCTTAACTTTGCAATCATAAAAACGATTGCACTATGAAGAAGAAATATCCCTCAAATAATGAAGATACAGGAATGGCTAAAGAACCTGCTGTAGCTGTAGACTATGGGAAAACGACAAAATGCTTCAAAGATATAGAAGATGATATACCCGTGGTGAATCCTTCCACTTGGGAGGAGGCTTGGGCTGATATAGAGCAGTCAGAAAAAGACTTTGCAGAAGGCAGATGTTTTGCTTGGGACGAGGTGAAGCAAACTATAGAAGACAGAATAGCAAACTATGCAGATTAAATTATCTTCTACAGCAATAAGACATCTGCAAGAAATCATCGACAGCCACTTGGAGTATTGTGGCGAACGTTCTGCCATGAAATTCAGCCATCAAGTTGATGAGAAATTACAGATGTTGTCAAAATTTCCCGAATGCGGCTCGTATGAAAAGTTGTTAGAGCATAGGGAAATAAGGTATAGGGTAAAGCTTATCAACAAAAGGTATAAGATGATTTACCATATAGGCGATGACGCGGTAATGGTTGATGCCTTCTGGGATATGCGTATGCATCCTGAAAGTTTACAGAAAAGAATCTGATAATATATTCCGGAGTGCCATAACAACAAACAATAGTTATGGCAGCACAAGATTTATTAAGAAACAAGGTTGAAGAAACTCCAACCATATATGCATACAGTCTGCCTGATGTGCCTAAATATAAAGGACTGTTGAAGGTTGGCTATACCTCAAGGCCTGGTAATGTACGCATAGAGGAGCAAGGACATGAACTATATTTGGAAAAGAATATAGTGTTGAAACGCAGTTCTATGCGTCCTGACGGTACTTACTTCATGGACGAAGGGTTGGGTGGTGTGCATTACTATCTTAGAAAAGCAAAGTTCGCTAACCCCTTTGGCGAGTGGTTCCGCTGTGAGGTAAAAGATGTAGAGAAGGCTATTCATGCTGCTATGGAGAGACGTGACAGCATGACTGAGCGTATATATGATTTCCCTATGCGCCCGGAGCAGGCTAAGGCGGTGAAAAAGACCTCGGAGTATTTTGACGCTTTCAAAAAAGACCCAGCCAACAGAGGATTGACTCCACATTTCCTGTGGAATGCGAAAATGCGTTTCGGAAAGACCTTCACCACCTATCAGTTGGCAAGGAAGATGGGATGGACAAAGGTGCTGGTACTGACCTTTAAGCCTGCTGTAAAGACAGCTTGGGAAGAAGACCTGCTGACACACGCAGACTTTGAAGGATGGCAGTTTTGTCAGAAGCAGGAGGACAGAGAGTTTAACTATGTGAACGAGCGAAAGCCATTTGTATGCTTTGCCTCATTCCAGGATGTGTTAGGTAAAAACAGCGTCGGTGGCATTAAAGCTACCAACGAATGGATACAGACAATAGATTGGGACTGCATAGTGCTTGATGAATACCATTATGGAGCATGGGGCAGGAATGCCAAGAATTTCTATGACAAGAAAGACTTGGCGATGAGTCGTGCGGAAGAGGTGGGTGACATCATAAGGGAAGATGCAGATTCCAAACATGAGATAGAGGCGCGCGAATTGTATGATGAAGGACTGATGCCGCTGAGAACTGGAGCTTATTTGTATCTGTCAGGAACACCGTTCAAGGCTATATCAACAGGAGAGTTTATTGAGGAACAGATATATAACTGGACTTATTCTGACGAACAGGCTGCAAAAGAAGAATGGAAAGGAGAGAATAATCCGTATGCCCAACTTCCCAAGATGGTGATGCTGACTTACCGAATGCCTGACAGTATAAGGGAAATAGCCTCGCAAGGAGAGTATGACGAGTTTGATCTCAATGAGTTTTTCAGAGCAGAGGAAGATGTCTTTGTGCATGAGGAATATGTACAGAAATGGCTTGACTTGATAAGAGGTTCATATACAGGTAATATTGTAGTAGAACTGAAACAAGGCAAGGAAAAACCACCTATGCCTTTCTCTGATAGCCGCCTGTTGAGTTATTTACAACACACTTATTGGTTCTTGCCAAGTGTGGCAGCATGCAAGGCTATGGCAGCATTGCTAAGGAAAAGAGCCAACAGGTTCTTTGATGATTATGAGGTGATAGTGGCGGCTGGCAATGAGGCTGGCATGGGTGCTAAGGCTGTAACCCCTGTGTATAACGCTATGGGTAATCCTCAACAGACAAAGACCGTTACACTGTCATGCGGCAAACTCTCTACTGGTGTGACGGTCAGACCGTGGACAGGCATATTGATGCTGAGAAACACTACGTCGCCAGAAACTTATTTTCAGGCTGCATTTCGTGTGCAGTCACCATGGACTACAAAGGATGCGGAAGGAAAAGAGGTGATATTGAAGCCTTACTGCTATGTGTTTGACTTTGCACCCAACCGCGCACTGAGACAGGTTCAGGAATACAGCTGCCAATTGAATGTGGAGGAGCCTAATCCCGAAACGAAAGTCGCTGACTTCATTAAGTTCTTGCCTATTTTGGCTTATGACGGCTCGTCAATGAAGGAGATAGATGCAGCAGGAGTACTCGATATGGCGATGAGCGGGACAACGGCAACGCTATTGGCAAGGAGATGGGAAAGTGCTGTGTTGGTAAATGTCGATAATGTGACCTTGCAAAGGCTTATGAATAATCCTGAGGCTATGAAGGCATTGATGAACATAGAGGGATTCCGTAGTCTGAATAGCGATATAGAGACAATCATAAATAAGTCGGAACATGTAAAGCAGACGAAGAAAACGAAAGACCCTGCTCAGATGACATCAAAGGAAAAGAAAGAACTGACTCAGGAGGAAAAGGAATATAAGAGCAAGCGTAAGGAAATACAGGAGAAATTGATAAAGTTTGCCACAAGGATACCTGTGTTTATGTATCTTACGGACTACAGGGAGTACAGCTTGCAGGATGTTATAACGCAATTGGAGCCGGAATTGTTCCGTAAAGTGACAGGACTGACGCTGAAGGACTTCGGATTGCTGGTAGGCCTGGGAGTGTTTAACAGGGAATTGATGAATGACGCAGTGTATAAATTCAAGCGTTATGAGGATGCGTCGCTCTCTTACTCAGGTATAAATACTCATAATGACACCGTTGTCGGTGGATGGGATGAGGTTAAGCAAGCGTAAAAACATAAAAAAGGAGTCATGACATATGTTTCATGACTCCTTTTTTGTGTGATGCACTCCTATAAAATTAGTCCCCAAAACTCATTGTTCTGCAGACAGCCGAAAATAGGACATTTTTGTCATTAGGGGGTCTGAAAAAGTTCGAGAAAAGAACTCAATCTAGAAGAAAAAGAACAGTACAAAAACGAAAAAAAGCCTCAAAAAGAGGCTTTTTTTTCACTCTGAACCGTAAAAGCATAGCTTTCTCATCCTAAAGTGATAGCTTTTACGGTGTCATTCGATAGCTTTTACACTGTGAAATGATAGCTTTTACGACGTAAAAGCTATCACTTTACACCGCTTTTCTAAATCCCTCTACTGATTATCAATAAGTTACAACTCTCGTAGATTTGCGTAGAGCCGACCAACAATATTTTTTTTCAAAAAACCGCCCTTTATTTGGAGTTAAAAAGAAGGTCAAAATAGGACAAAATCGTTTTTTTGCCTATCCCAGGCATACGTCGCAGTGGCCGCAGTCGCGGTCTGTTTTCTCTCCGAAATACTCCAGCAGCATACGCTCCCTGCATGTGGTGTTGTCGTCTATATACTGCAGCATCCTTGATACACGTTCGCCCATCCTCTCCTGCATTGTCTCATACACATGCTTGGGTATTATCATGTGGGCAGAGTCAACGCGCTGGCGCGGGTATGTTATCATAGGCATGTGCCTCGGCGGTACATAGCGTATGATGCGCCGCTCGGCAAGGGATTTCAGTGTCATATGGAGCTCGTCTTGTGACAGGGCTGTATGGCGCATGATGGCTTCGTTGTCGATGTAGGTCATGTCGGTGAACAACGTGCCGTAATGCCTCAGCAGGGCATTGAGTGCCTTCTCCTCGTCAGGGGTCAGGAAGTTGATGTTGTATAGCTCATTTCGTGTAACGCATATCATCACCCTTGCCTTGTTCTCGTTGTCGATGCTGTAGGTGATATAGCCGGAGTTCTGCAGTATTGCCAGTGCTGCCTCAAGGTGCAGCGGATGGTGCTTGAAGCGTCTGCAGAACAGATACTCGTTGAAGTCATAGCGTGCTCCCTCGCCGGAGTTTATAGCCAGTTCAAAGAAGTATGCCAGGTGGTCATACACCTTTTTTATATAGTCCTTTGGTGGGAAGGCAGTCTTTACATGCCTGAGCAGATTGGTACGGTCCTGTCCGTTGTATATCAGTACGGCATAGGCGCGCTTGCCGTCGCGTCCTGCTCGCCCTGCCTCTTGATAGTAGGCCTCTATGGAGTCAGGGGTATCCATGTGTATCACTAACCTTACGTCGGGCTTGTCTATGCCCATACCGAAAGCGTTGGTGGCCACCATGACACGCACCTTGTCCTGCTGCCAGTCATCCTGACGTGTCTCCTTGATGGCAAAGTCAAGTCCGGCATGGTAGAATGTGGCGCTGATGCCCTCTTCGCACAGTTTGTCTGCCACCTCCTTCGTGCGCTCACGGTTGCGGGTATATACTATCACGCTGCCTCTGACGGAGCATATTATATGGAGCAGTTCCTGAAACTTGTCATCGGCCTGCCTTACCACATACGACAGGTTCTCGCGCCTGAAGCTCATGCTGAATACCAGAGGCTTCAGGTTGTTATGCTTGCCAAACTCCAGTTGCTCCTGTATGTCGGTAACGACAGCAGGCGTGGCAGTGGCTGTCAGTGCAAGTATGGGAGTGCTGGGCAGTACCTTGCGGAGTTCGTTAATCTTGAGGTATGACGGACGGAAGTCATATCCCCATTGTGAGATGCAGTGTGCCTCGTCCACGGTGATGAAGCACACCTTCATATAATACAGTTTGGCGAGGAAGAGCCTGTTAGACAGACGTTCGGGCGAGACGTATAGGAACTTCACGGCGCCGAATACTGCATTGTCAAGAATCTGGTGAGTCTCTTTCTTGCTCAGTCCGGAGTAAACGGCCTCTGCCTTGATGCCGCGCTCCTTCAGGTGCTGTACCTGGTCTTTCATCAGGGCTATCAACGGCGAGATGACTATGCAGATGCCATCCATGGCTAATGCCGGTATCTGGAATGTTATACTCTTACCTCCACCCGTGGGCATCAGTCCAAGGGTGTCATGGCCGCTGCCAATGCTTTGTATGATATCAAGCTGTATGCTACGAAAACTGTCGTAGCCGAAATGTTGGCGCAGCAAGTAAGTGTAGTAGGCGGTATTGTTCACTCTTTCAACTCTTCAGTTCTTCAACTCTTTGTGCCGATATGTATGTCGTCAATCTGCAGTTGCACGTTGCCGCGACGGTAAACATTCTCCTCTATGGTGTATAGCACGTTGAAGGAGCGTCGGGACTTGATGTATCTTGCCACGGATGACAGTCCGAAGGCTATGCCGTTCATGACCGTAGGCGAGTTAGAGTCAACCAGTTCCAACTTCAGGTGTTCCTGCTGGCGTCCTACCACCTTGGAAGTACCGAAGTCGTACACCTCGTTGGTGATGAACACCGGCTTGGTGTTGCCCGGGCCGAACGGAGCGAAGCGCTTGAGGTCATGCAGCATACGCCTGTTAATGTCGCTGAAGTTTATGGTTGCATCAGCATTGAGCGTAGGTACTGTCTGAGTGGGTTGTATATGTCGGCTGACATATTCCTCGATGCGCTGTTTGAAGAGCTCCACGTCATTCCAGCGTATGGTGAGACCGCATGCGAAGGTGTGTCCGCCGAAGTTTACCAGCAGGTCCCTGCAACTCTTTATGGCGCTGTAGATGTCGAAGCCGGCAACAGAGCGTGCGGAGCCCACGGCATAGTCGCCGTCGCGTGTGAGCACCACTGTGGGACGGAAATACATATCGGTGAGCCTGGCAGCCACAATGCCTACCACGCCCTTCTTCCAGTTCTCGTCATAGACCACTATGCACTGGCGGTTCTCTTGTTTGTTGAGGCGCTCAACGATGACGTTGGCCTCCTCTGTCATCTGCTTGTCTATGTCTCTGCGCAGGTCGTTATACTCGTCAATCTCCTTTGCAGTGGTGACGGCAGTGTCGGGGTTGTTCTCCACAAGCAACTGCACTGATAGCTTGCCGTTCTCCATCCTGCCTGATGCATTGATGCGCGGGCCAATCTTGAACACTATGTCGCCCATGCTACTCTCACGCCCTGACAGTCCGCAGATGTCAATGATGGCCTTTATGCCCACTGACGGCTGGTTGTTTATCAGTTTCAGTCCGTGGTATGCAAGGATGCGGTTCTCGTCAGTCACCTCCACGAGGTCCGCCGCTATGCTTATGGCGCATAGGTCAAGCAACGGCATAAGTTTAGAGAAAGGTATGCCGTTGTTCTTGGCAAACGCCTGCATGAACTTGAAGCCGACGCCACATCCGCACAGATGTTTGAAAGGGTAGGTGTCGTCCTCACGCTTAGGGTTGAGTATGGCGACAGCGTCGGGTAGCGTGTCATCGGGCATGTGGTGGTCACATACTATAAAGTCTATGCCCAGTTGCTTGGCATAGGCTATCTCCTTGTGAGCCTTGATGCCACAGTCAAGGATGATGATAAGTGATACCCCTTGCGCCTTGGCGTAGTCTATGCCTTTGATGCTCACTCCGTAACCCTCGTTGTATCGGTCGGGTATGTAGTATTCTATGTTGCTGTAGAACTGCAGAAGGAACTTGTATATCAATGCTACTGCAGTACAACCGTCAACATCGTAGTCCCCGTAAATCATGATACGCTCCTTGCGTCCTATGGCATCGTTCAGACGGTCAACCGCCACGTCCATGTCGCGCATCAGGAACGGATTGAGCAGGTCGCCCAACTGTGGACGGAAGAAGCGCTTGGCAGCCGACTCCGTAGCTATGCCGCGTCTTATCAGCAGCATAGCCAATACCTCGGAGATGTTAAGCTTTTCGCCTAACCTCTTCGCTTGTGTCCGTTGTTGTTCGGTGGGTTCGTATGTAGTCCACTTAAAGTGCAAGGGTCCTCTGCTTTATTGTATCTTTCTGAGGTTGAACTTGGTAATCTTGCTATCGGGGGTTATCTCGACAGTCACTGCGTACTTGACATCCTTCTCTTTGCTCTCGTCGGTGCGCTCTATCTTCTGCTCAGCCGTAAAGTGTGCGGTGATGTTTGCAGGAGCGGCGCTGCCCTCCACGTTCTTCTCAGCCTTGAAGTCGTCGAGTATGTACCAGTTCATGTTTGTGATATCTTCCTTATACAGTTTGTTCATAAACTGTACCGCCTCCTGCTTGGAGGCATTGTTATGTCCGAGGAAGGATACCATGACATCGCTAACGGTGCCTAACAGCTTCTCCTCGTTTCTCGCGTTGACAGCCTGCAGGAAACGTCTGCACACGTCGCGTGCCATTGCCTTCTCCTCAGCCGTTGCCTCTGATGCTTTCTTGTTGTCAAGGAATTCCTGGGCTTCTGCGGCTCTGCGGCTCTCGGAGTGCATCTTCAGGTATTCCGCGTATGCCTCAGCGGTGCCTTTGCGTACTGCTACGCTGAAGTCGATAGAGTCAATGAGGTCCTCAGCCTCACCTCTGTGCAGGGACTTTGGGTGAGCCTTGATGAAGGCCTCCAATGCGTTTCTTGCTCCCTTCGCGATGGTGTTGGCCCAGTCGGCGTCCTCCTCGGTCAGCAGGTTGAGGCGTGCGCTGACAGAGTCGCGGTGCTCTTGCGGAGCATCGTTAAACTGAACGAGATAGTCTTTCAGGTCCTGGATATTGGTACTGAGCATAGCCTCCTCGTAACGCTGCATCTCAAGTTTCTCTTCTGCAGCGTTGCTCCAGCACATGTATGCTACGATGCACAATGCCAGTGCACAGATAAATGCCAGCAGCCATATCATGCCCTTGTTGCGCTTTGGCGGTTGAGACAAGGGTGCGGGTTCTGTTGACGGTTGTTCGCTTACGACGGTGTTCTCCTCCTCAGTGTGCATCTTGATGCCGCAATAAGGACAAGTGGCAGCTTGGTCACTTATTTGGTGTCCGCATTCAGGACAAAGTATTAATGACATTTTGAGTTATGAGTTATGAGTTATGAGTTATGAGTTTTTGCTTAGACAAGCGTTACTGCGTGCCGAGCGATGATTTGTGAGTTTTACCCCAATCCTCCTCGGTAGGGAGAGAGCGTGAGCCAGGGGACTTATTAATTGCTAATTATGCATTATGAACTATGCATTTTAATTATTTCATTATTAATTATTCATTATCACGGTTCGCCCTTTCGGTGCCTGAACCTCAGTTCACGCAATTTGTGCTCGCCCATGAAGCGGCTTTTGTCCACATAGCCGTTGATGCCGTGCAGGTGTCCTTTACCGGTGTACTGCCACATGGTTACGTCACGACCGTCAGCGAGTACCGGTTCCTTGTTGGAGTATTGCGCTATCATGATGAGGTAGCGGTCTAACTTGCCCTGCAGATGCTTGTTGTAGAAGTTGGCACCAGCATATATCAACGGACGTTGACGGTACACCTGCTCTATCATGTCGAGGAACTTGAAGAGCGAGTCGCAAAGAGCCTCGGTGCTCAGTCCTCCCGTCACCTCTACGTCAATCATAGGAATCAGGTCCTGCTCACTCGGTTTGCACTGGGCAAAGAAATTGGCTACCTGCAGCTCCTGGTCCACCGTGGGACGGTAGAAATGGTATGACCCCACTTTCAGTCCGTAGCTGTGTGCTGTCAGCACATTCTGTTCGTACGTCGGGTCTATGCGTGTGCTTCCCTCTGTGGCCTTGATATAGACATAGGCCATCTTCGTGCCTGTACCCACTGTTTCCCAGAACACATTGCCCTGGTAGTGCGAGATGTCGATGCCGTGTATGTGCGCACAAGTATCCTCGCACTCGGTGTATTGCGACTGGGCTTTGGAGTCCGTGGCGGACAACAGTGTTATTATTAAGGCAGAGAGTGTATATCGTGTAAAGTGTAGTCTTCCTATAGTCATAAAAGCAAAGTTACAAAAAAATCCCCATATCGGCAAATTTTGTGACACTTTGTTTTGAAACTTATTGATTTAGAACCGTCAATCCTTAACGATTGTTAAAGGAGAGGGGCTGATGTCATTGTTCTGTTGTGTGGAAGTTGTGGTATGCCGATGGAATGTGAAAGCATCGCCATTGTCGCAGGGTATAGTAAAAGAAAATTTGTGTATTTGAATAAAAAAGTGTACCTTTGCGTTATCGTAACAGTTATTGATTAAATAATGCCGTTTACACTTCCATTTAACTTCCTTGACATAATAGTCAAGGGTATGATTGTTGGCATCATCTGCTCGGCTCCTATGGGCCCTGTGGGTGTGTTGTGTGTGCAGCGTACGCTTAACAAGGGCAGGTGGTATGGCTTTGTCACCGGTCTCGGAGCGGCCGCCAGTGACTTGTTCTATGCTTTGCTTACAGGTTTTGGCATGAGCTTCGTGATGGAGCTTATAGATGCGCCTCAGAATAAGTTCTTTCTGCAGATTTTCGGTAGCATACTATTGTTTTGCTTCGGTCTCTACTGCTTTAAGAGCGACCCCCGCAAGAATGTCCATCAGAGTAAGAAGAACCAAAAGGGTACGTTGGTACACAATTTCGTCACGGCGTTTCTCGTGACGATATCCAACCCTTTGATAATATTCCTGTTTCTTGCCACTTTCGCACAGTTTGCCTTTGTTATACCTAACCATCCTGTGGAGATGTCACTGGGATACCTGAGTATAGTAGGTGGCGCGCTGTTGTGGTGGTACGGGCTTACATGGCTCGTGGACAAGGTGCGTGAGTTCTTCTCAATGGACACCATAGTGATTATAAACCGTGTGATAGGTACGGTGGTGATGGTGTTCTCGTTCGCTATATTCATTGGAACGGCTTTTAACTTATTCTCTATATACTGATGCTAATTTCACGACAGCTTAGAAAAGAAAATATTGCCGAGTACGTATTGTATATGTGGCAGGTGGAAGATATTATTCGCGCTTACGGATTGGACCTCGGCAGGCTGAGGCGTGAGTACATTGCACGCTTTGACCTGACTGACGAGCAGCGCGATGAGATGACCGACTGGTATGGCGACCTCATTCGTATGATGCGTGAGGAAGGTAAGACGCAGGGCGGCCATATACAGATATTACAGATAGTGATACAGCAGATGGCTGAACTGCATGCCGAGTTGATGCAGTCGGTAAAGTTCCCGTTTTACAGTGCGGAGTACTATAAGGTGCTGCCGTTCATAGTAGAGCTGCGCTCCAAGGGCAGCAAGGAGGTGGGCGAGATAGAGACGTGCCTCAACGCTCTCTATGGAGTGATGCTGCTGCGTCTGCAACAGAAAGAGGTAAGCAGTAGCACAGAGGCTGCGGTGAAAGAGATTACCACATTCCTGGGTATGTTGTCAGATTACTATAAGAAAGATAAAGAGGAGGGTATAGAGTTTTGATACTGACGGCAGACAGTGGCAGCACTAAGACCACATGGGTGGCGGCAGGCGTACGTGTCTTGACGCAGGGTATCAATCCCTATCACATGGGGAGTGAACAGATAGAGAGTGTCATAAGGCAGGAACTGTTGCCACGGCTCACTTCGCTGATGGAGGGAGAAGAGAAGGTTACGGAGGTGCATTTCTATGGTGCTGGTTGTACGGAGAAAGCCTCTGCACCCTTGGTGGAGATATTGAAGAGGTATTTCCCTGATGCAGTCAATGTGGAGGTTGCCAGTGATATGCTGGGGGCAGCCCGTGCGTTGTTTCAGGATGGAGAGGGAATAGCATGCATACTCGGTACGGGCGCCAATTCTTGTCTGTACCAGCATGGACGTATAGTGAGCAACGTGTCTCCCATGGGCTATATACTTGGTGACGAGGGGAGCGGGGCAGTGTTGGGACGTACCTTCCTTAACGCATTGTATAAGGGAGGGCATGTTGATATGATAGAGACGTTTGAGAGGGAGACGGGCTTGTCATTGCCAGAAGTGATAGAGAGGGTTTACAGGCAGCCGTTGCCTAACCGCTTCCTGGCGTCGCTGGCACCGTTTATCAAGGCTCATGTGGATTGTGAGTGGATAGGTATGATGGTGACAGAGTGTTTCAGGCAGTTCTTCAGATGTAATGTCAGGCATTATGACAGACCTGACCTGCCGTGTTCTTTTGTGGGAAGCATAGCCTATTACTTTGAGCCATGGCTGCGTAAGGCGGCAGAGTTAGAGGGGTATATTATAGGAAAGATAATGAAAGAGCCGTTATGACTTATTTAGAGATATTCCGTGAGATAGCACAAATACCACGAGCCTCACATCATGAGGAGAGAATAGCTGATTATCTGTGCAAGTTTGCCGCAGAACGTGGCTTGGACTACAGTCGTGATGAGCACCACTGTGTGGTGATACGTAAGGCTGCGTCGCCAGGCTATGAGGCAGAGGAACCGCTTGTGCTGCTTAATCATACAGATATGGTGTGCGTGAGCGATGCCGGATATGATACTCCCGGGGCTGTCAGCATAGAGGAGTATGACGAAGGAGGGGAGCGCTGGATGAGAGCATGCCATACTTCGCTTGGGGCGGATAATGGTATAGGTCTGTCTATGGCGTTGGCAGTGCTCGATGATGATACCTTGAAACATCCTGCGCTGGAGGTGCTATGTACTACCTGCGAGGAAGACGATATGAGCGGTGCCGCCAATCTGTCAGCAGATTTCGTCAAGGGGCGCAATGTGTTAAACCTTGACTCTGAGAACTATGATGACATAACCGTGGGTTCGGCTGGAGCATACATACAAACTGCTACTTTGCCCGTGAGTAGGATAGCTATGCCAGAAGGGTATGTGGCGTATGAGGTGGCAGTGACTGGCGGACTCGGTGGACATAGCGGCGTTGACATAGACAGAGGCAGGGGCAATGCCATAAAGATACTGGCTAATTTGCTGCTGGTGGCTATAAGACAGATGAACATAAAACTTTACCTCGTGTCATTTGAGGGTGGGGGAGCATACTCTGCCATCCCGGCGGAGGCTGAGGCAAAGGTGGTGATACCTCGTGAGGATATGGAGCAGTTTGAGGTGTTGGTAAGTCAGTGCTATGAAGCTGTGAGGGCAGAGTATTCTGTCACCGACCCGGAGCTGCAAGTGGCGTGTGAGCCGTCGGTATGGCATTCCACGGTGATGAGCGAAGAGAGTACGCACGTCTTTCTTGCAGCCGTCAATGGTATTCCCACAGGTGTGACGGAAAGGCTGGGCGAGGATGGCAAGACTTCTAATAATATAGGTGTGGTGACGATGAGAAAAGGCTCTAAACCTGCAATGCTCCTCTCTACTCACACGCGTAGCAGCGACTACGAGCGTATGCGCCAGTTGGCAGATAATATATCTCGCATTCTTATGCTTGTTGGCGCAGAGGTAAAGACATTACTCGATGCAAAGCCATGGCAGGAGGATACAGCACATCCGTTTATTAACAAGGTGATGAATATATATGAGCAGACGCTTGGCTTCAGACCTAAGCCTGTCAGTCAGCACTTCGTTCTGGAGGCTGCATATCTTGTGGAGAAGTTCCAAGGGATGCATATAGCCTCTATCGGACCGCTGATAAAGGGAGCACACAGCACTGCGGAGCGTGTGTCATTGGCTACGGCAGATAATATATGGAAGGTAGTAAGAGAAATTTTAGAAAGCAAATGAAACCACTGATACTTATATCTAACGATGATGGCTATCATGCAAAGGGCATTAACAGCTTGATAGATATGCTGAAGGGCATGGGAGACATAATAGTGTGCGCACCAGAGTCTGCACGCTCAGGATACTCAAGGGCTTTCAGTACAGTGACGGTGTCATTGAAGCATCGCCGGCATTATGACTATGAAGGAACTACTATTGACGTGTGGAGTTGTAGTGGCACACCGGCAGATTGTATAAAGATGGCATATCACAAACTCTGTCCGAAAAAGGCAGATATAGTTATAGGTGGAATAAACCACGGCGACAATGCCAGCACCAACCTGCATTACAGCGGGACGGTGGGTATAGTGATGGAGGGAGCGCTGAAACGTATTCCGAGTATAGCATTCTCATTGTGTGACTATGATGATGATGCAGACTTTGAGCCTATGCGTCCCTTGGTACAGAAACTGACGGAGAAGGTGCTGCGCGAGGGACTGCCTACATATACATGCTTGAACGTAAATGTACCAAAGCAATGGAACGGTGAGACACGATACTGCCGCATGGCACATGGACATTGGCGCAGTGAGGTGGAAGAACGCTGGCATCCTAAAGGTAAACCGTATTACTGGATGGCAGGATATTACCAAAATGATGAACCGGAAAGTACCGACACTGATGCTTGGGCCATTCGTAACGGCTATGCTGCTATAACACCGTTGACGGCAGACCAGACAGACTATGAGTTTCTCAATTCGCAAAAGGATGTGTTATGAAGTATTATATCATCGCAGGTGAGGCATCTGGCGATTTGCATGCCGCTAACCTCATGACATCGTTGGTAAAGAAAGACCCGGAGGCGCAGTTTCGTTTCTTCGGAGGAGACAATATGCTTGCTGCGGCAGGTGACAAGGGACATCTGACGATGCATTATAGTGAGTTGGCGTACATGGGGTTCATTCCTGTGTTGTTGCATCTTCCACAGATAATGAGGGGGATGAAGCTGTGTAAGCAGGATATTAGCCAGTGGCAGCCTGACGTGGTGATATTGGTGGATTATGCAGGTTTCAATCTGAAGATTGCGAAATATGTAAAACAGAAGTTGCCGCATGTTCGTACGTTCTATTACATAGCACCGAAGATATGGGCGTGGAAGGAATATCGCATCAAGGACTTTAAGAGGTATGTAGATGAGATGTTTTGTATATTGCCATTTGAGAAAGAGTTTTTTGAGGGGAAACATAACTATCCAGTACATTATGTGGGTAATCCTACTGCAGACGAGGTGACTGGTTTCCTAAAAGGGGCAGAGGCAGGCAATGAGAAATTCCTTAATGATAGCAAGTTGACAGGTGACAAACCGGTCATAGCCTTGCTGCCTGGTAGCAGAAGGCAGGAGATAAAGGATAATCTGCCGGTAATGCTTGAGACTGTAAAGGATTATACTGATAAATACCAAGTTGTGATAGCTGGTGCTCCGTCCGTTGACGCGGCTTATTATAATCGCTTTATGGATGGCAAGGAGGTGAGGCTGTTGGAAAGGGGAAATACTTATCAGTTGCTTTATAATGCGAGTGCGGCTTTGGTGACCAGCGGTACGGCAACGCTTGAGACTGCACTGTTTAATGTGCCACAGGCTGTGTGCTATAAGACCCCCGTGCCATCGCTCGCACGTTGGGCATTCAATCATATTATAAAGTGTAAGTATATATCGTTGGTCAATCTTATAGCCGACAGGGAGATAGTGCCGGAGTTGTTTGCTGACCGCTTCTCGGTGAGTGAGATTAGGCAATGCCTGCATAACATATTGTTCACAGATGAGAGAGAAGAAATGCTGCGTGGATATGAGAATGTGAGACAGAAGCTGGGAAAACTCTGTGCACCGGATAATGCGGCAGACATTATGTTGGGTATACTGAAACATTAACGCTTTATGATAGCATCTGATAATATATGTGCCATAGCCACCGCTATTGGTGGGGCAATAGGCGTCATCCGTGTAAGTGGACCAGAGGCAGTGGGTATCGTGGCTGGTGTGTTCAGCAAGGATATATCACAAGCTAAAGGCTATACCATGCATCATGGATATATAGAGGGTATAGACGAGGTCATAGTTACCGTATGTCGTGCTCCGCATTCCTATACGGGTGAGGATACGGTGGAGATATCTTGTCACGGCTCTGCTTATATACTTAGCCAGGTGCTGAACCTGTTGGTAGAGAAAGGTTGTCGCTTGGCAGGACCAGGAGAGTTTACTAAGAGGGCATACCTTAACGGTAAGATGGACCTTTCGCAGGCTGAGGCTGTGGCTGATGTGATAGCATCGCAGACGGCTGTGCAGCACAGGGTCGCCATGCAACAGATGCGTGGAGGTATATCTTCAAAGCTCCAGGTGCTTCGTGATGAGTTGTTACATCTCACTTCGTTATTGGAACTTGAATTGGATTTCTCCGACCATGAGGAGTTGGAGTTTGCTGATCGTACGGAACTGGGAAAACTGGCTGATACTATAAATAATGAGATACAACGGTTGTCCTCTTCATTCCGTGAAGGCAATGCCATAAAGAACGGCATTCCTGTGGCTATTATAGGTGCGCCAAATGTAGGCAAGAGTACCTTGCTCAATGCCTTGTTGCATGATGACCGTGCCATTGTAAGCGATATACAAGGAACCACGCGTGACCTTATAGAAGACACCATGACAATAGGTGGATACCTGTTCCGCTTTATTGACACTGCTGGTATCAGAAACACCGATGATACCATAGAGCAGATGGGTATAGAACGTTCTCTGAAGGCTGCAGAGAAAGCCCAGATAATCATCCTCCTTGCAGACGAAAAAAGCCCTTTCCCCGATATTCAGGAGAAAGAGCATCAGCAGATAGTATATGTAATCAACAAGAGCGATAAGTTAAGGCCTGGTCATGAGAATCTCCACTCTGCGTTAGAGATATCTGCCCTTCACGGCTCTGGTATCAAAGAGTTGGAGGAACGTCTGCTGTCCATAGCGACATCTTCAAACAAGATTGGCACGGACGAAGTTATCATCACTAACCAACGCCACAAGCAGGCCCTTGACACCGCAGCCGCCGACATTCAGCGTGCCATGCAATCCATGCACATGGGACTCAGCGGCGACCTCATCTCAGAAGACCTCCGCCTTTGCATAAACCATCTCTCCGACATCCTCGGTGGCACCATCACCACCAACGAAGTCCTCGGGAACATATTCAAAAACTTCTGCGTGGGCAAGTAAGTTACTAAAAACGAGATATTATGAGCGTTATCAATACCTTCGACCAACGGACCATTGAAGCTCTCGCATATTATGTTTACGCTTTAGTTGATCCAAGAGACAATAAGATTTTCTATATCGG
>JAEEGF010296993.1_pt1 | contig 22297 bp, 20 predicted proteins | sample 9134171 | NCBI WGS metagenome assembly JAEEGF01 (sample SAMN16246542, study PRJNA631951) | gut metagenome | biome: gut microbiome; feature: rumen; material: AP-attached | host: Bos | place: Iran: Karaj | collected 2018-10 | reverse complement strand
CTGCCGCCCGGTGGGCTTCCCGTCAACCTATAAAGGAGTGTACGATGAAAAGAATCAGCTGTCAATACAATATCGACACTGTGTGTGAAAATCGGGTACGACAATGGCGTCACGGTTTCCATCGACTGCATCGCGGTCGAGAACCGGATCCCCCGCAACATGTACGAATGCTCCGAGCCGGACTGCCGCATCTGCAACGATCCCCCGGAATACGTTAAGTTAGTCCGGTCCTGATTGAGGTGATGGGGACCATTGCCGAGCAGGAGCGGCTGACCATCAAACAGCGCCAGGCAGAAGGCATTGCGGCAGCCAAGGCCAAAGGGAAAAAGTTTGGGCGGCCGGCTATCAGCACGCCAGAGAATTGGCAGCAAGTGTACGCATCTTGCTTCATGTAATAGTATAGCGTAAACGCGAGTTAATATCAATAAAGATCACTCAATGGTTATTAAAAAAGGATTGCTACCTTTGTCAAGATAACAATCCTTTTCTGGCGTGCCCGACACGATTTGAACGTGCGGCCTTCAGAGTCGGAGTCTGACGCTCTATCCAGCTGAGCTACGGGCACATGGCGTGCGGTTTCCCGATGCGCGAAAGGTATTATACCACACGTTTTCCGTTCTTGCAAGTGCTTCCGTCGGAAAAAGCGGCGTCCGCCAAAAATCAAAGCCGCCCCGGGGTGAGGGCGGCTCTGACAAGGATAGAGGGGGGTAATGATAAGGAGGAGTCCTTTCTGTCAATCGGATTGCGGGAGGGGTAAGTCCGCTTTCCTTTTGATGGCTTTATTATAACCGTCAAATGCGTCAAAAATTCGTTATCCATGTGAAAGAAACGCGACAAGAATGTGAAGAAAATGCAAACTGACATTGAAAGCGCTGTTTTTTCATGCTATTTATCGCAGGGCAACGTCACTCAGCGCCTGCGGGGCAAAGGAACTTTGGCTCAACCAACCCACCAACCACCTCGCTGACAGCCCCCGTGACGCACGCTTGCACGGCGTTGAAACCAACCAGTCAACCAACCGATCAAGCGATACGCTGACTGCCCAACATCTGAAGAAGAATGTGAGAAAAGGTCCGATCATCCGGTCCTTTTTTGGTTCATTAGGGGGTCCGGAGGGGAAAAGAATTTGGGTGGGTTGAATGGTTGGTTGAACCAACCAACCAGTCAAACAATCAAGAGCAAAACATCTTGGAAAACACATTGGAGATTGGCAGGAGGAGACGGAGTCGTTTTGCAAAAGTGAGACGATGCGGGGTTACACATTGACACAAAATCATAAAATTCTTGTTTTTGGGAAACGCGACATGGGCCCGCCGGTTCGAAAGGGGATCTCATGCACCTTCGGAGATACCTTCCCCATGCTGTCCGCATGGGAAGTCTTTTGGTTGCGCTGCCACGGACCGGCGCCCCTGCAAACTGAGACACCTCATCCGTCCCGGCTGTGCCGATCCACCTTCTCCTCAAGGAGAAGGCTTTTGGGTTGAGGACTGATGAGGTGTTATCCTCCAAGATTCTCTTGAGGAGAATTCGCCTGAACGTTCCGAAAGGGAACACATCATGGTCAATACCCGACGTTGCGGTCAATGATGCTGCCGTCGATCGCGTTGATCGTCAGGAAGGACTGGTTGTCGTACCAGGAACGGCTTAAAGCGTCCTCCGCCTCCTCGTCGGTGCAGTAGCCGAGGAAATCCCACACCGGCAGCAGATAAAACGCCTCCGAATCCTGCTTCTTCATACGCAGGTAGGAAAAGCGGATATCCGTGACATGCATGGTTTCCGGATAGCCCTTGTCCAGATATACATTCATAAGAATCTGTTTCCGGAAGATCTGCATGACCGCATCAAACGACAGCAGGGACACGTTCGCATTGTCCATGGTGACGATCTCACAGGGATACTGCCACACACACTGCGTCACGGTTTGCTCCTGAACGATCGCATAAACGGTTTCCTGCGGCGGGTTCCACGCAAAGTCCGGCTCCGCCTTTGCAGCGCTGCGCCCCGTATCCGAACCGTAAAAGGTGGTGTAGGAATAGCACGGGATCCCAGCATACAGCGGGACCAGCGAAACGCGATATGTCCCGTCCTCTATGCCCTGCTCCGTTCGCCAGAAAAGCCTTCGGTCCTCGTCCGCGCAGGACAGGCCGATCGCTTTCGTATCCGTGAGCCCCATTCCGTTCGTGAAGGCTTCCGCAAGCGCGAGCGCCGCCTGTTCCCGCTCGTTTCTTGCCGCGCGCGCCATGGCGCCGGTCAGGTCGCCTGCATACTGTTCACACGCCTGATACCGGACGACGGCGCTGCCTTCTGCGCCCTGCTGCTGCCGGATAAGAACATGGTTTCCGTTCATCAGCTCAAAGCTGCGTTCGGAAGAATCAAGCATCGCTTCCGTGAATGCCGTATGCTCGTGGAAATCCGCAAGCTGCAGCGACAGGGTCTGGATCCCCTCCAGCCTTGATTGAATCATGTCTTCGTACGGAGCGTCATCGCCGTACGGCTTTTCCTCCAGTGCCTGTACGTCGGCTTTCAAACGCCGGATCGTATTTTGAATCAGCAGCTTTTCCTCGTCAACCGGCCGATAGTACGGTCCGTCGCCCAGCAGATACCGGAGCATGGCGTCCCGCTTTTCGCCGGTCGGCGCTTCGATCCGCACCGTAAAGACCGGCACTCTGGAAATGTTCGGAACATCGACGTCGGCGTCCATCGTCACGGTCAGTATGTCCCCGATTGCCTTTCCGGAAAACGACTCCTCCACCCGGTCCGGTGCTTCGATCGTGCTTTTCAGCGTTCTCCCCGGCTGCGTGGACGGCGCCGGCGCATTCTCCGGCATGTCCGTTGCCGCCGGAGCGCTCTCCGTTTTTGCGGGCTCCGTCTGATACACGGGCTGCGGTCCGGATTCGACGATCAACTCGTCCAGCCGCCCGTCCGCCTTGTTGACAACGATCTCCTCCTCCGGCGTCGGCTGACAAGCGCAAAGCAGCAGGACTGTGAGAAGTAAAACAAGGATTCGTTTCATAAAGGCTCCTTTTTCAATTCATGCACCTTCGGGGCGCGATATGTACCTTCGGCGCGAAGGGGACCTCATCCACCGCAAGCGGCCCCCCTTTCCCCATGCTGTCCACAGGGGAAGGCTTTTGGGCTGCGTACACAAAGCCTTCGCCCCCTTCGTAAGAAGGGTGAAGAAGCAGCCGGATGAGGGAGCAAAAATCCCAAGATTCTCCGGAGAAGAATCCGCCTTCACATGCTCGAAGAGCATATATCACTTGCCAAAGACAACTATCACTTGCCAAAGACAACTATCACTTGCCAAAGGCAACTATCACTTTGCGAAGCAAAACATCACACGCCGCAAAGCCGCTCAATATCCCTTCGCCGGGTCGATGATGCTGCCGTCGATCGCGTTGATGATCAGCACCGCACGGTAGGTTTCGTTGATCGTGTCCATATCGAAATCGGGGAGTTGCCAGTCTCTGGTATTCGCGTAGAACACCCAGACGGGCACGAGCAGCCCGCGCTCAATACTGTTCTGCTCGCGGATGCGCCAGAGGCCGAGCTCGACGCGGTCGATCCGTTTTTCGTGCAGCTCGTCGATCCCCGACCCGTAATAATCCTTCGTTTCGCTTTCGTACAGGATCGGAAACATTTTCTCCATGATCTCGCGGATCTTGTCAAACGGCAGGAGGTTCGATTCTTCCGTGATTGTGTCCACGATCGCAAGCGGCGAACCGAATTGCACGCAGTAGACGCCGCCGTCGTTGACGTCGATCCACAGCTTTTCATACTCCCAGCGTGCCGACCACTCTGTATTTTCCTCGTTCAGGTCGATCTCGCCCTCGTGAAGATTGCCGGTCATCAAAACCGGAACGCCTTTTGCGATGCGGTCGCACACAACACGGTACGCAAAGACGGTCCCGTCGCTGTTTTTGATCAAAAAGATGTGCCGCGCCGCATACTTGTCCGAAACGCCCGCGTCGGCGAGCAGCCGCGATGCTGCCGAGATCGCCTGCTGCGGCGCGATCGTGAGGTTTGCGTCGGCCTTCTTCGGCAGCGGATCGTCCGCATTCAGCTTCTGATCCCAGACAAAGCATGACGCCTGCAATTCTCTGCCCTTGATAAAGGTCAGGCTTGCATTCCGCACGACCTCCGTGATCGTATACCCGGCCTCATTTCCCAGCTCGTCATATACGGGGACCCGCACCGACGCTTCGTTGCTGCTGTTGTTGGCGACCCGGAATTCATACCCCGTTTCCGTCGATTTCGTGTAAAGCGACGTCCTCGACCAAAGTTCCCGTCCCTTCTCATCGACCTTCGCCTGCCTTTGCAGCGTGCCGTCCGAACGAATGCCGCTGTCTGCATCGGGCGCCGTGCGATACCGCTCCTGCAGCGCCGCAATCCGCTGCTCCACGTCCGCGCGATCCCGATACCCGTAGTTTTCCGGATCGCCCTCCAGAATCTGCATCAGCTGGTTGATCTTTTCCAGGATCTCCTCCTTGGTTTCCTCCTGCACGACCGTATACATCGGTACGTCCCCAATCAGCGCATTCCAGAACCCTGTGACGGTTTCCTGATTGAAATTCTCAGGAAACACGCGCACGACCGGCAGCTCGCCTTCCGGCACAATGACCTCCGCATCGACGTTGATGGAAAGGAAGCCGTTGTGATAGGCGTAGGTCAGTCGCTCCGACGCGCCGAGGCGCTCCCGGATCGTCAGCGCACGCTGTTCGGACGGGATTGTCTCCTTTGCCTGCTCGATCATGCCGGTCTGATCCTTCCCGACCACGACCGGACTGTCCGGCGTCGGCTGACAGGCGCAGATCAGTATTGCGAGAAGCAGGACGGCAAAACGCTTCTTCATATGGATACTCCTTTCCCGATTGCTTTCAGTATAGCACAACGAGCAGACAGCAGATGTAATGAATATGTAATGATTCGTTCCTGTCCGAAAACCGTTGCGACAGTTGACGGTGCGCGGCAATCCATGATATAATGCTCTGTAATCTTACCGGCACATGCCGCAAGGAGGAGCTTATGGATCTGAAAGCATTGGTGCGCAGCATTCCCGATTTCCCGAAGGAGGGCATTCTGTTTCGCGATATCACGCCGCTGATCGGCGACGCGGACGGTTTTGAAGCGCTCGTCGAGCAGATGGCGCAGCCGCTTCGTGAAGCGGACGTCGACCTCATCGTCGGACCGGAGGCGCGCGGGTTTATCTTCGGTTCGGCGCTCTCAAACGCGCTGCATACCGGCTTTGTTCCCGCAAGAAAGCCCGGCAAGCTGCCGTATGAAACGATTTCCTACGAATACGGCCTCGAATACGGCACGGATGAGCTGCAGATCCATGTCGACGCGATCCGGCCCGGCCAGCACGTCGCGATCGTCGACGATCTTCTGGCGACCGGCGGTACGGCGCTTGCGTGCGCAAAGCTCGTCGAAAAGGCGGGCGGCATTGTGGACGCGCTGGTGTTTGCAATCGAGCTAACCGATCTGCCCGGCCGCGAGACGCTGAAGGAATACACCGTCCATACGGTTTTGCAATACTGATCCAAAATGCAGCGTGTCAAAAAAACCTTTTGACACGCCGATCAGGCTGTTGGGAAAGGAGAGATGGCGACGTGCGGGGAGCGCGCGACGGCTCCGCAGAAACGAAGCGTAAGCGGAGTGCTAAAGAATCCACGTTTTCACGAAGGAGATTTGACTGTAGGGGCGGATAGTATCTTCCCCTACGGTATGCGATGGAAGATGGCGACGCGCGATGGTACGCGCGGGAAGCGCGCGAATTACCGCCTTAACGGAGCGTAAGCGGAGTGGAGCTTGTGGAAGCGCGCGACGGCACTGCTGTAACGAAGCGCTGCGAAGTGGCTCCGAAAGCGCGGATAGTTTGCGGCAAAAACATGAAAGGAAAAGGCGTTTTGCGCCTTTTCATCCGACAAGTGTTTTTGCATAAACCTTCGCCGCAAACGGTCTGACCCCTTCTACGACAGCCTGCCAAGATGATCATTCATTCGTTTGACAACAAATCCGAGCCGCTGTTCAGTCCTGCATCCTTTTTCGGGCCGCAGCGGCATCTTTGCGATATCTGCATTCTGACCTTCTCCGACGTCATCCTTCGCGAGATGCAGCAGAGGTTTCAGCTGCGCGAGGCAGACGCGCTGCGCTCCGTCAACGGCAGCCGCCCGATCTATCTGTTCGAGCACAACGGCAAAACGCTCGCGACCGTGCTCTGCGAGATCGGCGCAACGAATGCGGGCAACTTCGTCGTCGAGTTGAACTGGCTCATCGGCGCAACAACGTTTATCATGTTCGGCTCGGCGGGCAGCCTGAACCGCGAGGCGACCGGCGGGCGTTACGTCGTGCCGACCGAAGCATACCGCGACGAGGGCATGTCCTACCATTACGCCCCGCCCGCGGACTATATCGCGATCCCGACCGCCGATCGGACCGAGGCATACCTGAAAGAACTGAACCTGCCGACCGTGAAGGGCCGCGTATGGACGACCGACGCATTCTACCGCGAAACAAAAAATCAATTCGCCGCGCGGCGCGCCGAAGGCTGCCTTGCGGTGGAAATGGAGCTTGCAGGCGTGCAGGCGGTGTGCGATTACCACAAGCTGTCGCTTTACGCCTTTCTTGTGACCGGGGACGTGCTGGACGCGCCGGTCTACGAGAACGACCGGCTTCACAGCGCGAACCACAGTCTCGACAAGCTGCAGATCGCCCTGCACATCGCGGATCGGCTGAAATAATCCTTGCATTTTCCGCCCGGTTGTGCTATAAATAGAAAGCACCGAGCCGGTGTGATGGAATTGGCAGACGTGACGGACTCAAAATCCGTTGGGCTAATCACCCGTGTGGGTTCGAGTCCCACCACCGGCACCACGTCGTCGCGGGCTTCGCTGAGCTCGCGACGGTTTTTTATTTCATAGGAAAACCATCGCATCGCCTTGCTTCGCCGCTCCTCCTTTCCGCAATCCACTCCGCTCCGCTTCGTTACAGAGGAAGATCGCACGCTTCCCGCGCGGACGATGGTACGCTCGGTTTTCTGCTCATTTGTAAACGCGTTCGCGATGAAAATCTGTCACTGCCAACCTTTTGCAGGCAAGTCCGTTATCAACACTCATACCAGACCACCCCATGCGGGCGGTTTTAGTTTTCCCTGCAAGCGGGAGTTGCTATTGCCAGAAGCAGCGGGGATTGGTATAATCTTTGTGAAGCCCGGGCGGCTTCGGAAGCGATTATGGGGGGATTGGGATGCGTACGATTGTGATCACGGGTGCGACGTCCGGCATCGGGCTGGAGACGGCGCGGCTTCTTTTGAAGGACGGGTATCGCGTATTCGCGATCGGACACAGCCGCGCGCACTGCGAGGAAGCGGACCGGGATATTCGCGCAGATTTGCCGGACGCGGCGGTCGAATGGTTCGCTGCCGATCTGCTGCAGCGGCGCGAGGTTCTTCGGGTCGCGCAGGAGATCAAATCGCGGCTGGGCGCGGACGGCGCGCTGTACGCGCTGATCAACAACGCGGGCTGCGCAAGAAGCCGTTACACCGTGACCGAGGACGGCTTTGAACACCAGTTTGCGCTGAACGTCCTCGCCGGGTACCTTTTGACGCACGCGCTTCTGCCCTGCCTTCTGAGGGCGGGCGGCCGCGTCATCATGACGAGCAGCAGCTCGCACAAGGGAATCAAGGTGCATTGGGACGACGTCATGCTCCGCGAGAGCTACAACCCGCTGACCGCGTACAAGCAGTCGAAGCTGTGCGACGTGCTGTTCGCGCAGGGGCTGAACGACCGGTACCGCGCAAAGGGGCTTTCCGCGTACGCCGTCGATCCGGGGCTTGTCCACACGAATATCGGAAACAAGACGGACGGGATCGTGGATGTGGTCTGGACGCTGAGAAAACAGCTCGGCGTCTCCCCTTCTGTCCCCGCGAAAACGTATCAATACCTTTGCAATCAACCGGACGCGCCGACCGGTCTCTACTATTATCTCTGCAAAGAAAAGGCGTACAGCAAGCAGGTGACAAGCGAAAACGCGGCGAGGCTGTTCCGTCTGTGCGAACAACTGTGCGGCGTGCGGTTTGAGGCATGACCCGATCCGGAGGGCCCGGCGCCCTCCGTTTTTCGTTCTCCTCCCTTTTTTCTGTTCTTTCCTCTTTTCTTTTTTTGCGGGCTTTGTTATAATATAAGGGTTAAGGAGAGTTTGCTTATGGATTCTGTGAAAACGCTTGCGGCGGCATTGGCGCCGCTTTGCGGGACCGACGAGGCCGTACTGACGGACTGGATCGAGATCCCGAAGAATACGGAGATGGGCGATTACGCGTTTCCGTGCTTCCGCCTGTCCAAAACGATGCGCAAGGCCCCCGCGGCGATCGCGGCGTCGCTTTGCGAACAGCTGACGCTTCCGCAGGGCTTCGTCAAGTGCGAAGCGGTCGGGCCGTATCTCAACTTCTTCACCGACAAGGGCGCGGTCGCGGACACGGTGCTGAACCGCGTGCTGAAGGAGGGCGACGCGTACGGCTGCAGTACGGAAGGAAACGGCAAGACCGTCGTGGTCGAGTACAGTTCGATCAACATCGCAAAGCCGTTCGGCTTCCATCACCTGCCCAGTACGGCGATCGGCAACGCGCTGTACCGGATCTACAAGGCGCTCGGCTACCGCACGGTCGGCATCAACCACCTCGGCGACTGGGGCACGCAGTTCGGCAAGATGATCACGGCGTACAAGCTGTGGGGAACGAAGCCCGTCGACGAGTATTCGATCCGCGAGCTGGTCGCGCTGTACGTGCGCTTCCACGACGAGGCGGACAAGGATCCGTCGCTGAACGACGCGGCGCGCGCATGGTTCCACAAAATCGAGCAGGGCGATCCCGAGGCGCACATGCTCTGGGAAAAGATGAAGGATGCGACGATCCGCGAGGTCAAGGTCACGTATCGGCGCATGGGCGTGGACTTCGACAGCTGGGCCGGCGAGGCGTTCTATACGGACAAGATGCAGCCGATCATCGACGAGCTCAAAGAAAAGGGCATTTCAAAGCTCGATCAGGGCGCGCAGATCGTCGATCTGAGTGAATGGAACATGCCGCCGTGCATCATCGTCAAATCCGACGGCAGCACGATCTACGCGACACGCGACCTGGCCGCCGCGTGCTACCGCAAGGCGACGTACGACTTCACGAAGCTGCTGTACGTCGTGGCGTACCAGCAGGACCTGCACTTTAGGCAGTTCTTCAAGGTGCTGGAGCTGATGGGCCGCGACTGGGCCAAGGACTGCGTACACGTGAACTTCGGCATGGTCAGCATGGAGGGCGGCGCGTTCCACACGCGCGAGGGCAAGGTCCTTTATCTGGACGACGTGCTTGACGCCGCGGTCGAAAAGACGTACGACATCATCTGCGAAAAGAGCCCGGACCTCGAGGACAAGAAGTCCGCGGCCGAGGCGGTCGGCGTCGGCGCGATCCTGTGGTCGGTGCTGTACAACGCCCGCATCAAGGACGTCACGTTCTCCTGGGACAAGGTGCTGAACTTTGACGGCGAGACCGCGCCGTACGTGCAGTATACGCATGCGCGGGCGTGCTCGGTGCTGCGCAAGGCGGGCAACCGGCCCGAAGCGTATGACGCGTCGCTTCTGAACGACCCCGAAAGCACCGCGCTTCTGAAGGCGATCGCCGCGTTCCCCGAGGCGGTGCGTTCCGCCGCCGAGAAGTACGAACCCTACGTCGTCGCGCGCGCGGTCATGCAGATCGCCAACGCGTTCAACCGTTTCTACTACGAACAGCGGATCATGGCGGACGACGAAGCCGTGCGCGCGGCAAGGCTGGCGCTTTGCGACGCGACGCGGCAGACGCTCAAAAACGGATTGAATTTACTGGGGCTTACCGCTCCCGAAAGGATGTAATATGCTGGATATCAAACTGGTCCGGTCGAACCCGGAGCTTGTCAAGGAAAACATCAAAAAGAAGTTCCAGGACGAAAAGCTCGTCCTGGTCGACGAAGTGCTTGCGCTCGACAAGGAGTACCGCGAGGCGCACGTGCGCTGCGACTACCTCAGAAATCAACGCAACGTGATCAGCAAGTCCATCGGCGTCATGATGGCGCACGGCGAGCGCGACAAGGCCGAGGAAGCCAAGCGGCAGGTCGGCGCGATGGCAAAGGAGATGGCGGAGCTGGAGGTCCGCGAGACCGAGCTCGAGGGCGAGATCCGTAAACGCATGCTCGTCATCCCGAACATCATCGACGATACGGTCCCGGTCGGCAAAGACGATTCCGAAAACGTCGAGATCGAGCGCTTCGGCGAGCCGGTCGTGCCGGACTTTGAGATCCCCTACCATGTGGACATCATGGAGCGCCTTTCGGGCATCGATCTCGATTCCGCGCGCAAGACGAGCGGCAACGGCTTCTACTACCTGATGGGCGACATCGCAAGGCTTCACAGCGCGATCCTGTCCTATGCGCGCGATTTCATGATCGACCGCGGCTACACCTACGTCGTGCCGCCGTTCATGATCCGTTCAGCGGTCGTCGACGGCGTTATGAGCTTTGCCGAGATGGAGAACATGATGTACAAGATCGAGGGCGAGGACCTGTACCTGATCGGCACCAGCGAACACAGCATGATCGGCCGCTTCATGAACACGTTTCACGACGAGGACAAGCTGCCGCTGCGGCTCACGAGCTATTCGCCCTGCTTCCGCAAGGAGGTCGGTGCGCACGGCATCGAGGAGCGCGGCGTGTACCGCATCCACCAGTTCGAGAAGCAGGAGATGATCATCGTCTGCAAGCCCGAGGAGAGCAAGGCGCTGTACAACGAGCTGTGGCAGAACACGGTCGACTTCTTCCGCTCGCTCGACATCCCGGTGCGCACGCTCGAATGCTGCTCCGGCGACCTCGCGGACCTGAAGGTGAAGAGCTGCGACGTCGAAGCGTGGTCCCCGCGTCAGCAGAAGTACTTTGAGGTCGGCAGCTGCTCGAACCTCGGCGACGCGCAGGCGCGCCGGCTCGGCATCCGCATCAAGAACAAGGAGAAGGGCAACTACTTCGCGCATACGCTGAACAACACGGTCGTCGCCCCGCCGCGCATGCTGATCGCGTTCCTCGAAAACAACCTGCAGGCCGACGGCACGGTGCGCATTCCCGAAGCGCTGCGCCCGTACATGGGCTTCAAGGACCATATCGGCTGAGCCGGGTCCTGCAAATCCAAACACAATAAGAGGCTGTTCAAAACGTACTTTTGAACAGCCCCTTTTTGCTTCTGTTCAGGCGTTATTCTTCTTTGTCGTTCTTCCCCTTCTTTTTCTTCAGGACCATGTACGTGCATGCGCCGGCGATGCCGAGCACCGCGACGCCCGCAAGCCCGATGCCGAGATACAGCAGCCACGACGGGAATCCGCCGCCCGTCTCCTTGCCCTCATAGGGATAGTTTTCGATCACCTCCGCGCCGCAGACCGCGCAGGTCCCCTTGCGCACGCCCGCCGAATCCTTGGTTGCTTCGACAAGCACCTTCCATTCGGTCACGACATGGTTCGCAACGGCGGTCTTTTCCCCGCACGTGCATTCGAGCCAGTGCTGCTTTTCGTCATAGCGGTACACGCCGTCGAACGAATGCGTATGCGACGCAGGCGTTTCCAAAGGCTCCGAAGACGGTTCGAGGGACGGTTCGGTCGAAGGCTCGACGGACGCTTCAACCACCGGATCCGGGGACGGCCCTTCGGTCGGCGCCGTCGAGGTTTCCGGCGTGACGGCCGGCGCGGGCGTATCCGGAACGGCCGTCGGCTTCGGCGTCGGCGTTTCCTTCGGCAGCACGTGGATCTCCGCCCACTTGGTTTCCACGGTCTCCGCGTCCGTGATGAACTCGCAGTACACGCTCCAGCCGTCCATCTCAAGCGGGATATGGCTGAGCTTCAGCTTCTTCTCATAGATGCCGGAGACCTTCAGCTTCGGGAACTCGTCGCGGATGAACTTGCCGAGGATGACCGTCTTGCCCTTGGCAAAGTACCAGTTCAGATAATCGTAGTTTTCGCCCTTGACCGTGAAGTAGCAGGAGCCGCCCTCGGTGACCGTCTCCCCCTTCGGGTCCTTGGTGATCTTGATCTTGTCGCGGACGTTGACCTTGAGCTTGGTCGTAAAATCGGCCGTGCCCTCATACGTCGTCAGGTTGGCGGTGATGGTGACGTACTGCTCGCCCAGCTTTGTGAACTTCATCGGTGAAATGCTCTTTACAAAGCCCGTGCAGTCCCATTTTGCGGCCTCCGGCGGATAGTCGCCCTCGCTGTACGCCCAGACCGTGATGGTTGACAGATCGATGGATTCCCCGATCGTATAGTCGGTTTTCGTCGCCGTCGCGGAAATGCTCTTGGTCCAGTACAGCGGCGGATCGCCCTCGATCGGGTTTACATGCACGTTCATGGTCGTCGCGAACGTCTCCATCTGTCCGCTCGAGCCCTTGCACTGCAGCGTGATCGTGACCTGGACCCAGCCCTCCTGCGTGAACGTCTTGGGCGAGATCGTCATGCCGTTTGTGCCCAGCGTATTGATCTGCGTCTTTCCGTCCGCCTGCAGACAATACCCCTTGATGATCATCCCGGTCGTGTTGAGGGATTCGCCGACCTCGTATTCCATTTTGTCGGGATACTTGTAGATGAAGATGCCCGTGTAGTAAGGGTAGCTCACCGCAAACGCAACGCCCAGCGGCAGCAGCATCAGCGCGGCCAGCACGACGCCGCAAAGTGTTTTCCAGAATCTCCGTTTCATAGCTGTTTCCTTTCTGTAATGTGATGCTCAGAACAACCAGTGATTCAACAGGAACTGCTCGAACGCGAGCAGCGCGTCCTCCGTGATCGGCTCGTCGGTCTCGATGATCCAAAGATGGCCGACTGCGTTCTTTTCATACATCAGGCCGGTGCCGTCCTCGCGGATCACGGACCGGCTCGTCACGATGCCCTCCGTGACCTGCTCCGTCCACTGCTCGCCCGGCGTCAGCGCGTCGAACATCGACGCGCCGTCCTTGACGACCATGATGCGGTACGGCACGCCCTCGCGCATGAACGTCAGATAGTACGCCGCAAAGCCCTCGTACTCGGTCTCGTCGATGTGCAGATGCTCGACGTCGCCGTCCTCCAGGCGGAAGTACACGCCGGTGCGGTGCGCGAACTCCTCAAGCGTCAGCCCGTCGATGCGCTTCTGGATCTCGTCCGGGATCGCATCGGGAATCGAATAGGAAAACTCGTAAAAGGTGTTCTTCTGGCCGTTCTTCAGCACGATGACGCCCGCGCCCGTCCAGGTATAGCGGTAGAACGTCACGCCGCCGTTCGCCTCCGCATACGGCTCCTCATCGAGCAGGTACGGCTCCCCGTAGCGATCGAGCAGCGCCGCCTCGGTGTTCGCCATGTAGGGAACGTCGTCGGTCAGCCAGATGCGGCTGACGCGTTCCTTGCGGTTCGGATCGCTCCAGTCGGTCGAAAGATACGCCGTCCCGTTCACCGTATGACCGAACAGGTCGCAGGCGAATTCGACGTTTCCGTAGCGATCGATGCTCTCCTGCCCGATCCCGATCTCCTCCGGTGTTTTGCCGATCCACGAGAACGTGTCGGTGATCTCTCCCGTCTCAAACGGTACGGTCGGCTCATCGGTTGCGGGCGGCTCGGTCGGACCCGACTGCGGCGAGCGAAACGAGCACGCGCAGAACAGCAATCCGAGTCCGATGAGAAGGACCTGTCTCATGGCAATGCACCTCGCTTTCCACTGTATATATAATTATACTCCAATACGCTTTGCGTTGCAACCGTTTTCTGTGCGGCGTTGACCTTTTGCGGCGCGGATGCTATAATTCATCTATCAACAAGCAGGGGACGAAGCGCATGAAGGAACGGTTTTTGGCATGGAACGCGGCGATCGCGCCGCAGGATACGGCGGCCATGGCGCGCGCAAAGGCGCGTTGGGACGGCATTGCCAAGCCCCTGGACGGGCTCGGCAAGCTGGAGACCGCCGTGATCCGCATCGCGGGCGCGACCGGTGACGAGAACGTGCGTCTCCCTGCGCGTACGGTGCTGGTGTTCTGCGCGGACAACGGCGTCGTCGAGGAGGGCGTCACGCAGACGGACGCCTCCGTCACCGCAACGATGGCGCGGCGCATCGCGCTGCACGAATCCTCGGTCTGCCGCATGGCCGAAACGGCGCGCGCAAACGTGATCCCCGTCGATCTCGGCATGAACGTGCGCGTGCCCGGCGTGCGCGATCTGCATGTCGCAGACGGCACATGCAATATGACGAAGGGCCCCGCCATGACCGAACGGCAGGCGATGCAGGCGATCGAAGCCGGCATTCTGCTCGCAAAGGAGCGCAAGGCGGCCGGCGATTCCATCCTCGTCACCGGCGAGATGGGCATCGGCAACACCACGACGTCGTCGGCGATCGCCGCGGTGCTTCTGGGCATGCCGGTCGACGCCGTCACCGGCCGCGGCGCAGGCCTTTCCGACGCGGGGCTGATGCGAAAGCGCGACGCCGTTTCAAGAGCGATCGCGGTCAACCGCCCCGATCCGTCCGACACGTTCGACGTGCTTTTTAAGCTCGGCGGCTTCGACCTTGCGGGGCTTGCGGGCTTGTACATCGGCGCGGCGCTCAACCGGATCCCGATCCTGATCGACGGACTGCCGAGCTCGGTTGCGGCGCTCATTGCCGCACGGCTCGTGCCGAACTGCCGCGCGGCGATGCTGGCGAGCCATTGCTCCAAAGAACCGGTCGCGCGGGCGATTCTGGACGCGCTCGGACTCGAGCCGATCCTGTTTGCCGACATGAAGCTCGGCGAGGGCACCGGCGCGGTGTGCATGCTGCCGCTCCTTGATATGGCGCTTTCGGTATATTCGGGCTCCGCAACGTTTTCCGACACGGGCATTGCGCAGTACGTGCCGCAGGGAGGACCGTCATGCTGATCCTCGTCACCGGCGGCGCGGCGTCCGGCAAGAGCGCGTTTGCCGAATCCCTGTGCCTGCCGCTTTCGCCGCGCCTGTATCTGGCCTGCATGCAGCCGTTCGGCGCGGAGGGCGCAGCGCGGATCGCGCGGCATCGCGCCATGCGTAAGGACAAGGGCTTTTTGACCGTCGAGCGCTATACGGACCTCGCTTCGCTTGCGCTGCCTGCGCGCGGCGCCGTGCTTTTGGAGGACCTTTGCAACCTCGCCGCCAATGAAATGTTTGCGACCGAGCCGTTTTCCGATCCGTTCGACGCGGTGATGCGCGGCGTCGACGCGCTGCGTTTGCAGTGCGAACGGCTGGTCGTCGTCACCGATGAGATTTGTTCCGACGGCGTCGCCTACGATCCGTCGACCGAAGCGTATCAAAAGGCTCTCGGCCGCATCAACGCGGCGGTCGCCGCCCGCGCCGACGCCGTGATCGAGGTCGTCGCCGGTATCCCGACCCTTCTGAAAGGAGCGCTGCCCGCATGAAATCGCTGTTCAACGCAATCGCATCCGCGTTTTCGACCTTCTCCGTGCTGCCGACGCCGCGCATCGAATGGAACGCGTACAACCTCAGGCATGTGCTGTCCGCGCTGCCGCTCGTGGGCCTTTTGATCGGCGGGTGTCTCTGCCTGTGGCACTGGCTTTGCGGACTTTTGCAGCTTCCCGCCGTGCTCTGTGCCGTTGCGCTGACGGTCCTGCCGATCGCGCTGTCCGGCGGCATCCATATGGACGGCTTTGCCGACGTCATCGACGCGCTTTCAAGTCACGCCGCGCCGGACAAAAAGCGTGCGATCCTCAAGGACCCGCACTGCGGCGCGTTCGCCGCGCTCGGCGTCGGCTGTTATCTGCTGACATATTTCGGCCTGTGCGCCGCCCTGCCGCCCGACTGGAAAACGATCGGGCTTGTCGGGATCACGCATGTTCTGTCCCGCGCGATCGGCGCGCTTCTGAGTCTCACCGTCCCGTCCGCTTCGACGGACGGCATGCAGCGCGCGTTCTCCGACGCGGCGGGCAAGAGCGCCGTATGGATTCTTGTCGGCTGGCTCGTACTCGGACTTGCGGGCGCGGCGGTGCTGTCTCCCCTGTCGGCGGCGGGCATGCTGCTTGCGGGCGGATATGTGTACCTCTATACGGCGCACACGGCGAAAAAACAGTTCTCCGGCATGTCGGGCGACCTTGCGGGCTTTGCGATCTCGCTGGCGGCGGTCGCAATGCTTCTCATGCTGGTGCTGACGGAAAGGATGACGGCGCTATGCTTCTGATTCTCGGCGGCGCATACGCGGGCAAAACAGACTTTGCACGATCCCTCGGCTATACGGCGTTTTCCGACGACGTGTATGCCGACTGCCCGGTTCTCTGTCATCTGGAGGCGGCGGTTTGGAAGGATCCCGACGGGGCGCAGGCGCTGCTTCCGCTGCTTCTTCAAAAGGAGGTCGTTATCTGCCGCGAGGTCGGCAGCGGCGTGATCCCGCTCGATCCGAAGGCGCGGGCTTGGCGCGAGGCGGTCGGACGGCTGTGCTGCGCGCTCGCGAAGGAGGCGACCGCGGTCGTGCGCGTCGTCGCCGGGATCCCGGTCGTGTTGAAGGGGGTGCTTCCGTGCGCGTGCGACTGATCCGCCACGGCCAAACGGCGGGCAACCGCCTTCGCCGCTATATCGGCGTCACCGATCAGCCGCTGTCCCCGGAAGGGATCGAGGCGGCGAGCCGCTGCGCAAAGGATCCGGCGCTCGATCGCGTCTGGGTCTCCCCTCTCACGCGCGCAAGGGAGACGGCCGCGATCCTGTTTCCGAACGCGCGGCAGATCGTGATCGACGGCCTGCGTGAAATGGATTTCGGCACGTTTGAGAACCGCTCTGCCGACGAGATGCGGGACGATCCCGCCTACCGCGCGTGGGTCGACGGCATGTGTCGGGCAGCGTGTCCCGGCGGCGAATCCATGGCGGACTTATCGGCCCGCGCCGCCGCCGCGTTTGCCGATCTGCTGCGGCAGGCCGACGGCGACGTCACGATCGTGACCCACGGCGGCGTCATCATGGCGATCCTCTCGCAGTTCGCCGTGCCGAAAAAGGACTTTTACGACTGGTACGCCGACAACCTTGCGGGCTTCTCCGCCGACTGCCGCATCGAACGCGGCGTGCCCGTTCTGTCAGATATCGAACCCCTTGCATAACAAAAGACCGATGCGCAATGCGCATCGGCCTTGTTTTTGTGCGGTCAATCCTCCTCGGTAAACCGTTCCTTTGCGTGAAATACCTCGGAGATGTTCTTGTAATCGCCGAACACGGTCAGCTTGTCGCCCGTCTCCATGACGGTGTTCGCACCGGCCGGCTTTGCCTTGATTCCGGGCTTTTCGATCAGCATGACCATGATGTTGTATTTCGGCCTCAGTCCCGTCTTGGACAGCGGCTTTTCGCGGAACTCCTCCGGCACCTCGTGCAGCACGACCTGCGCGATCGAATCCTCGCCGATCGAGTCCAGAAGCAGAAGGGTGTTCGCGACGTCGCGGTGGGTCAGCTTGCCCGCCACGCGCTCCAGCAGCCGGTCGCCCCACGCGCGCACCTTCGGCACGCGCATGAAGATGATGATGACGGTGACGGCCAGCAGCGGGATCAGAACGCTGAACACGTTGGAAAGCTCTGCGATCTTGATCGACATAAAGACGTTGATCAGCATGGATATGATCGTGATGTTGAAGACATATCCGAACAGCATCGTGATCCTTGCAAGCCGCCGTCTCGGCTTGTTGGATAAAATCAGCTCGCTCTCATGCGTGGTGAAGCCGCAGCCGGTCAGCAGCGACACGACCTGAAACCGCGCCTTTTCGTCGGGCAGACCCGTGAAGCGGAACAGCATGGTGAACAGTTCCGAAATGACCCAGTAAATCAGAATGACGAGAGAAAACAGCGTCAGCGCGACGTAGATATTCATAGCGTTGCCTCACGGATGCGGCGCAGGACCGTTTTTTTCATTGTACCACGGATCGACCGCGTTTGCAAGCGTACCGTCGTGCAAAAACGACGCCGCAGGGACATGTTCCCCGCGGCGCCGCCGCTTCGTTTATGCCGGATATTTGTGCATCAGGGTCACAAGTCCCGGCCGTCCGAAGTTGGTCAGGATATCGTAACGCACCGCCGCATAGGTCGGGTCGTAGTCGCTGTACAGCCTGCGCCTCTGTTCGGGCGTCATGCGTGCGACCAGATTCTCGGCTGTTTTGAAATCGACCTTGTTCGGCTCCGGTCTGCCGTTCATGACCGTCTCCGTGAACGACGCTGCCGTTCCGGTTTCATCGGTTTTTGCCGAAGACGTGCCGCTTCCGCGCGATGCGCCGCTCAGATATGCCTGGTACAGCGCCCGCGCAGCGGCTGCCGCCTTCTCCCGCGCCTGGTTGATCTGTTCTGCGTTAAACCGGTCGACCTCCAGCTTTTCCGACTGCTGCGCCTTCATGGCGTCGTACAGATGCTGCGCGAGCGTCGAAGCGTAGTCGCTTTCGAGCGCGTCCACGTCGCGCGATTCGTGTTCGAGCTGACGCTCCTTGACGTCGGTGAGGTACGTGCTTTGCCCCATGCCGCGCGACCATGCGTCGGCGTCGAGCTCCGCGTTGATCCGTTCGGTCTGATCGCGGCGACCTCGGATCGCCTGTTCGTAGGCAGGCCGCAGCCAGCTGCGGATCGTTTCGCTGAGCACCTCCTCGGAAAGCGGGGTGAACGCAACCGTTTCGGGCAGATAGTGCTGCAGCATTTCGGCAAACAGCGATTCAAACGAGGGGATGCGGCTTTCCGCGCTCCCGCCCGGGGAACCGCTCCCGCCGGAGGGCTTTTTCCCCGATGCGCCCGCGCCCGGTTTCGCTGCGGCCGCAGGCTGCTGCGAAGCGGGCTTGGTGATTTTGATCGGCGGGGTCAGCGGTTTGATAGGGATCTTGATCATCGTTATTCTCCTTCCGTAAATTCGGCGAACGCCGATTCGAGCTCCAGAAGCTTCTGAAACAGAAGCTCCAGGTTTTGGTTCAGATTGTTTTCGTTCTGCGCAACGCTGCTGTTATAGTCGTCCCGTTCGTCGTCCCTCGACGGCATCCGCTGAAGGTAGATCGGGAACAGCGCCTGCATGCCGGTCGGTGTATATGCCATAGCAGCCTCCTGTCACGGTCTCTTCTGCAGATCGTACAGCAGCGTCGCCGGGGCGTCGAGCGTAAACGGCGTGCCGTTCACCGAGGAAAACCGGAGCCGGAACATGCGCCCGACGCCTTTGAGCGGGATCTCCGTGACGCTTTGCGGCACGGTCGACAGGCGCGCCTGCGTTTCATAGACGCCGCCGTCCGCTTCGACCCGCACGGCAAGCCGGCCGGAACCGGACGCCGTGAGCCGCAGGATCGTCTTGTTGACGTCCTTTCTGCCGAAGTCCAGGACGGGCGTCGTCCAGCGCACATGGATCGGATCGCCGTCATAGGTATGGCTCGTGTCGAACGCAACGAGCTTGCCTGCGCCGGTCAGCGCGTACAGCGTACCGTGCACCGTGCAGAAGTCGACGACCGTGAAGCCGGTCCTTGTCATGTAGCGGTCGCGCAGCACGTCGTATTCGATCACGATATCGTTGTACGGCGCGTCGTGACGCGAGCGGATCGCAAAGATCAGCGTATCGCCGCAGACGGCCGCACGCACGCCGGAGAGGTCCGCGTTCTTCAGAAGCGGTCCCAGCGCACGGTACGACGCGCTTTTTCGCATCGTCTGCCCGTCGTAGAAGCACAGGCCGTCGTCGTTCAGGAAGTACAGCCGGTCCGCATAGCGTGCGCAGGCGGTGTGCAGCGGCTGTCGGAACGCCGCGTCGACCGCCACGATGCGGTAGTTTGACGGGCGGTCGCCGAGCAGGCGGTAGAGCGAGTCGCGCTTGAAGATCAAAAGCTGGTTCGACAGCGCAAAGAGCCCCGTGATCGGGTCGTCGTCCACGCCGACGTCCGCGAAGCCGCCGGAGACGTTTTCGCTCGCGGGATCGCTGCGCCAGTCGTCGATCGTGCGGCCGCCGCCGGGCGCCTTGCTCCAGTAGAGCCGGCCGGGCGCCAAAGGATCGCCTGCCGCGAACAGCCGTCCGAAATACAGCTCGGCGTAGCGCATGGTCTTGTTCGACTGCTTTTCCTCGGTGCCGAACACCTCGACATAGCCCGTTTGCGCGTCGTACGTCAGCATCGGTTCGCTGCCCGCGACAAGCAGCAGCCGGTCGTCCGTGCCGATGCGCACCTTGAGAAAGTCCATGTGCTCGCCGGTGACGTCGCGCTCAAACTGGTACAGCGGACGCCAGATATCCGCATTTGCATCGTAGCAGTACAGCATGTCCTTCGCCGCGGCAAAGTACCGGTTCCCCTGCTCGGTCGCATATATGGTCATGCGCTCCAGATGCTCGTCCAGCGGCACGCACGCCGGGACCGCGCGCGAAAAACCGCACGCGGAGCAGAGCGCGCCGGAGCGCGTGTCCGCGTTCACGGCGTCCGGGCTCATATCGGGCTTCAGAAGCCCCTCCGAAAGATCCGTGCGCATGCCCGAAAACAGCGGGATCGTCATGGTCTGATATGCCATAAAATCCTCCTTTACCAGCGGTTTGTGATCCGGTAGTCGGTCGGCTCGTCGAACTCGAGCCGAAAGCGGCGCTTGCGCGCTTCGTACAGCGACAGCGCGGCGGAGGCGTGCTCCATGCCCTGCGCATCGTTCGTCATGCAGAACCGCGCGACCATGTACAGCACGATCAGCGGATGGCATGCGGCAGGCAGCGCGGGCTCGTCGTCGTCCTCGACAAGCGGCTCCGGCAGATACCGGTACACGACCGTCATCGGTCCGTCCTGAACGCCCGGCACGCGCACCGTGGATGTGTCCGTCGAAAAGCAAAACGGCACGCGCATGCCGCAGCGCTCCACGCCGAGGATCTTGGCGACCGGATGCGGCAGCGCGGTCAGATCCAGCGTCTCATTGTGCAGAGGCAGCGTGTCGCGGCGCCATGGACGGAAGGTCTCATAGAGATCGGCGACGGCTTCGTTCGCAAATCGCAGCAGCTTTTCGCGCCACATCGGGGACGTTGCGGTTTCGACCGCATGCTCCAGCTCGTCGAGCGCGCTTTGAATGAGTTGTGCCGCCGTCATTGCGATCACCCGATCCTTCTGCCGCCGGACACGGTATAGGCGCGCACGGCGTCGCTGCCCTTCAGAAGCTCCCTGCGGCTTTCGCGGATCACGTTGGCGATCCGTGCCGGCACCTCCGTGAGCGTATCGGTCGGAATGCGGAAGTTCACGCCGTTCAGGCAGCCCTCCAAAAAGGCGCCCGTACCGTCGGAGGGCAGGTAGATGCTGACGGTTTCTTCCTGCTTTGCTTCGATTGCGGTCGAAGCGATGATTTCGGTTTCTTTCATGTCTTTCTCCTTTCTGATTGGCCCGGGAGAGAGCGCGCGGGCTCTCTCCCCTGCCGGTCCGTTATGCCGTGACGCCGTGCTCGATGCGCACGATCCACAGCGGGTTCAGGATCTTCGCGGCGTAGGCGGCGACCTTTGCGCCGACGGTCGCACGCTGGTTCAGCGGATCGCCGCTGCCCTCGCTGCCGTGCGGCTTGATGATCGTTTCCATCGTGCCGGAGCCGTCGACGTCGATCACGCCGTACGCGTCCGCGCCGAACACCAGCGTCGCGTGGACGTCCGCATTGCGGTGATTGGAGATCGTCGCGCCGCCGTCGTTCGTATAGAACGGCTGATCCGCCGAGAACGTGATCGCCTCGTCCAGCGTCAGCGTGTTCGTTTCGCGGTTGTACGCCTCGATCGCAAAGCCTTCGCCGTTATAGAAGATCGTGTTGCCCGGCGTGGACAGGAAGCGGACCTGCTCCTCGGTCGGAACCGTCTTGAACACAACGTTCTCCGTTGCGCTGCCGCCGGTCTTTGTCAGCATATAGATCGTCTGCTTATAGACCTTCGCCTCGGTCGACTCGACAAAGACGACGCCGAACAGGCGGCCGATCTCGCCGGAGTAGATCTGTTCTGCATTGCTGTACTTCGAGACGTCCTGCCAGAGCGGATCGTTCTGCAGATCGTAGGTCGCGTCCGGCGAGCAGATGCAGACGAAGTGCGGACGGCGCACGGAACCGTCGGTTGCGGTCGTGAACATGCGCGCCTTGTTCTTCTTCAGCGTGCGCACCGCCTTGCGGATCTCCGCGACGGTCAGCACGTCGGCCTGACGGACGGTCTCGCGGCTCGTTCTGCCGTTCGCATACTGGACGTTGGTCGTGGCGCACATCGCGTCGCGCGTGACCCATTCGATGCCGGTGCCGAGCTGTTCGCCGAGCAGCTCTGCGGAGTCCACAAGCACCTCGTCATAGGCGGTCAGGTCG
>JAEEGF011824942.1_pt1 | contig 22298 bp, 14 predicted proteins | sample 9134171 | NCBI WGS metagenome assembly JAEEGF01 (sample SAMN16246542, study PRJNA631951) | gut metagenome | biome: gut microbiome; feature: rumen; material: AP-attached | host: Bos | place: Iran: Karaj | collected 2018-10 | reverse complement strand
CCGCTTGTTGATGGCATTGACAATGGCGAAAGCCTCCTGGAGCGAGGTGATGTCTTCATCCGAGGCCATCTCGACCAGAGCCTCCGCCTTGATCAGCATCACGTCGCTGAGCCGGTAGATGACCCAGTTGGAGTGGCATTTGCCGTCGGCGTAGGCCGTGCCGTAATTGGCTTCTGGCTCAGCCTTGCCCATGTTGACCATGCTTTGCGGGAAGGCATATTTGTTAATGCCGTAGGTATTGCTCTGTCCCTGCACGGGCTGTAGGTTCTCGTAGAAGCGACTGTCGTACTTTGAGAGGAAGATGCTGAACGTCTCGTCGCTCACGTCGGTTCCGATGAAGTCTGCCGGGCGTACCAGTCCGGGGAAGGTCGTTGCGTTACCGTAGAAATCACTGACAGCTTGGTTAGCCAGCATGTCGTCGTCGTTCATGAATATCAGCTCGAAGATACTCTCACGGCTGTTTCCCTGTCCGAAGATCTCCTCAAAGGCATTGCCATAATAATTGGTCGTAGCATAGCTGTCGCTGATGAGCGGGAAACCGTCGATGAGTTGAGAGTTAAGAGTTGACAGTTGAGTGTTTAAGCGCTGCTGCGTCTCCTTGTACTCGTCGAGCTTGGCGTCGATGACCATGTCGGCATACTTTACGGCGTTCTGGTAGTCCTGCTTCCACAGATACATGTCGGCCAGCAGGGCATGGATGGCATCCTGGGTGATGCGCCCGTGCTGATAGTAGGTCTGGCTGACGGGATAGCGCCTGACGGCCAGCTGCTGCTTGGCCTCCAGGTCTTCTATCAGCACCGTCAGCACGCTGTCGAAGGGCGCTGCGGGCACCTGCATCTCCTGGCTGTCGTTGAGATAGGGCTCGGTGACGAAGGGCACGTCGCGGAAGGTGCGGATGAGGTAGAAATACATGAGGTCGCGCAGTGCGGACACCTCTGCCACTGTGGCGTTCAGCTTGCTGGGCGTGTAGGCCGGGTCGCGCTCTGCCACCTGCGGGGCATATTTCAGCACGGTGTTGCAGCGGTTGATGACGTTGTAGAAATCGCCCCATTTTGCGTAAGTGTTGCTGGCGTTGATGTTCTCCTTGAAGATGTTAGCTATCTGCACGTTGTTCTCAAAGTTTTTGCCGCCGACAATGTTGTCGGAACGGAACTCGCCCCACACCATCATGCGGCCGACGACGCTCTGCGACTGCATGGACGAATAGCATCCGGCCACCACGCTTTCCACGTCGGCCTCCTCGTTCCAGTATTTGTCGAGGACGATGATTTCCTGCGGCTCTATCTGGAGGAAGTCGCTACACGCTACGCTAAATGATAAAGTATAAATGATAAATGATAAACTTATCAGCTTAGCATATAGCGAGCGTTTCTCTTTATTGTTTATCTTGGTAATCATAACTATAAACTATTCACTATAAACTATGAACTAAAAATCGACGGTGATGCCGAGGGTGTAGGACTTGGCACGCGGTGTCTGGCCACTGTCGACGGAGGCACCGTAGCCGCCATAGCCCACTTCGGGGTCTACGCCCTTATACTTGGTAAGGACAAAGAGGTTGTTGGCGCTGGCATACATGTTCAGCCGCTGGATGCCCAGCACTTGCTTCACCACCTTCGGGTCGAAGCTGTAGGTCAGCTGCATATAGTTCAGGCGGAGGAAGGAGCCGCTCTCCACGAAGCGGTCGCTCACCAGTGTGTTGTAGTTGGTGGCGGCGCCATACATGGCACGGGGGATGCTGGTCTGGTTGCCTTCCTTGCGCCAACGCCAGTTCACGGCCTTGCTCTGGTTGTTGTTCGTCGACATGGCCTCGGTGTCCAAGCGTGCCAGGTTCAGGATCTTATTGCCCACGCGATAGTTGAACTGCGTGTTCAGCTTCCAGCGGCCATAGTTCAGCGTGAAGCCGAAGCCGCCGGTGAGCTTGGGCAGCGAGGAGCCAAGGTAGACGATGTCGAGGGCATTGATCTGTCCGTCGTGGTTGATGTCATCATAGATGGCGTCGCCGCCCTGGAACTCGTAGTTTTTGCCGGTGGCGTCGTGCGAGTAGTTGTACATCATGCGCACGGGCTTGTTCTCGTCGTCCACCACTATCTCTCCTGTCTCGCTCAGCACGTAGGGCGCGGTATGGCCTTCGTCCACAAACTGCTGTCGCTCTTGGGGTGTCATGTCGGCGAATGTCTCGTACTGGTATTCATAGACTCCCTTGAAGCGGAAGCCGTAGATGGCGCCGAAGGGATTGTGCAGCTGCACGCGCTGCAGCACCTCGCGGTTGTCGTAGTTGAACTCTGAGTTTAGCGAGTTCAGCACCGTCTGGTCCATCGTCAGTATCTCGTTCTTGTTGTTGCCGAAGGTGAAGTTGACGTCGGCGGTGAACTTACCTGCCTTCACCAGCTTGTCCGTATTCAGATTCAGCTCCCAGCCGATGTTGCGCATCGAGCCTACGTTTCTATAAGACAATGTGTAGAAGCCTGTGGAAGAGGGGATGCTGACTTCGGGCATGAGCATGTCGCGGCGTGTGGAGTGATACCACTCTGCCTGCAGCGTGAGGCGGTCGTCGAAAAGTCCGAGGTCGAAGCCCACGTCCCATGTCGTGGTGGTCTCCCATCGCAGGTCGGTCAGCCGGATGTTTTCGGGCTTCATGGCGCCCATGTTGATGTAGCGCATGTCGCTGCTGTAAATGCTCTCATACAGGTAGTCGCGGTTGGGCTGGTTGCCCACGCGTCCCCAGCTGGGACGCACGGAGAGCATGGAGAGCCAGCGGTGCGTGGACTCCATCCACGGCTCGTCGACAATGTTCCATCGCAGCGAGACGGCGGGGAAATAGCCCCACTGGCGGTCGGGCCCGAACTTCGTGGTGCCGTCGGCACGCAGCGAGAAGTCGGCCATGTAGCGTCCCTTGTAGGCATAGTGCGAGGAGAAAGTGTAGTACATCGAGCGCCACTCGCTGAAGTTCGAGCTCATGCCCGTCACGCGGCCGCCGCCCACGGGGTTGGTGATGCCGCCGGAGGGCAGCTTCGTGGCATCGGTGCCCTGGCCGTTGCTGCTGCCGGTGGTCAGCTCGAAGCGTCCCATAGCCATCAGCGAGTGGTCTTTGTTCTCGAAGTGGGGGATGAAGGTCAACGTCTGCTTTGTGTTGAAGGCTACGCTCTTGGTGCTGGCGGCGTAGGCATTGTTCACGCCGTTGTTCCACGACACGGTGACCAGCTCCTTGGGATAGAACTTGTTGACATACTCGTTGAAGATGTTCATATATACGCGGCCCTGCCAGTTCAGCTGGTGGTGCTCCTCATCCATGCCCCACAGACGGTAGTTCAGCTCCAGTTCGGGCGTGATGTCGTAGGTGCGGTCTCCGAATTTCGCCAGTTTGGCCGATGCCACGGGATTGACATAGCTCTTCTGGTCGCCGTCGAAGACGCTGGGAGCCGACTGCAGCATGGTGTAATACCGGTCGGTGGCTCTCACCACTCCGTCTTCACCTCTCACCTCTTCATAGATACCCATGTTGGGCATCTTCCTGTAGGCGATGGCTAGCAGGTCATCGTAGTTGCGCTTGGTGTCGGTATAGGTAAGTGCGAAGTTGGTGGAGATTTTTACGCGGTCGCTGACGTAGTAGTCGAGGGCGACGCGTGTGGAGAAACGGTCCTGTCGCTGCTCGATGACGGAGCCTGTCTCGTGGTCGTAGCCTCCTGAGATGCGGAAGGTGGCTTTCTCGCCGCCGCCGGTCACTGAGAGGTAGTGGTTCTGTCGCAGTCCCCACTGCGTGACGGCATCCACCCAGTCGGTGTTGTTGTTGTATTGCTCATACTCGGAGAAGGTGGGGTCGTAGTTCAGCTCGCGGATGTTCGAGGCGTTGTCGTTCTGCTCGGGATTGAAGTAGCTCTCCTTCAGCAGCATGGTGTAGTCGTCGCCGCTCAGCATCTTGTAGCCCTTGGGCTGGTAGGTGCCTGTGAGACGCAGCGAGTAGGTGAGCTTCGGTGCTCCGCGCGAGCCGCGTTTCGTGGTGATTTCGATGACGCCGTTGGCGCCCTGCGAGCCGTAGATGGCGGTGGCGGCGGCATCCTTCAGCACGGTGATGCTGGCGATGTCCTCGGGGTTGACGTTCAGCAGCTGTGCAAACTGCTCGTCGTTGGCATTGGTGACGTCGAAGTTGTTCATGTCCACGTTCCACGTATTGCCGTTCACCACGATGAGCGGGTTGCTGTTGGTGAGCGTCGAGATGGACGAGGCACCGCGGAGGCGCATAGTCGTGCCTGCGCCGAGGTTGCCGCTGTTGGCCACGATGTCGAGGCCGGCGATGCGGCCCTGCAGGGCTTCGTCGACGGTGGTCAGGCCCAAGCCCTCAAACTCCTTCATGTCAATGGTCTGCGTGGCGTAGCTGATCTCCCGCTCCGGGATAGCCAGTCCGCCGCCGTTGAGGCGCTTCTTCGAGGTGACGGTGACGGTTTCGATGGTGGTCTGCGACACCAGCTTGACGTGGTAGGTCTCGCGGTTGATGGGCAGCGTCTGAGTCTTGCAGCCCACGAAACTGAAGCGCAGCTTGTCGTTCTGGTTGCGTAAGCGCATGGAGAAGTTGCCGTTGATATCGGTGACGGTAGCCTCGATGATACGCCCCGTGCCATCAATCTCGCACACCGAGGCGCCGGGCAGTCCGCCCATGTCGTCGCTCACGGTGCCATGCACGTTAGTGATCTGCGCCTGGCAGACGGATGATTGAAGAGTGAAGATTGAAGATTGAAGCAAGAAAGCTAAAATCAGGATTCTTCTAAAGGAGATCATCTGTTTAATAGTGTTCATTTCCATAGTTCACTAAATATTCAATTTTCAATCTTCAATTTTCAATTTCATCACCTCCTCTTTCCAGCTCGTCAGCTGCTTTTCGTCGTAGAACAGCGGACCGTCAATCTGGTGCACCACCACGTCGCTGGCGTTGTAGAGCATCTCGTTGTGGTTGGCATTGTTGGCGTTCTGAATCCAGTATTCACGGCCCATCAGGTTGTAGCAGCCGTCGGTGGCTATGACGTGACGGGTGTTGTCCGTCAGGTCACTGATACTGAGCGAGTGGTCGTCGGCAGTGACCTGCACGCTGTAGAAACGCTTGTTCTTCGGGTTGAGCGTCGAGGTCTCGTATTTCACTTGATGGACAGACGTGCCGCTGATATAGACGGAGTTGTCCTGGATGTGATACTTCACGAAGTCCATGATGCGGTTGGCCACGATTTTGCGGGCTTCCTTCAGTAGCTTCGCGTCCTTGGCAATGGTACGCCACTCGCCCAGCGTGTCGGCCAGTGCCTCATAGTCGCTCCAGTAGGGCAGGTAGCCCTGCTCGTGCAGGCGGTCGATGTCGGCATCTGCGGGCACATAGACGGTGTAGTCGTAGGCATCGAAGAGCGAGCAGTTGTAGTCGGCACAGGTATAGCCGCCCATGCGGTTCTTCATCAGCGTGTTGGTGGCGCCGCCCTGGGTCAGCAGCTCGAAGAAGCGTGCGCAGTTCTCACGGCCGCTGAGCAGGCTGTAGAGCGAGCGTCGGCTGCCTAAAGGCAGCTGGTCGTCCACAACGTAGCTCTTACCGTTGCCCGTCTGCGTCTGGTCGTAGATGCGCTTCACGGCGATGGGCTTGCCCTGCTCTATCTGGAGTCCTCCGGCTATCGTCATCGTATTCTCCAGTCCGGCGTTCTCCACGCGGATGGTGCTGCCGCCCTTCGTGCGGTAGTAGCGATGGCCGCTCTCCAAGGTGTCGATGATGATGAGGTTGTCCAAGAGGTCACGCAGGCGGTTCTGCACCTGGTTGTCGTTGGCATCGTTCAGTTCGCCCTCCATCTTCACGCCGTTCACCAGGTCATAGTTGTATCGGTGGGCACCGACAGTCTTGCGCACGTCGTCCCAGTAGAACTCATAGAGCACCGACGTCGTGCCGCCGTAGGTACAGGGGTCCACGTAGGTCAGCATGGCGGTGTTCGTGGGGATGATGAAGCTATAGTAGGAGTCCATGGAGTTGAGGTAAGGCTCGAACTCCAGCTTCTCGATGGCCCAGTAGATGACGTTCATCGTGTTCTCGTTCACCAGTGCGGGGAACGAGACGCTGCTGTAGGCTGCCGGGGTGAATACGCGGTTGAGCAGATAGACCACGCCGTTGCAGCCCATGAAGCAGCTGTCCACATGCTCTTTTTTCAGGCCGATGGGCACCTTGTTCGTGTTGTCAACGATGTTCTTGAACTTCGAGGGCACGGTCTCGGTAAACGAGCGGACAAGGTTGATGTCGAGCAGCTTCACTAGCACCTTCATCGGCACGTTCTCCCAGGCACCGTACATGTCCTTCAGGCTCTCGCCATCGTGCGTCCACCAGTGGTTCAGGGCCTCATTCGACGGAACGAGCAGCGCACCGGCGTCGTAGTGCAGGTCGCGGCCCGCCGTGTTGCTGTACATATACTGGTTCCAGCCCGGGTCGAAAGCCAACGTGGCCTCCACGGGCTGCCCATCAGGGTCGGCGTCCAATGTGCCGCCTTCCGACTCGGGATAGTCCTTCGTGTTGCTGTTCTGCGAGAAGTATTTCAGGGTGAACACCTTGTCATTATTATTGTACAAGCGGTTGAACTCCTTTGTGGCCTCCTCGTCGTAGTAGGGAGCCGAGAAACGGTCGAGCAGCGAGGCGAAGAGCGACATGTTGCTGTGGTTGTGCACTATCTCGGCCATGTTGTCGGCAGCTGTGGGCAGGCCGTCCACCTTGTGGATATAGCCGTTCTTGCAGGTGATGTCTATCTCGGTCAGCTTCTTGCCGTTCACCCACGAGTCGCCCGTGGATGTAGACACACCGTTGGTCAGGATGCTCAAGTCTTCGTCGGTAATCTTGTTGTTGCGCATGAAGACGGGCAGGAAGTGGATCATCGGCTTCGCGGTGTTGTCGCGCAGCAGCACGATGGGTTTGCCGGCTTCGCGGAAGGCTTGCCAGTATTTGGTGTCTGGCATCCTGTCCGGCGTGACATACGTCACCGAGTCGAACACCGAGGCGGCTGTGGGGCGGCGCATGCACTGTCCCTTCAGGGGCTTCGGGCCGCTGACGCTGCTGAGCAGCTCAATCAGGTAGGCGTTGTTCACCATCGCACTGTTGAAGAGCAGTTTCTTCTGGGCCATCGTCAGCCGGTCGTAGCTGCCGGCCCCCCATGTTTTCTGGCTGAAGAACTGGTCGTAGACATCGTCATTGGCCACGAAGAGCGTCTTAGAGCCCGTCTGGCTGAGTACGTCTCTCTGTTCCAGGTCATCGATGAGGCGCAGCGTGTAACGGTAGTTGCCCTCCTCGCTCAGTCTGTCATAGATGGAATTGCCGAGCCACGACGGCTCTTCCATCAGCTCGTCCTTCTCGCCGCAGGAAATGAAGAATGAAGAATGAAGGATAAAGAAAGCTGTTCCTAACAGCCTCACTGTCCTCTTCATCACATTTCCCGTCTTATCATTCATTGTTATTTTCATAGCGGTAGCAAATTATTCACTTATCACTTCATACTTCTTACTTCACAACGACCTTGACACTTGCTTTCTGACCATTGCAGAGTGCCTGCAAGATGTAGAGGCCGGGTGTAATGTCAGCCGGTATGTCATAGTAGCCGTTGCGCATCAGGCTCTGCTGGCAGACCACACGGCCAGCACTGTCTATCAGCCGGACGGGAATCTGCAGCTGCGATGCCGCCGTGATGTTCAGCCACACTTGTCCGCCGCGGCTCATCACCGTATGTGCCGGACGCAGGCTGAAACGCACCTCGTCTGCCGCAGGTGTCTCTGCGTTCTCAATGCCAGAGAGGAAGTCCTGGTCGCGTATCACCGACCGGTAGTTATACCATTTCAGCTGGGCCTTGGCAGGCTGATAGACATTCTGCCCCATCCTCAGACGGTAGTCGAAATGCTGCTTGCGCGTCTCTTCTCCCTTATAGACATAGTCGGTGTTGCATACCACGGCAATGACCACGTTGTTGGCAGGCACGCCCTGAAGCTGCATCAGCACCTCACCTTCGCCCTCGACAGGCTGCGAGTAGAATATCTTTCCCTGCTTCGTACGATAGCACAGCATACACACCATGTTCTCGCCCAACGGCTTGAAGTACACACTGACGATGTCGTCCACCTTGCCGCTGACATGCAGGGGAATCTGATTGGCACCGCTCCATCCGGGCGTGGTGCGCCATTCGGGCTTCCACCAGTGGGCACTATCCACCTCATTGCACTGGTACATATTGGCGTAGGGTGTGGCCTTCCAGGGGTCTACCTTCTTCCAGTAGGGACTCCACTCCTGCTGGATGGTGACAAGCCAGTTGTCGTCGAGCAGCTTGCGGCAGGCATTCGACCACTGTCCCACGTCGATCATGGCCTGGCGTGCCCGATACTCCAGAATGAGATGCCGCATTTGGTCGCCACCTAACGAGTCGGCCATGCCTTCTAGCACACGGTTCTTGCAATAGCGCCATATCCAGGGAATGGCACCGCGTCCCATGATCTCGCTAAGGAAGTGGGGGAAGAGCTCGCCGTACTGCACGCCGCCCAACAGGTTGCGCCATGTGCAGACCTGGCCCGACGAACCATACATATTCACGCCTTCAGCCGACGGGCCGCCGAAAGAGTCATCCAGCAGCCATCCAGAGTAACATTCAATGGGCATGAATGGTGCAATCATATTGCCAGCGCTGAGGAAACCCATACTTTCCGGGGCTTTACCACTTTTCACCAGCTCTGCCTCGCCCTGCAGCCATGTATTGCCGCCCTCATGGAACCAGGCACTCTGCTTGCAGCCATCTAGATCGGCAAAGGTGGCATGGATGCCCTCGTGCACGCAGGCGTTCTGCTGCCCCACGGCGTCGCTGTAGGTGCAGTTGGGGTCGAAGGATGCAATGGGATAATAGCTCAACAGGACCATAGGCCACGACTCACCGCGATACCATGTGGCGCTCTGCCATCCGCCCAAGGCAGTGTTTGGCTCATTGTCGGTACCCACGCCGCTGCCGTAGCCATAGACCTGGCTATAATAGCCGTTGCGGGCACGTTTGTCGGGAGGCCATCCGAAGACATCGCGGAAGAAGGCAAAGTCCTCGTCCATCTTCTTCACTAAAAGCACCATGGCGGTGTCGGTGATGGCTTTGTTGGCGTTGGGCCCTACGGCCACACTCCACCACTCGCCGTGCTTCTCGCGGGCCACGTTCATGGACTCAGGCAGGCGCCCCTTTGTGGGAGCCGACAGCGTGGGATACTCCCAGCGGAAGTCGTAGCACAGCGTGGGGTCGTAGGCCGGCCACTTGTAGCTCACCGACGGGTCGGCATAGCCCATAAGCTGTAGCTCGCGCAGGCCACAGGCCTTGTCACCTTTCATATATACGCGCACACGCGAGGAGGATAGCTCCACCTCTGTCGCCGACAGCTTTTTGTCGTCAGCATCGTTCAGCGTCGCTCCGCGCTGCCACTCGCTGCCGTCCCACCATGCCATGTATGCCTCGGTGGGCAGCAGCAGGGCATCGCTATCGGCAGCCCAATACGCGCGTATCTCTTTTATTACATTCTGCTGCAACCATTGCAACTCTACGTATGCCTCCTCGCCGTAGTGCGCCTCGTCGGTAGTGCTCACCCAGTATCTGGCGTTGCCGCCATAGCGGTTGTCCCTGATGAGGCTCACGGGGTAGTCGGCACTCTCAAAAGAAGCTGACACGCCAGTGGCTGACAGTGAAAGATTCTTCACTTCCTGAGCCTGTGCCTGCTGCATCAGCGCGGCACTCATCAGTAGCACCGAAGCCAATACTGAGGTAAAAATCCTGTTCATTATGCAAACGATATAGTTAGTGTTCAGATAGGTCAGTTTTCCTGGCGATGAGACGTGTCATTTGAGGATTGTGCAACAAAGTTAGGTCTTTTTTTAGTTCCCTCCAAACTTTTTTGAAGAAATTTTCAGTATTTTTTTTATTTCTTCCGAGCGGCTGAAAGGATAGTCCAAATAGATGAAAATATCGTCTAAATGCCTGTATTTTCATTGTTTTTTCTTGCGCGTTTCCATCGGAATGACTATCTTTGCAGTGCAAGAATGAAAAACAAAAAACAACATCATTTTACAAACTATTAAATTCACTTTATGGTATGATTACTACACGAATCAGAAATCTGCTTATCGCAGTGGTATGCCTCTTCGCAGGCGTGCAGGCAAAGGCACAGTTCAGTGCCGAGGCAACGCAGTATCCCACGACGGACTATTCGGCTGCTGCCTACGAGTTCAAACTTTCTGACGTGGCTGCCACCCTTGGCACCGATGCCGCCACGCTGACAGAGGCCATCACGGCCTACATCGGCGCAGAGGCTCCCGATCCCATCCTCTTCTATGCTGTCGTCGACGGAGCCGACCAGCCCTGGGCTGCTGCCACCGAGGCCGACGCGCACGGATTCTGGATGAACGCCGACGGCGTGCCCGTGGGCTGGGGCGATGACGCCCGTTTCTATGCCAGCCCCAACATAGAAGATGCTGCCAACGACATCTTCGCCTTCTATTGCGGACAGATGCCTGAGAAGATGCAGGCTGGTGACGTGGCCAAGGCCATGCTGAAGCTGAAGTTCAACGGCAAGGAGGCTACCTTCGCCCTTACACTCAATGTCATTGCCAAACCCGACTTCAACGTGCCCGAACCCATGCTTTTGGAAAAGCAGCTGACCGTTGTCGGCGAGCAGGAGAAGGTGGTGGAGCAGTTCCCGCGTGGCGACTACTCCAGCGATGCTGTCAACGTGAATATTGCTGAGGCCCTGCAGCTGCTTGGCATCGACAACAAGGCCGGCATGGCCGAGAATGTGGGTAAGGTGATCTACACCACTTGGTACAACAGCGGTGATGTGGAGAATGGCGGCGGATTGAAGAAGGACTCGCTGACCAACGAACCCACCGCAGGAGGCCATGGCTTCTGGTATCGCCCGGTGATGAACGCTGCCGGCGAATATGACGGCGAGGTGGCTGCTGCCGGATATGGCGATGCCGACCGCTTCTTTATGGAGAACTACACATACAATGCCGAGAACGACACGCTGAGCTGCTACCTCGGCCAGTTCCCCGGCGCATGCAAGGAGAACGAGACCTACTTCGCATGCGTGTACATTATCTATGGTGAGAAGGCCTACCGCATCAAGTACACCCTGAAGCTGGGCGAGCAGGAGGCTGGCAGCGGCATGTCGGCATACACCAAGCTTGGCGAGGAAGACACCGTGGTGAAGCAGGAGCCGCTCAGCGACTGGGCTGCAGTGCAGCTGAAGGTGGATGTGGAGAAGATAGCAGGCATACTGGGATGTGAAGTATCGGCACTCGGACTCGTCGCCCTCGACGACAAGGATAACTTCGGCAACAGCACCGCTAACAACGGCGGATGGTGGCTCACAGAGGACGGACGCGTAGTGGCCTACGCCAACGGTGCCTTCTACATCGAACCTGCCACGGCTAACGACTACTCCGTGCTCAACGTGGGCCACAAGCCTAACACACGCCAGGTTGGCGATGAGCTGAAGGCATCGCTCTATTTCACCAATGCCACGAACTATTACCAGCTTAACGTCACACTGCAGATTGTGGAGCCCGAGAAGCAGGAGTACAACTTCGAGAGCGTAGCCACACGCACCTTCACCGTGCAGCAGCTGCTCGACAACAGCTATACCATGTTCGAATTGGGCACTGTCAACGTGGAGGATATCGAGAGCCTCATCGGCACCGCCAGCCCCGTACTCTACGGACTGAACATTGACTCCGTGGCTGTCATCAAGGGCGACTATTCGAAGGCTTGGAGCTGCGATCCGAATCCCGGATTCTGGCTCAACAAGGAGGGACGCGTCTCTACATGGGGCGATGCCAACTCAATCATGGGCATTGTCTACGCCGACGGACTGTTCCGCGGATGCCAGAAGCCCAACCTCCCCGCAGTGGGCGATGAGTTTGCTACTCAGCTCTTCCTGGTCAACGAAGAGAACAATAAGATGATGACCGTCAACATCAATATCGCCTTCGTAGAAAGCCTGGAGCAGAAGGAAGTGGTGGGTCAGGAGAACATCGCCCTGCCCGTCACCGTTGATGGCAAGGACATCGAGATTGATCTGGCTAAGGCTGCCACAGCACTCGAGGTCACCGTCGACGACCTGCTCGACGCCAACAACTACTATCTGCGCGGCATGAAGAACGGCGTCTATGGCGACCCGCAGAACACTGACAACGGACTGGCCTTTGCCACCGACGGCAGCTACGACGGCTACGGCAGCATCTACTTCACCATTGAGAAGGACGGCGACAAGGTGGTCATCAAGATCGGCTCCAACGACGAGGTGGCTGCCGACTACAGCGCCGACGGGCAGTTCTGCTTCGAGGTAGGCACCAAGCAGTACGTCTACTACGTGAAGTTCGTCTCAGAGGCTAAGTACGAGGAGATGCTCAACGGCATCACCGACACTCGCTGCGCATCACCCGCCGCCCAGCGTTACTACGACCTGCAGGGACGTGAGGTGAAGACCCTCCAGCGTGGCATCTACATTGTCAATGGCAAGAAAATCATGAAGTAAAGGGTAATAAAGAGAATAAAGAAAATGGTGAAAGCACATTGCTGGCAGTGTTCAGCGATGTGCTTTTTTTCTGTTTGGTCTTCTCAGGCAAGGCGACGGGGGCTGTCCTAAATTGTTTCGACCTGTACGAATGAATTGACGACATAGTCACGGCGCTAATGAAGTCATTTTTGTTCCGCTAAGCGGACTTAGAAAAAACCAAAGAGGTCTTCATATGGCCTTCGGCCACACGAAGACCTCTTTGGTTTTTATTTGTTTTTGAAAGACGCGAAACGTATCAGCTCACATTTTTGACACACCCTCAAAAGCAGATGGTAATATTAGCCCTGAAAGGGCGACAGAATACAGGCAGGGGCAACGCCCCTGTAAACAGTTGGCCACCAACAAATGAAGCCCCTACGGGGCGACGGATTATTCTGCCGCCCCGTCGGGGCTTGTTGTTGTGCTGCGCTATACAGGGGCGTTGCCCCTGCCTGTAATCCTCCGTCCCTTCAGGGCTACTCCCCCCGAGATGTGTATAAAGAATAGTAAAAAAACCGCGGCCTGCGGGCTTTTTTATTGAAGGCTTTTCTGTTGATAATACCAACAGTCAACCTTTCCGATACTCCTTCGGACTCATGCCCTTCAGGCGCGAGAAGAACTTGCTGAACGAGGGAGGGTCGGCAAAATGGAGATGGTCGGCTATCTGGGTGATGCTCAGTTCGGAGATTTGCAACAGAAACGTTGCTTCCATGAGGAGCATCTGGTTGATGTAGTCGATGACAGTGCGCCCCGTGACCTGACGGACTACGCGGGAGAGATAGACGGGAGAGATGTGGAGCTGGTCGGCATAGAAGGCGATGTCGTGGTGTTCGGCATAATGACGAGGCAGCAGACGGATGAAGCCGATGAAGATTTCCTCCACACGCTGGGGTGTCTGGCGGTGAACGATGGCACGGTTCTGAGCATTCTGCAGGTCAAGCAGGAATATGGAATAGAGCATGCGCAACACTTCACCTTTATAGATATGGTCGGAATGAAGATAGCCGATGATCTCACGCATTTTCGTGATGAGATGTTGAGCACCGTCTGCGGCCAGTGTCTGTTTCGGCTCATGCAACTGTACGATGGGCAGGTAGGCCAGATGTACGAGGTCGCGGACGGATGGTGCCTCGATGGTGACATGTTCATCGGCCATCAGACAGTAGCCGTGAAAGTCGTCGGAAGTGGCGATGACGGTGACTGGGAGGCCTGGCGAATAGACGTACAGGTCGTTGGGGTGAAGCGCCAGTTCTCTCCCGTTGTAATGAATCGTCATCCACCCTTTGTCAACCACCATAAAGGCGAAGCAGGACACAAATCCATGCTGCAAGTTGGTACGGAGGATTTTCGCTGCATTTGTCTCAAAGCAGTACATCCCTCATCCCAGCCTTTTGCGGGCAAATCGTCGCCAATAAATATAGGCAGATATTCATTCAGTGTGTACACCTATGTAATTTACGATTTCTTTTTGTGGGGGCAAAGGTACTTAAAGTTGTATCGCTACGAAATAGTTTTATCTCGCCTATCATATTCATTATTTCCTTCTTGCAGTATCTCATCCGCAATATATCTGTCGCTCATCGCCTGTAAACCCCGTGAAGGGTCGGCGAAGAATGTGTAGGTGCGCGAGTTGTAGAAGCGGTCGAGGGCTTCTTCCTCGCTGATATTCAGTTCTTGTGCAAGTATCAGGACAATGCGGCTCTGTTTGCGCCAGCGGACGGAATCTCTCATAGGGCTTCGGGGGTTAGTGCCACAGCCTCGACAAAACGGAGGCAGCGGTCGATGACGGACTGGTTGATGATGCAGAGCTGATGGTTCACGGGCTTGTAGCGTAGCTGACCGAGGGCTTGATCGGCAGAGATGATGCCCATGGTGTAGTCCTCCACGGTGTCGATGACATTGTCGTTGGCCACGCCGCCCTCCACGATGTCGTACTGCTGCCAGAGGTCTTCTCCGGCGCGACAAGCCACCACGTAGTCGAGCCATTCCAAGTTGTATTCCTCGAAACGCAGCCAACGGTTCTGGCTGGCAAGAGCCTCGTCGAAGTGATAAACGTTGAGCTGAGGGATGCCGTTGCGCGTCTTGCGCTCGGTGACCAGCTGTGCCCACCGCTCGGCCTGCGGGCGCAGCAAGGTGAGGTAGAAGCCCAGCCCGAAGTCGAGGTTGCGACGGCCACGGAATGCCTGGGGCTGGCTGACTGCGGCGTATGAGCCGTGAAAGAGTGTCATCATGGCTGTGCCTCCCAGTTTTGAAGTGTTTCGGCTATGTCCTCGGCCACGTAGTCGAGGCTCTGCGTGTGCAGCATGTCGTAGTGGCGCATGAGTCGCTGGTGGATGAGGTCTTGCCGCTTCAGCCTCCTATACATGGTCAGTGGCGTGATGCCCAGCCGCTTGGCTCCACTTTCCACAGCCATCATGGCGAAATGGATGCGGTCGTAGGCGGGTGTCCTGTTGTAAGTTGTTCCTATCATAATCTTTTCGCTACTTATCAGAATACGGCGACAAAGTTACAACTTTTTTACGAGAAACGAGAAGAAAAGGGCTAATGATTATGAAGAATTAGGCAAAAGAGATGTCTTTCTGCCTTTCAGACGTTAAAAGTGCAAAATCATATGGCTGTATCGTTTCAGACAATTTTTGTTTTGCTTCAGATTTGGATTCGTAGGAAAAAAGTCGTAACTTTGCGGTCGAAATAATAAAAACAATTAACAAGAATCGTTTAACAAATAAAACAAAAGCATTATGGACAAGAAGAAATCTATTGAAGCATTACAGTTTTTCGTAACCCATCTGGCAGAAGGTGCCATCGTTCACAAGCAGCAGGGCATGATTTTCAAGGCACAGGGCTTCACCAAGCTCGGACAGAAGTACATCGGCCACTTCGATGAGGAGATGGGCTGGGTAGAGAAGTTCACAGAGCGCATCCTCGACCTCGGCGGAGAGATTAAGTTCGAGGGCATGAAGAGCCGCGACTTGATCTGCGACCCCATCGAGTATGTCAAGGCCGACCTCGCCATTCAGGAGCCTGGCGTTGAGTTGCTGATGAAGTGCATGGAGGGCGTGAAGGACGATCCCCTCACCTACGACCTGCTGAAGGACTACCTGAAGGACGAGGAGGAAGACCTCTTCTGGAGCCAGGGCGCTGTAGAGCTCATCGAGAAGATTGGCACACAGAACTGGCTGTTGCTGCAACTGTAAAATCACCTAAAATAATTATCCGCAAAGATGTGACAGTGACGCTGAAAGCGTCTCCTCTCAATAGCCGGGTGGTGCGTAGCACCCCCGAATATGACAAGTGATTGCATCGACCCTGAATGGGTCGCCCAACTACGCTGTTGGGGCACTCTTCCAGAGTGCTTTCCACTGTCACAATCTCTCAAGTGTAGAATGTAGATTGTAGAGTTGAAAGTTTGCTTCCGCCATTCCTTCAACAGACTGTTCAGCGGTAGCAAACTCTACATTCTCCATTCTAAACTCTAAACTATTTTAATCACCTAAAACATTTACGACTATGGCTAAGATGAAATGCCCCTGTAAGTACACTTACGACCCAGAGAAAGGTGACCCCAAGCAGGGAATACCACCTGGAACCCAGTTTGAAGACCTGCCCGATACGTGGCGCTGCCCCCGTTGCAAGCGGAAGAAGGAGAAATTTGTACCCGTAGAAGAATAATCGCGACAAAGGTACAAAAATTACACATAATATAATTGGCAAGCAAAGCCCAAGAGCCTTGCTTGCCGATTTAAATGTCCTATCCTTCCAGTTCTCCGAGGGTCTGTATCTTACTCCGGTTGTAACTTCTGCAGCGCGTTCAGATATCATGTTCTTTTTTTCACTTCGCCCGAAACCGTCCGTTTCAGCTCCATTAAATTTTGAAAACGCCCCAATCCATTCATTTTACCCCCATTTAATTTTGAAAAAGCCCGAAATGACTCATTTTTGCCGTTTTTAATTTTCATTGGGCTTAAAACGGTTCATTTAACCCATTTTTATTTTTCGTTGGGCGTTTCCCGCATCGGGACAGCCACTTTTCATTTTCATTTGGCCCTTTCCTGCGTCGGGACAGCCGCTTCTGATCTCAAATCACTTGCAAAGACGACAAAAAATCCCCAATCCCGTATCATTTCGCCCCAGAAATCCACAAAAATTTAATATTTTTGGCAATAATCACCCGAATTTGAAATAAAATGTGTAATTTTGCACCGTGTTTCGTATGAGACACAACATTTGATTGCTCAACTTTCCGTGAACGAACTAGCACCTCGACCAAGGAGATTTGACGAGCAAACCAATAATCGAAGGAGTATGCGCCCAAATAGCGCAGACTTACTCCGTTAGATTATTGAGGCTGTGCTTGGCCTGTTCACGGTAATGGATGGGTCTGCGCTTTCTTTATGCTCATAAGTTAGTGTTCCCTTCCATATCAGAATTAGAGGACTGGCATTTATTAACTTATAAAATATTACGATTATGAGTAGAAAGAGCAATCTAATGAGCTTGTTGACCATGATAGTGGTTGCAATGCTAAGTATCGGCTTCACTTCTTGTGGTGATGACGACGAGAACGAAAACCCCAACAATGAACAGCCCGTGAATCCTGGAACTACAGTGAATGATCCCGAAGGAACGATTTCCCTGTCAATGCGTAATGCCGACAACGGAAAAACATATCTTGACAACATTTACATTTCCAACGAGAATTTTAGAGGGGCTTATTTTGCATCAGTTGGCGCCGTGAAAGGACTGGGCAATGTATCTACAATCCCCACGACCGGTTGGGCTGAGCAAATGTCCGTGATTGCAGGCAACGGATATGTGGCTTACAATAATGACAAATATTATCGTATATATGTGGTTGATGATATTGTTGCGACGACGGGTGGAATTATTGGTGCAGACATTAAGTATCAAAAACCGTTCAAGGGAGTGGATGAAGCTATCCAATTACCCAAAACAGAAGTTACTCTGAATGCGAATACTGGTTCCTCGGAAGAAATTATTTTCAAAAACAGGAATATTGTTCTATATTCTGTTAGCTCAGACCAAAGTTGGTGTAGGGTACAGAAATGTTCAACCAATGACAATTATTTCTTATATAATGGCGTATATATCACATGTGAAGAGAATTCTTCAAGTTCGAGTCGAGAAGCTATAGTCTCAATAAAAACAGTCTATGACAAAGAAGCGAAAATAAAAGTTATTCAAACAGGACAAGAGCCATTTATTACTATGGGCTCTTCTAGTATTGAGGTTACGAGCAGGGAGCAAACATCTTCCTTATCTTTTGTAACGAATGTAGATGTTTCTGAATTAGAAATAACAGGAGCTACATCTTGGTGCAAAGCGGAGATTCTTACCGCTAACAGCACAAGAGTTGCCGTGAAATTTATAGGTAACTCTCCTGTACAAAATACTCGTGCATCAGGTGGAGCATCGCAATCATATAGTCTAAAGTTACAGTTTTCAGAAAACAAAAGCGAAGACGAGCGGGTTGCCAATATTACTATAAAGTCATCCAAATACAATATTCATAGGGTTGTGAAAGTTGTGCAGAAGGGTGTATCTTTTTGGATAAGTCAGAATAATGTCGTATTTGATAAGAATAGTAATAGCGTAACGATAACTATAACGACAACGGCAAGTTCATGGAATGCAAAAAGTTCTTCAGATTGGTGTACATTCTCAAATAATGGTAATCAAATGACTATCCGCTCCACAGCAACAACAAAAGACAGGGATGCAATTATATCTTTCCCGGGTTTTAAACAGCAAATTCGTGTCCATCAAAGTAAATATGCTGTTGGTGATGATTATTCAGAAAATGGGATAACTGGATTCGTAGGTTATATATGCACTGGAGTGATTAATGACACATTAAGCTATGTTGTAAAAGATTTAAATAAGATGGCCAAATGGTCAGAGGAGTTAATTGCTACAGGAGCGAATAGCTCTACAGATGGAGTTTATAATATGGCAATAATAAAACGTATTGCAATATGGAAGGATTTGTATCCAGCCTTTTATCTCTGCGATCAATTAAATATTGGGAGTGTCTCAGGCTGGTATTTACCTGCCGCTGACGAAATCGAGAAAATGGCTGCGATACTACCTCGTAAACTATCTGCTATGGGTATTTGGCTGTCAACAGAATTGAATAATCAACAGTCATTTGTCTACTATTTTGATAATTATGGTTATAGTCTAAAATATACTGCTATGAAAGATGGTGAGTGTTCAGTAATTGCTGTTCATCGGTTCTAAAGAAGTCATAAAGATGCTTTTTTATTTTTGTTTTTTTCATAAACTATGCAGGACGGGAACCCGTGCCGACGTCCTTGGCCTCGGCTCCCCGCCCTTGGGATTCTCCTCATTATTATTTCTTACAGGCCGTCCGTCGTGGCGGTCTTTTTTGTGTCTTTATCCTTCAACGTCTATTGCCACAGCGGCTCGTTCTCCCATCCGCGGGGGAAGCCCTTTGCCGCGGTGTCAATGGATGGGTAGGCGGACAGCAGGGCGTCAATCTTAGACCTCATATCATTGTTCGGCGAAATGATGTTCAGGAAATACTTGATGATGCAGAGGTCAAAGTAGATGCGAAGCGTGTCTGTTGGCAGGGAAATCCAACTGCCTGCCATGCGGTTAGGAATCATGGGGCGGATGGTGTTCTGCTTGTTCCACACACGGGCATGGTGGCAGCAGGAATTGCGGGTCAGGGTTACGATGGTGAGCCACGACTCGAATGGTGCCACTTGCAGGCCGAACCTGCGGGCGATGCTTTTCTTGATGCGGGCAACCTTGATGTTGCTGAAGATATTGGTAATGACGCCGAAGGGAAGCACTTCTGCCAATATCCAGGCAGGAGGATAGGCGTCGGAATAGGTCTGCTTGAAGTGGACGATGAAATCCTCGCGTGAACGGTGAAGCTCTGCGTCTATCAAATCCATCGTATGGCGGAACTTCGCGGCATCAATGAAATTGCTGCTGTCGGTCATCCAGAATGGGTTGCCCGTCATGTCACAACCGATGTTGACGATGGCGCTGCGCACAGCTACCTCAATCTTCTCGATTTCATTGAAGATGAGCAAGCGAAGTTTCTTGTCGAAACGATAGAGCATCATCACTTGGTCGAACGTTGTGTTCGGCTTGTAGCGGTGCTGCTCCTTGGGCATCTGCAAGAGTGGATACATATAGGCCGACAAACGGTAATAGCCTATAAACTCAAGGTATTGCTCAGCCTTGGTGCTGTCGGTTATCGTCAGACCGCGCGATTGCAGCAGACTCACGAGGTCGTGCGCACTGGTGTACGGTTTCTGGAATGGAACTCTGTTGCTCATTGTATAAAAATAAAACGACCCGCACATTTGAGCATCGTTGAGAGGCTTGGCGGGTTCTGGTGGTGCAAAGGTATTGCTTTTATTTGAAACGGCCAAACATTTTGATGGGAAATTCAATTATCAGGGGGAAAAAGCGTACAAAAGTGCGAAATATCTTCATGCTCGTGTCGTTTCAGACAACTTTTGTATTGTCTCAGATTTGGATTTATGGGAAAAACAATGTACCTTTGCACCGTAGATTTGCGACAATAAATGACAATGACTTTTCATCCTTTGGCTCTTTCAGACCGCGAGGCCATGCAAGCAGTTACGCTTCCCTCAGGGCGGCGTAACTGCAACTACACCTTTGCCAACCTTGTGGGATGGAAGTTTCTGTTCGGTACCGAGGTGTGCGTGCTTGAAAAAGCCGTGGTGCTGCGCTATACCTTCGATGGCCAGCGGGCGTATATGGTTTGCACGTCAGAAGCGTTGTCGTTGGAACTGATGGAGGCATTATTAGATGACAGCAATGGAGACTTGGCATTGAGGGGGCTTGAAGACTCGCAAGTGGCACAACTCTCAATGGTCAATGGTCCGCTCGAGCTTGCTCGCTTTCACAAAGCGGAGCGACTGAAAGAACTCTCGATTTCATCCGAACCTGTTCGCGACCAATACGACTACATCTATCGTCGTACTGATCTCGCAACGCTTCATGGCAGACATTTAGACGCCAAGCGCAATCACATCAATCGTTTCCGTGCGGAGCATCCCGATTTTGAATATCGTCCTCTTACGCCGGAATACTTTGACGAATGTCGCCGACTGACGGAAAAATGGCAGGAAGAGAAGGCTGCGATTAAGCGAGAGCAGAGCCAAGTTTACTTGAGCTCTGCAGAGCGTGAGCAGGCTCGAACGAAGTTCAATGAAAGCCAAAGCGGGAACAGAAATGAAACTATCGATGCCGAGCATCGCGTGATGGAGACCATCTTCTCGAATTGGGACGCTCTCGGCATGACAGGCGGAAGCATCTTCGTGGACGGTCGTATGGTGGCTTTCACATACGGCTCCGCTGTTACAACCGACACCCTGGATGTCTGTGTGGAGAAAGCCGATCGTCACGTAGAGGGTGCTTTTGCCATCATCAACCAGCAGTTCGCCGAGCACCTGCCAGAGCAATATATCTATCTGAACCGCGAAGAAGATATGGGAATTCCGGGCCTTCGCCAAGCGAAACTGTCGTATCACCCTGAAATCTTATTGACCTACAATGTCGTGCATATTACAAAGAATGACTGAACAGGACGTGCCGTTAACTGTCGACTGGATGGTGCGACAGTACGGTTTCGACCGCGCTGAGGTGGAGTCGTGGGTGCAAGAACTACGCTTCAACTGGCCGTTGAGCGTAAAAGCCTTGGATGAAAACGGCCATGTCGTAGGCCTGCTCAACATGAGCGACTACAGAATTGAGGAGGAGACGCCGCAGATCCTGAAAGACAAGCCGGAGCTGATAAAAAGTCTGAACGCCCAGCGTTACATCGCAGTCTTTTCTTTCATCGTGGCTGAAAAGTATCGTGGCACCCGATTGAACTACGACATGCTGATGTCAATCATGCCCGAGTTGAAAGCCAACTACGATTTCATCTTCGTTCCTGTGCTGTATCGCCTCAAGACTCATCAATACTGGCAACGTTGGGGTGCAAAAGAGTTTTACCACGATGAGGACTGTGTGTGTTATAAATTGGATATTTAACGTGAGCGGAGGATTACATTCAGGGTGTGTCAAAATGTGAGCTGATACGCTTCGCGTCTTATAAAAACAAATAAAAACCAATAAAAACAAGAAAAACAAATTGGTACAATAGTTTTCTATGGATTTCCACCCCTGTGAGAATCCCGCAGTTTCAAGGCATTATGGGTTTTAAAAGTTTCCTGCCGAGAAACCATCGGTTTCTCGGCAGGAAACCATTGGTTTCTCGGCAGGAAACCTAATGCATAAAAGCGGCAGAGCCGAGCGGATGGCTGAGGAGCGGGCTTTTCGTGTAACCCCGCAAACAGATGAAGCTTTTTTTTATTTCAGCAAGTTCCACTTGGGCGGCTCTACACCTAACAAGTGACGCACGAAGAAGTCCATGCGCTTGTGGTCGCCGTAGGCCTCGCCCATGGTGTGGTGTGCGCCGGGGATGACGACGAGCTCGAAGTCCTTGCCTGCCTTTTCAAGGGCGTTCACCACTTGCATGGTAGAGGCAGGATCTACGTTGTCGTCCATCTCGCCAACGACGAGCATCAGCGGACGCTCCAGTCGCCAAGCATTCTCCACGTTGGAGCACGCTACATAGCTGCTGTCCACGGGATAGGACATCCACTGCTCATTCCACCATATCTTGTCCATACGGTTGTCGTGACAGCCGCAGGCAGCGT
>JAEEGF012197350.1_pt1 | contig 22313 bp, 14 predicted proteins | sample 9134171 | NCBI WGS metagenome assembly JAEEGF01 (sample SAMN16246542, study PRJNA631951) | gut metagenome | biome: gut microbiome; feature: rumen; material: AP-attached | host: Bos | place: Iran: Karaj | collected 2018-10 | reverse complement strand
AAACTCCTACCAAATTTGGCGTGTGGTAGTGGTTGTAGTCGTTGTTATTGCGTTCATAATTTGCTTACCAAAATAATAAACCAACAAAAAATTTATTATTTTTAAAATAGAATGCAAGAGAAATCTGGAATATTGTTTTACAATAATATTTGGTACATATAGGAAAGAATAATTAAAAGTAGACTCCTAATTTAAGAGCCTACCTTTAATAAATAACAAATCCTCTAGATTTTCTTGCTTTTTTTGGAAGCTTTGACATGTCCATTTGGCAGCTTAGCACACTTGTTTCCGTGATGCTGCCTGATGTTGGCATGTGTTCTACTCTCCACAAAGGGTGGAGGAGGTAATAAAGTTCCCCCCAAATTTACTTTAGATTTCTTTTCTTCAGATTTTTTCATAAATATATGTTTTTATTTTGTGTTTATAGCAATACTTATTATATAAAAAACACATCCAAAGTCAAATAGAATCTCTTTTATTTTAATATCATTTTCATACATTATATAATCAAGGTCCATTGATTATAAGATTGCTTATTGGATAATAAGCTTAAAATCTATATTTAATTGACGCCTGGTTCTCAAAATAAGGGAACGTTTTATATTTTATTTTTAAGAAAAATGAAAAAATTTTCTTTTCTCCTAGTGGGAGCATTTTTATTATGAACTATGGCCTTTGTTTTGGCTGATGAAAACAAAGCTGATACAACAACATCAGAAAACACTGGATCAGTAGTTGATACTACTGAAACAACAGACACAACTGCAGAACAAACTGGTACAGTAGCAGATACTACTGAAGCTACAACATGAGATGCTGCTGATACAGTATCAAAAACTGATGAAGAGACAGTTGAAACTACTGAAGTTGAAACTACTGGAGTGGATACTGAAACAGTTTCTAACGATACAGATGATTCTGTAACAACAACTTCTGCTACACAAAAATATGATGAAGAACAAGTTAAAGCTTACGAATGGGCTCTTGAAAAATGAATAACAACAATTGATAAAATAGATAAAGCAAGATTATCTGATTGATTAACTAGAGCTGAGCTTGCAAAAATGATGTCTCAATATATGACAAAAGTTTTATGAAAAACTCCAGTAGATGCAGAAAAAGTTGAATATTCTGATGTGAATGAATCTTTAGGAGATTTAGCTGATTTCATCCAGACTGCATACGCTTACAAAATTATGGGAATTAATGCTGATGGAACTCCATTAAAGGAATTTAATCCAAATGGTAAAGTTACTAGAGCTGAATATGCTACAGTTTTCTCAAGAGTTTTGTTTGGAGACAAATACAATAAATCTGAATGAAATTATTATGAAGATCACCTTAATGCATTAAAAGAAGCTGGAATCTTAACAAATACAACTCCAACTATTACAGAAGTAAGAGGATGGGTTATGTTGATGATGTACAGATCAAACAGTGTTGAAACAGATTCTTCTACAGAAGAACCTACAATATGAATGCCAAATCCTGCATCAGTTTATTGTGAACAGCAGGGATGAACAGTTAATATCGTAAAAGATGAAGAATGAAATGAATCAGGAATGTGTAAATTAGCAGATGGAACAGAAGTAGATGAGTGGGAATATTATAGAGCAAACAATACAGGAGCTGTAGAACCTCTTTATACAGAAGAGGATCTTAAAGCTGCAGAAAAAGTGATTAATGATGAAGGTTTCGGTAAAATGACAGTTAAAGTAGAAAACGTTAAATTAACATACATGGGAGATGAAAAATCTACTTCAGAATTAGAATATTGTAAAACATTTGAAGAAAAAGAATGATTAACAATCGATGAATGTGTAGTATATGAAAGCGAATTCTTCATCCCAGAACAAGATGCACAAATGGCTTGAGCATTCGAACCAAATAAAACTCTTACAGGATATCAATGGTATCTTGGAAGAACTAAAGGATGAGAATGGAAAATATTAACTATGGGATACTAATATTGAACAATAAATACACAAAAGATTCTCCATTAGGAGAATCTTTTTTTAAATTTAGTTATAGAAAAACTTATCATCTTGATTAAAAATCAGATTTGTTTATAAAATCACCGTTTTATATTTCACAATTCATAAAAGTGCTATCTCCAAAGTTTAGATATATTTGATTAGATTTTGAAACGACATGATTAGATTTGCTCAAAGATGAACCAATTCAATTATGAATTGTGGAGATTGATGTTGATGGAAATATTATCGACCAATATCAGACACTTTTACATCCTGAAAAGGAGTTAAAAGAGTTAAAAAATATAGTTAGCTTTATTACAAATATTGATCCTAAAGATCTTCTTTCAGCTCCAACTCCATCAGAAGTTGAAAAAGAAATTTCTCATTTTTTCTGAAAAAATACAATAGTAGTCTGACATAATATTGCATTCGATTTATCATTTTTAAATCGTTTTTTCCCATCTCTTCAGTACGCATTCTCTATCGATACATTCCAGCTCTCTCAGGCGATGGTTCCATATGCACCAAGTTATGCATTGGAAATTTTATCAAGTCATCTCGAAGAAAAACCATTATTTTTACAACGAAAATCAAAATTCTGACTTACTTTCACAAATGATTCATCTCAGCAGAGTACTTTTCATGATGCATTTTTTGATACCAAAGCTACTTTAGCTTTATTTTGCTATTTAATAGATTTTCTCTGAGACATTCAAGAAAAGACGCCAGCTCTTAGTCAATTAACCAATAAATCAAACGCTGAATTTCTTCAAGTTTTTCCTTTATATGAATACAAACCCTCACCATCGATTGGGGATATAAATATTCCAGCTCTCAAAAAAATTGCACCAGCTGACACATCTTTTACATCATTTCCATATGATATTCAGACTTCAAACTATGAATCCAAAAAAAGGTACTATATATGAAATTTGAAATTCAAGTCATTACTTCAATCACTCCTCGCAAATAAAAAAATTCTTCTAGTTTTTTCTTCTAAACCAAAGTTAGATATCGCCAAAAATCTCCTCAACGATATGTGAATCAAAAATATTGGATTTGCTCGTGAAGAGCAGACAATCTCTCCAAAATTATTCCAAACATTTCTATCCAAGTCAGAATTTTCAGATTTTGAAATTCTTTTCATCATCAAATATTGTGTCCACTTATTTTACTGATATGGAGTTCTCGATCTAAATTCTAAGTGAGATTACAAAGTCTATGGATTTATCAAAGATTCACGTGAAATAGTCAAATATCCACTTGTTTTGACTACACATCAGTGATTATATTCACTTCTCGAAAAGAATATCGAAACCTACCAAGATTTTCAAATTCTATTCTTTGATACCGAATGGCGATATCGCTTTTACAACCTGTATCTTTCTCGTACTTGTGACTTGTATTATATCCAAAATTTTGTAGATATGCTACTTTATAAATACCAGCTTTTACAAGAAAAGAATCTGATTTCTGTCGAATCTTTGACTACACTTCAAGAATTTGATACATTTTTTACAATGTTTATCTGAATTCTCCGAACAGAAACTAAAAAATTGTTCATCAATATCCCAGATGATGAAATTCAGATTAATCCTATCGTTTCTAGTATCGAATTTTACCAAACTAAATTATTGCTTGAAAGATTCAAAGAATTCTGACCAAAACTTGAATCTGCATTACAGCCATCTGATTTTAAAACTCTGCGACTCCAAATTGAGCATTTCTTCTCTATTACAGAAACGGTCGCCAAAGTTCAGAGAAAGATGTATAATCAATCAGATTTCTACTTCCTATTTAGTGAAGATACTAAATTTACAAACCGAGATGAATTCCTAGATATCTTCTGAAATCATCACACATTATTTTTATCAAACCATGAAACGGGTTATCCTGAATTATTGCCAGATATTACAGATTTTGAAGAAAAAAAACTTCCTCATCTTAGAGCAGTTTTTGATTTACAGCCAATGCTTTCCAAATTTATATCAAAATCTGAAGAATCTTTTTTCATCATTTCTACAGTAAAAGATGAATCTCGTGAGATTTTTGAATATTTACAGACAGTTCCAGAACTCTCAGATTACGAACTTCTAGTAGAGAATATTACATGATGAGCATGAAAAAATATCTATAAAGCTCAGAGAAAAACAAAAAAAATCGTAGTTTGAGGATACAATTTTCTCATGATGTGTTATGCTCAGAAAGTTAAATTTGATGAATTAATTATTCGAAATATCAGATGAGCACAATCAGATTTAATTCTGACAGATATGCAACGATATTCTCCAAAAAATTAATAAAATTTTGTCCAAAAATTTGCAAAATTTAATAGTTTTGAATATAATTAGAGTAGATTTTATTGTATGAGCTCCTTTTTTATGCTAGAAAATTCGCGATTAGGTAAACAATTCTGGAATGTAGTAAAAGTTTTAGGCGTTGCTATCGCTGTATATTTAGCATTGACTATAAAAATTTGACTTACATGAGAAACCGATGAAGTTTCACAATTTGATTACTTAGAAACAGAGTCTCAATCTGATGATGAATTAGCTAATCTTGATGAAATAGAAGACCATTGAACAAGTTCAGTTTTTTTTAATCTTTGTTCAAAATACAAAAATATATGCGAGAAAATATCTCGAGCATGAAATTTTACAGACAAAGACAAGTCTACAAAATTTGCATATGTTACATATTTACTCAAAAAACTTGATACAAATATTACTCGCGGAAACACCCCATCAAAAGCTCTTTTAGCAATGCTGATTAATGAGAAAAATTGAGCTCGTAGATGAAGTGCAAATTGGACTACTGTAACAATTAATCTATGATGAATGAAGTATGATAATGAATTTTTTCAAGTAATTTCACACGAGATGTGACACATAGTCGATTTATGATGACTTCAATGAACTAGCAATCAAAAATCACAAAACTTTACAGAATTTAATAAATTAGTTTTTTCATTAGATGATCCAAGTTTAGAATATTATAAGTATTCTCGAGCTTCAGAAACAGTCAGAAAAAGTTGAATGACAAAAGAAGATTTTTGTTCATGATATGGAATGAGTGATCCGTTTGAAGATTTCGCAGAATGTCACAATCTTTACCTAAATCATCACGATTACTTCCGCCAATTAGCAATGAATAACCCTACAGTAAAGAATAAATACAATTTCATGTCCAACTTGTATGGATGAAAATATATAAATGATTCCGAAGCTAAATATGAAGATTGGACAAATTCATATAGAGTTTGGGATACAACAAAAATTAGAGAATGATAAAATTTTCTCTCACTTGAAAAATAAATAGAAAATCAATATAATTTAAATAGACAAGTTTTTCAGATTACTCTAAAAAATTGGATGGCTAATTCTCTCATAGATGAAGTATTAGGTCGTGTCGATATTGTTGATGTGATTTCTAAATACGTTCCTCTCAAAAGAGCAGGAAGTAATTTTTCTGCATGCTGCCCATTTCACTGAGAAAAAACTCCATCATTTATGGTATCTCCTACAAAGCAGATTTTTAAATGTTTTGGATGCTGAAAATGATGAGATGTTTTTAAATTTGTTCAGGAAATAGAGAGAATAGATTTTCGAGATGCTGTAAAAGTGTTAGCAGAACAAGAGCATATTGATGTTTCACAATATCAGCAAGTTTCTACTTACGCACAAAAATCTCAAGACGATAAAGAGAAACTAAAAAGAATGCACAAACTAACCCAAGAATTCTTTGTTGAATCCCTAAAAAATAGTCAAACTGCATTAGATTATCTTCACAATAAAAGACATTTGGACGATAAATTAATCTCAGAATTCTGAATAGGATATGCAAATGATAAACATTACGAACTTCTAAACATGTTAAGGAGTAAATGATTCAATGATGATGATTTACTCGAAGCATCACTTGCCAAAAGAAATGCAAACGGAGAAATTTATGCATTTTTCAGAAATAGAATCACATTTCCAATTTATGATTTGATGAAAAATGTGGTCGGATTTAGTGCTAGAGTTTTAAATCCAGAAGACGCTCCAAAATACATTAATTCAGCCGAACATAAAGCATTTGAAAAATCAAAAATTCTTTACTGACTTTCACATGCCAAACAATTTATAAACAAACAGCAAAAACTAATCGTAGTAGAATGACAGATGGACGTAATATGATTAGCACGCCTGTGATTCCCCATTTGAGTCGCAACTTCTGGAACTGCTCTTACAGAGCAGCACGTAAAAATTCTTAAACGTCATACAGAAAATTTGTATTTACTTTTTGATAACGACCAAGCCTGACGTCAAGCTACTTTTCGTGCTCTCAAACTATGCTATGCACAGGATGTTTTCCCAAAAATTATTACTCTTCCAGAATGATTTAAAGATGCAGATGAAATAGCAAACCATGAAAATTGAAATCAGATTTTTCAGGAATGCATTGATAACGCAACGGACTGATTCCTTGAAATGTTTGACCGTTTGAGAAATTCATTTGATATGAATTCTCCAGTAGACAAGACTAAATTAATTAATACAATGTTCGAATTGATTCTTGCCGTAAATAATGTTCTCATTCAAGAAAGTTATAAAAGATCTTTTGCAGAAAAGCTATGATTTCATTTTGAAACAGTTGATCTACAATTCAAAAAATATGTTCAATGAGCAGGTAAAATTTTCATCCAGCAACAGAGAAGAAATGAAGAAAAAACTGAATCAAAATATCAATTAGATCGTGAAAAATTGTTTATTTCACTTTTTCATAACTGATTTATAAATTCACAATTAAAAGAAGAATCTGAATTTATTTCAGACCTAACTAAATTTGCTAATGAAGTTGCTCGTGTAGATGCAGATTGATTACTCTCGCATACATTAAATAATACATGTTCCGATGAAGAAAAATCTACACTTGATGAATTTCAGCTTCGACGAGAAAAAGAACTTTCAGAGCTCTCCGATGAAAAAGCTAAACGTCAGGTAATAATAATAATAACTACAATCACTCCAGTAATTCAAGAACTTTTTAAACTTGCAACAAAAAGCAAGAATCTTACAGACGAAGAAAAAAAGCAACTAATAGTATTAAAATGAAAACTTGGTAAGAGGTAATAACTAAAAAAGTCTAATTTTTTTTGATTTTTTTGGAGATTTATATTATACTATAATGTATATCATTTATTATTATAATAAACACATGAAAAAAATTATATCATACTTATTGTGTTGAATATTCTGAATGCTATTTGTAGGAATGATGTCATGAACAGTTTTTGCACAAGTAACTGTACCTAATGATCCTGCGTGAGAAACGTGTAAATGAATAAAACTTAATACAAATTTTCCAATTATATGAAATTGTATAGGGGATTCTCCAAATGAGGATGAGACAAATGCATTTCCTACAATGATATGAGCTATAACTAAAATTATTATATCATTAATTTTAGTAGTATGTTTTATTTTAATTATTGTAGCAGGAATTATGTGGGCAGCAGATAAACCAAAGGAATGAAAAGATTTGCTGAAAAAAGTAGCAATAACTATATTGTTACTCTGATTCTCATGAGCAATACTCAGACTAATTAATCCAAATTTCTTCTCGTAAATATTAAACTTTAGTAAATGTGATATTGCTTTTTAAACTGGAAGATGTATCGTTTTCATCTCTTGAGCGAACTACATCTTCTTTTTTATTTTTCTTGAAATCATGTTCTACTTTACTTTTCATACTGGATTGATCTTTCATAGTTAAACTAACTTTTTCTCTTTCTTCATCTATATCTAGAACTTTAACACTTACTTTCTGACCTACACTTACCACCTCAGTAGGATTAGAAACGTAATGATTGGCCATTTGTGATTTATGAACTAATCCATCATTATGTAGTCCAATGTCTACGAATGCTCAGAAATCCGTTACATTTCTAACCACTCATTCTAGTTGCATTCAGATTTTCAAATCTTTGATATCCAATACGTCAGATTTAAAACATGGAGCATCTAGCTCTTCCCTTGGATCAAGTCATGGTCTTTGAAGTTCTTTGATACAATCTTCCAAAGTCTCTTTTCAGATATTATATTTTTCACTCCATTCGTTGATTTGTCTATCATTTACAGATATATCTTTCATTGGCAAAACCAACTTTTTCTTATCAATTCAGAATTCATTTTTCAATATTTCATAAACCTGTTTGAAATTTTCTGGATGAATTCATGTTTGATCTAGTGGTTCTTTTCAGTTCTTAATTCTTAAAAATCAGATAGCTTGTTCGTAGGCTTTTGGTCATAATCATTTAACTTTTTTAACTTCAGCTTTACTCTCAAAAGCTCAATTTTCATCTCTATACTCCACGATAGATTTTCATACTTTCTCACTCAATCATGCTACATATTGCAGCAATGTATAACTTGCAGTATTTACATCTACTCATACAGAGTTTACAGTATCTTCCACTTTTTCATCCAATTTTTCTTTCAAGAATTTCTGATCTACATCGTGTTGGTATTGTCATACTCAGATAGATTTTGGATCGATTTTAGTCAATTCTGCCAATGGATCCTGTACTCTATGAGCAATACTAATCGCTCATCTAACTGTTACATCGAGTGTTGGATACTCATCTTGTGCTAATTTACTTGCAGAGTAAACTGATGCTCACGCTTCACTTGTGATGATATACTGTACTTTCAATTTATTTTTTTTAATCACATTTGTTAAAAACTGTTCAGATTCACGGCTAGCTGTTCAGTTTCATAGAGATATTAAATCAATATGATATTGTTCAATTAGTCACATCAAAATTGCTTCTGCTTTTTCTGTATCGTTTTGTGGAGCAGTAGGATATATCACAGTATTGAACAAAAATTTTCCAGTTGGATCTACGATAGCTAATTTGCAACCAGTCCTGAAAGCTGGATCAAATCCAAGTATAGTTTTTCATTGAATAGGTGGAGTTAAAAGTAAATTCTTCAAATTTTCTCCAAATACTTTTATAGCAACTTCATCAGCCCATCTTTTTTTGTCAGCTCTTAATTCTCTTTCAATTGATGGAATTAGTAATCTTTTTAATCAATCTTCGATTGCTCAATTTAAATATTCTACACTAGTTCATAAGTTCCTTCATCCATTTGGAATGAAATATTTTTTGGCACATTCGAGAGTATGTTCCCAAGAAAAATCGATAATCAGATTTAATTGTTTTTCTTTTTCTGCTCTGAGTAATGCTAAAAATGCATAAGATGGAATTTCATTCCATTTTTTAGAGTAGTCTGCATATATTTTATAAACTCAATTTTCCTCAAAAGTTTTAGTAGGTTTTGTAGAAATTTTTGTATTATTTTCTTCATGATTTTTGATATCTTCCCTTAGATTTGCATGGTCTGAAACATCTTCTGCAATAATATCTTGAGCTCATGCAATGGCTTCTTCTTTATTCTTCACTGTAGTTTTTACATCTCAAGTATTTTTTACAAAATTTTTAGCCTCAGCTTCAAAGTCTTCTTTGCTTAATTCAGCTTTTCTCAAAATTTCAGTAAGAGGTTCAAGTCACTTCGCCTTTGCAATTGTAGCACGAGTATTTTTCTTTTCTTTAAATGGTCTGTACAAATCTTCCACTCTATCTAAAGTTTCAGCTTCCATAATTTGTTGTCTAAGTTCATCAGTCAATAATCACTTTTCATCAATCAATCTTATTACATCTTCTTTCCTAGCTTCTAAATTTTTTGTGTATGTATATACATCATTGAAATCACGAAGTTGTTCATCTGTCGCTCCTTGCGTTAACTCTTTACGGTAACGAGCAATAAATGGAATAGTATTTCACTCATCCAAAAGAGTGATAATGTTACGAATAACTTTTTTTTCTAATCATGTTTTGTTTGATACTAAGTCAACGAGATTAACTACCATATTCAATATATTAAAAAATATAAAAAAAGTAAAATATAGATTATGAAAGTACAATATAAATTCAAGATAGAAGAAAAACAGCAAAATCTTGCTCAAAATTTGCATTTTAACACGTTGTAACTATAATATAGTCATAATATAACATTAAAATGAACTACCTATGCCAAAAAAAATAAGAAAAATAGCAAAAAAAATTAAAAACACTATTCCAGTAAAGATTAGGTCTATTTCATTATCTTTAGCTCTTTTTATGCTAGGATGGTGACTAGGAACAGATACATATTTTTCTATATATATTAAAGAAATTGTAGGGAATGCTCGATGAGTAACAGCAATATGAGCCTTATTAGCGTTTGTTAAGCTCCTCTTCGTTGTTCCGATATGAAGAATGAATGATAAGGTGAATGTAAAATATATCTTACTTATATGAAAGATTTTATACGTTCTATGCTGATTATTATTCTTTTTAGCATGAATTTATCAATCTCGAATATTACTAACAATAGCATCCATTCTGAATTGAATTGCAAATGCGACAACATTTACTACATATCGTAGTTACTATGCAAAAAAAGCAACAAAAGCAGATAACACAAAGCTTTCTGGAATTTATTTCTCAGCTATGTATATCACAGAAGTTATATGATCTCTAATTGCAGCAGTTTTGGTTAATTATCTAGAACTGCCATATATGTATTTTTTTGTAGTCATTTTTGCTTTAGTTTCTTTAATTCAAGATGAAAAAATAAAAACAGCAATTTCAAAAACTTATAACAAAACGCGAAAAAGATTTTACAAAAGAATAAAAAAAGAGTCAAAGCATATAGATAGGGTAAAAGAAAATTATGACCAAGAATTCTTTGGTAAAAGATGATTTGTTCGCTCATTTATTAATGGTTGTTTATCATTGGAAAGTCGGAAAGAAATATGGAATATATTACGTAAATATAATTGAAAAATGTATGTAGCTCTCGGAAGTTGTATGTTAACTAATTTTTTAAATTATACTGGATTCTTATTTATTCCTATAATAGCAGCAGAGAACAATCTCTCACTTTCAGAAATTGCATTAGTTTTTGCTGCAATGAAATTACCATATGTTGTGAATATTTTTACTTGAAGATTTTGAGATAAATATAGTAAAAAATTGTTAATATCTATTATTTTGGTTTTAATATCTTTGTTATATATCGCACTTTGATATTCAGAGAATTTTTATGCAATATTAATTCTAACTTTTCTTATTTCTTTATGAGTCGCAATATTATTCCCAATCACTTCTGCGTTAGTGATTAGTTATACAAAATCAAAAGATAAATGATCAATTACAGGAGTACAGGATTTTGTATCCAGATTTTGAGATGTAATATGATCTTTATGATTCTGAACATTAGTAGCAATAATCTGATTACAAAAATGATTTACAATTATATGATTATGCACACTAGGATTATGATGATATCTTATGATAAAAAAACTTCTATCATACAAGAGCAAAAATAATGAACGTGAAAAAATTAAATCAGAAGAAGTTTATGATTTGCCAATACCAGTTGTTGATGCAATCCCAGAAGAAATCGAATATAAAAAATAAATATTTTTCCAAACTATAAACAGAAAAGATTGATTTTATAATTAAAATGACATATATAACAGTGTTTATTATTTTATGTTTAAAAATGAATAACTGTGTATTTTGTGACATAATTTCGCATAAAATTCCATCTTATATAATAGATGAAAATGATGAAGTTATAGCAATTTTACCAAAAGATATGGAATGTTTCTGACATACTTTGATTATACCAAAAAAACATTATGAAAACGTATTTGATGTAAATGACGATAGTTTGAATAATGTATTAAAATTTATGAAGGAATTAGCCATAAAATACAAAAAACATTTATGAGTAACAGGAATCAATATATTAAATGCTAGTTGAAAAGATGCACAGCAAACAGTTTTTCATCTCCATTTTCATTTAATACCACGTTTTAAAGATGATAAAATGGATTTATGGCCCAAACTAGAAAAGTATGAATGACATCAAAAAGATGATTTACAAAAAATTAGAGATAAGATTTTTGTTAAATAAATAATTATTTCTGAGTCCAAACAACTCTTTTTTCTCCATCAATATCTTTAAATTCTTTCGCAATTACCATAATTTTATCTCAAATATTATAATATTTTTTCCATTCCACTCAATCTCATAAAGGAGCGATCCAATTTTTATGCAATAATCATTCTACTCATTTTACTGTAATAAACATTCCATAATTATACATCAATTTTACATATCATTCATATTGCTGTCATAATTTAATATCATTTACAGAAAATTCTCACGAAAACTCTGGTTGTTTATTTTCTCATGATTTTGAATTTCATTTTCATTTTCAATCAGATTTTTTCTTTTGTTGATCATTTTTTTTCTGTAGAGATTTCTGTATTTTCTCTACATTTGGAATAAATACAAGAGGAGAATCTGCATCTTTATCCAATCCTGATGCAACTTTCATATCTTGAATTAGTTTCTTGATTTCGTCTTTTTTTCATATCCAAATGAATATACGATTTTTATCTTTTGTAGATACATAAGAATCTACTCAAAGCTTAATTTTCTTTCATGTTGGGAATGTTAAAGTCTTTCATTTTGCAAATTGAAGTTTCGCAACTTCCTCTAATTTTTCAGGTTTTTTATACCACACGTATTTAAAAGTTTTTGCATCCTTGTCCATGACCATAGCATCAGCTTGTTCTCCATTTACCATGAAATTATCAAACTCTCAAATTGATTGTTCGACCACAAAATCTTGTAAAGTTTTACTATCTTCATCATCTAATCATAGTGCTTCAAGTTTTGCCTTTTCTGCTACTTTTTCTTGAGCAGAAAACTTCTTTTTTCACCATGCATTCAGAAGAGATTCAAGTTGTGTACGTTCCATCGCATATCTTTGACGTGATTGGCGTCTAATTTTTTCTATATGTTCTTCAATATCATCTACATCAGTAGGTGAGAATGGTGGTAAAGTCTTCGTACTAAACGGATCAGATGAAATTCCATCTATCATCAATCTCGTATAAGTAGTATACTTAGGCAGAGAAATCAAATCATTAACTCAAACTAATTCCTTGAATTGCGATGTCATAATTGCAGCATCATCATACCCAAGCGTGAATGATACGATACTTCATACATTACCAAAAATGGCATTTTTGATATCTTCATCTAACTGTGAAGTATACTGGTTTGCTAAAATCAAAGATAATTTATATTTTCTAGCTTCTGATAAAATGGTTGCAAAAGATTTAGTAGCAAAATTCTGAAATTCATCGATATATAAATAGAATGGGCGACGTTTGCTTGCAGCAATGTCTGCTCTCGACATCGCATCAATTTGGATTTTTGTTACAAGCAATGATCAAATCATATTAGCATTATCTTCTCAGATCTTACCTTTTGATAAGTTTACTAATATAATTTTACCTTCATCCATAGCCTTTCTCATACTCAACTTTGAACGAGGCTGACCAAATACATTCCTAACTAAACGTGAAGACAAAAACTGTCATACTTTATTCGTTATCGGAGCAATAGCTTCCTCTCTTTGTCTGTCCTGCCATTTATTAAATTCAGAATTCCAGAATTTTAGTAATACTGCATCATGTACATGTGATATAACTTCTTCACGAAAATCTTTATCTGTCAAAATACGAAGAATATGCATCAAAGTTGCGTTAGGATAATCGATCACAGAAAGTACAACATTACGCAGAATGTATTCTAATCTTGGTCCCCATGAATTATCAAACAATTTCTGGAATGTAGAAACTACTCACGAAGCAATTCTGTTCTTTTCATCTTCATTATCAGCTTGTAATAAGTTAAATCAGATTGGATATTCTGTATCTGCTAAATCAAATAAAATCACATCATTAATTCTGTTTGAGGGAATAGATTCAATAATTGTATCCACAAGCTCTCCGTGAGGGTCAAGTAAACATAAACCATTTCCTGCATTCATATCAGAAATGATCATATTTGAAATAATCGTAGATTTTCAGGTTCATGTTTTTCAAACGATGTATATATGACGGAATTTATCTTCTTCTTTAATTCAAAAACGAATCTTGTCTCATCTATAATCTGTATCTCATAATAATGTTAATTTTTTAGGATTAGGAAAAGTATTTAATGCAGGAATGTTTGTAGGATAGGGTAACTTACGATATAACGTATAATCTAATCATTTAACAAAATTATTTTGAGTAGGAATATGGAATAAATTTACAACTTCAGAAAAGCGACAATAATGCCAAATTCTTCTTTCCTTAAATTCACAAGATCATTTGGTAATCATGGGTGCTAACACAGAAAGTAGATTCATTTGCACAGCATCTGCAGTTGATGAATTACTTGTAATTAATGAATATGATAGCGAAAAGAAAATTTGATTCTCTATTTCATCATTCTTTTCTTCAGATTTCTCTTCTTTTTTTACGTTTGGAGCTCGTGCCCATTTTACTACTTTTGCAAAAACATCCCATGCTTGCTTCCAGGCAGATTCTTCTAATTTAAATGTATAATCAAAAAATAAAGTTAACGTAGAATCGCTTGGAACGTTTTGGAATAAGGAAAGTAGGTCATTCATTGGATCCAAATAATTTCATTCTTTTTGAAAATCTGGTAAATTTTTAAAACGAGCATCATTATCAATGCTTACCCAATTACGTTCTTTAGAAACTTTTGGATATGAGGTTTCTACTAAGTCTGAAGTCGGAAATGAACTATAAAAAGTATTACAAAAATAAGCCTTAAATTTTATAGGCATTTTCACATAAAATTTGATTCATTGACTATTTCCGCTGATTAAAAATGAAATCATCCTTGATTTCAAAGAAATCAGATTTTCCATAATCTTTTGCCAGTGAGCAACGGTCCTTTCATTATCTTTAAACGGTTTAATCTGAAAGGTGATTGTTGTAGGCACTTTTGCTGGTGTGGCTGATACAGCCTTTTCTACCTGTTCTGTCATTGGTTTTGTGTTTACCAGTAAGTAAAAACCTTACATTAACTTTAGTATAGACATTTTCTAAAAAAATGCAAATATAATATTTAAATAAATCTGATATTTTTACCAACTACTTCCTCATCATCAACCTCAACCTCCTCAACTATCAAAGCTACTTCATCCAGAATCAAAGGAAGATCAACTGTCAAATCAACTATCACTACTATAAGAAGAATATTCTGCATGAGAAGTAAAAGAAGAAATTGTTGCAATAGTGCTTGCAATATTTGCTATGTCTCAGTTATATCGATTCGACTTTATATTCATTTCTTTCATAATTGGAGTTATTTTTTCAATTAATTCAGTTTCCAATCAAAAAATTATAGCATAAGGCAAAGTTTTATCAAAATAAAGTGGATCTTCTTGTAAAAATAATTTTAATTTATTTTCATCACAAGAAGCTAAAAATTCTTTATATCATAGAATATGAGAAATTAGTTTGGCTCATTCTTCAGTCTCACTTAATCATTTATGTGCGATTATAAAAAAGATAAGTATAATTCCTGGGCATATCGAGGCTAAGAAATTAAATTTTCACATAAACATAAAAACTCAAAAAAAGATAATTCACAGAATTATTAATTTTTTACTATGGTTATCTGTAGTGTTACTAAATCGTCATTTATCTACACCATATTTTTCAAAAATGGAGGTATCTAAATTAAAATCTAGATGTTTGGAAGGGTCAATTTCATTTTCCTTACCAGGGATTAATGAATTAAAAAGTTTATATTCATAATCAGGAGAATCTTCAGAAATACTATGATTTCTTTTTATATTAATTATTTCTTTTGATCATGAGGATGTAGATTCTTCATTTTCTTCAATTGAGATATTTATCAGACCTTCTTGAGCTCGTTTATAGATTAAACTTAACATATCTTTAGCAGATGCTCAGCGATGAAGTAAAAGTCATACTTCAGCAGAATTTAATCATTCAGGTGGGTTATATTGTATTATAGTAGGAAATTGTTTAGCAAATTTTCATCTTAGGGCTCAATCTTTTGATCTGAAAAATTTTAAAAACATAAAACCAGCACCAAATATAAAAAAAATACTAATCCAGGTTAAAAGATTACTTAAACTAAAAATCTTTTCTTTATTTCATGAATTTTTAATTATATTTGTTTTGTTTCAAATATGTCAAACTAATCTAGCTTGTCTTCCATGATCAAATTCAAAATAATTGTTAGGGAACCTTATTGCTAAGGTGATACCCTGATAAGCAGCTAATCATTTATCATAAGTAATAATAATTTTATCTCAATGACTCCAATCTACAGTTCATCCAAATCAATCAATCGTTTTGGACTTTCAATCAGTAGTAATTAAAAAATCATCTTTGGTAAATCATGTATAAGTTTTAGGTAGGATTAATTCAGTTCTAACATTATTTATGTTAGTATCAAATTGATTACCAACTAAATTCCAATACAATTCGGCATATCACATTCAAGAAAAGTTTCTAATTAATCCATAAGTAGAATAAGAAATCGGATAATTCTGTCTTCATATTACAGTTCTATCTGCATCTCAAATCTTAATTTCAACATTCCCATTATTTTTATTTGTGGTAAAATTTTTTCATTGTACATTAATATTAGAAACATCAATATGAAAATCTTTTCATCAAACAGAATAATTTAATGGAATATCCCTAATAATTCAGTGTTTATTTACAAAGAAGTTAGCAGTAAAATTTTCTTTTACATCAATAGTTCCATCAATTAGAATATTTGCAGTAATATCTAAATTTGTATATTCATAATCTTTAGCATTGGTAAAATTTCAAGCAAAGAATAAAGCACATAATCATAGAATAAATAATCAGATTTTTTTCATTTTTGTAGCTAATAATGTAAACATTAATAAATTATACTTAAAAGCACAATAAAAATCAAAAAATTAGTTAAATTTTCATAATATTTTTCTTTTGATTTTTGACTTTTTATCCATAATACTACAATGAAATTTATTAATCATTAAATAATCATGGTCTTAATATATATACTCTCAATATTATCATTAAGTTCTCTATTCATAGAAAAAACTCAACCAATACAGATTAATCAAGTAGAAGAAAACCAGATAATTAAAGTCAAAACTATAAAACCCCAAAATACAGAAAAATCTAACCAAACTAATTCATGATTAAGTGAAAATGATTTATCAGGAGCAAATAATGAAAATTCAGACCCTCAAAATAATGAGGATGAATATGAAGAAATAGTCTTTCAAGACAATTTTGATAAAGAATACCGAAGTGGAACTGAGAATAATTATTTAGGAGATTAACTATTTTTCATCGTCATCATCGTCTTCCTCTTCTTCAAATAATTCTTCAAAATATCTAGCTCTCCTATTTATAGGATTATCTGGTGCAGCTCAGTGTTCATTATCAGAACTTCCATTTGTATTATATAAGTACCAATAAGCAAAACTTTCTGCATAATCTTCCTCTTTTGATTTTTTTGCATAATTACTTACGAATTCTTCAGGTAAACAATTCATTTTCCCATTGTCCCAACAGATTTCCGAAAATTTTGATGGATTCCTATCTTTAAAGAAATAGATATAATGTCATAATTCATGTGCTAAAATCTGTTGCACATGTCTTTTTTGTCTTTCTGGAGTATTATTCTTATCACAGTATGCTATAATTAATTTAATTTCTTTGAATGTGTATGCTCCAGTTTGCTTATTCCTAATCACGCGAAAAGTTCACTCCGTAACATTACAGCTTTGTAGATATGTTACTTCTATTTTATTATTAAGAGTTTTTAAATCATTTTTATCCAAAATGTTAATATCTACTAAGTCTGCCATAATTTCCTGTAAATAATTTTCTGTTGTCTCAGAAAAAGACTTTTTAGCATCATTTGGCAATCAACTAGTATCATGAATAAAAGTGAAATCTAATTTCTTAGTTGATGCAGAATTGTGAGATTCAGAATTTGCTTTAGTTTCTTGTGATTTATTTTGTGTATTGTTAGTTTTTGTATTTGTTTTTTTAGGATCTTTTTCTCATGTATATAACTCTTGAGTGGTTTTTAAAATAGAAAATAATAAATAACTATCCTTACAATACCTGTATTGATTATCTTTTTTTTGTTCTAATATTAATCATTTAACCATATCAAACCTGTCAGAAAGAGATTTGTTGATGCCCGGTTTAGTTATCGAAGCAACCCACACTTCTCTCAGAGGTTCTAATTCTTTGGCGGCTTGGTCTACAGCTGATTGTGGACAATATTTTTTAATAGCTCCTTGTACTAAATCGTAAGGAACATCAGATTTAATTGTTATACTATCAAATCTTACAGCTTTTTTGATAAATTCTACTGCATCAAAAATATTATGAATATCATTTACACCTGTAGCAAGAGTATAAAGAGGAGTTAAACTTAATAAGCTAATTAATAACCAGAATTTTTTCATATTTTTTCAAGATTTTGTTTAATAAATCTATATCTATTTTACACAAAAAACTCAAAAATGTCAAATTTTACCACACTTTTTTAATATATCTGATTTAGTGCTGATTTTCTCATAAAAACTCTTGATTTTAAGTCTTATATTCATATATAAAAGATAGTATCATTTTTCACAAAAGTCAATGAATTTATAATTTTATATTGTCTATTTGTTGACTGAAGTAGAAAAATGTTGACTCTATTTTATATCCTTTCATTTTTTATTCTTATATTCCAATAAACATGAAGAGATTTTTATCAATGTTAGCAATGGCTGTATTAGTATTGCAGAGCGTGGCAACGTCAGCAGTATATGCTACAGACATAGCTAGTGAAAATGAGGAATCTGATTCTGCACCTGTAGTGGAGACTGTAGTTGCAGACGAAGAAACTGATGAAAGTAATGGCGATGAAGTTGTTACAGATTTAAATGATTCTATTACTACTACTGTTGTTGATGAAGACACACAAGTGGTAGAAGAAATTGAAAATGTTGAAGAAGAAAATGTTGAAAATGTTGAGCCAGTAAACACTGTAAACACAGAAGAGATGGTAGCAGAAAGTGATGAAGAATCTAACGAAGAAACACAAATTTCTTATGGAAAATCTTTTTCATCAATATTATCTCAATCATGGAGAGATATATCTACTAATGGATTGGTAGTAACTGCTGAGGATTCATTATGAGCATTCCCACAAGGAACTGAAATGGTAGTTACTCCAGTAGAGGAAGATGATGTGTTTGATTTAGTTAATGATGCTATTGAAGCAAATGTAACTAAAGTCAAAGCTGTAGATATTACATTCCGATATGATGGAGAAGAAGTACAACCAAGTCAGCCAATTAATGTGACAATTAGAGCATTAGATACTACTGAACCACAAACGGTAGTTCATATAGATACTAACTATAACGAGGAAAAAATTAATGTATGAGAGGCTGAAGTAGAAGAAATAGAGACAGATATAAAAGGTAAGGTTGTAGAATTTGAGGCAAAATCATTTTCTATATATGCCATCGTAGATACAGCTAGATTGTTAGTTAATTTCTACAATTGATCTGATATTATAACATGAGTGTATTTAAAAGCAGACACAGAAGTTGAAAGTTTGATTTTTGATCCAGGAGTTGGAGAACTTAGCGAATGAAAAGTTTTCCGCGGATGGACTATAGATGAAAATTATACAACAGGAAGTACTCCTATGACGATAACAGGTGTTCAAAATTATATAAGTGAAAATTTTGAAACATTTGAAACAGGAGTTAATATTTATGCTATGGTGTTTAATCAGCGTACAGTTACATATTATGATGATAATAATGGAGCTCCGTGAGTAGTACTCAAAACTGATGAAATATTGTATATAGGTGAAGATGCTCCAACATATACAGTTAATGAACCATATACTCCAGAATACGACACTTACAATTTTGAATGATGGATTGACTTAGATAATAATGATCCTGAAACAGGAGAGCCGTTGTTATATTCTAACGGTACAGAAAATGTATCACTCGAAAATAACTTGAGATTAAAGGCTTCTGTACAGCAGTGACATTGGTTGGTTTTTGATGAGAATGGTAAATGATGAACATATAATGCACCTAGATTTATTAAGAATGGAGAAGTAACAGTTAAACCACGTCCAGATTCTGAAATGGTAAGAAATGGTTATACATTTGGATGATGGTATGAAGATAAAGCATGTACAAAGGTATTTAACTTCGGAGGAGAATTAACGGATACAACTACAATTTATGCAAAATGGACAGCTAATACAATTGCTCCATATACAATCCTTATATGGAAACAAAATGTCGCATGAAATTGATATGATTTTGAAGAATCTATTACTCTTAGCGGTACGGTATGACAAACTGTAAACACAGTTAGCAGACAATGAAACTGAGATAATGCATATGCTAGAGTTAACAATGTTAATAAGCAATACGGAGGTTTTCATTTAAAAGAGTTTGACCAAAATGTTACAATTAATCCAGAGTGAAATTCCGTATTAAATATCTATTATGTTAGAAATGAGATTACACTTAAGTTTTATACTTATAATTGGGGATGGACAGAAACAATAACAATGAAAGGACTTTATTGATCAACATTGGAGAGTAATGGATATACATGGCCAACAAATTATAATCGATGGTCAGATCATGATAGATGGGGAAATGTTGGTTGAACTCGCACGACATTCATGGACGCTTTTATCCTTCCAAATAGTTCAGCCACTGAAGAAGAATTTTATGGATGAGAAGTAAGCTGAACTAAAACAATTATATTTTATAAACAAAATATTTGAGATGATGAATATACTGAAGCTAACAGAGTAAGTGCAACAGATGGTAATTTTAAGATTTCAGATAAATATGCATGATTTAAGGCAGATAAATATAAAAAAGATGATGGAGAGCTAGTCCAATTGTGAGATAAAGACAATAACTGATATTATGAATCTGTTGGATATAATAAAAAACTTGAAATATATTATAATCGTCTTAAATACAATATTAGTTTTATGGATGGAAAATATGTGGATGGTAATAATAATCCTATAAAAGAAAATGAAGAAGAAAATCAGGGGTTAATAAACGAAGTAGAAGATATAGCATATGGTACAGATTTGGCATCTTATAATAAATGAGGTACAGATTATTTTGAACCTATGGCTCCTGAAGGATTCGTATTTGAAGGTTGGTATGTAGATGATAATTGTACGCAACCTTATACATTCACAACAATGCCAGAATGAGTGACGGTTTATGCTAAATGGAGACAGATTCAATATCGTGTGTTCTTGCATCCAAATGCAGGTACAAGAGAAACAAATCCATCATTAACGTGGGGTAGCGATAATCAAGAAATGAATTTCCGTGTAAGTTATAAGTGAACAATTTCACTTCCACAGTGACAGATGGATGGTTATGAATTCGTAGGATGGTATGCTGATGCATGATTCAGTCAATGATTTAGTGAGAAAACTCAAATAAGAGATGGTGTATCTTATGATAAAGAAACAGACTTTACAGAACCAATGGATAAATGGTGAAATGGTGCTACAACTAATGGTGATATTGAACGTTTCTGGATTACTAAGAAAGTTGATCTTTACGCAAGATGGAGAAGTGTATTGGAATGAGCAGAGGGTATTAATGTAGTATATGTTGATAATGATTGAGAAACAGAGATTTCAAAAGATCCAAAAATTTATGTTGATAGTGCTGAAGCAGTAGCGAGAGAAGCAACATCTGCACCAGATAATCAGCAGTTTAAATACTGGGTAGTTCAAGCATGGAATGGTGATACATTTGTAGATACATCAACTAAAGTGTATCCATGACAGTCATTTGCAGTTTTAAAAACTAATGCTAGTCGTGTAGAAAATGATGATCATACCGAAGAAAATCCAAGTTATACATATACAGTTCAACTTCGTGCTGTGTATGGAGATATTGAATCGGCAGAAACAACAATGATAAAATATTGTCCAGATGAAAATACTGAAGATGGTTGTGTAGATTCTGAAACAATTATAGTTAATAACGAATATACAATTCCAGGAAATGAATTCCAATTTAGTAAAGGAGAATGATATGTATTCAGTTGATGGAAAGATGTTAAATGATCAGGATATACAGAAGGAGATAAAGTTTGAGTAGATAATGTTAATTCAGGAACATTAAATGTATTGTATGCTCAACGGGAATGTGATACAAGTAAATATCATGATAATGGTAATGGCGTATGTGAATCTAATACAAAGACAGAGACATGTACAACATGAGAAGTTGCGAATGGACACTATGTAGAGACATGAGTAACAGCGACATGGGAAAATGGAGACTGGAATATACCAGCAT
>JAEEGF010498347.1_pt1 | contig 22316 bp, 14 predicted proteins | sample 9134171 | NCBI WGS metagenome assembly JAEEGF01 (sample SAMN16246542, study PRJNA631951) | gut metagenome | biome: gut microbiome; feature: rumen; material: AP-attached | host: Bos | place: Iran: Karaj | collected 2018-10 | reverse complement strand
AGGAAAACGGCCCCGGGCGTACGAAACGTCCCGAAAATAGTCAGGTTACGTGCATTTCAGGCCTTTTTCGCACGAAACGTCCTCTAATCCGGGACGTCTCGTACACCCAAGCCACCTACCGCGATGGTAAGGTCTTGGTGCAAGATGTCACGATGAGAGTTGATTAATCATCCCATATTGGCCAAGTTGTTTTGGAATAGTTGGGTAATGAGTATATTTGCATCGATAACACTTACTGGAATGAAGAGACTAATTGCCTTGTATCTATTACTTGCCCTTCCGTTGTTTGCCTATAGTCAGCAAAGAATAAATCGTAATGTTGCTGGGTTAACACTTGGAAGATTATATAGCGTTGCCAGAGCGCAAAGTATTATCGAAGACAAATTTGAATGCTTCTCTCGAGTCTACCGGGAGAGTAGTTCAACTACTATTATGACAGTTAGTTCAATTCCATTTGCTGGTGAGAAATGGGATTGTCTTAGTGTTACTCAAGAATCCTTAGGAAGGATTTCAGAAATTCTTTTTGGGAAAAATTTCAAAGACAGAGATGAACTTCTTTCCTTCTGTACGAGAGTGGCGGGAATGCTTGTAACGAAATATGGTCCGCCGTCATCTCATAGTGAAAAAGATTTAGCTCTTGAGTGGGTCTGGAGTGATTCGAGGAACACCAATTTGCATCTTCAGGCAATATTTAAAAAAGACTCAGAAGAACCGGATATTACTGTTTTTTTATCATATACGGATGAAGTTCTAATGAAGAAAATTCAGTCAGATACGATGGATGAATTGTAAAGATCATAGGCACATCGTGGACTTAAGAAGGCCTCATTCACACAGTGTGAACGAGGCTTCTTTTTTTAAGACTTTTCATATAGATGGGAAAGACTCGTAACGGTAGACGGAGCTATGTCAAATAGTTACCGCGTTCGGAGATAAAGCCTAGGAGTTGCTTTTAGATAATATGTTTTTTGTGTTTTTGACGTTCTGGGGCCGTTTCTCGTTTGCTAGTTCAGTCATTTTCATTAACTTTACCTCTGTAGCAAGTAATTACAGAAAATGGCTGATAACAAGAAGGAAGTGGAGCGGGCAGAGCTTCACAGAACCATCTGGGCTATTGCAGATGAAATGAGAGGTTCAGTTGATGGATGGGATTTCAAGTCCTACATTCTGGGCATACTCTTTTACAGATACATCAGTGAGAACATCACAGCATACATCAACAAGGGTGAGTGGGAAACTGGCAACAAGGGTTTCAGCTATGCAGCCCTGGCTGATGATGTGGCTGAGGGTGCAAGGGAAGAGATGGTCGGGGTGAAAGGGTTCTTCATCCTTCCTTCCCAACTCTTTGAGAATGTCTGTAAGGTATGTGACAGTGACCCCAACCTGAATATGACCCTGGAGGGCATCTTTGCAGCTATAGAGAACTCTGCAAAGGGCACAGCAAGTGAGGATGACTTCAAGGGGTTGTTTGCAGATCTGGATGTCAATAGCAACAAGCTGGGAGCTACTGTCATCAAGAGAAATGAGAAACTGGTCAAGCTATTGAGGGGTGTCCAGTCTATGAAGTTGGGAGACTACCAGAACAACACCATAGATGCCTTTGGAGATGCCTATGAGTATCTGATGGGCATGTATGCATCCAATGCCGGAAAGTCTGGGGGTGAGTACTATACCCCCCAGGAAGTGAGTGAACTTCTGACCAAGTTAGCCACTGTTGGGAAGACCCAGATCAACAAGGTCTATGACCCTGCATGTGGTTCTGGTTCCCTCCTCTTGAAGGCTGCAAAGATACTGGGTAAGGACTATGTAAGACAGGGGTTCTTTGGTCAAGAAATCAACCTGACCACCTACAACCTTTGTAGGATAAACATGTTCCTTCATGACATAGACTATGACAAGTTTGATATAGCCTGTGAGGACACCCTGTTAAGCCCCCAGCACTGGGATGACGAGCCCTTTGAGTGCATTGTCTCAAATCCACCCTACTCCATCAAGTGGAAGGGGGATGATGACATCACCCTCATCAATGACCCAAGGTTTGCACCAGCAGGAGTTCTGGCTCCCAAGTCCAAGGCTGACCTGGCCTTCATCATGCACTCCCTGGCCTGGCTGGCAACCAATGGTACAGCAGCAATAGTATGTTTCCCTGGTGTAATGTACAGGGGTGGAGCAGAGAAGAAAATCAGGCAGTACCTGATTGACAACAACTATGTGGATTGCATCATCCAGCTCCCTGACAACCTCTTCTTTGGAACCAGCATTGCAACCTGCATAATGGTCTTGAAGAAAGCCAAGAAGGACAACTGCACCCTGTTCATAGATGCCACCAAGGAGTGTGTAAAGGTCACCAACTCCAACAAGCTCACAGATGAGAACATCCAGAATATCCTGAATGTCTTTACTGGCAGGAAGGATGTGGAGCATGTCTCCGAGCTGGTCTCCAATGATGATATTGCAGCAGGCGACTACAACCTTTCTGTCTCTACCTATGTTGAGCAGGAGGACACCAGGGAGAAGGTTGACATTGTGAAGCTGAATGCAGAGTTGAAGGAAATAGTCCAAAAGGAGAATGCATTAAGAGCCTCCATCAACGAAATCATCAAGGAACTGGAGGTGTCGTAGATGAGCAAGATTGAGGAAATGATTCTGCGGCTTTGTCCAGAAGGGGTAAGGTATAAACAACTAGGAGAACTATGTAGTCTTGTTACAAAACAAACAGGTTTCGATTACTCGAACTCCATAAAACCGTCTCTTACAAGAGAACCTGAAGCAGATTCTTTACCATATCTTCAAACTCGCCATTTTAGTGGTAAGGAGTTTAATTACAACACGGAGTTTCATGTGCCTAAAAACATATGGGAGAGATTCCCTAAACTTATCTTAGACTCTCCAGTTCTCCTTATTTCCATTGTTGGAAGTCTTGGCAATGTGGGATTATTCCCAGGAGATAAGAAGTGTTTCCTGGGAGGAGCTATCTGTATAGCTCGGGTTAAGCCTGAATACAACATCTCATTTATTTACCATTATATGTTGTCGCCAGAGGCCAAAAAACAAATTAGAAAAGTGACGAAGGGTTCGGGCCAGGCTACTATTACAATTGAAGATATAAGGAAATTCGAAATCCCCATCCCCCCTCTCCCTGTTCAGGAAGAGATTGTGAGAGTTTTAGATACTTTTACAGAACTGCAAGCAGAACTGCAAGCAGAACTGCAAAAAAGATTACAACAATACAACTACTACAGGGATAATCTCCTCTCCTTTGAAGGAAGAACAGATGTTGTATGGATGAAACTTGGGGATATTGGAACGGTCTGCATGTGCAAGAGAATAATGAAAGACCAGACCTCCTCGTCAGGAGATGTCCCTTTCTTCAAGATTGGAACCTTTGGAGGCAGTGCAGATGCATATATTCCCCAGGAATTGTTTGAAGAGTACAAGAGAAAATACTCCTACCCCAACAAAGGTGACATACTTATTTCAGCAGCAGGAACCATTGGCAGAACTGTTGTCTTTGATGGCAGCCCTTCATACTTCCAGGACAGCAATATTGTTTGGTTGAAGCATGATGAAAGTGTCGTTTTGAACTCTTATTTAAGGTACTGTTATGCCCAAAACCCTTGGGCGGTTTCAACAGGAGGAACTATCGCAAGACTGTACAATAACAATATTTTAAATGCTGTTATACCAGTTCCTTCCCTTGCAGAACAGCAGAAGATTGTTGATATCCTGGACAGATTTGACACCCTTACCACAGACCTGTCCCAAGGTCTCCCTGCAGAGATTGAGAAGAGGAGACAACAATATGAGTTTTATAGAGATAAACTATTGACCTTCAAAAGGAAGGAGGCATAATGTTTCAATTCAATATCATAGCTGAAAGCACAGAGTATACTGTTGTTGCTGAATATGAGCATGCAGCACATACTTCTGATGCATACCAGAGTGAGGCTGACCTTGAAAAGGAGTTCATCCATCTTCTTCAAGAGCAGGGGTATGAGTACCTCCCCATCCATAAAGAGGCTGACCTGGTTTCCAACCTGAGGAGCCAGCTGGAAAAGCTCAACTCCTACCACTTCACAGACAATGAGTGGGAGCAGTTCTTCAACACCTGCATAGCCAACAAGAATGATGATATTGTAGCCAAGACAGCCAAGATACAGGAGGACTACATCCAGGTTCTCAAAAGGGACACAGGAGAGAGCCAGAACATCTACCTGATTGACAAGAACAACATCCACAATAACTTTGTCCAGGTCATCAACCAGTATGTGGAGACAGGTGGAGCCCATGACACCCGGTATGATGTCTCCATCCTTGTCAATGGTCTTCCCCTGGTGCATGTGGAACTCAAAAGAAGGGGTGTCCAGCTCAAAGAGGCCTTCAACCAGATTAAGAGATACCAGAGGGACAGTTTCTGGGCTGGGTGTGGTCTTTATGAGTATGTCCAGATATTTGTCATCTCCAATGGCACCAACACCAAGTACTACTCCAACACCACCAGATCCAACCACCTGAAAGAACAGGAGCTGGGTGGCAGGAACAAGTCCAAGAGGACTTCCAACTCCTTTGAGTTCTCCTCCTTCTGGGCCGACAGCAACAACAAGGTAATTCCAGACCTTCTGGACTTCACCAAGACCTTCTTCTCCAAGCACACCCTCCTGAACATCCTGACCAGGTATTGTGTCTTCACCAGTGAGAAGATGCTGATGGTGATGAGACCCTACCAGATTGCAGCCACAGAGAGAATCATCCAGAGGATAAAAGTAGCCAATAACTACAAGCTGTATGGCAGCATCAAGGGTGGTGGTTACATCTGGCATACAACAGGTTCAGGAAAGACCCTGACATCCTTCAAGACTGCACAGCTGGCATCCAGGCTCCCCTACATAGACAAGGTTCTCTTTGTGGTGGACAGGAAAGACCTGGACTACCAGACCATGAAGGAGTACAACAGGTTTGAGGATGGCGCTGCAAATGGCAACACTTCAACAGCAGTACTCCAAAGGCAGCTGGAAAACAGGGACAAGAATGGTGGGTACAGGGATTACAGGATTATTGTTACCACCATCCAGAAACTCTCCATCTTTGTCCAGAAGAACAAGAACCATCCAGTGTTCCAGCAGAGGCTGGTCATCATCTTTGATGAGTGTCACAGAAGTAACTTTGGCGAGATGCATGCAGCCATCACCAAGAACTTCAAGAAGTACAACCTCTTTGGTTTCACAGGTACCCCCATCTTTGCACAGAATGCAGGCACAGGTGGTGATATGAGGCTGAAAACCACCCAGCAGGCCTTTGGTGACAAGCTCCACACCTACACCATTGTGGATGCCATCAATGATGAGAATGTCCTTCCTTTCAGGATTGATTATGTGAACACCATCAAGGAGAAGGAAGGCATCCTGGACAAACAGATATCAGCCATTGATAGGGAGAAGGCAATGGCCTCACCAGAGAGGGTTTCCCAGGTGGTCAAGTACATCCTTGAACACTTTGACCAGAAGACCAAGAGGAGTTCCTTCTACACTTTCAGGGTACTGGATGACATCCATAAGGTAGCCACTGCAAAGAAGGATGCACAGATTGTTGAGCACAAGACAGAGCAGAAGGTGGGAGGTTTCAATGCAATGTTTGCAGTGGCCTCCATCCCAATGGCCAAGGCATATTACACAGAGTTCAAGAAACAGCAGGCAGACCTCCCGGGAGCCCAGAGATTGAAGATTGCAACCATCTACTCCTATGGTGCAAATGAGGAGGAGATAGATGGCATCCTGGCAGAGGAGAACCCTGAAAGCACCACCAATCTGGACCAGCAGTCAAGGGACTTCCTGGATGGAGCAATCAAGGACTACAACAGGATGTTCTCCACCAACTATGACACCTCATCTGACAAGTTCCAGAACTACTACAAGGACTTGTCTTTGAGGATGAAGAACAGGCAGGTTGACCTCCTGATAGTGGTGAACATGTTCCTGACAGGGTTTGATGCCACCACCCTGAACACCCTGTTTGTGGATAAGAACCTGAAACAGCATGGACTGATTCAGGCATTTTCCAGAACCAACAGGATACTCAATTCTGTCAAGACCTTTGGCAACATAGTTTGTTTCAGGGATTTGCAGCAGGCAACTGATGATGCAATAGCCCTGTTTGGGGACAAGGATGCCAGCTCCATAGTCATACTCAAAGACTTCCTGTCCTACTACAATGGATATGACACAGAGAAGGGCAAGCATTGTTATGGTTACAAGGAGCTGGTGGAACAACTCCAAGAGGAGTTCCCAGAAGGGGTCCCCATTATTGGAGAAGAGGCAGAAAAGAGGTTTATAGGACTGTTTGGAAGCCTCTTGAAATCCATCAACATCCTCTCCACCTTTGACCAGTTTGAAGGTCAGGAAATCCTTTCTGACAGGCAATTACAGGACTACCAGAGCCACTATCTCGACCTCCAAGACAAGTGGAGAAGGAGAAAGCCCGGGGACAAGGAGAACATCAATGATGACCTGGTGTTTGAGACAGAGCTCATCAGGCAGGTGGAAATCAATATTGACTACATCCTACTCCTGGTCCAGAAGTACCATGACAGCAACTGCAACAACAAGGAGATACTGGTCAATATCTCCAAGGCTATTGGTTCCAGCATGCAGTTGAGAAGTAAGAAGGAACTCATTGAGAACTTCATCAGCAGTGTCAATGCAGCTACTGATGTGGAGCAGAGTTGGAAGGATTATGTCCAACAGCAAAAGGAGGAGGATTTGAAGAAACTCATTGAGGCTGAAAACCTGAAACCAGAGGAGACTGCAAAGTTCATAGAGAGTAGTTTCAGGGATGGTCAAGTCAGAACCACCGGCACAGACATAGACAAGATCCTCCCTCCGATGTCAAGGTTTGGCGGGGGTAACAGACAAGAGAAGAAGAAGACTGTCATTGAGAAGATACAGAACTTCTTTGAGAGATACTTTGGACTGTAACCAGAAGTCATTAAAAGCGATTGTAAACACTTGATTATATATAAAATATGAAGAAGTATATCAGGGTTATGCTAGGCCGTGGCAGTAAGTATGCCAAGATGTGCCGGGAAGAAGGTTATATCGGGGCCGACTTTGAAATCGACGTTGATTTGTCCGATTCTTTGTATGATAATTGGCGAGACTTCAATAAGAAGTTCATACCAGTTTGGATGGCCAGCGTTCCCGGAAAGTCAACCACATCCGCAGGTCTTGCTTGTGGCTTTCTTTGGACGATAATCAAGGGGCTGAGAATCGGGGATATTGTTCTCTGCCCGTCGGGTGAAGGTTATTATTACGTCGGAACGATCAGTAGCGATTACTATTATGTCCCTGGTACGGAGTTACCTCACCGCCGGAATGTTTCTTGGATGGAAAAGGTGATTGAGCGGAAGAATATGTCAGTGGAATTGCGGAATTCTTCTGGATCTATTGGGACTTGTTCTGATGTGACAAGATATGCGACGGAGATAGAAGGATTACTTGGAGGTTCGTCAGCAGGAAAACCTGTTCCCCCGATAAAACCTGTTTCACATGAGCCCTCGAAGCTATTTGAAGAACGGTCATTGCATAAGTTGTTTTGCAGTTTCCTGAGGACCAGAGGCATTTTCGCCAAAACCATCTACCACGAAAAGTCATCCAGCAAAGTGGATAACGCCCAGAAATGGATACATCCTGATATTATTGGTGTACAGTTCGAGGAGTTTAAGAATGATGCCACATTGGCTCTGCTCAAAGCAACAGAGCCCAAAAAATCAATCCAGATTTTCTCTTACGAACTCAAACGAAAGATTGAGTCGGATTACCAGTTGAAACAGTATTACTTCCAAGCTCTTTCAAATAGTAGTTGGGCAAATTTCGGATACTTGGTGGCATTTGAAATCAACGAAGATTTGGACGAGGAGATGGCCCGCCTTAACAATGCGTTTGGGATAGGTATTATCTTGATGCAGGCCAATGATTCTAGGATTCTTTATCCGGCGAAGGAGAAGTCTCTGGATTACAACACGATCGAAAAGTTGAATAATCTTAATCCGGATTTCTGCGAGTTCATCAAAAAACTATCCAAGGTGATGAACGCATCGAAAGACTACACGGCTGACGCAAAGAGCTCGTTCATAAAGATTTGCGATAAGATATTTGAGTCCGACGAAGAGCAGGAAACTTATTGCAAGGAGCACAACATTCCATTCTAGTCTACCTGAGATATGGCTACAAAACACTATACTAAACGAGAACTGGCTCTAATGATGATTCCCGTCCTTATCCGCTGGGCACAAGCATCTTGGGATAAGCCTCATTATTATGCAGACCTTAGTGCTTCCGTAGGCTATGGATGTAGTCAGATTGGGGACGTCTTGGGCGAGATAAAGGATATCCTTGATGACGTTTCCGAAAGTACAGGAAAGAAAATCCCCCCGTTGAATGCTTTGGTCCAGAACAAGAGCACCAAACTTCCATCAGACGGCTTCGATTATGTTATTCCAAAGTATTCCAAGCTTTCGTCCGCATCAAAAGCTGGAGAGGTCGCCAAGTTGAATCTTAGCGCTCATCAATACAATTGGGATTGGGTCCTTGACGCGTTAGACTTGGAACCGGCGAAGATCTTTTCCGAGAGCGAGGTTAAAAAACTCAAGGAAAAGAAATATGTTGGTTATGGAAAGGGCGAGGGCCAGGAGCATAAGTCTCTCAAAGAATATATCGTCAGGAATCCGGAGGCTGTCGGCATAAAAAAGACAGTTGTAATTGCAGAGACAGAACATGGACTTCCCTCTGGCGACCAGCTCGATGTCTATTTTGAGTTTAGAAACAAGAGCCGGATGGCGGTTGAAGTAAAACCCTCCACATCACCTAATGAGGACATAACACGTGGCATTTTCCAGTGTGTAAAGTATCAGGCAGTTATGGATGCTCTTCGTACTGTGGAATATGGGAAATATGAGAACAGAACCCTGCTGGTCATCGGTGGGAAGATGTCGGAGAACAACAAAAAACTCGCGAATGATCTTGGAATCAAGTATGTAGAAGAGTTTAAGATTGTCGAAGATGAGTGAACTTGAGGAACTCATTAATAAGTTCAAAGAATCCACATCGAATTTCAAAGGAAGCCGGAAAAATTCGGATGAATTCTATGTTATTGGGCTATGTGATGAGGCACTTGGGCTGAAAGCAGAACGACAGTTTAAGTTCCCTTTTTTACTTGGCGATACCGGTAAGCCGTTGCCTGTGGATGCATATTATCAAGAGCCGAACCTTGTCGTTGAATATTATGAACGGCAGCATACGGAATCTGTCAAGTTGTTTGACCGTCGGATGACGGTTAGTGGGGTCTCAAGGGGAGAACAGAGGAAGATATACGATGAACGGCGTCGGACAGAACTTCCCAAACACGGAATAAAGCTGATAGTCATAAGTTATACAGATTTCGGGATGTCGAAGAAACTCGTAAGAAATCATGACGCGGACCTACTTGTTGTGAAGAGCATTCTAGAAAGAAATGGAATCAAAACACTATAACCAATGATCGGCAAATACCCCATCATAACCCTCTGTGGCAGCACGCGTTTCAAGGAGCAATTCCTGGAGGCGCAGAAGCGTTTGACCCTCGAGGGCAATATCGTGATCAGCGTGGGGTTGTTCGGGCACAGCGGGGATGAGGAGGTCTGGGCGCCCGGGACGAAGGAGATGCTGGACAATATGCATAAGCGCAAGATCGACATGGCTGATGCCATTTATGTGATCAACGTGGGGGGCTACATCGGCGCGAGCACCCGGAGCGAGATCGAGTATGCTAAGGCCACGGGGAAGGAGGTTTTGTATTTGGAGGAGCCCTAGTGAAAGATCACATCCAAAAGACGAATGCCGTCCGCTTGCTGGAGACCGCGGGGATACCGTTCGGCCTCGTTCCCTATGAGGTGGATGAGAACAATTTAGCGGCAGATCACGTGGCGGCGCAGCTGGGAGAACCGATCGAGCAGGTGTTCAAGACCTTGGTTCTGCGTGGGGACCGGGGCGGCTTGTTCGTCTGCGTGATGCCGGGATGCGCGGGCTCCAAATCAAGATCGATCCGCAGTCGCTGATCTCCTTCATCGGAGCAGAGATATATCCTTTGTAGGGGATTCCGCTAAAAGGAAAAGCCGCCGGACGAAAGAAAAATCGTATCTTTGGATAATCAGATTTAACAGTAAGCCATCGCTATGAAAATAACTTTTACCTCACGATTGTTGCTGGCAGCGGCGATGCTGGCCGGCGGGCTGCTGACAGGTTGCCAGAAGCCTCCGATTGACGACCCGGCCCTCCCGCTGCATGACAAGATGCCGGCGTTCAGCGTGCCGCACGGGCTGAAGGAGGGTCCCTTCCAGCTGGCCATCACTCCCGTGTCGATAAAGGGCACCATCTACTATACCCTCGACGGCAGCGCGCCGACCGAGAAGAGCATCAAGTACAAAGATCCGCTGTCCATCTCCGGCACGACGATTATCCGGGCCGTCGAGAAGGGCACCGACGGCAGTTTCTCCATGATCGCGACGGCCAGCTACCTCTTCGAAGATGTGCTGGATCTCAGCTCAACTCCGGAGGGCTACCCAGACAAGTGGGGACCTTACTGCCAGATCGAAGGCCGCGCCACGGCGGATTATGCGATGGATCCGTCCATGACCAAGAATACCACGCTGAGGCAGAAGATGAAGGCCGGGCTGAAGCAGATTCCGATCGTGTCCATCGTCACCGACAAGGACTTCTTCTTCAAGGACTCCACGGATCCGGACACGGGCGGCATCTATATCCATACGGGCACGCCGGTGGGCGACAATCTCGGCCGGGGCTGGGAGCGGCCCGTGTCCGTGGAGATGTTCGACGGCGGCAAAATCGACCTGACGGAGAACTGCGGTATCTGTATCCACGGTGGCCATTCGCGCCTGCCGGAGAAGAATCCGAAGCACGCTCTCCGCCTGAAGTTCAAGAGCAAATATGGGGTTTCCAAGCTCAAGTATCCGGTGTTCGGCGAGGATGGCCCGGGGGAGTTCAATACGCTGACGCTGCGGACTTTCTTCGGTAATTCGTGGCAGCACTGGGAGAGCGGCAACCGCAAGCGGGCGCAGTATGAGCGGGACTTGTGGCACCGCATGGCCAGCGCCCAGCTGGGGATGCCGTACAGCACCGGCCGGCACGTCCACGTGTTCCTCAATGGCATCTACTGGGGGATTTACAGCCTCTCGGAGCGCATCGACGAGAACTTCTGCAAGACGCATTTCGGCGGGAAGAAAGAGGATTACGACGTCATCAAGGTCGATGAGGAGCAGGGGAATAAGGCGGTTGCCGACGCCGGGAGCATCGATGCCTTTGCCGAGCTGATGGCGATGGACGGCAGTGACCTGGCGGCGGTGGAGCGGCTGCTGGATGTCGACGAGTTCATTGATTTCATGATCCTGAATCAGTTTGCCGGCAATACCGACTGGGACTATCACAACTGGTACGCGCTCTATAACAGAGGGGCCGGAGGAGAGTGGGGGACTGCAGCCGGCGGCGGCCGGGGGTTCCGCTTCCTCGTATGGGATTCCGAGAGCATTTTCCAGAGTGTCAACGAGAACATTCTCGACCTGGACAACAAGGGGAAGCCGACGGGCCTGTTCCAGAAGCTCATCAAGAACCCTGCGTTCCGGGCCCGCTTTTCCGCCCGGGTGCACGAATTGAGCAGCCCCGGCGGCCTGCTGACGACCGAACGGGTCGTAGCGCTCTGGGACAGCCTTTACCATTCCATCGACAATGCGATCTATCTCGAAGCCGCCCGCTGGGGCGACTACCGCTATGCCGTTCACCCCTATCAGACCCAGGGGAAGCGCTACGACGTGGACAATTACTACATGGATGAACGCAACCGGCTGCTGAGACAGTATTTCCCCGCCCGGCTGGACATCTACCTGCAGCAGCTCCGCGACAAAGGTTGGCTGGAATAAAGGACCCCTACTCTTCGACCCCCCAGACAGGACGGATGAGAGCGCCGTTGCCAACGACGGGATCGCAGACCGGAACGCGGTCGGACCCTTGGATGCAGAGCTTCTTCCCATCAACGGACGGGACGCGAAGCGCCTGCTGCGCAATTGCATCGGGAACATGACCTACCAGGAAGCGGCCGACCTCGCGGGAGACGTACGGCCCAAGATGGTCATTCCGGGGCACTGGGACATGTTTGCGGACAACAGCGAGGATCCGGAGCTGTTCAAGAAGTATATCGAGGCGAAATACAAGGACGGCCTGGTTTGCAGGATCCCGAAGGTGCTGGAAAAAATCGTCGTCAGATAAGCAGAAAAGAGAACCCCGAAAGTTTCGTTTAACTTTCGGGGTTCATTTCCTTGGTATGTCTGAAGGACTATTCTACATTGAAAATGTGGCGTATGAAGTTGTAGAGGTGAGGCTGAACGGAAGAGCCGTCGTGACCTGTACCCGTGATTGAGTGCCACACGTGGTCCACATTGTTAGTTTTCAAGATATTGTGATACTGCTCAGGATAATTACCTACGGTTCCGTCGTTGGTTCCGCCGGAAATGAGGAGGATGTATGGTAAAGGATTCCCATCCTTCAGGTGGAAATCCGCCTCGTTCTTGATGGTACCTTCGTGTACCATGAACTGGTCCTGGGTAGGCACGATTCCGGGAGCAGGACAAGCGGCTCCCACGAAGCCGAATACATCCGTATGCTGGGTTCCGATATACAGAGCCTCACGGCCTCCCATTGAGAAGCCTGTGATGGCCGTGTTCTCTGGCCCTTCTTCAATCGAGAACACCTCCTTAGCCCATGGCAACAAGTCGTCAAGAAGGTCGCGCTCAAACATATCATAATATCTCATTGTCTCTTGATCGAACGCGAAGCCACTGGGTTGCTCTCCTTTCGGAGAAGTGTACATCTGCGGGAAGATGACGATCATGTCTTTGGTCTTACCATCTGAAATGGCGTTGGCAATCATTTTCCGCACACCCATACTGGCATCAAGCATTGAATTCTCGTCTCCAAATATACCGTGCAGGACGAACAACACCGGATACTTCTTGTTGGCGTCGTAGTCTGGAGGCAACAACACTCTCACTTTTTTATCGTGACCAGCGGTATTTGAGTTATACTGATAAGACTTTACTTCACCATAGTTGTTATCTGGCACCCTAGGGGCGAATTCCACCAAATCATCACGTAGTTTCTGCATCGTCTCGCCGGCGTCAACCGAGTCCGTATACTCTTCAAACTTGCTGAACGGAATCTTATAGGCGATAATGAACTTGCTGATAAGGTCTTTGGGTTTGACAGTGAAAGTTGCCTCGTACATTGTTTCATTTTTCATGTCATACAGATACAGACCAAAAGTCCAGGACACATCCGAAGTGATGACCGAAGCATCGGAGAAAGCGTAGCTTCCGAAATTGAATGCCGTACCATCTGCGTTAGTGACGCCCTGACTCCAGTTATATGCATTTACGAGACCATTGCAAACACCGCCTTCGGATATAAAGGCGTTTTCGTCGGCATCATAGAAAAAATGGTCGATACCTGATGCATTATTAAAGAAAGTCATCGCATAGTCCCCAGGGTCGCCTGAAAGACCCGTGACGACAACCTGCTGTTTGGTCAAGGCCTTCCAATCGGAAATTGAACTGGAAAGCTCTTTCGTTTCGGAATCATACGTGTAACTTACACCGTTCGCACAACAAGCCACCGGAATAGGATAAATATAACCAGAGTCGTGGTATTTGCCGGCACTATAATTCAAATAGGTGCCTTCGTAGTAAGCATATTCACTACTCAATGCACACTCAAACAAGTTGTTGGAGGCTTCGTATATCGCCTTGAACGTCCCGCTGGCGGAAAGGACAGCCTCGTCCACCTCGGAAGATTCCCAACCGGAAGCGGTGCGGGTCAGCACCAACTGCGGCAAGACGGTCCAATAGGCATTGCCGAACCAGATGTTAATCTTATCTCCAACCTCCCAGCCGGTTTTAATGGCTTTCGTGCCGGGACCGAAATCGCTAACCTCTATATTTACCTTGACTTTCCCTTCTGCAAGCGGGGATTCCTTCTGGCAGGAAGCGGCGAGCATCAGCATTGAGATTGCCGCAAAAAGAATAGCTACCTTTTTCATAATCTTTCTCATTGCGTTAAACATCATATTCTTCCAATCCTTCGAAAGGGTTTCTGGGGCTGAGGCAGATGATGCCCTCATTGGATAACTCCAGGGTCGTTGTCACCGGAGCTTCATACAGATCCTTGACTTCCATACGCGTATAATTGTTTATTTGATTTCGCAACTCACAAATATAGTGATTATTTGAGAGACAAATAAAGGACAAGGCCATCCCCGTAAAGGTAGAAACCTTGCCCTATTATCGTTTAAAGGGAGCACATAGTAGCACTAGACAACAGTATCGCAGATTTTCTCAAGGAGTTCGTATCGGCAATGATCCGGTGCCGGGATGACCTTGAATCGACGAACCCTAATCTTATAGCTGTGACCTTCTATAGGTAGGAAACCCTTGATGTCTGTAGGGAATAGGATGAAGATGTCGCGCTCCCCGTTTTCCACATCAATAGTGGGAACAAAGAGAGCCAAAAATGAATAGATATGGACACTCGCTGCCGGCTAAACCCTGCTGATCAGATCCTGCGGGGTTATGTCTTGCATAAGAGAGAAAGCAAACCACTTTTTCCCAAGATCCTTCGCTTCGCTCAGGATGACAGGGGGGACGGGATGCGGCCGCCCGGGGGGTCAGAAGACCGTGCGGGTGGCGCTGCGGTCGCTCCAGGCGTGGTCTTTCGGGAAGGGCTGTCCGCCCCAGGCTTTGCAACTGGTCCAGGGGAGGGAGGCGTCGGTCCAGAAGGGGTGATGGGCCGGGAGGCCGAGGGGCAGGAGAGCCAGCGAGGTCATGTAGAGGCTGCCGTTGTTGGTGTACCAGTCGGCGATGTCGGGCTGCCGGCCGGTGAAGCCGATGGTCAGGAAGCCTTTCTCGTTGAAATTCTCCTTGCCGTCATACATCGAGTGCATCACGGCCGTGAGGGCTGCGCGGACCTGTCCGGGCACGAGCCCCGCGGGGAGTTTGTCATACCAGGCCAGCAGGGCGAGGGGCTGCATCGCTGCCATCCGGTAGGGGATGGAACGTCCGAAGACCGGGAAGGTGCCTTCGGGAGAGATGAAGCGCTCCAGGACGATGGCGAACTTCTGGGCGCGGTTGAACTCGCGGGCGTAGTTCATCCGGTAGTTTCCCCGGCGGGCGTCGATCATGTTCTGGAGGGTCTCCAGGTACATCGGATGGAAGACATAGCTGCTGTAGTAGTCAAAGGCGAAGGAGGTGCCGTCGGCATACCAGCCGTCCCCGACATACCATTCCTCGACCTTGCGGACGGCGGAACTGACACGGTAGGTGTCGAAGTCCGAGCCGGCCTTGGCGAGGAAACTCTCGATGGTGGAGGAGAAGAGCAGCCAGTTGGTGTAGGGCGGATCCACCACGCGCAGACCTTTGAAGCACTCGAAATAGCGCTGCTTGGTCCGCTCGTCAAGCGGCTTCCAGAGGGCGTCGTAGCCGCGGATGAAGCTCTCCGCGATATAGGCTGCGTCCACGAGGGCCTGGCCTTCGCCCGCCCAGAGCAGGTAGTCCGGGGAGGCGGGATCCACGGCGTTGGCGTAGCTGCGCAGGGCCCATTCGCGGAGCTGCTTGCGCTTGGCGCCTTCGGGGGTGTCGTCGTCCGGCAGGGACAGCCAGGGGGCGATGCCGGCCATCAGGCGGCCGAAGCATTCCATATAGGTGACCTTGATGTTGCGGCCGTCCCAGGTGGGGCTGGTCTCCACGAGCATATTGGCCTGGAGCTTGCCTTCGGCCATGTTGCTGAGCACGGGCTCGGCGAGCTGGCAGGCGATGGATACCCAGTATTCGCGGTCCCGCACACCGTCGGCGACGGGATCTGCGGCTTTCTTGCCTTTCTTCGCGGCGACGGGCTGTTCTCCGCGGCTCTCCAGGAAACGCACGCGCTCGCAGGCGGCGAGCAGGAAGGCGCCCACGCCGAAGTCGGCCTGCGAACCGGCGCCGACCATCTGGCCGGGAATGGCACGCTCACCGATGGGCTGGACATAGCCCACGCTGCCGTCTTTCTGGAGAGCGGTGTGGCGCAGGTAGTTCCAGGCCTTGTCGGCGACGGGGAGATATTCCGCTGCGGGGAGGTAGCCGTTGTTGATGCCCCACATCAGGCCGAAGGCGAAGAAGGCGGTGCCGCTGGTCTCCGGACCGGGCGCCTGCTCGGGATCGAGCATCGACCGGGTCCAGTAGCCCGCATCCTGCTGGCAGGCGGCCACGGCGGCGGCGAGCCTGCGGTATTTCTGCACGAAGAAATCCCGGTTCTGATAGCCCTTGGGCATATCCTTGAGAACCTTGGCGAGGCCGGCGAGGACCCAGCCGTCCCCGCGGGCCCAGAAGTCTTTCTTCCCGCTGGCGGTCTTGTGCTGGGGGAAGACATACTTCGCGTCGCGGAAATACAGCCCCGTCTCCTCGTCGTACATCAGGCTGTCGGTATACTGCAGGTACTCGTAGAGCTTGTCCAGATAGCGGACGTTGCCGGTGACGTTGTAGAGCTTGGTCATCACGGGCATCACCATATACAACGCGTCCGCCCACCACCAGAAATCATTCTGGGGCAGGCTCATCTCGTACTCCATCACTTCCCGGGCGCGGGCGATGCGCCGGTCGTCGGGAAGGAGGTTGTAGAGGTCCACGTAGGTCTGGAAGCAGATCTGGAAGTCCCCGAAGAGGACGTGGCGGTCCGTCTCGCCGTAATTGTAGCGCCACAGGGACTTGTCCTTCTCCTTGGCCCCGCTCCACTGGTTGTGCTCCGCCCAGCGGAGCGAATAATCGAGCCAGGCTTGCTCGCCGGTCAGGAAATAGGCTTCCATGTTGCCGGTGTGGTAGGCGGCGACGTGCCAGAAGGGGATATCCTCGGCCGCGTGGCGGGACTGCCAGTAGGTGTTCACCTGCCGGATGACGGCGCGGATGTCCCGGGCCTCTTCGAGGGCGCCGGCCCGGGCCTGGAAGAAGAGGGTTGCCGAGAGGATCAGCAAGAGGGAGGTCAAGAATCTTTTCATTTGATTACTAACGGGTTTATCGGTAAGGGGAAAGCCCCGGACGGATTCCGGGGCTTTCGAAATTCGTGCGGATCAGGCTAGTCGCAAGGTTTACCTGCGACGGTGGACCAGCCGGGGTTCTGGTAGATCGTGGACTCGGAAGGCGTGGCGCCGTCCGGGGACGTGATCAGGAAGTGCTGGACCGCGATCGGATACAGGTAGTGGGCGGGATAGAAGAAGAAACCGTTGTAGTATTGGTTGCTCTTCGTCTTCCGGTTGGGAAGCAGCCACTCGCTGTCGCCGGGAGAGGAGACGTTGTTGTTGGCGTCGTTGGCCTGGTCGTACTTCAGCAGGTTGCCGAAGAGCGGGAGCATCTTCTCGCTGAAGATGTGGGCGCCCTTGAGCTGGAAGCCGTTCAGCTGGTCGAGGGCACGCCAACGCATCAGGTCGTCGAGGCGGAAGCCTTCGCCGATGAACTCGCAGCGGCGCTCGCGGCGGATGTTGTAGAGCGTGGCGTCCACGACCTTGCCGGCGCTGTAGGCGCCCCAGTCGGTTTCGACCTCCTTGGTCATATCGGTGGCGGCGATGGTCTTGGTGAAGTCAGGATCCACGCCCGCACGGGTGCGAAGGGCCTTCCAATACTTCTCGGCTTTGGCGTCGATGTTGCCGTTCTTCAGGTAGCTGGCCTCGATGTAGTTGAGGTAGGCCTCGGCGGCGCGGAACACCACGAACGCGGTGAGGTCCTTGCCCAGGACCTGGTCGTTGTAGTCCATCGAGTGGCCCTTGCCCTGGATGTAACCGGTGGAAGTGGCGATCTTGTTGTCGGAGGCGTACACTTGGGGAGCCTCGGGGAAGTACTCGTACACGGTGGTGTTCTTGATGGCCTTGACATCGCCGGGGCCGAGCATGAACAGGCGCCATCTCCAGTCGCGGTCGATCTTGGTGTCGTTGATCAGGTCGTCACCGGCATAGCCGCTGTCAGAAGCATACCAGGGCAGACCGTTCTCCATCAAGAAGGCTTTTTCGAACTGCTCGGTGTAGCCGGTCTGGCCGCCGTGGTAGAGGTAGTGGTTGAAATAGTGCTGGCTGAGAGCATCCTTGTACAGGCGGCACATGATCACCTCGCCCATTGCGGTGGGGTCGTGGGAGGCGAACATGTCGTAGTACTGGTTGCTGGACGTCATGCCGGCTTTGTTGACCACTTTGTTGTTCGCGGTCAGCGGGAGGGATTCTGCAAGCTGGGAAGCGGCATCCATCGCCTGGGTGAGGAAGAAGTCGACCTCGGTCGCGTTGTTGTAGGAATAGCCGGGATTCTTGGCGGCGCCGGGCCAGCCGCTGGTGCCGGGCACGAACGGGGTGCCGGCGTGATACTTCTCCCAGGTACCCTCGAACAGCGCCACGCGGCTCTTGAGCAGCAGGGCGGCGTTCTTGCTGATGCGGGTCTTGGCCACGCTGTTGTTCATCATGCTGATGGCCTTGTCAAGGTCCTCGAGGATGAAGCGGGCGACCTCATTGCGGGGGGAGCGCTTGGAAGCCTCGGTCAGGATCTCCTGATCGTCGGCGAGGGTCTCCTTGACAATGGGGAAGTCGCCGAGTTTGCGCAGGCGGTAGTAGTACTCGAGTGCGCGGAGGAAGTAGCCTTCGCCCAGGTACTGGAGGGCATCCGTGCCGGAGAGCGTCCCTTCGTCCACGCGGGGCTGGACGGTCTGGATGAAGTAGTTGAGGGCGTAGATGCGGGTGAAACTCCACATGCCGCCGCTCTGGGGAACGGTCCAGGAATCCTTGATATAGCGGTTGTTGGTCCCCTGCTGGTTGTCGGTGGCGTCGTCATCGTGGTAGGGGGACTGGCCGCCCGAACCGGATGCGCTGGGGATGGAGCCGTCGCCGGTGTAGTCGCCGGAGACATAATAGGCATCGACATAAGCCTGCAGCTGGGACGGTGTCTGGAGATATTTCTCAGGCGAGACCGCAGAGAGGGGCTCCTGGTTCAGGAAGTCGTCGCAAGAAGAAAGGATGAAGACGGACAGAACAGTCATCAGGACTCCCTTGATCATTGATTGGATATTTGTTTTCATGATCATGCGAATTTAGAAAGTGATGTTGACACCGATAGAATAAGTACGGGAGAGCGGGTAGACGGTACCACCCTGCTGGCCTACGCCGGCCGTCTCGGGATCCATGGTCCTCGAGAGTTTGGTGATCGTGACGAGGTTCTCGCCGGACAGATAGACGCGCAGATTCTGGATGAAAGCCTTCTCGGAAATATGTCTCGGGAGGGTGTAGCCGATCTGCAGGTTCTTCAGACGCATGTAGGCGGCGCTCTGCAGATACCGGGTCTGGGTCTGCTGGTTCTTGCCGTTGAACAGCGGCCGCGGGTAGTAGGAATCGAGGTTGGCGCCGAGTTTGGAGCTGTCGGTGCGGAAGTAGTCCATGTGGTTCACGAATGCGGTGGACCACCATTCGCCGGATCCCGTGGTGCCCCAGAAGACCATACCGCCGGGGAAGTAGTCACGCTTGAGGACGCCCTGCCAGAACATCGTGAAGTCGATGCCCTTCCAGGCGGCGTTGAAGGTGATACCCGTGCGGAAGCGCGGCGTGGAGTTGCCGAGGAGCTTGCGGTCGCCCATGTCGTTGAGGGTGTTCGAGCCGTTGCTGATCTTGCCGTCCCCGTTGAGGTCCTTGTACATGATATCACCGGCTTCCCACTTGCTGCCGATGGCGGTCTGGCCGCCGTTGGGCAGTGAAGCGAGGTGGGCCTGCATCTCCTCGTTGGTCTTGGCGATGCCGATGGTCTCGTAGCCGTAGATGTTGTTGGTCAGCTGCCCGGCGATGTATTTGCTCAGGGAGTTGGTCGGGTTCGGGTAGCGGTCGATGCGGGTGAGGTTGTCGGAGATATTGAGCTTCACCCCGTAGGAGAAGTCGCCGACGACGTCACGCCAGCCGATGGAGAGTTCCCATCCGAAGGTGGTAAGGTCGGTGTTGTTGGTGTTCGGGACCGAGGTACCGAGGATGGTCGGGAGTTCGACGCCGGGGCCGACCATGTTGGTGGTCTTGCGCCAGAAGTAGTCGAACGAAGCGGTAAGGGCGTTCTTGAATGCCGCGAGGTCGAAACCGAGGTTGGTGTTGTGGATGGTCTCCCAGGTCAGGGTGGAGGAGACGATGCCCGGGACGCGGGCCGTGTTGGGCCGTGCGCCGCCCTGCAGCCAGGAACCGTTCTTGGAGCTGACGCTCATCGTCAGGTAGGTCGGATAGTAGCCCGTGGTGTTCTGGTTGGCGAGCGTACCGTAGGACACGCGGAGTTTCAGGGTGTTGATGGCCCGGACGGCATCCTTGAAGAAGTCCTCCTTGGCGACGTTCCAGCCGGCGGAGAAGGACGGGGTGAGGATCCAGCGGGTACCCGTACGGAAGCGGGAAGAACCATCGTAGCGGGCGTTGGCCTCGAAGAGGTACTTGCCGTCATAGTCGTAGTTGATGCGGCCGAAGAAACCGGCGTTCCGCCAGGCGTCATACGAGCCGGTGGCGGAGATGTTCTCGGTGTCGGTGGCGAGGTTCAGCACCGGGAGGTCCTCGGTGATCAGGTCGCGCTTCGAGCCGGAGAGGTTGCGGGTGTTGTAGATTTCCGCCTGGAAACCGGCCGTGAGGGCGAAGTTGTGGATGCCGGCCAGCGTGAAGTGATAGTTCGTGTAGGCCGTCGGGTTCATGTAAGTGGTCCGGGTTGCGGTCTCGCTGACGGAGTTGTAGGAGGAGCTGGTCGCGCTCGGCACATAGGTCTGCTCCGGATTCTTGGCGTAGTGGGCGTAGGTGATGAAGGTCTCCGCGTGCGTCCAGTTGTCGTTGGTCCGGATGTTGAACTCGCCGATGATGTTCCAGTTCTTGATCGGGGTGAAGGTGAAGCGGAGCTGCTGCGAGAGCTGGTCCTTGTCTTCCTTGGTGCGGCCGCCGTTCTGGAGCGCGTTGACGTAGTTGATATCGGACATCAGGTAGCCGTTGGGATCATACTTCGAACGGGCCGGACGGGCGCGGCGGAGGACGTTGTCGTAGAAGCTGCTGCTCATCGAGGTCGGCCGGGCGTAGTTGGAACGCACCCAGCGGGCGGAATAGTCGGCCTTGAACCAGTCGGTGACCTGGGCGCTGATCTTGCCGGAGAGGGTGTAGCGCTTCATGGTGTCAGTGCCGTAACGCATGAAACCACCCTGGTCCATCAGGTTGCCGGAGATGTAGTAGGTGTACTTCTGGTTGCCGCCGCTGATGCTGACGTTGTGCTCCTGCGAAGGGGAGGTCGGCTTGTAGTACTCGCGGACCCAGTCGATGTTGGAGGTGGTGTAGTCATAGTTCCACTTGGCGCCGTTGTAGCCGGTGCCGTCCATGGACCAGACCGATTTGTCGGTCTTGCCGTCCACCACGTCCTTGATCTGCTGCATGTATCCTTCGTTGAAAAGGTGCTGGCCCTTGCCGTTGAAGTTGGCATCGTCGAAGAGGTTGACCCACTCCCAGGCGTTGGCCATCTTGGGCAGCATCACAGGGGTCTGGATGCGGTAGTTGAAGTTGTAGCTGATGGAGGTCTTGCCGCTCTGGCCGGACTTCGTGGTGACGAGGATCACGCCGAAAGGAGCGCGGGAACCGTAGATGGCGGAAGCCGCCGCATCCTTGAGGACCGAGATGCTCTCGATGTCCTGCGGATTGAGCATCGTCAGGCTGCCCTGCATACCGTCGATGAGGATGAGGGGATCGCCGCTGGAGCCGGAGCCGATGGTTCCGGCGCCGCGGACGGTGATGCTCTTCTCCTGGTTGAGCTCACCGCCCCTGCCCGCGTTGTCGATGTTCAGGCCGGGGATGACGCCCTGAAGGGCGAGCACGGCGTTGGCCACCGGACGGGCCTCGATGTCCTTGGCGGTCGCCACGCCGACGGAGCCGGTGAGGTTGACCTTCTTCTGCGTACCGAAACCGACCACGACGACCTCATCGAGGAGCGCCGTATCTTCGGCCAGGGTGACGGTCAAGTTGGGAGCAGCATTGACCCGCTGGGTGACATATCCGATGCAGGATACTTCCAGGGTCGTGCCGGAAGCGACGCGGAGTTCGAAGTTGCCGTCGATGTCGGTCACGACGCCGGTGGTGGTGCCGGGTACGATGACGGACGCTCCGATGACTCCTTCTCCGTTGGCGTCGATGACTTTGCCTCTGGTGACGGACTGGGCGCTAGCCCACCCCCCCATAAA
>JAEEGF011672084.1_pt1 | contig 22319 bp, 15 predicted proteins | sample 9134171 | NCBI WGS metagenome assembly JAEEGF01 (sample SAMN16246542, study PRJNA631951) | gut metagenome | biome: gut microbiome; feature: rumen; material: AP-attached | host: Bos | place: Iran: Karaj | collected 2018-10 | reverse complement strand
TCGTGGAGGTGGTTAACGGACAGGGGGGCACGGGCAAACGGGCAAAGAGCAAATATTTCTATATCTCCGGCAAGACAGGAACAGCTCAGGTGGCTGACGAGAAGGGTGGCTACCATTCTGCCAATCCGAGGCATTATGTCAGCTTCTGCGGCTATTATCCTTCTGACAATCCTCAATACACATGTCTCGTTGCTATCAGAACAAATCATAATCCCGTATCGGGAGGTGCTGTTGCGGGACCGGTGTTCCTGAAAATAGCAGAGCAGGTGTATTCCAAGCATGTGACGACGAACATACGCATGGCTTGCGACACCACCAACTCTGTGGTGCCTACGGTGAAAGCCGGAAATATGGATATGGCCAGGAGGGTGCTTGGCATACTCGGCCTGACTCCAAGGGTTGAAGGCGATGGTATGGCACACTGGGGGAAAGCTTCTGTTAACAACAACACGTTGGTGATTCAGGGCGAGGAGACTATATGGTCGCAGGTGCCCGACCTCAAAGGGATGGGTGCCCGCGACGCTCTCTATGCACTTGAGCTGCGTGGGATGAAAGGGGTGCTGAAAGGTTGTGGAAAAGTGGTGGAACAGAGTGTGAAACCCGGTACAAGTGTGAAGCGCGGTGCCACGGTCAGCATCAGGCTTGGGTAGAACTCTGCTTTGTTTTGTCTTCTTGACTTCTAAAATAGAATAATAATAACATAACTGATAATATGATTCTTTCTGAAATATTGAAAAACATTGATGTTAAGGACATCATTGGAAATCCTCATGCCGACATTAAATCGCTCCAACTCGACTCTAGGAAGGTGGAGCAGGGAGGACTGTTTTTCGCGGTGAAAGGTACTGCTGCCGATGGCCATAACTATATATCCAAGGCAATCGAACAGGGTGCACGTGCGGTTGTGTGTCAGACACTGCCTTCTGAACTGACAGAGGGTGTGAGCTATGTGACGGTGGAGAACACCGAGCAGATTGTGGGACAGATGGCCACAAATTTCTATGGCGACCCCACATCGAAGCTCACTCTGGTGGGCGTGACTGGGACGAACGGAAAGACCACCATCGCAACGGTGCTTTACAACCTGTTCAGAAGTATGGGCTACAAGGCAGGACTTCTTTCAACGGTCTGCAATTATATTGACGGAAAGGCTGTGCCTACCGAGCATACAACTCCCGATCCAGTGACGCTCAACGAGCTGTTGGCTCAGATGGTGGATGCCGGATGCTCTTATGCTTTCATGGAGGTGAGCTCTCATGCTGTGGCTCAGAACCGTATTGGAGGCCTTAAATTCAAAGGCGGTATCTTCACCAATCTCACACGTGACCACCTTGACTACCATAAAACCTTCGAGAATTACCGCGATGCGAAAAAAGGATTCTTCGACCGCCTCGGTTCCGATGCCTTTGCAGTTGTCAACAAAGACGACAAGAATGGTATGGTGATGGTTCAGAACACAAAAGCTGCTGTTAAGACCTACTCTGTAGGCAACATGGCAGATTTCATGGCTAAAATCATTGAATGCCATTTCGAAGGGATGTATCTTGAAATCAACGGGCAGGAGGTTGGAGTACAGTTCATCGGTAAATTTAATGTGAGCAACCTACTGGCTGTCTATGCGGCAGCTGTACTGCTTGGGATTGACTCACACGAGGTGCTCACGGCATTGAGTACGATGCGGCCTGTGAACGGACGATTCGAGGCTCTCAACTCTCCTGCGGGCTACACTGCCATCGTAGATTATGCGCACACACCCGATGCGCTTGAGAATGTGCTTAATGCCATTCACGGGGTGCTTGAAGGCAAAGGAAGGGTCATCACTGTCTGCGGCGCTGGAGGTAACCGCGACAAGGGAAAGCGTCCTATTATGGCAAGGGAAGCGGTACGCCAAAGCGACACCGTGATAATCACAAGCGATAATCCCAGGTTTGAGGAGCCTCAGGACATCATTAACGACATGCTTGCCGGGCTCGATGACACACAGCTCAAAAAAGTCATCTCTATCACAGACCGCAGAGAAGCTATCAAGACGGCATGCCGAATGGCGCAGAAAGGCGATGTCGTGCTTGTGGCAGGTAAAGGTCATGAGGACTATCAGGAAGTGAAAGGCGTGAAACACCATTTCGATGACAAGGAGGAGGTGAGGAAATGCTTTTAAACCTCAGCCATTTTGTCTTTAGTTCTTTATCCTTAATATTTGGCTTTTAATCCTTAGTAAATACTCTTTTCACTATTCACTATTCACTTTAATCTTTACACGTTTATGCTATACCATCTCGCACATCTTTTACGTCAGTGGGGCATTCCCGGATCTGGGCTTTTCCACTATGTGTCATTCCGTTCGTTGCTGGCTTTGATGATTTCACTCATCCTTTCGTTCTGGCTCAGTAAGAAGTTCATCACCTATATGAAACGCAAACGTCATATAGAGAAACCTCGTGATGAGGAGACCGACCCGTATGGCGTGAAGAAAAAAGGAGTGCCTTCGATGGGCGGTATTGTCATCATATTCTCGATGCTTGTGCCTGTTCTCTTATTAGGCAAGTTGTCGAATGTCTATATCATACTGCTGCTTGTCACTCTCTTGTGGTTCGGAGTGCTTGGATTCTACGATGACTGGAAAAAGCTGAAGGGTGACAAAGACGGGTTAAAACCAAGATACAAACTCTTGGGGCAGTTCACTCTTGGTACAATTGTGGGCGTGGTTCTATATCTCAGCCCGCAGGCTGTTCTCCATGAGAATGTGAGAAAAGAAAGCGATGGGGTGAAGGTGGTCTATAAAAGCGACCCTCCAGTGAAATCCACAATCACAACCGTGCCGTTTATGAAGAACAACAACCTCGATTACCTCAATGCATTCTCCTGGATTACCAACGGTAAGACTGCCAGGGCTTGCGGATGGGTGTTGTTTATCATCGTCACTACTTTCGTAATCACTGCGGTGAGCAACGGAGCCAACCTCAACGACGGTATGGATGGTATGTGTGCGGGAAATTCTGCCATCATCGGAACAGCACTCGGCATTCTGGCATACGTCTCAGGACATATACAATTTGCCAACTACCTCAATGTGATGTTCATTCCTGGATCCGAGGAAATTGTGGTGTTCCTGTGCGCCTTTGTAGGGGCGCTCATCGGATTCCTCTGGTTTAACGCATTCCCTGCAAAAGTGTTTATGGGAGATACTGGATCGCTCGCCATCGGAGGCGTGATTGCGGTGACTGCAGTCATTATCCATAAGGAACTGCTGCTCCCCATTCTATGTGGCATTTTCCTGATAGAAAGTCTCTCGGTGATTTTTCAGGTGGCTTATGCTAAGAAAGGAAATAAAAAAGGACTGAAACTGAGGGTGTTCAAGCGAACGCCTATTCACGACCATTTCCGTGTGACGAAGAGCGAACTAATACCTGGAGCAAAATATCTCATCAAAAGACCAGGAACTCCGCTACACGAGAACATGATTACAATCCGTTTCTGGATTATCACCATCCTGTTGGCGGCTATCACCATCATTACACTGAAAATCAGATAAGAAAATAACATTCATTCAATTCAATAACATTCATTCAGTTTTTCAAACTGGCGGAGGCGGGCTGACCGCCCGTCTTCCCTGCCAGTTGGTTAAAAAAACAGAATCTCCGGAAAAACCGGAATCTCAAGAATAATAACCCAAAAAATCGTAAATAGTAAATCGTTAAATAGTAAAAAAATGGCTTCTCGAATCGTAATACTAGGTGCAGCAGAGAGCGGTGCAGGTGCTGCCGTGCTTGCGAAGAAAAAAGGCTTCGATGTGTTTGTGTCCGATATGTCGGAAATAAAGGACAAATATAAACAACAGCTTGAAAGATATGGGATAGAGTGGGAGGAGAAACAGCATACGACTGAGAAGATTCTCAATGCCGATGAGGTTGTGAAGAGTCCTGGCATTCCTGAGACAGCTCCAATAATTCGGAAACTCAGAGAAAAGGGCATCCACATCATCTCTGAGATTGAGTTTGCAGGACGCTACACAGATGCCAAAATGATTTGCATTACTGGTTCCAATGGTAAGACTACCACCACATCCCTTATCTATCATATTCTGAAAGGCGCCGGATATAATGTGGGACTTGCGGGAAACATCGGAAACAGTCTTGCCCTTCAGGTTGCTGAGTGCAGCTTCGACTACTATGTGATTGAGCTCTCGAGTTTCCAGCTCGACAACATGTATGACTTCAAGGCCGACATTGCCATCCTGATGAATATCACTCCTGACCATCTCGACCGTTACGATTTCAAGATGCAGAACTATGTCGATTCAAAGATGCGTATCACGCAGAACCTGACTGAAAACGATGCGTTTGTGTTCTGGAACGATGACCCCATCGTGAAAAAAGAACTCGAGAAGTATGATATCAAGGCACAGCTCTTCCCTTTCTCTGAGTTCCACGAGAACGACGCCATCGCCTATGCCGAAGAGCAAGAATACATCATAGAGAAGCCTACACCGTTCAACATGGAGCTTGAAGAGCTCGCGCTACGCGGTAAACACAACCTCTACAACTCGTTTGCTGCCGGTATCACTGCAAACATTGCAGGAGTGAGCAATGAGTTTATACGTAAAGGTCTGAGTTCCTTTGCGGGAGTTGAACACCGTCTTGAGAAAGCTGGGAAAGTGAGAGGCGTGGAATTTGTGAACGACTCAAAGGCTACGAATGTCAACGCATGTTGGTATGCCTTGGAGAGTATGCGTAAACCCACGGTCCTGATTCTTGGCGGAGTTGATAAAGGAAACGACTATTCAGAATTGTTCGATCTGGTGAGGGAAAAATGTGTCGGACTGGTATTTCTGGGTGTGGACAACCGAAAGCTGCATGAGGCTTTTGATGGTTTCGGTATTCCAGTCAAGGATGTCCAGTCGATGAAAGACTGTGTGGATGCCTGCTATGCTATGGCGAAGCCGGGAACCTGTGTGTTGCTTAGTCCATGTTGTGCAAGCTTCGACCTCTTCAAAAACATGGAGGACCGAGGTGAACAGTTCAAAGAATGTGTGAGAAATCTATAACCGGTATCACTTTATCTTCCATTTTTACTTCCATTTTTACTTCCAATTTTACTTCCAATTTTACTTCCAATTTTACTTCCATTTTTACTTCCAATTCATATTGCCATGGGAAAGAAAATCAGCGATTTTTTTAAGCTTAACATCTTTAAGGGAGATGTGGGTCTGTGGATGATCTATTTCTTCCTTTGTATGATTTCAATTGCCACTATCTATAGTGCATCTAGTCGTTTGTCATTCACGACGGGAAGGCACTGGATACCCTTGCTCTCACATATCACCTATCTTATTGTGGGATTCATCATGGTGATTGTGGTGAGCAAGATACCCTGCAAGTATTTCAAACTGATTCCGATTTTCGGTATCCCGATTGTGGCTCTTTTGCTGATTTATGCTTTTTTTATGAAGAGCGACATTAATGAGTCACATCAGGCACACAGGTGGATTGCCTTGTTTGGTGTGAATTTTCAACCATCTGAGGTGGCAAAAACAATGCTTATTCTTGCCACGGCGGTGATTTTGTCAAAACTTCAGAAAGAGGAGAGGGTGCAGACAAAAAACGGCACGAAGATAATGATTATGGCAACAAAGGGAGGCTATTCCAAGGCTTTCAAGATGATTGTGATCCTGGCTATGATTATATGTGGACTGATTGTGCCCGAGAACTTTTCCACGGCGATGATGCTTTTCCTCGTGATTCTTATTATGATGTTTGTGGGTAATGTGCCTCGCAAGCTGTTGTTCAGACTCGTTGGAGTGTTGGCTGTCGGTGCCGTGGCTTTTGTGGCGATTCTGCTGATTACTCCAGATGAGACTTTGGGTAAATTCAAACGTACGCTTACTTGGAAAAACCGTATTCAGACAGCTGTCGGGATTCTCGACGTGGATAAAAACAGTCAGGAATATAAGGACAAGACGTGGCAAGCTGACATGTCGAAGGTGGCTATCGCATCATCTGGCATAACAGGAGTGGGAGTGGGAAATTCCGTCACACGGGACTTCCTGCCTCATGCCGAATCTGACTTCATCTATTCTATCATTATTGAGGAGATGGGGGTGGCTGGAGCTGCATTCGTGCTTCTGCTCTTTGTGATGCTGATTATCAGAGTGGGGCGAGTGGCACAGAAGTGTGATAAGTTCTTTCCAGCCTTCCTCGTCATCGGATTAGGGCTGATGATGGTGATACAGGCACTTGTCAACATGGCGGTGGCTGTTGGGCTTATGCCAGTCACAGGACAGACCCTTCCTCTCATCAGTCATGGAGGAACATCCATCATCATCATGAGTATCAATTTCGGTATGATTTTGAGTGTGAGCCGTTATGCGTCAAAGGGAAAAGAAAAACAAAAGGCCGTGACTAAAACGTTGAAACGGCCTTCCATCGTAGAGACCAACGAGATTTACAGCTCGGTTGGAATGGTCTGATTCTGTGAAGTGCCAGGCTGAGAAAAAGATGGGGCGGCATTGTTTTTTATCCTTCGTATGCCTGATTCTCGTCTTTTTTTCGTATCTTTGCATGTTGTTTTAGCTGTTGTTGTCCACTTGTGCAATTTCAATTGAATATTTATTGATAACCAGATAGTTGGCAATCATTTAGCTGAGGAATTAAAAAAAAAGGAATTATGAAAGGTAATAATCTTAAGGTAATCGTAAGCGGTGGCGGTACGGGAGGACATATCTTCCCGGCTATTTCTATTGCCAATGCGGTAAAGGAGCAGCATCCCGACGCAGAAATCCTTTTTGTCGGAGCAGAAGGAAGGATGGAGATGCAGCGGGTGCCCGATGCAGGATATAAAATCATCGGACTGCCGATTCAGGGATTTAACCGTAAAAATCCGTTCAAGAACATTGTAGTGCTTTATAAGATATGGAAAAGCCAGAGACTGGCAAAGAAAATCATACGGGAATTCAACCCCGATGTGGCGGTCGGAGTCGGTGGATATGCTAGCGGACCGTTGCTCAATCAGGCAGCTAAAATGGGAATTCCAACCCTTATTCAGGAACAGAACTCTTATGCGGGTGTCACAAACAAGCTGCTCGCTAAGAAAGCAAGGCGGATTTGTGTGGCATACGAGGGTATGGAACGTTTCTTCCCGAAAGACAAAATCCTGATGACGGGTAATCCCGTGCGCCAGAGTCTCACAGAGACGAAGCTGACAAAGGAAGAGGCACGTAAGGCGCTTGGACTTGACGAGGCAAGAAAGACCATTCTCGTGATTGGAGGAAGCCTTGGTGCAAGAACTGTGAATGAGAGCATCCTTCTGCACCTTGAGGACATCCGTAATGCTTCCGACGTGCAAATTCTGTGGCAACATGGTAAATTCTATAGTGCTGAGATTAGAGAGGCACTTGCAAAGACCGACAAGGTGGATAATCTCATAGCCACAGAATTTATCAAGGACATGGATAGGGCATACGCAGCTGCAGACCTTGTGATTTCAAGAGCAGGAGCCAGTTCCATCTCGGAAATCTGCCTGCTTGAGAAGCCCAGCATACTTGTGCCTTCGCCAAATGTGGCTGAGGATCATCAGACAAAGAACGCACAGGCTCTTTCAAACCGTGGTGCAGCTATTCTCGTACGTGATGCCGATGCCAGAAATACGCTTGTCAATGTGGCACTGCAGACCGTATCAGATACAGAGGCGCTTCTGTCGCTTGCGGAAAATGCAGGTAAGATGGCATTCCGCGACTCTGCACAGGTCATTGCGCAAGAAGTGTGGAAATTGGCCAATGAATAATCCGAAAGGTTCAATTGGTAATCTTTCAGAATCATTCGATGTATTACTGTGAAGAAAACATCCGCATGGATTAAAAACTAAAAAACAAAAGACTAAAAATCATGATAAAGTCAGTATATTTTGTAGGAGCCGGAGGCATAGGCATGAGTGCGCTCATCCGATATTTTCTCCATCAGGGATGTAAGGTGGGGGGCTACGACAAGACACCCTCACAGCTCACTTGTAAGCTTATTGAGGAAGGAGCCGACATCCATTATGAGGATAATATGCAGCTCGTGGCACCATGCTTCATGGATAAGGACAGCACGCTCGTTGTCTATACACCGGCCATACCTGAGGAACACACTGAGCTGACTTTTTTCCGCGATAACGGGTTCGATGTCAGAAAACGTGCACAGGTGCTTGGACTGCTGACCAGCCAGATGAAGGGGCTGTGTGTGGCAGGTACACATGGAAAAACCACTACATCTACGATGCTTGCACATCTGCTTCATCAGTCAAGTGTGGGATGCAATGCTTTTCTTGGTGGAATATCAAAAAACTACGGCACTAACTACATCCTTTCCGAAAACAGCGATTTCGTTGTGATTGAAGCTGACGAGTTCGACAGATCCTTTCATTGGCTTAAACCCTACATGTCGGTCATCACAGCAACTGACCCCGACCATCTCGACATCTACGGAACGAAGGAGGCCTATCTTGAGAGCTTCAGGATTTACTCATCCCTCATCAGGGAAGATGGTGTGCTGGTGATTCACACTGATTTGGAGATGAAGGCCGATGTGAAACCGGGGGTGAAAGTATATGAGTACGCACGCGATAAAGGAGACTTCCATGCAGAGAACATAAGGATTGGAAACGGAAATATTATCTTTGATTTTGTCTCGCCACTTGGAAATATTCATGATGTGGAACTGGGCGTGCCTGTGAGTATCAATATCGATAACGGTATTGCTGCCATGGCGATAGCACAGCTCAATGGTGTCAGTGATGAGGAAATCCGTAACGGCATGAAAACCTATAAGGGGGTTGACCGGCGGTTCGACTTTAAAATCAAGACGGAGAAAATCGTGTTCCTCAGCGATTATGCTCATCACCCCAACGAGATTGAACAGAGCGTGAGGTCGATACGGGAACTCTACGCCGATAAGAAAATCGCTGCTGTATTTCAACCACATCTCTACACTCGTACACGCGACTTCTACAAGGATTTTGCCGACAGTCTGTCACTTCTCGACACTGTATATCTCTGCGACATCTATCCGGCACGGGAGGAACCCATTCCTGGGGTCACTTCTCAGCTTATCTACGATAACTTACGCCTGGGAATGGAGAAATTTCTTGTTCACAAGAAGGACATGGTAGAGCTGCTGAGCAAAGGCGATTTCGATGTGCTTATTTCATTAGGAGCTGGCGATATTGAGGACATGGTGCCTGAAATTGAGGAAATGCTCCGCCAAAAATACCTCATATAATTTTCCTTAAACTCCGTAACCCAGGAATTTCCGGATTATCTGGAATGTCCGCAAAACAACTTCCACCCAATAACAGAATAATAAATGAAATTTCCCAAGTCAATAAAAATAATCGCAGCCATCGTCCTTTTCCTCGGACTGATAGCCTACGTGGGATATGCATTCTTAGGCATGAAGCCCACGAGTCCTGATGAGGTCTGTGGGGAAGTGGTTTATCTTTTTGATGATGACGATGAAGATATCTTTATTGACAGTCTCGCTGTCTCAAAAATGCTTGATGAGGCTGGTGTGACTCTGAAAGGAAAGAAGATGGGAAATATCGACATGCGCGAAATTGAGCGGGTGCTCATGCAGAATCCGTTTGTCACTATGGTCGATTGCTATGGCAACAACAACGGCATGGAAGTGGGAACAGGAAGAGTATGTATAAGAATCAAACAAATGGTGCCGGTGCTCCTTGTGTTTGATAATAAATATGGAAGATACTATGTTGACAAGCTGGGGTGTAAAATCAAAACCGACTCCATTTATGCAAAAAACATTCTTGTGGCTAATGGTGATATCAGCGGGATTGAAAACAAAAACAGAAGACAGGTGCAAGAGAGCAGTGAGGAATCGGATGAATGCTGGAGTGTGTGGGGAGCACGAATACATAATGCTTTCAACGACATACCCGATGATAATTTCATTGCAGACGAGTTGACACCTTTTGCCAATTATATCAGGAATGATGAATTCTGGAACAGTCAGATAGAGCAGATTTTTGTGGAATACAATAAGAACCATGATAGAATAGTCACACTAATTCCAAGAGTAGGCGATCAGAGAATCTTTATGGGAACGCTTGATAAGTATGATAAAAAGCTGTCCAGGCTGAGAAAATTCTATGAACGTGGACTCTCTGTCGTGGGATGGAACAAGTATTCCATTTTGAACCTGGAATTTGATAACCAGGTTGTGGGTATCATCAGAGGAAAGGAACCGCAAGTTATGGCAACCGACAGCGGTGCGTCAGCCCAGGATAGTTCTGATAAGGATGAGACAAAAAAGAAAGAAGATCAGAATGATAAGGATGTGAAGAAAGCTGAGTCAAAGAAAGAGGAACCGAAGAAAGCTGAGTCAAAGAAAGAGGAGCCGAAGAAAGCTGAGTCAAAGAAAGAGGAGCCGAAGAAAGCTGAGTCAAAGAAAGAGGAACCGAAAAAAGCTGAGTCAAAGAAAGAGGATTCAAAGAAAGCTGAGTTAAAGAAAGAGGAGCCGAAGAAAGCTGAGCCAAAGAAAGAGGATTCAAAGAAAACTGAGCCAAAGAAAGAGGATTCAAAGAAAGCTGAGCCTAAGAAAGAGGAATCCAAAAAAACGGAGGCGAAAAAAAGCTGATGTCCTTAAGGAAGAGCCGAAAACGGGTTCCAAACAAAAGAATTGATTGTATAACAGAAAAAGGTCGGTAGTAAACAGACATAATAATATAAACACATAAAAGCTGAATGATATGATGAACGAATCAAACATAGGGATGAACGAACCCATCATTGTGGCGGTTGAGTTGGGGACGTCGCGTATTTCTGGCATAGCAGGTAAGAAGAAGGATGGGAGCTTCCAGATTCTTGCCTATGCAGAAGAGCAGACAACCGCATGCATCAAGAGAGGATTGGTTTATAACGTAGAGAAAACCACTCGCAGCATACAGAAGGTGGTGGAGATGCTCAGCCAGACACTTGGGCAGAAAGTATATCGGGTGTATGTGGGTATCGGAGGACAGTCCGTGAGATCCATCAGGAAGAAAGTGCCGAGAAATATGCTTGAACAGACATCGATAACAGCAGCGCATATCGAGGAACTGAGAAAAGAGAGTATGGACATTGCTATTCCTGATTATGAACTGTTGGAGAATATTCCCCAGGGATATATCATCGATTCCTCACCGACAGACGACCCTCAGGGGGTGTATGGCTCGAATATTGAGGGAGAGTTCCTCAATATTGTTGCACGGAAACAGCTCCGAGGCAACATCCAGACTTGCTTTAACAATGTGGGGATTGAGATTGCTGGCACGAAACTCTCGCCCATTGAGCTCGCTAAGAATATGCTGACAGAACATGAGAAGAGGGCTGGATGTGCAATGGTTGACTTAGGCGCAGGCACAACTACTGTCGTGGTATATAAACAGAACATCATACGCTATCTTGTTACTATTCCAATTGGATTCAATAACATTGTCGATGACCTCAAGTCTCTACTTCAGATTGAGGATAAAGAAGCCACCGATGTGTTGATAAAATACGGTAATGCGTATGTTGATCCCGACGAGGATGTTACCGAACTGCTAAAGGATAATTATAAGACTTCAAATGGGAATCTGAAACCTGTGATTGGTATTCATGAAATTATCAATGCGCGACTTACTGAGATCATAGTCAATGCCGTGGTGCAGATTGTCAACAGTGGATACAGTGATGTGCTCTTGGCTGGAGTTGTCATCACCGGTGGTGGGGCTAACATGAAGAATATTGACAAGGCGTTCAAGAATAATCCCAGGCAGAAGAAATTCGAGCTTATCAGAGTTGCCAAGTCTATCGTCCAGCCTGTCATAAAATCAACTAATGCTGCATCCCTCACACTCGATAATGCGATGAGCGGATCTGTTATTTCACTTCTGCTTTCAGGTGGTGTCAACTGCGTGAGTCCGCAGGCTTACAGTGGTAATGATATTTTTGAAGCTAATAAAACCGATCAGACCATTCATGAGAATACTGCAAAGAACGACGCGGAGAAGAAATTAATCGATGACATGATTGCACGGTTGACAACCTTTAAGGACCGCATGAGGGAACATATCAACAGGTTGATACGTCAGCAGAATGCGATTGAAGCCAATCCTAAGAATAAGGCTCTACGCAATGAGGGACTGCAGTATATCGATGAGGCGATGGCGGTGTGCAACGAAGATTACAACAAACTTTTGCAGTCACTGGAGGTGAAGCTTAAGAACGACCAGCGGATCAATGAGGCTAAGAGTCTTGAGCAGAAACTGTCCGAACAGGCTTCAACTCTCAAAGATGCTATTGCAAAGGCTAAGAAGAGCACAAGCTTGTTCGAGAGATGGAAGGCAAAACTGGAAAATCTTGTCAACGGAGAGGGAGAAAATGAATAATTATTGTTAAAACAAAATATTATAATTAAGATTATGAACGACGACATATTGGATTTAAATTTAGACCTCAACCAGTATGGTCAGAATGAGGACGATAAGGATGAACTTCCACTCGTGTTTCCGGAAACGAGAATCGATAGCATCATCAAGGTGGTTGGTGTCGGTGGTGGCGGTAGCAATGCCGTGAACCACATGTATAACGAGGGAATTCATGATGTCACTTTCGCAGTATGTAATACTGATAAAAAGGCATTGATGGGCTCACCTGTACCGTTTAAACTGCAACTTGGAGAAGAAGGACTGGGAGCGGGAAACAAACCGGAAAAAGGAAAGGCGGAAGCAGAGAAGTCCCTTACTCAGATTCAGAAGATGTTCGAAGACGGCACGAAGATGGTCTTCATCACGGCTGGAATGGGAGGTGGCACCGGAACGGGGGCTGCACCTGTGGTTGCGCGCGTGGCGAAGGGGTTGGATATCCTTACCGTAGGTATCGTCACCATACCCTTTAAATGGGAAGGTGCGGCAAAAATCGACCAGGCACTCGACGGTGTGGATGAACTGAAGAAAAACGTGGATGCGCTCCTCGTTATTAACAACCAGAGACTTTTGGAAATTTATCCTGATAAGACTGTGAATGAGGCATTCGCCATTTCGGACAACACACTCTGCAATGCTGCAAAAAGTATCTCTGAAATCATCACGATGCACGGAAAAGTGGGTATGGACTATCAGGACGTGAAAACCGTCCTGAAAGATGGTGGAGTGGCTATCATGAGCACAGGATTTGGACAGGGAGAGGGGCGTGTTAAGCAGGCTATTGATAATGCGCTTAACTCACCGCTGCTCAATAACCGAGACGTGTTCAAGTCGAAAAAAATCCTTCTGAACATTGTTGAGCCGGGTGAAGATGGCGATAAGCCCCTCATGATGGAGGAAATGAGAGAAATACAAGATTTCATGGGCAAAATGCGTGATGACAATATCGAGACGAAATGGGGATTTTCAAACGATCCGTCGTTGAAGGATCAAATCAAGATTACCATTCTGGCATCGGGATTCGGCATGGCGGATATCAACAGCGATGAGATGAACGAAAGACTGGCTAAAAAAGACGAGAATCAACGCCGGATGGAAGAAGAGAGACTCGGAAGAAGGGTTGATTACTATGGCACAGAAACATCTAATGGTTTGAGATACGTGCCTATCTATTATTACGTTTTCAAAGAACGCGACCTTGATAACGACAACCTGATTTCCAGTGTTGTTTCACTACCGACAAGTGGAAGGAAAAAGAGCCAGCTTGAGCAGCTTGAGAATCTCTCAAACGGGGTGATTCCGGCTGTTGAATGATCCGATAATTCAGATTATTCAGAATAATAAGATTTCTCTGAATATTCAGAATAATCAGAATAATCTGAATAATCTGAAATAATAAATAAAGCAGTTTGACCTAAAAAAATAGGGGTTCAAGAACGACTTCTTGAACCCTTTTTGTTTATCTCTTTTGGAATAGAGAAAACGATGCCGGCACGGTCAGAATCACTTCTTGTTGATCCGGCGAATATATGTAAGAATTGAATGAAATAAATGCGTTTTTGTTTGCTCTTTGTCCTTTGTCAGTAGTTTTCTAAAAACTAAAAACTAAGAACTGAAAACTATACTATGCGTCAATTGTGGCGTAGGTGGCATTGCGCTCAATGAACTCACGGCGCGGAGCCACATCCTCTCCCATCAGCATGGAGAATGTCATATCGGCCTCTGCGGCATCTTCTATTGTCACTTGTGTGAGCAGGCGTGAGGCTGGATTCATTGTGGTTTCCCAAAGCTGAGTCGGGTTCATCTCTCCAAGTCCTTTGTAACGCTGTATGCGGATGTTGCCGCCGGTCTCAGTACCGTCGCCGTAAGTGTCGAGGAATTTCTGTTTAGCTACGTCATCATAGCAGTATTCACTGATTTTGCCTTTAGTGCATTTATAGAGAGGAGGGTTTGCGATAAACAGCCTGCCGTCTTTGATGAGCTGGGGCATATAGCGGAAGAACAGGGTCATAATGAGGGTGGCGATATGAGCGCCATCTACATCGGCATCGGCCATGATGATTGTCTTGTAGTAACGAAGTTTGTCATAGTTTGCTTCTTTCGTGTCTTCTGGATTCAGACCGAAACGCACACCTAGCGCCTGGATAATGTTGTTCACCTCCTCGTGCTCAAATGCCTTGTGCCACATCACACGCTCCACATTGAATATCTTACCACGGATAGGAAGAATAGCTTGGAAATGACGGTCACGTCCTTGCTTGGCAGAACCGCCGGCGGAGTCTCCCTCTACGATGAACATCTCGCATTTTGCCGGATCACGGTCGGAACAGTCGGCTAGTTTGCCGGGCAGACCGCCTCCGGTCATCGGGTTCTTGCGTTGAACATTCTCACGGGCCTTACGGGCTGCCACACGTGCTGTAGCTGCAAGAACTACCTTGTCGATAATCATCTTGGCTTCCTTGGGATGTTCCTCAAGGTAGTTGGTCAATGCTTCGCCCACCGCAGAGTTCACTGCGCCTGAAACCTCGCTGTTGCCAAGCTTGGTCTTCGTCTGACCCTCAAACTGTGGCTCTGCTACTTTTACGCTGATTACAGCAGTCAAACCCTCGCGGAAGTCCTCACCGCTGATCTCAATCTTCTGTTTCTCCAGTTTTTCGGTGATTTTATTGTCGTCAGCATAACGTTTCAGCACGCGGGTCAGAGCCTGGCGGAAGCCGGCAAGGTGTGTGCCGCCCTCTATCGTGTTTATGTTGTTCACGTAGGAGTGCAGGTTCTCTGAAAACCCGGTGTTATACATGATGGCTGCCTCTATGGGGGTGCCCTGACGTTCGGTGTTGAGATAAATCACATCGTCGAAGAGATGGGTGCGGCTCTTGTCAAGATAACGGACGAAATCTTTCAGACCGCCCTGGGAGTAGAATTTCTCGGTGCGGTCACCCTCAATGCCAATTTCGGCATTCACGTCTTTGCGCTTGTCTGTCAGCGTAATCGTGATGCCCGCATTGAGGAATGCAAGCTCGCGCATACGGTTGGCTAGAATGTCGAACTTATATGTGGTTGTAATGAATATCGTCTTGTCGGGCCAGAACTGCTGACGAGTACCATGGAGGGTTGTGGTGCCGACTTCCTTCACATTGTACTGGGGCTTACCCTGACGGTATTCCTGCTGATAAGTCTTGCCGTCGCGGAATACCTGGGTAATCATCTTTGTGCTCAGACCGTTCACACAGCTCACACCTACTCCGTGCAAACCGCCAGACACTTTGTAGGAGCCTTTGTCGAACTTTCCGCCGGCATGGAGCACTGTCATCACCACTTCCAAAGCGGAGCGCTGCTCTTTCTCGTGCATATCTACTGGAATTCCACGTCCGTTATCCTGAACCGTGATGGAGTTGTCCTCGTTGATGGTTACTTCTATGTGGGTGCAGAAGCCTGCAAGCGCCTCATCGATTGAGTTGTCAACTACTTCGTAAACCAGATGATGGAGACCCTTTTCGCTGATGTCGCCGATGTACATAGCAGGACGTTTACGTACGGCCTCCAAGCCCTCTAACACTTGAATACTATTGGCGGTATAGTTGTTACCGCCCATCAAATTCTCTTCTTCCATTTATTTCATTTTTCTTTGTGGAGAGAAGGCTGGAAATCTTTAATAATGCCATCTCTCAATTATGGTACAAAGTTACGAAAAAAAAATGACATACCGAAACCTTTAACGAAATAAAACACCCTTTTCATCGCCAAAGTTATCAACAATTCATCACTGGTTTTATGAGTGGTGTTCATAACTTCCCGGAGAGGTGGGCGTAGTATCCCAATGAAGTGTTTGTATGTCATTTTATAACGCACATGGATAGAAATAACGCATGGCGAATGTATGCCAGAACACACACCCCACGCTGAATATTAATGGACGGTTTGATTAAAAGGCGGGAGAAACAGATGAAAATTGTTTCACTGCCGTTTTTTTTCGTCGTTTATTTGAATTTGTTGGGAAAATCATTTATCTTTGCATACCGAATTAATATTACCCTGATTTTATTAACCTTTATTTTTTACGTGTTATGAAGAAAATCTTATTTTTTCTGATGTTCCTCTGCTTCGCCATGGGTGCCGACGCACAGCGTCAGGCGTTCGTGAAGCGTGAGGGGGGCTACACCAACATCCGCCGTGGCCCGGGCACTGGCTATGGCATTGTGAGAAAAGAACGTGACGGTAACCCTATCTTCGTGGGCGACAACGTGGGGGGATGGTATGAGGTCTATTCAGCCGGAGGCAGTTTCGTGGGCTATATTTCAGCCAACAAGGTGGTCTTCGGGCGGGGTGGGCAACCACGACGTCCACGCTACGACCGATATGACGACGGTGGCGGACTCATCTCTGTGCAGGTGGCACAGGAGGGGGGATACACCAACCTGCGTAATGGCCCAGGAACCAATTACCGCATCGTCGGAAAAGTGCGCGACGGCAGCTATGTCTATACTTATCCGGGCGACGGAACCGGTGGATGGCAGCGCATCTATAACAGCAATGGTGGCTTCCGCGGATGGATTGCCAAGAGCAAGCTCTGGTTCTGACATCCCCCATATCAACACAGTCCCGAAAGAACATCTGCTCTTTCGGGATTTTCACCATTATATATATTATAAAAACTATAAACTAAGAACTAAAAACTAACTACTATTTGCTTTTTTCCCTAACTTTGTAGAAGAATTACTGACGTTTCTTTTATAACACTCATTCCTATGAGATACAGACTACTGACAACAACGATGATGCTCTGCATGGCATTCATGGCTGCAGCACAGAGAAAATCTTGGACCGTCGAGGCGGAGAGTTCCCAAACCAAAGTCTCGTGGAACGGCACAACTGCAGACATCATCGCTCCGCAAGGCATGACTCTCTGGTATAATCAGCAGATGCACGGCGATGTCCTCATCGAATATGAGGCAAGGGTTGTCGTCGAAGAGGATAACGTTGAGAAATGGAACCGGCTAAGCGACCTCAACTGTTTCTGGATGGCATCCGACCCCCAGGCGAAGGATGTCTTTGCAGGGCTGAGGCAGCGGGCAGGAAAATTCGTCAACTCGTATTCCTTGCAGCTATATTATATGGGCTTCGGTGGCAACCATAACTCCACCACACGCTTCCGACGTTATGACGGCGACCGCAGAGGTGTTGATCAGGAGCAGTTCCGTCCGGAGATTCTCAGAGAATACACCGACCCGGAGCATTTGCTCAAGCCGAACCACTGGTATCATATCCGGCTTGAGGCCATCAACGGACATGTCAGGTATTTCATCGACAACGAGTGTCTGGTCAACTGGCTCGACCCGGCTCCGCTCAAAGACGGATGGTTTGGATTTAGAACCACGCTCTCGCATACCCAACTTCGCGATTTTTCTTTCAGGGAACTCAACAAGGAGGACGCAAATATCCCGCTCAACTGGATTGGAGGCGATTCACTTGTCGGTCAGCCCACACCCGTTGCCTTCGGTGTTCCCTTTGCTATGGGAGACGTACAGCCGGGACAATGGTTCTGTCTGACCGACAATAATAATAATGTGTGTCTGCATGACGAATGGAACCTGGCGTTTTGGCCTGATGGCTCGGTGAAGTGGAAAGGGTTCTCTACGGTTGCGGCCAAAGGGGGACTGAACGTGAAAAAGGCAGGAAGCAATCCTCTGGGAGAGCTGGCTCGCCGGCATCATTCAAAAGGCAATCAAGCCTCATCTGCTCCTGGACTGCAGATTGATGAGACATCTGCCTCAATCACAGTCAAATCCCGTGATTATTCCCTCTTTCTCTCTAAGCAAGGTGATGCCTTGATTGACAGTATGCTCATCAACGGCAGAACGGTCGGAGGAAGAGGTAGATTGCTCTGCTCTTACGATGACATCTCTTCCTCAGCATCTGCCATAACAACGAATCGCATTTGCGCAGTTGGTCATATCGACAGTGCGGTGGTGGAACGAAGGGGTGTTGCGTCGTGTGTGATCAAGTTGTGTGGCACCCATCATGCTGCAGGGGAAACCATGCTCCCCTTTATCGTTCGTCTGTATGCCTGGTACGACAGCCCAGACATCAAAATCGTCCATTCCATCGTCATCGACTCGCTTTCGGCGGAGCGGCGTATTTCGTCGCTCGGAATCGAATGGGGGGTGCCGATGCGTGAGCAGCTTTACAACCGTCATGTCCGTCTCGATGGATGGACGGAGGCGGTGCAGCCGCTGGCAGCGAGGCGTCTCGTTTTTGCAGGAGAAAAGATGGCAGAGGCGTTACAGGTGGAACAGCAGCGGGTGCCTGAGCCCGACGGGTTAGACCCTTTTGGAGGTCCGTTGGTGGGTCATCTGGCGGCATGGGACGGATTCCGTTTGTCGCAGCTCTCTCCCAATGCGTATTCCATTCGGAAGAGAGCAACAACGCAGTCGCCGTGGATTGGCACGGTGGAGGGCAGACGGGCTAACGGAGCGATGTTCGTGGGCGATGTGTCGGGAGGGCTGCTGCTGGCGATGAAGGATTTCTGGCAGTCGTGTCCATCGTCGCTTGAGGTGCGTGACGCAAGGTCAGGTGAGGCAAAGGCGATACAGTGGTTCTGGAGCCCGGAGGCAGAGCCGATGAACCTGGCGCATTACGACACCATTCCCCATACGCTTGATGCGGCTTACGAGGATGTGCAGCCGGGAATGAGCTCACCATACGGAATCGCGCGCACGTCGGTGGTATTCCTGCGCCCGATGACGACAGCTCCGGACGCTGCTGAGTTCCTACGTCTGGCTGCTGCTTTCCAAAGTCCGCGGCAGCTGGTCTGCCAGCCGGATTATCTGCATGCGAAGCGGGCATTCGGTGTCTGGAGCCTCCCTACCGACGACCCGGCTTATGCCCAGGTGGAGCAGCGGCTTGCATATATCATGGATTTCTACAGGGAGGCTATCGATCGTGAAGGATGGTATGGGTTCTGGAACTATGGCGACGTGATGCATCAGTTCGATTACAACCGCAAGGCTTGGATGTATGATGTAGGCGGCTATGCGTGGGACAATACGGAGCTGGCGTCGAACATGATGTTCTGGTATAATTTCCTGAGGTCGGGTAGGGCAGATGTATGGACCATGGCGGAGGCGATGAGTCGTCACACCTCGGAGGTCGATGTCTATCATGACGGTCCGAACGCGATGCTCGGCTCACGTCATAATGTTTCTCACTGGGGATGCGGGGCGAAAGAGGCACGTATCAGTCAGGCGGCGTGGAACCGTTTTTATTATTATCTCACCACCGACGAGCGCACGGGTGAACTCATGACGGAGGTGAGAGATGCCGACCAGATGCTCTATCACCTCGACCCGATGCGGCTGGCACAGCCTCGCGACCTCTATCCTTGCACTGCTCCGGCTCGATTGCGTATCGGTCCCGACTGGCTGGCATACGCTGCCAATTGGATGACAGAATGGGAACGGACGCAAAACACAGCCTACCTTGATAAGATCATTGCGGGCATGAAAAGCATTGCCGCTCTCAAACATGGCATCTTCTCAGGGCCTAAAGCTCTTGGTTTCGACCCCGCCACGGGCATCATCACCAACGAATGCGATTCGTCGGTGCAAAACACCAACCATCTTCTCCCCATCATGGGCGGTTTTGAGGTTCTTAACGAACTGATGCCGATGGTCTGCCTGCCTGAATGGGACCGGACGTGGCTCGATTTTTGCCGTGACTACAAGCAGAAAGCGCTTGAAATCTCCAAAAACCATTTCCGCATTCCCCGGCTTCAGGCATACGCAGGCTGGCTCCTCAACTCACAGACTCTCAAGGATGCCGCATGGAAGGACATCCTACGTTTCAAGTCGCCTACCGACCCTGTCACCGCCACCAACGATGCAGCCACATGGACCCTCGATGCCATTTATTCCCTCGAGGTCGCAAGATGAATTGTAAAAAAATAATTCAACTTTCGCAAGTTTTTGAAAAAGCTGATAATTATTAAGTTCTGTTTATTTTTGAGTGATTTTTATTTCGGTTTATCATTGGCAAAATTATCGTCCACGAGCCTCAGGCTTTTTAAATCCTGAACTTCTTAATTAAATCTTACAATTTACTTAATTAAATCTTACAATTTACTTAATTAAATCTTACATCTTACTTAATTAAATCTTTAAATTAACTCGGCTTCCAGTTTTACTTCAGATACTTGAATAATAATAATGTATAAGATGAAAAAAGCAATGCTATGGCTATGCTGCCTTTTGGCTGTATGCCAAACTGAGGTCAGGGCACAGACCGATGTCAGTCAGTCTCTACAGCGTCATGACTTTTTCTATGCGGGAGAGAGCAAGCGCATCAGGATGTTTATCGTGAAAGACGGAAGAGTGGGCTGGCAATATGAGAACAACGAATGGCGCGGGGAAATCAGCGATGCGCTGTTGATGACCGACAGACATATCCTGTTGGCTCATCAGTATGGGATTGCCGAAGTGACACAGGACCATCAGGTCGTATGGCACTACGATGCGCCAGAGGGGACTGAGATTCACACCATTCAGCCGGTCGGAAACGACTGTGTGGTGTTCCTGCAGAATGGTAAGCCGGCTAAGTGTGTGGTGATGCAGGTGCCGTCGATGACTGTTCTGCGGGAGTTTGTACTGCCGACATCTGAGAAAGGCTCTGTACACGGACAGTTCCGTAATGCCAGACTGACGCAGCGGGGCACTTTGCTCGTGGCGAACATGGGAATGGGATTTGTAGCTGAATACAACAGCGAGGGTAAGGAGTTGGACAGGTGGACCATGCCGCGTGTGTGGTCGGTGCAGGAACTCGACAACGGAAATCTGCTTGCGACTTGCAGCAAGGGGCTCGTCAGGGAGTTCACGCGTACTGGACATACGGTTTGGGAACTCTCGGCAGATGGATATGGAGCTGTTCAGACGCAGAAATGTGTCCGTCTGAAAAATGGAAACCACATCGTCAACAACTGGTATAATGAGTGGAACAAAACACCCATGGATACAATCAACGCACCGGTGCAGGCACTGGAGATTGACCGGGAGGGAAAGGTGGTGTGGAAACTCTGTTCATGGAAAAATCCAGACCTCGGACCGTCAACAACCATTCAACTGCTGGACCAGGCGGTGAATCGTGAACGACTCTTTTTCGGGGAGTTTAATGGCAGGAAGCCTAAGCTTTTTATGAGACCAAATGAGTAGAGCAGGGTCATCACCGACAGTATCTACAATAAGGTGCAACTCGAATTTCCACTTGCCTATTTTTTTATGACAATCAGATATATTGATGGTGTTTGATTCCTTGAGTTCGGATATGGCACGGAGAACTGTATCCGATCTGCATGTCTTGAAAAAGGAATGAATAGACAGGTGGCATTTCAAAATGTCATGAAACATGCTACATGAAGCTGTCGCCACAGAAGAAGTACATAAGTGAACTGAAAATCTCACCATACTGGTAGCTTACAAGTTTGCAACGACTACCAACCAATTCTTCAATTACCTGTTTCAAATTCTTGGAAAATATCTTCATCACATGAAAAAAATCCGCCAAAAGGAGTGTTTTTTTCGGATTTTATTGCTATTTTTGCCATGTCATCAGATTTTTTATTTGATTATTTTTGCACCATTAAGTTAAGTAAAAAATCTGACATGAAAAATTCTTGGCAACTTTGTGTTTCTCAGGATGTTATATGAAATTTTTAATTAAATTGGTGCGAATTTTTGGAAATCTATCATGGCTGGGTATAAAGACACCTGTTTTCCGCAATGGGGTGACCCAAATCGGGGTTTAGGTTTTCAGACCGACAGCCTCCAATAGCTTCCTGACCTCCTCGTCGTAGTCTGTTCGGAGCATAACAGACATTATCTTGCCGTTGTATG
>JAEEGF010195658.1_pt1 | contig 22324 bp, 15 predicted proteins | sample 9134171 | NCBI WGS metagenome assembly JAEEGF01 (sample SAMN16246542, study PRJNA631951) | gut metagenome | biome: gut microbiome; feature: rumen; material: AP-attached | host: Bos | place: Iran: Karaj | collected 2018-10 | reverse complement strand
TGGACCAGCCCCCGCGCCATCAAGAACACGTTTGTTCCTGCTGCCGCATACGGATATCCGTTCCTGGCAAAAGACTGACACGAGACTACGGGACACGGAGCTCGAGACCCGAAATACAAGGATTGAGGGCTGTCCCGATAATCTGAATCAAAAATCCGTCAAATTTTTTGGCGGATTTTTTTTCTTTTTTTTACTTTTACCGCTTCAAAATAATTATTAAAACTATGAAACGATCACTCGTATTCTTCTTCTTTATTTTTCTGCTCTTCGGAACATTGAATGCTCAGGAAACCCTTCATTTCCGCACTGACGCGCCACAAGGACTCAGCGTTAAAAGCAGCTCCTCATCAGGACTATCACTGCACTATGCTATTCAGGAACTTGGCATTGCCGACACCAAACATGGTGAGATCCAAGGACAAGAAATCATCCTAAAAGGTCAGTTCGCACCCAACGGCGAAGGCCGCCCGAACCTGCCCGTGGTGAATCGATACATCGCCATCCCTCAAGGTGCCACCCTCAAACTTCAAGTCAAGGAGAACGCCTCCACCACCCTTTCCAACATTAACCTGCTCCCGTCGGCACCCTTGCTAACCGACTTCGACAAAGGACTTCCACAACTACGATGGGACGAGCGCATTTATGGCAAGGACGCCTGTTTCCCAACTGAAAACATCGTGCTTTCCACCCCCACACAGATACGCAGCTTAGACGTGGTTCTCCTCAGCATCACACCTTTCCGCTACAACCCCGTGAAACGAACCTTGGAGGTGATTCATGATATCGATATCGACATCCGTTTCGAAGGCGGGAATGGAAAATTCGGGGAAAGCCGCTATTTCAACCCCGACTGGGAGCATATCCTCCGCAACCTCGTCATCAACAACGACATGCTTCCCTCAACCAACTACTACGACCTGATCAAAGCGGCTCAAGAGAAAGACGAGGAAGGATGCGAATACCTCATCATCGTTCCCGACAACAATGTTGCGCTGGCATGGGCCGACACCCTGAAGGCCTTCCGCACCAAGCAAGGCATCCTGACCAAAATAGTGAGGCTTTCGGAATGTGGAGTCGCCACAACCACCAGCATCCGCAACTATATCCTTGATGCCTATAACAACTGGGCCATCCCACCCGCGGCTGTGCTCCTTTTCAGTGGATACAAAAACGGACAAGGCATCCCTCCTTTCTTTCACTATACCATTGCCGATGATTATGCCTCCACCCAATATCCCACCGACTATCCTTACAGCGACCTGAACGGTGACAGCCTGGCTGATATAGCCCTCAGCCGAGTCACCGCGTTGACGGAGGAAGAATACCAGACCTTTGTAACAAAAACCATTCAATATGAAAGCAACCCCACTACCGATGAGAATTACTACGACCATCCCATCATCACTTCAGGCCACGAAAGCAACAAATGGTTTATGTTCACCTCGCAAAGTCTCAACGGATTTTATCGCAACAAATTAGGCAAACATCCTGTCAATCATTACATGATGGTTGACGACTATGAAGCGCCCGACTCCATCTGGTCAACAGCCTACAACACCTCTGTAATGTTAGACTATTTCGGCCCCAACGGGCAGAATTATATTCCCACGCTTTTAACCGACCTGCATGAATGGATGGACCGAGAAAACAATGCCCCTCTGATTTCGGCCCTTCAACAGGGGTCTTTCCTGACATTATACCGCGATCACTCCAATCACAACAGATGGTGGTGCCCGTTATTCGATGACGAAGATGTGAATTCGTACAACGGTGAGCTTCCCACCTTCGTGCTTTCTATCAGCTGCAGCACCACCCTTTTTACGGAATATAACAAAAGTATTGTTGACGCCTTCTGCACCAAACCGAACGGTGGCGCCATAGGAGGCATCGGCGCAGCCAGCCTCACCTATTCCATCTTCAACGACATCCTCACCTGGGGCATCATCGACTGCATCTGGCCGGATTATATGCCCGATTTGGGTAGTGAGACTCCAGCCGAATTCATCAGACCTTCTTACGTTCTTGCGGAAGCCAAACACTATTTGGGCTATCATGTCTTCTTGCCTAATTGGTGGCCTGACAAAGAACAATCCACCATGAACCTTTTTGGATATACCGGAGAAACCTATCTCAACCTCTATACCGAGACACCTCAACCCCTGCAAATTGCGCATGGACTTTTCCAACCCACCGGGACGAATGAATACATCGTCAATGCGGAGGAAGGCACTGTGATATGCCTCACAATAGACGGCGAGATTTTTGACATAGCGAAATCCGAAGGACAAGCCATCACCTTCATACTCCCTGACCTGGCTGAAGGAGAACACTTCACCCTTACCGCCACAAAACAAAACCGGATTCGGTACGAACAAGAAGTCACCATCATCCCAAGCAGCGGCTCCTTCGTTGCCATCGATAAAGACGGTATCATCATAGAAAACGAGTTCAATACCCTCCACAACGGTGAAAACGCACACTTGGGTCTCATACTTCATAACTACGGGAACTCAACCGCAGCAAACACCACCATGGAATTAACCTGCCATTCACCTTACATTGAAATCACCCAAGGCAGCAACCAATACTCCAATATGACACCCAACCAAGCGGTCACCATAGACCATGCCTTCCAGTTCAAGATTGCCGACGACACACCCGACATGACGGAAGTGGCCTTCCTTATCCGTATAAATGACGGCAATAATATTAGAGAATATGAATATACACAAAATATTGTCGCGCCATTGATTATGATCAAGCCTGATATCTCCTTTGTAGATAACAACAGGCATCCCATCCTCCAAATCGCCAACGAAGGCATTACTGACATTCACATTCAAATAGCAAACGAAGGACACTTCGACAGTAAACCTGTCAACCTGCAATTTGAGATTCCTGCCCCCTTCATCAGCATCATTGATCCCAACCGAATGTTTAACACCCTGGAAAAAGGCAGCACCATGAATGTGGTTTTCAAGGCAAATGCTCACAACAGCACCATTGAAGAAGATTGGCTGAAAGCGAGAATAATCCTCAACGACGGTTCCTATCAATCCATTCTCGACACCTTGCTGCCCTTTGGAGGTTTCAACGAGACTTTCGACGTCAATGACTTCAACCAGCATAATTGGCAGATGTCAGGCAGCGCTCCTTGGATAATCACAAACGAAGAAGCATATACTGGCAACCGAAGCGCCCAATCAGGTCCCATCACTCATGGACAATCCAGTTCCCTATCCCTTACCCAAACGACCCCTGGCACCAGCATTAGCTTCTATAAAAAGGTATCCTCAGAAGCAGGCTACGACAAAATGGCTTTCTACATTGACAACGTGAAAAAGGATGAATGGACAGGTTCCGTACCATGGAGTCAGGAAAAATACCCTATTTCACAAGGCACACATACCTTTACCTGGACCTACACCAAAGACCAATCAATGAGTGGAGGGCTGGACTGTGCCTGGGTGGATGACATCCTCATTGAGCCAGGCATTACGCCCATCTCTTATACAGGTGACACATTAATCGCTTGCAAGAACACGGAAGTCAATGTCGATTGCGGATATGCCTACCAGTACCAAAATCTGGAGTGGACGACCACTGGTGACGGTCATTTCATTGATAGTCACGCCGAGCATCCTATTTATGTTCCTGGTCTTCAAGACAATAACAATGGTGGCACTACCTTATATTTAAACGTTGATGGCTCCAACAAGCCCTTGCATCTCATCTTGACCGACGAAATCACATTAGACGATGAGATCCTCGGCGAAAACCACATCTATCCAGCAGAGACTTCCTATAGCCATTATTCCATCGAAGGCCAAACAGGCCTCGAATATATATGGCAACTGGAACCCGCTGATGCAGGATTCTTGTTCCCCTATCACAATACTGTTGACATCGTTTGGCATGAAGGTATCTACATCGAAGAGGCACTTCTCACCGTCACTGCCAACGGCAGTTGCAGCCAGTCACTCTCCACAGTGATCGAAATCAATCCTCTTGCCATCAGTGAGCAAAGCACTTCTCCTTTCACCCTTTATCCCAACCCGACCGACGGAAAAGTCAATTTGGTTCTTGGCCAAGACCTCGAAGGCAAGTCGGTGATTGAAGTATTTGATGTGTTAGGCACACGAATAACAAACAAGGTTCTCCAAAACCTGACCAAAGGTCAAACCATAGAAATCAACCTACAGCATAATGTTCCAGGCATCTATATCGTAAAACTATGCAACAACGAAGGTTGCTGGAGCCAAAAGATAAGTGTCAAATGAAAAACTATACTATTTCCATGCTAAGACGGAGCGCGATGCTGCTCCTCGCCCTTCTCGCTTTCGGGCAGACTGCCTGGGCGCAAGGACTGTCAGGCACAGGCACAAGCACCGACCCATATCTCATCAACGACAGCATTGACTGGAACTGGTTCGCGCAAAGCGTCACCGACGGCACCACCTACGAGAACCAATTCGTGAGCCTGAACGACGACATCACCGTCGGCACCATGGCGGGTATAGAGAACAAGTGCTTTTCCGGCACCTTCGACGGACAGGGCTACACCATCACCCTCGAAATGACGGCCACCATGCAGTTCACCTCACTCTTCTGCTATGCCGACGGCGCCACCTTCAGGAACCTCAAAGTCGATGGTGTGCTCAACACCTCGAAAAAGTTCTGCGCCGGCCTCGTGGGGGCGGTCGTTTACCACGGCTGCACCTTCACCAACTGCGTCAGCGATGTCACCATCAACTCCACGGTACAGGGTGACGGCACGCATGGCGGCTTTGTGTCGTATGTATGGGATGCCAACTATTTCGAAGGCTGTGCCTTCACCGGCAAGCTGCTCGGACCAGGCACCACCAACGTCGGCGGTTTCGTCGGCTTTACGGAAACCAACCAAAACGGATCGGTCACCTTCACCAACTGCCTCTTCATTCCCGAGGAAGTCACCATGAGCGGCAACGGCAGCCAGACCTTCGCGCGCTGGCGTTCGGGAAACAGCGCCGTCACCACAGGAGCCAACTGCTACTACTCGCAGACCCTTGGCGCGGCACAAGGCAAGATGATGCACAGCATCACCGGCGAGGCGAATGTCACCGTGACCGCCAACGGCCAAGCCACCACTTACAGCATGAGCGGCATCAGTGCGTATAGCACAGGAATAGGCCTCACCCCCCTTACCCCCTCTCCAGAGGGAGAGGGGGAGATGCTCTATGCAGGCGAGGGCGACGTGGTAAGCCTCAACCTCCGTTGCGAGGTGCCTTGGGGTTATGTCTTCGAGGGCAGCTACTTAGCCGAACCCAACGCCACCCTGAACGGCACAGCAAACCCCTACACGCTGACCATGTCAAACGCAGACGTGAGGATAGTCCCCATCTATACAGGATACACCGTCAGCGTCGAGGCCAACCCAAATATTTATGGTGCGGTGCAGGTGAGCCTCGACAACGCCACCTGGGGTAGTTCCGTCACCACATCAGCAAACGATGTCGTGTATTTCAGGTTCAATGTACCGTTCGGCTATGTCATGAACGGTTTCTTCATCGAAACCGAGGGTGGTGTATCGGTCGGTTATTCCGACAACCACTTCGCCATGCCTCCATCGAATGTGACGGTCCATGCCGATTTCTCCCTCGATATAATCGCTCCCGTCACCTACAATGTCACCCTTTTGCCGGGCATGGGCGAAGGCAATCCCATCGTTTTCATTTTCAACCCGGAAAATGCAGCTCCCAATATTTACGATGCCGATGTATGCCAGTTCTATTATGTGAACGACACCACGATAGGCTTTTGGTTGCCTGGCGATTTCTGTCCGGATTCATTTACCGAGCCTGATGGAGCACAGTTCTTAGGTTGGGATGGCTGGAGCAATAATGGATATATCACGCTGACCTCGACGGCAACCACTTTTACAGCACAATGGGCGGGTCCTGTGGACTACATCGATGGAAACGGCGAAATGCACACATGCACCAACTATACCGTGCTTACAGGCGGCGAAGGAGCAACACTCGCAGCGGGTTGGTATATAGTGGACAGCGACATTTCATACAGTGAAAAAATCACACTCAACGGCGATGTGACCCTCATCCTCTGCAACGGCAAGACGATGACGGTTAACGCACCGCATTATTGCATTAATGGAGACCATCACGCCTTAACCATCTATGGCCAGAGCCTCGACTCCATCGAGGCTGGCACCCTCAACCTTTATGGAGCAGGCAACGGTCATTCACCCATCTACCATACGACCTACATCCAGCACAGCGGCAATGTCACCGTTAGCGGACCGAATAATCATGCTGCCATCGATAGCCCCAGCTTCACCCTCAACGGCGGTAGCATCTATGCCAGCGCCAGAGGCTGGGTTATTTCCAGCGGTAACCTGATCATCAACGGCGGCACAGTCACCGCTATCAGCACCGATGCTGGGTATGCCGGCATCAATAGCAATGGTAATATCGTCATCAACGGCGGCAAGGTGGAGACCAATAAAATATACGCCCAAAGCAACATCACCCTCGGCTGGACCAATGCAGACGACTACATCCACGCTGGTAGCTACGAGACCAACGCAGGCACCATCTCCGTCAAAAGCGGCCAGTCCTTCTATTACGAAAACGACGAGGGCGAGCAAGTCATCGTCAGCGACACGCTCAACACCGACCAAATCAATGCCATCGCAGGCAAGATGCTGCGGCCCTACTATATTCCCGTCAACTATGTCGATGGTAACGGCGAAACGCACACTTGCATCAACTATACCGTGCTCACGGGTGGCGAGACGTCACTTGAGGAAGGTTGGTATGTGGTGGACAGCGACATTTCCTACAACAGTACCCTCACCCTCAACGGCGATGTAACCCTCATTCTCTGCAACGGCAAGACAATGACGGTCTCCACCTCTAATAATTGCATTTACGGGAACAACCACACCCTAACCATCTATGGCCAAAGCCTCGACTCCATCGAGGCCGGCACCCTCAATGGGACTAATAATGCAAAAAGAACCATTGAAGTGGCGACCTACATCCAGCACAGCGGCAATGTCACCGTTAACAGCCCGAATCATTCTTATGCCATCTCTGTTCAAAGCTTCACCATTTACGGTGGCAGCCTCTATGCTAACGGCAGAAGTATTGGAATCTATGCAATTGGTAACTTAACCATCAACGGTGGCAGCATCCATGCCAGCGGCAGAACTAACGGCATCTCTGTCAACAATTACGGTGACCTGACCATCAACGGCGGCACAGTCATCGCCAACAGCACCCAAAACAATGGTTCGAATGCCGGCCTCAGTATCAGCGGCTATGTCGTCATCAACGGTGGCAAGGTGGAAGCCAACAAAATTTACGTTGATTCCAACATCATCCTCGGCTGGACCAATGCCGACGACTATATTCTTGCTGGTGAGTACTCCAACTTTGACAGCGACGGCATTGTTGCTGTCAAGAGTGGCCAGGCTTTTTATTACGAAAACGAGGACATGAACGTCGTCGTCAGCGGCACCATCAACAACCCCAACAGCACTATCGCAGGGAAGACGCTGCGACCCTATATCGAACCCATAACAGTCACCAAGGATATCGCCGGCTACGGCACGGGAAATGGCGGCTGGCACCTCATCGCCTCACCGCTGCTCGATCCCATTAATCCCGCCTGGGTCAGCAACCTCATTGCCGACAGCGCAGCGCATTACGACCTCTACCGCTTCAACCCGTCTCACGAAGGCAACGAATGGGAGAACTACAAAGCTGACAGCACCTTCAGACTCGAAGCCGGCAAGGGCTACCTCTACGCCAATGCGGATGATGTCACCCTCACCTTCGGCGGCAGACCCTACGTCGGCAACGGCAGATTCGAACTGGTCTATGACTCGACCGACGAAAGAAAATGCTGGAACCTGGTGGGCAACCCGTTCACCTGCGACGCAACCCTCGACAGGGAGTATTATGTGATGAGCGCCAACGGCACAGACATCAACCCCGAACCCATACCGGGCACCACCCCCATCCCGCCCTACACCGCCGTCTTCGTGAAAGCCGTGACTGCCTGGGACAAGGCGGTGTTCACTCGGGTGACACCGTAAAACCATTCCAAAAGGATCGGCCAACACTCTCCCTAATCTCCATCAAGAAAAACCGTCAAATACGTTTAGAAACCGTTTTGATTATTTCTTTTGATATTATAAAATTGAAAAAATATATAAAATATTATTAGAATATTTATTATTTTTAGTAGAATATATCAAAAAAAGTAGTATTTTTGCAGCGGTTTCATAAAAAAGAAATAAACAATGATGCAATTAGTTGATAGTGAAGGCAGGGTACTTCAAGAAAAAGAGAAAACACATTCTGAAAAAGCCAAGATGTCATCGGCACGAACAAGAAACATGTTGAAAGGGCTGAAAAAAGACACCCATCCAACGCTCATGAGTAGGGAAGAGTTTATTAATACCATGAAAAAAGATTCAACAGATGACAACATTTAAAAAGGAATACCCCGGAATTGTTGATACAATTCTTTCAGAATGCAGCATCTACTCTGCTGACGGTCGCCAGTTTCATTTCTTCGCGAATCGTCCACGACCTTCAACTCAAACCCTACCAGCAGGGGGGCATAGCTGGTATCGGTGGCGCAAGCGACTCAAATATCTATCTTGTCCACATTTTGGTTCCCACTGGTGATTTCGTCACTAATGTGGAAGTAATGGAAAGCGATTTCCAAGATTATGATGTCATTATTGGCATGGATGTGATCACTTTCGGCGATATGCTTATCACCAATGCGGAAGACAGCACCACCTTTCAGTTCCGCACTCCTTCAGAGGGTGGCGTGGAATTGTAAATAGTGACACCATAAACCACAGTACCAAATTGAGATTAATGATCGAAACAACTCAATTTTTTAAGACTTTCACTTGCGGATATCAAAATAGTGATATACTTTTGCACCCAGATAGTGGGCTTGGCCACTTTAAACAACCATTACGTCGGCATTTGGCTATGAAACGCCAACACCATTTCGGTGCAGACAATGGGCTGACAGGTTAGATCACCGAAGTTAAAAGCATCATAAATTAGAGCGGTCATTAAGATCGCTCTTTTTTATTTCAAGGTCTTAGTCAGCCAAGTGCTGTCAAACACTTTTGCCTTATCCAAGAGATACCATTGACCATGATAATTGAGATAAAGAAACTTTAGCCTCTTCGACCAACCTCCCCTCAATCCCTTTACAAGCTTCATCTTACTAACTTTTCCTGTGATGTCAAGAATAAGATTCGGTGCTTGATTCACACCTCCAGATAGATGAGCCACGATGGTTTCAACGGACGGATTTCCACATGTCTTTATATCAGCGGCGATGGTCTTATAAGTGACCTTGTCAATAAGAAACACATTATTTCTTTTCTCCCCTGAATCATTGGTTAGGCTTCGCACTTCCTTAATTTGACCATCGTTTGGAAACACAAAAGAATCAACTATTTTTCACTATACAAGGATTTCAACGAAAAATACATGTATTTCCCATTGATTGTCATTTTTTTCTATCTTTGTTCCGATAAATCCAACGGTCATGAAAAACCATACCTTTCCCAAGATAAGACGGAGCGCGATGCTGCTCCTCGCCCTTCTCGCTTTCGGGCAGACTGCCTGGGCGCAAGGACTGTCAGGCACAGGCACAAGCACCGACCCGTATCTCATCAACGACAGCATTGACTGGAACTGGTTCGCACAAAGCGTCACCGACGGCACCTCCTACGCAAACCAATTCGTGAGCCTCAACGACGACATCACCGTCGGCACCATGGCGGGTATCGAGAACAAGTGTTTTTCCGGCACCTTCGACGGACAGGGGCACACCATCACCCTCGACATGACGGCCAACATACAATTCACCTCCCTCTTCTGCTATGTTGACGGCGCCACCTTCCAGAACCTGAAGGTGGACGGCACCATCAACACCTCGAAAAAGTTTTGCGCCGGCATTGCGGGAGGCATCTTTTACAACGGCTGCACCTTCACCAACTGCCTCAGCGAGGTCACTATCAACTCCACGATCAACGGCGACGGCACACACGGCGGACTTGTGGCGTATGTCGGTAAAGGTGACAACACTTTCGAGGGCTGTGCCTTCACGGGCAAGCTGCTCGGTTCCAACACCAACTACGTGGGCGGTCTCGTCGGCTTCACCGACAGCCGCAACAACGCCACGGTCTCCTTTACCAACTGCGTCTTCCATCCCCAACAAGTCACCATGAGCGGCAGCGGCAGCCAGACTTTTGCACGTTGGTATGGCAACAACTCCAGCAGCGTCATCATCGGATCCAACTGCTATTACTCGCAGACCCTCGGTGCTGCCCAAGGCAAGATGATGCGCAGCATCACCGGCGACGCGAATGTCACCGTGGCATTCGACGGGCAGCCCACCAATTACAGTGTGAGCGGTATCGATGCCTACAGTGCGGGTATCGTTTATGACAGCACCCTCTATGCCGGCAACGGCGATACGGTGAGCCTCAACCTCGATTGCGAGGTGCCTTGGGGCTATGTCTTCGAGGGCGACTACATGGCTGAACCCGACGCCAGCTTGAGCGGCACGGGCAACCCCTACACGTTGACCATGCCCAACGCAAACGTGACGATTGTGCCGCACTATTTGGGATACACCGTCAGCGTCGAATGCAACCCGAATATCTACGGCGTGGTGCAGGTGAGCCTCGACAACGCCACCTGGGGTACTTCCGTCACCACATCAGTGAACGATGTCGTGTATTTCAGGTTCAACACGCCGGACGGTTATTTTATATATAGTTTTTTCATCGAAACCGATTATGGTGTGCCCGTCGCTTACACCGACAACCATTTCTCCATGCCTCCCGCGAATGTGACGGTTCATGCCGATCTCTCTGAAATGGGAATTGGTGCCGGAACAGACGATGTTTACACAGTCACCCTCTCACCCGGCGAGGGAGGAGGCATCCCGATTATTTTCAACTCCACCGTACTGCCCATGGCTGACAACGCCGAAAGTGCCCAAAACCTCCAGTTCTATCATGTCAACAGCACCACGATAGGTTTCAGGCTGGACAACGATTACTGCCCTGATTCATTTACCGCACCAAATGGGTATGGCTTCTGCGGATGGGACAACTGGAACAATAATGGATATATCACCCTAACCTCGATGGCTACCACTTTTACCGCACAATGGATCGAATTCGAACCCTACACTGTCACCCTTTTGCCGGGCATAGGCGGAGGCGAACCCATCGTTTACGCCTTCAACCCGACGACTGCGGCTCCCAATGCTAACAGTGCCAATATATGCCAGTTCTATTATGTGAACAACACCACGATAGGCTTCAGGCTGCCTGCCGATTACTGCCCCTACTCATTTTCCGCACCAAATGGATGCGGTTTCTGCGGATGGGACGGGTGGAACAATAATGGATATTTCACCCTAACCTCGACGGCTACCACTTTCACTGCAAGATGGGAAGATTTGGGGAATTTTACCGTCACCCTTTCGCCGGGCATAGGCGGAGGCGAACCCATCGTTTACGCCTTCGACACGACAACTGCTGTTTCTCATCCTAGCTTGGCCGAGACTTGCCAATTCTATTATGAGGACAACAACACGATAGGCTTTAGGCTGCCTGCCAATTACTGCCCAAGTTCTTTTGTTGCGCCTGATGGGTTACAATTCCTAGGTTGGTACGGCTGGAACCACAATGGGTACATCACGCTGACCTCGACATCAACCACCTTTACTGCGCGGTGGATGATTCCAATCAACTACATCGATGGAAACGGCGAAATGCACACTTGCACCAACTATACCGTGCTCACAGGCGGCGGCGCCACAACACTCGCTGCGGGTTGGTATATGGTGGACAGCGACATCACTTACAATGACGGAATCAAACTCTACTACGGCGATGTGAACCTCATCCTCTGCAACGGCAAGACGATGACGGTTACTACCGATCATATACCCATTAAAGGATTCGGTCACACTCTAACAATCTATGGCCAGAGTCTCGACTCTATCGAGGCTGGCACCCTCAACCTCAATTGCACTAGAAATTATTGCATTACAGAGATGACCTACATCCAGCACAGCGGTAATGTCACCGTTAGCAGCCCAAATAATAAGGCAGGCATCGAGGCCAGCAGCTTCACCCTCAACGGCGGTAGCCTCTATGCCAGCGCCAGAGTATTTGGCATCGCGGTCAACAACGACCTGACCATCAACGGCGGCACCGTTACTGGTATCAATACCGAGAACAATTCTTGGCTTACCAGCCTCTCTTGCGATGGCAACGTTATCATCAACGGCGGCAAGGTGGAGACCAATAAAATATACGCCCAAAGCAACATCACCCTCGGCTGGACCAATGCAGACGACTACATCCACGCTGGTAGCTACGAGACCAACGCAGGCACCATCTCTGTCAAAAGCGGCCAGTTCTTCTATTACGAAAACGACGGAGGCGGACAAGTCATCGTCAGCGGCACGCTCAACACCGACCAAGTCAATGCCATCGCTGGCAAAATATTGCGACCCTATATCGAACCCATCACAGTCACCAAGGATATCGCCGGCTACGGCACGGAAAATGGCAACTGGCACCTCATCGCCTCGCCGATGCTTGACACCATCGATCCCGCCATCGTCGGCAACCTCATTCCCGACACCGCAGACCATTACGACCTCTACCGCTTCAACCCTTCTCACGAAGGCAACGAATGGGAGAACTTCAAAGCTGACAGTGCCTTCATGCTCGAAGCCGGCCAAGGCTACCTCTACGCCAACACGGACACGGTCGCCCTCACCTTCAACGGCAGGCCCTACGTCGGCAACGGCAAAATCGAACTGGTCTATGATTCCCTCGACATCCGCAAGTGCTGGAACCTGGTGGGCAACCCCTTCCCCTGCAACGCTACCCTCGACAGGGAGTATTATGTGATGAACGCCGACGGCACAGGCATCAACCCCGAACCCATACCAGCCACCACCCCCATCCCACCCTGCACAGCGGTGTTTGTAAAGTCCGTGGCTGTTGGAGACAAGGCGGTTTTCACCCGGGTGACACCGTAAAACAAGGTCCTCCGTCTTCTTGGTTTTAGTGTTTTTTCGTCCCATTTTTCAAACGTTTTATCCCAAGCCCATCGTTTTTCACCACAAAATAATGGGTTTTAATCCCAAATTATGTTTTTTCGTCACAAAATATGCTATTTTTGCACCTTAATAATAAATAACGAATTAATTGTTCGTTTCTTTGTTTTTTAAAATATTAATTCAAAAAACAAGCAACATGATTCAAGAAACACGCATTTTTGATATCCTTTCGGTTTATCCCGAAAAATGGCCCGAACAAAAAGTGGCATTAGCAAAAAAAGATAATGGAGTTTGGAGAAAATACAGTCCGTTACAATATCAAGAGTTGGTTCGCAAAGTGAGTTACGCTTTGATCGAGCTTGGCATTCAACCTGAGGAGAAGGTCGCCATCATCAGCGGCAACCGTCCCGAATGGAACATCCTTGACATGGCCATCATGCAGGTGGGAGCCATAGACGTACCCATCTATCCCACCATCACCAAAGAGGATTACCGATACATCTTGGACAATTGCGACGCAAGGATGGTCGTTCTCGAAGGTGTCTCTGTCATGAACAAAGTGGAGGAAGTCAGAAGCGACATCCCAAAGCTGGAATACCTTTACACTTTCCAAGACAGGCAAAAATATCCCTATTTCGACCAATTGGTCAAGTTAGGAGAGGAACATCCTCATGAGGAAGAGCTGAAACGCCGCATGGATGCGGTGCGTCCCGAACAATGCGCCACCATCCTTTACACCTCGGGAACCACAGGAACACCCAAAGGCGTCATGTTGTCACACAGCAATATCATCAATCAGATCATGGGCATCAAGAACACGCCGTCGCCATGGTCAAAGACCGCCTTCAGTTTCCTGCCCATCTGCCACGCCTACGAGCGTCTGTTGGTTTACATGTACCAATACCTGGGCATGTCTGTCTATTATGCGGAAAGTCTGGCCACCATCGGTTCCGACATGAAAGATGTACACCCCACTATGATGACCGCCGTGCCTCGCGTATTGGAGAAAGTATATGAGAAGATTGTTCAAGGCGGTGAGAAACAGCAAGGTGTCAAGAAAAAGATCTTCAAATGGGCTTTGAATCTGGCGGAACAATATAGAATCGAGGACGACAAACGCTCCTGGTGGTACAATTGCAAACTGAAGGTAGCCGACAAGCTGGTGTTTTCCACCATCAGAGCTAACCTTGGCGCGGAGCACTTCGACATCGTGGTGTCGGGAGCCGCCAGCATCTCGCAGAAAATCGCCTCCTTCTTCTCCGCCATCAAAATGCCCGTTTACGAAGGCTACGGTATGACCGAGACCTCTCCCGTCATTGCGGTGAGCAACAACCTTCCCCATGGACGCGAGGTGGGCAGCGTTGGACAAGCCCTTCCTGGTGTGGAACTTAAAATCGCGCCCAATGGCGAGCTTTGCTGCCGTGGACACAACGTGATGATGGGGTATTACAAGAACCCTGAACTCACCAAAGAAATCATCGACGAAGAAGGATGGCTGCACACTGGTGACCTGGCGCACATCAACGAATTCGGCCAAGTGTTCATCACAGGCCGTTTGAAGAGCCTCTTCAAGACCTCTATGGGCAAATACGTCAACCCACAAGTCATCGAAGACAAGTTCACTGAGAGCAACTTCTTCGAGAACGTCGTGGTGTTTGGCGAGGGTCAGAAGTTCGCCGCCGCCATCATCCTTCCTGATTTCAATTTCCTCAAGGAATGGTGCAAACAAAATAACCTCGAGTTCAAGTCGCGCGAAGATGCCATTAATCTCAAGGAAGTCAAGGATCGCATCGCACAAGAAGTGCAACAATACAACGAGTTCTTCGGCGACACCGAGAAAATCAAACGCTACACGCTGGTCGCCGATGAATGGACCATGGGCAACGGAATCCTCACCCCCACCCTGAAAGTCAAACGAAAAGTGGTTGAAAAGAAATACCTTGATGCCATCCAAGCAATGTTTAATTAAAAATGCACTTTCGACTTATGAGACACCTATTGATTACTTTGGCATTACTTTTTGCCAGCACCCTGCTATTTGCCCAGGAAGAGTACCATGAAGAATACCAAATCCATATTGGAGACACGATTCTTTGGCATCCATTCAGCCAATGCAACAACATCAGCTTCAAGGTATCGCCCAAAGACATCGTGCATTTCGAGCCCACCCCATCCGGCAAGGTATTGGTGATCGGAACCAAAGTTGGCGTATGCCATCTCAAAGCCACGTGTGGCGAAACCATGGTCTTTGCCGACATCACAGTAGGCGACACCCTTCAACCCATCAACAGCGCAGGTGCGGTTGACCGACCGGAAAAACCACAAACCCTGCCTTTCACCGCAAATTATCAATTCAACCCGCCGACAGACCACTTCTTCATCACCGCCACCAATCCCAGTGATGAGTATCGGGAAACTCATGCCAAGATTGGCGTGGAAGAAGCCTACAACAATGGACAAGGCATTGACCGTTTCTGGAACACCAAGACCGGTGCCAACTATTATTACGTCCCTGAGTCGCAAGGCTGGACCGACGACGTGAAGTTCGACTTCGAACCTTTCGGCGATAGTTTCTTCCCACTCAACACTTTTGTGCATGAAGTGAACACGGAAGGCGACCTCTCTAACTATTACATCGGCACCGAAAAAGTGCTGGATGTTGACTGCTGGGTGTTTTTCGTGGAGCAAGACGACGGCAATGTCATCCGTTATTGGGTGGATCCCGCCAACGGATGCACCTTGCGCCGACAAGTTAACAACGATCAACCTAGCGAAATAACCGTTTACGACCTGCGTTATACCCATTGGAACTTCGGGCCAAAGTACAAAAAATCGATGTACGACAAGACGAGATAATTTTTTCACTTAGGATGCGGTTTTTTTCTTATTTTTGCTCCGCAATAAAATTAAAATCCAACATTAAACAGATACAATGGAAAACACTGAATTAAAAAAGACCCCTTACAACCAGATTCATCACGAACTGGGAGCCAAGATGGCTGAATTTGCTGGTTATGACATGCCTATCCAATACACAGGATTGGTTGAGGAACACAACAACGTCCGTAACAATGTCGGCGTGTTCGACGTGTCGCACATGGGCGAGTTCCGCGCCAAAGGCCCTTTGGCCAAGCAATTCATGCAATATTGCACGGTGAATGACGTGGCTGCTTTGAGCGACGGCAAGGTACAATACACCTGCCTCCCCAACGGCAAAGGCGGCATCGTGGACGACATGCTGGTCTATCGCATCGCTGACGACCATTATTTCATGGTGCCTAACGCTGCCAACATCGACAAGGACTGGGATTGGATGAGCCAGATCGCCGCCAAGTTCGGCATGAAACTCGGTGAAGACTTCATGAACGAGAGTGAACAATGGGCACAGCTCGCCGTCCAAGGCCCGAACGCCTTGAAAGCCATGCAAAAACTCACCAAAGCCAACGTCGTTGACATGGAATATTACACTTTCCAGATCATCACGTTCGCTGGTGTGGACAACATCATCTTCTCCACCACAGGTTACACCGGTGCTGGCGGTTGCGAGATTTACATCCCCGTCGCTCACGCCAAGGAGGTCTGGGACGCTGTGTTTGAAGCTGGTAAGGAATTCGGCATCATGCCCGCTGGCCTTGGCTGCCGCGACACCTTGCGCCTGGAGAAAGGCTTCTGCCTCTATGGCCACGAAATCGACGACACCATCAGCCCCATCGAGGCTGGTCTCGGCTGGATCACCAAATTCGTTGATGGCAATGACTTCCTCAACCGTGAGATCTTCGCCGCCCAAAAAGCTAATGGCGTGAGTCAAAAAATCGTGGGCTTCGAGATGATCGACCGCGGCATCCCCCGCAACGGCTATGAAGTGTGCGACGCCGAAGGCAATGTCATCGGCATGGTCCGTTCCGGTAGCCCGTCACCCTCAACAGGCAAGAACATCGGCACCGCCCTGGTTCAAAAAGCCTACAGCAAAAAGGACACTGAACTCTACATCAAGATCCGTAACAAGCTCATCAAGGCTGTCGTGGTGAAGATGCCGTTCTTAGCCTGATGGAAGACAATCAAGACCGAAAGAAGTTTTTCGGAAGCTTAGCCATCCCGGCCTTGCTGGTGACCCTGATGTGGGTCATCAAAGTGGCCGAGATGGCTTTTTCTGTGGATCTCGGGCGTTGGGGGTTGCAGCCTCAAACCACCCAAGGACTCATCGGGATCTTGACCATGCCCTTCCTGCATGGCAGCTGGGAACACCTCATGGCCAACAGCGTGCCCGTCCTGGTACTGGGCACAGCACTCTATTACTGCTACCCCACCCTCGCCAACCGTATCATGCTAATCACCTGGATCGGAAGCGGTTTCCTCACTTGGTGCATAGGCAGCCCTGGCTCCACCCATGTGGGAGCCAGCGCCCTGATCTACGGAATCAACCTCTTCCTCATCGTGAGCGGCTTCATCCGCGGTAACCGAATGCTCATCGTCATCTCACTCATCATGGTATTCCTCTATGGCAGCTTTCTCTGGGGCATGATACCCGCCTTTGCCATCCCACAACATATTTCGTGGGAAGGACATCTCAGCGGCGCCATCACCGGAGTCTTATTGGCTTTCATCTATAAAAGACAAGGGCCTCAGAAAGAAGAACATCACTGGGACGACGAAGAAGACGACAACGAAAACAATGATGACAACGACTCGAACCAAAAGCCCTATTGGGATGTGCCCATGCCCACTGACGAAGAACTGACAGTGCAATACCGCTTCAGACATTAAGACTGATTTCCAAGCAAAAACGCCAGCACCTGATTCGCAATGCTTGTCATCCCCTCTTCATTCGGATGTCGCCATATTTTCTTAATGGCGTGCAAATCAATACAATGCACATCATAATAGCTGGAAATGATATGCGCTGACTCCATATATTCCTTGTCCAAATCATCATCAGCCATATAATATAACTGGACACCAGGATATTGACGTTGCAGTCTATGGAACAAACAGGCCAACGCAGGACGGAACATGCACAACTCCTCTTCAGTCCAGTTATCGTAAACGAAATCTCCTATCGGCACCTCACTCCACACATCGTTGATGCCTCCAAAAACGAAGATGACATCAGGGTTACCTAAGTCATCCATCCTTCGCAGGAAAGAATGAGGGCCATAATAACCACCGAAATCCATATTGCTGATCAACGAACCCGAAAAAGCATTGTTTTTCTCCAACTCCCATCCCATCGTCTGCTTCATCTGATACCACCACAACTGTTCAACCGAGGTAATGCCGATGCTGTCCCAATAGAGCCAAACATCATTCGTCGCGGGATCCACATACCCCTCATACGTGGAATAACTGTCGCCCAACACAGAAAAACGAACCGTCGATAACGGCTCCGGGTCTTTATTACAAGAAGTCAGCATAACAGCAACCCATAGTCCTATTATTAATAATACCCCCCTCATCATATCTATCTCTAAATTCTAAATTCTCAATTCTAAATTCTCAATTCTTAATTGTCATTTCCGTTCTTCGGTTCAACGCCCTGTGCTCTTCCGTATCGTTTGGATAAGCAGGTTTCGTTGCACCGTAGCCCTTGGAAGTCATTCTTTCTGAGGCGATGCCTTTATCCATCAGTGCCTGCCTTACCGCCGAAGCCCTCGACTCAGATAACTTTTGGTTATACGCATCGGAACCCACATTGTCGGTGTGCCCCCCCAGTTCCACATAGAGACTGGGATGGTTTTCCATAAAAGCGGCCAGCATGTCAATGCCCTCACGTGAGTCCTCCGTAAGCTCCGAGCTATTGAACTCAAACTGGATATTCACCAGCTGGATCACAGTACCCGGTTTCAAGTCTTCCACCATGAAGTCATATACATTGACTGGCTCTGGTTTTAACTCATCGTCATTCAGCTGGAAAGCATAGATATCATAACCTCCATACCCCCCTTCACGGATGGAAGAAATCAATGCGGTATGACCATCGGCGGCGACAATAAAGTTAATCTCATCGCCTGGGGTGTTGATGGGATAGCCCAAATTAACCGGTTCTGACCATTCGCCTGACTCATCACGGCGACTCACAAAAAGGTCATAGCCACCCATTCCCATACGGGTATCCGAGGAAAAATACAAGGTTTTGCCATCAGGATGCAGAAAAGGAGCCATCTCAGTGCCTTTGGTATTGATGACAGGACCAAGACTCACCGGCTCTGACCAATGACCGTTTGCATCACGATAGCAATGGTAGAGGTCTGCGTCACCACCCCGGCGAGAAGCGAAAAACAATTCTTTTCCGTCAAGGCTCAGACAAGGTTGGGAATCCCATGCCGGATCATTAACTCCTTCGCCCAAAGGACGTGCCTGACCCCAAAATCCACCCTGTACATCCTTAACTGCATGATACAAGTCGCATCCCTGATGATGCCGGTCAATACCACAAATGGTAAAAAACAGCTCATCTTTTTTATACGAAAGGAAAGCCGCTCCAATATGATCATCCAACGTTGAATCCACCGAAAACCGCGAAGAAGGATACCACTGTCCGTCCGCTTTTTTTGAGATGAAAAGTCCTTCTTTGGCATAAGCCCACGACGCTTCTGTATAACGTTTGGTGAAAAGCAATTCATCCCCTGCGAGTTCCAAGGCGTTGACATATTCATCATCCGCCGAGTTAACAGAGGCTCCAAGGTTAATCGGGTTAAAATCAACAGGATGCTCCACTGCGTCCAAACGAAAACGCGCCTCGGCAAGCATCCTTACCGCCTTCTCATCATTGGCTTGATTGCCAGGGGCTGCCTTTTGGAACCACTCGATCAGCCCAATCTCCTCGGAATAACGCATACGTTTGTCGTAAAGTCCGGCAAGTGTCAGAGCAGCAGGAGGAAAGAGCAGAGAGTCAGCAGCCAAGGCATGTTCATAGCCCTCCATAGCTTTCTCCATGTCACGAGTCTCCATTCCAATCTCCCCTTGTAAGAGCCAGGCCTCAGCAAAACCAGGCTCGGCATTCAAGGCTTTCCTTAGCTGTTGGTCAGCCTTCTCATAGTCACGCTCCATAAACGACTGTCGCGCAGCCTCGTAAGCTTTCAACGCCTTTTTCGAGGGCTGAGCCACACCTGAACAAACAGTGGCCAGCAATATGACAAGGAAGAGAATACGCATAAAGAAAACTTAAATATTTAAAATTCAATGAGTTAATTGATTATCTTTTTGAATCCACTTATTAAAGTCCACCACAAATACACGAGCTGTGGCTGTAGGTGAAGTCTCGGCTGAAAGATAGCACTTACCGTGATCAAAAAAGCAAATGCCTTCCGTTTGTGAACCCAAATAGTTATGCAGTTCAAAACGCCGGTTTGAAAGCTTCACACCCGCGTCATCAAAGTCGTAAATCAGATAAAGGAATGGCAACCAAATGTTTTTCACATATCCCACCAGTACCAACATCCGACGCTCCTCATCGTAATCCGCACCCGTAATCAGTCCCTGAGAATCAAATCCATTGACCACCTCGGCGACATAAGTCCCTGGTTTTTTCGGCAGTCGATACAGGCGGGTAGTCCCAGTAGCCCAGCCTTTACTGAACAGATACAGATAATCCTTTGTGGCAAACATCGCTTCACAGTCAAAATCGTGTTCATGCTTTTGATAGTCAAAGCAGGTCTGGTCAGCGAAGCTAAAATGGATGGTTTCGACGGTGATGGAAGCGTCGCCTTCCTTAGGAATCTGTGACAGCGGAAAGGTGAAGACACGCAAGTTTTTCCGTTTGCCTTTGTTATTCCCGAAGTCGCCCACGTAAACCCTTTTTCCGTCGGTACAGACATCCTCCCAGTCTTTGTTTTCCACATTGGCGAGGGTGATTCTCTGAACCACCTCGAAAGTAAGCGTGTCGAGGCCATAAAGAACAGGTTTCCCACCACTGTCGTTATGAGTCCACAGCCTACCGTTGTGGAAAAACAGGCCAGAGGTCTCCCTTACCTCTTCAGGAAGCAGGGCTTTAAACGCTGGGCTGAACAAAGGCGAATAAGCAGCATGTCCCTCCTCTTGCGCCCACAGAAGAGGTAAGGCGAAGAAGAGGAACAAGATGATCGAGAGAAATCTTCTCATTTCTTAGGATAGACCACGCCCTTGGCCGCTTTCAAGGTGTTCTGAAGCAAAGAGACGATGGTCATAGGGCCAACACCACCCGGGACGGGAGTGATCTTCGAGGCCACTTTGCACACCTCATCATAATCGACATCACCCAAGATCTTGTAACCCTTGGGGCTGTTAGGATCGTCGATACGATGGATACCCACATCGATGACCACGGCACCGGGTTTCACCATGTCGGCGGTCACAAAGCCTTGCTTGCCGATAGCAGCGACGATGATATCTGCCTGTCGTGTAATCTCAGGCAGGTTCTTCGTCCGGCTGTGGCACAGGGTGACGGTGGCATCGATGCCTTTTCGTGACATGAGTACCGCCATCGGGGTTCCCACGATGTTGGAGCGTCCAAGGACGACCACATTTTTACCTGCTGTTTCGATGCCCGAACGTTTGACAAGCTCCATGATACCATTAGGGGTGGCAGGCACAAAGCAAGGCAGTCCCAGTTGCAGGCGTCCCACGTTGATACTAGTGAACCCATCGACATCTTTGGCTGGATCGATAGCATTGATGATTGTATCCTCGTCAATATGTTTCGGTAACGGCAGTTGGATGATATAGCCATCGATTTCAGGATCGTTATTCAAGAACTCCACCGTCTTGAGCAGCTCCTCTTGGGTGGTCTTTACAGGAAGGCGATAAACCGAGGAGGTCATACCCACCGAATGGCAGGCCTTTTCCTTGGAAGCCACGTAAGTTTGGCTGGCACCGTCCTCACCCACGATCACAGCAGCGAGATGCGGGGCATTCAAGCCATGGTCGATCATGTCAGCCACTTCGGCTGCAATTTCTTTTTTGATTTGGTCGGCAATCAGTTTGCCATCAATAATATTATTATCCATATTAATATCTTATTAATTAAATCTCGATTCTTATTTCTTCCTCATAGCATTTGCCATTCGCATGATTTTCTTTCCGCCGCCGGTGGTCATCATACGCATCATCTTGGCGGTCTCCTCGAATTGTTTGACCAAGCGGTTCACCTCGACGATAGAGGTACCGCTACCCATGGCGATACGTTTGCGGCGAGAGCCATTCAGCAAGCTGGGGT
>JAEEGF012359904.1_pt1 | contig 22325 bp, 17 predicted proteins | sample 9134171 | NCBI WGS metagenome assembly JAEEGF01 (sample SAMN16246542, study PRJNA631951) | gut metagenome | biome: gut microbiome; feature: rumen; material: AP-attached | host: Bos | place: Iran: Karaj | collected 2018-10 | reverse complement strand
TTGTCTCAAGGATACCCTTATGAAGTATCGGGAAGCAGTAGACTGGTTCATCGGCATGATGGAAGCGGAATGGAACGCATTTGCTGACTGTAACAACAATCAGATGGCTGTCAGGGTAGGCGAGAAACTTTGCATTAAGACTGCAAAGAACGGGACCCCAAAGTATTCTTTTTCTGATTCTTTCTATAAGTTTCCCTCCTATCTTCGTAGAGCAGCCATTGCGGAAGCCTTCGGTCTCGTATCGTCTTACCATTCCTCTCTCGATAACTGGAATGATTATCCTGTTTCGGAACGGAAAAGGCGGCCATCCGTTCCCAAAGCGGGTTTTGTTTATCCAGCGATGTATCGGGACAATTGTTTTGTCCGCACGGGAACATATACCGCCCGAATCAAGGTCTGGACACGCAATACATGGGACTGGATAGAAATTTCGCTCCGAAAATGCGACGTGGATTACATTCTCCGTCGATGCTCTAACCGTAAAGAATGTGTTCCGACCCTTCGCCAGCGCGGAAAAGTCTGGAGCCTTGATTTCTCTTTTGAAGAACGTGTGACACTCACTGATTCAAACATTATTGACAGCCAACGGATCCTTTCTGTAGATTTAGGACTGAACAGTGCGTGTGTTTGTTCCGTCATGACCTCGGACGGCACGGTCGTCGGCAGGCGTTTCTTGCACCTGCCTTCAGAATACGACCATCTTCGGCATTGCATCGGACATATCAAACATGCACAGCAGTCAGGAGCCAGAAGGATGCCAGGACTTTGGGCAAAGGCAAGGGGCCTGAACGATGACATCTCGGTCAAGACAGCCCGGTTTATTGTTGACATGGCCATGCTTTATGGAGTTGACACGATTGTCATGGAGGCGCTGGATCTTAATGGGAAAAAGAGAGGCTCCCAAAAGCAGCGCCTGGCCCTGTGGAGGGCGAGGTATGTTCAATCTATGGTCCTTGTCAAAGCCCATCGTGCCGGCATTCGGGTCAGTCGAGTCTGCGCGTGGAATACCAGTCGTCTTGCCTTTGACGGGAGCGGCCGAGTCTTACGGGGCAGAGAAGCAGAGAAAGCGGGTAAGAACTACTCTCTTTGCGAGTTCCCCAGTGGCAAGGTCTATAACTGCGACTTGAACGCCTCGTACAACATTGGTGCGAGATATTACATCCGCGAAATCCTGCGTAATCAGTCCGAGAGGACGAGGTTGGCTCTGACGGCAAAAGTTCCGTCACTCGCTAAGAGAAGCACCTGCACCCTGTCAGACCTTAAAGATTTGCGTGCGGCAATGGTGGCTTAGCCCATCTGGTTTGCTGAGCGTATAATGTCGGGTAAGACGAGGGCGTCCGATCCGTCTAAAGCGGAACCTGGAGTTGCTCCAGGCAATAGGATGTCCATAGGTATATGCCTATGGGAGGCTTCACCTGCCGACCTCTTGCCTGTTTCTACATGGGATGAACAGGTCAATACAAAAAAAGACTTGAATTTGAATTCAAGTCTTTTGGAGTGAGGACAACTGGATTTGAACCAGTGACCTCTTGCCTGTCAAGCAAGCGCTCTAAACCAACTGAGCTATGCCCTCGTTCAATTGGGAATGCAAAGATATGAACTTTTTTTTAATAACGCAAGAGCAGAACTTGCTTTTTTGAGGTTTTCTGCTTGATTGCCCATCCCATAGTAAGCCATTAAATCAAAATCTGCCGTCCGGGGCCGGGGCTTGTAGGTATTGTCCGTGAGTTTTCCTAATTTTGCATATCTATGGCTATTGCTCAGAAAATACGGGCCTGGTACCGGCTCTTCGCCATTTACTGCGAATTGGGTTACATTCCCTGGAGGAAACCCGCCAAGGAGCGGAAGCCGGCCAGGAAGCGCAAGCACGAAGACAGTGTCTATATAGGCGCCCGCGAGGCGATCATCCCGTTCCTGAACGATGATGCCAAGCGGACGTTCTCCCATCTGCTCCTGCGGCCCGGCTACATGCTCCGGGATTACATCCAGCGTGGCCAGCACGGGCGCTACCTGGCGCCTTTCACGTCCCTGCTGGTGTTCTATTCCCTTTTCACCCTGCTGATGGCGGTCGTCCAGCCCAAACCTACCCGCTCCTCCATCGCTGAATCAGCATACGATATATCCCGGCTCATCGAGGAACAAGTCGATAGTCTTGGCAAGGATGACTGGCAAAGGCGGTTCATAGTGAACATCGCCAAAGGTGCGTCCACAGCCCTTATCATCACCCAGTTGGACCTGTTCCCTGAGGGGGCGGATACCCCTTGGAAACAATCCCTGGCGGCGGTCGAGGGCGACCTTCGCAGCAAGGGCATCCCGCTTTTCCTGGACAATTTCCTGTTCATGTGGCTCGCGATGGCCGTCCTTCTCAGGAAGAAATACAAGGTGAGCATGTCCGGCGCCGCGGCGGCATCGGCCTATGTCCTGTGCCAGTTCTGCCTGTTCATGTTCCTGGCGCTGCTCCTGTCCTTCGGCCAGGACGCCAAACTGGGCATCCTGCTCACCGCCGTCCTCGTGTTCATCGACTACCGGCAATGGCTGAAGGTCGAAAACCGGACCGCATTCTGGCTCACGGTCAAGACCGGTATCCTGAATACCGTCTTCCGTGCGGCCTTCTTCCTCGTCCTGGGCCTGGTGCTGGTCGGCATCGCCTATGCCCGCACTTGATTTCCGTACCATGAAACCGCAGATACATACCGACGTTCTCCACCGGATGGCTTACTCCACCGATGCTTCCATTTACCGGGAAGTGCCGTATGGCGTTGCGTTCCCGCAAACCGTCGAGGAGATACAGGCCCTGATTGCCCAGGCCAGGCGCCTGGGTACGCACGTGATTCCCCGGGCGGCCGGAACATCGCTGGCCGGGCAGGTGGTGGGAAGCGGTATCGTCGTGGATATCCGGGGATGGAACCGGATCCTGGAGGTGGACCGGGAGCAGCGATGGGCCCGGGTGCAGCCCGGCGTGGTCCGCGATGAACTGAACCTCGCCCTGAAGCCCTACGGACTGCATTTCAGTCCGGAAACGTCCACCAGCAACCGCTGCTGCATCGGCGGTATGTTCGGCAACAATTCCTGCGGGACGCACTCGCTGGTGTACGGAAGCACCCGGCATCACGTGCTCTCCTGCAAGGGCGTCCTGTCCGACGGATCGTTGTTCGACACCGAACATCCGGACCGCTCCAACCCGCTGCTGGACAGGATTTTCACGCAGTTGGAAGGTTGGGGCTCCGATCCGACGGTCCTCGCCGAGGTGGAGGCGGTCTTCCCGGACAGGTCTCTCCGCCGCCGCAGTTGCGGCTATGCCATCGACGAAGCCATCGAAGGCGGGCGGGCGGACCTGTGCAAACTGCTGGTCGGCTCCGAGGGGACATTGGCCTTCATCACCGAGATCAAGGTCTCCCTGGATCCGCTGCCCCCGGCGGAAAAGATGGTGGTCTGTGCCCATTGCGACACCCTGGAAAAGAGTTTCCAGGCCAATCTGGTCGCGCTCCGGCACCATCCCGCCGCCGTGGAACTGATGGACGGGAAAATCCTGGAACTGAGTTTCCAGAACCTGGAACAGAAACGGAATTCCTTCTTTGTCGAGGGACTGCCCGCCGCCCTGGTCATCGTTGAATTCTGGGGAGAGACCCGGGAGGACATCGACGCGCAGGCGGCCGCCTTCGAGGCTGCGGCGGAGGATTCCGGCCTGGTCTATGCCTGCACGCGGGTGTACGGAGCCGATGTGAACCGGGTCTGGGACCTGCGCAAGGCCGGCCTGGGCGTACTGAGCGGCATGAAGGGGGATGCCAAGCCCATCGGCGTCATCGAAGATACGGCCGTGGCTCCGGAAAGGCTCCCTGCCTATATGCGGGATTTCGGGGAAATGCTGGAGCGCCTGGGCGCTTCCTGCGTCTATTACGGGCATATCAGCACCGGGGAACTGCACCTGCGCCCCATCATCAACATCAAGACGCCCGAAGGACGGAAACTGTTCCGGGAAGTGGCGACGGAGACGGCCCGGCTGGTGCGGAAGCACAAGGGCAGCCTGAGCGGCGAGCACGGCGACGGACGGCTCCGCGGGGAATTCATCCCGCTCATGTATGGGGAAACCGTGTACCGGATGATGTGCGAGGTCAAGCGTATCTGGGATCCGGACGGGATCTTCAACCTGCACAAGATCGTCGATACGCCGCCGATGGACGAAGGATTGCGGTATGCCGTGGGACAGCGGTACAGCGTGGAAACGGAACTGGCCGGCGACAGGACCTATTATAACTGGCGGGCCGCCTTCGACGAGTGCCGGGTGGAAGGGGCGAGCGGCGTACGGTCGCAGGCCCATGCGCTCATGTGCTCGGTGGAGCAGTGCAACGGGGCCGGTGCCTGCCTGAAATCCAACCTGATCGGAGGCACGATGTGCCCGGCTTTCAAAGTGACCGGGGATGAACTGTTCTCCACCCGGGCCCGGGCCAATGTCATCCGGGAGGTCCTGACGAACGGATTCGATGCGAAGTCATCGCTTTTCGGCAGTCCCGAACTGCAGCGGATGCTGGACTCCTGCCTCGCCTGTAAGGGCTGTCTCTCCGAGTGCCCTTCCAACGTGGACATGACCAAACTCCGGAGCGAGATCCTGCAGCAGCGCTACGACCGGTTCGGAACGCCCCTGCGTACCTGGATGGTGGCTCGGATGTCCTGGTTCGAATCGCTGGGCGCCGCTGTCCGTCCGCTCTATAACTTCTTCGCCTCCTGGAAACCTTCCGCGGCCCTGATCAAGCGGATCGTCCGTTTCTCCGCCGACCGGCAGATTCCCCGGCTGAGCCGCTTCAGCATGCGGAAACTGGTGGCGCGGGAGCCTTCCGGCAACGGCCCGAAGGTATATCTGTTCGCCGATGAATTCACGAACCACCAGGAGGCTGAACTGGGCCTCACCTTCGCCCGACTCCTGACGCGGCTGGGTTATTCCGTCGAGATTCCCCGCCATACGGAAAGCGGGCGGGCTCCCATCTCCAAAGGTTGCCTGAAACTGGCGAAGAAATATGCCGTCAAGAACGTGACGCTCCTCGCGGACCTCATCTCGGAGGGAACTCCGCTCGTGGGCATCGAACCTTCCTGCATCCTTTCCTTCCGCGACGAGTATCCGGACCTGGTCCCGCCCGAAATGCGGGAGAAAGCCCGGAAACTGGCCGCGAACTGCCTCCTGTTCGACGAGTTCATCGTCCGGGAAGTGGCCGCCGGCCGCATCTCCGCGGAGGCGTTCCGGGAAACCGCCGCCGACATCTACCTGCATGGCCATTGCCAGCAGAAATCCCTTGTCGGAGTCGGGAAATGTGCCGAGATGCTCCGCCTCCTTCCGGGTGCGACCGTCCATGTCATCCCCAGCGGATGCTGCGGAATGGCCGGATCGTTCGGCTACGAGAAGGAACATTACGAAACCTCGATGGCCATCGGGGAAATGGTCCTGTTCCCGACCATCCGGAAGGCGACGGCCGATGCGGGAAAGACCGTCCTCGTCGCCGCCCCCGGTACTTCATGCCGCCAGCAGATCCTGGACGGGACGGGCGTCAAGGCCTTCCATCCCATTGAAATCCTGTATCGACAACTGAAACATTCCTAATCTCCCATGCGTAATACCATCCTAGCCCTGGGCCTCTTCCTGGCCGCCGCGACCCTCTCCGCCTCAGCGGGGGAGTATGTGACCTATTACCGGAATCTGCCTGTGCAGATGCAGGAACCGGCGCTGCCGGGAATCCCGGACCTGGCACTTTCCCTGGCCGATTTCGGCGCCGTGGGAGACGGTGTCACAGACAATACCGAGGCCTTCGGAAAGGCGCTCAAGGCATTGGAGAAGCAGGGCGGCGGGCATCTCGTCGTCCCGGCGGGAATCTGGCTCACCGGGCCACTCACGCTGAAGGACCGGATGGACCTGCACCTGGAACGGAACGCGGTGATCCTCCTGACACCCGACCGGGCTGCGCACCTGAAGGACGGGAAAGCGGTGCCCGGGATTTCCGCCTCCAAGCGGACGGACGTGAGCATCACGGGAGCGGGCATCATCGACGGAAACGGCGAATGGTGGCGCGGCGTGAAGCGCTCCAAGGTGAGCGACACGGAATGGAACGCCTTCAGGCGCATGGGCGGTACCGTCACGGAGAAGGGCGACCTCTGGTACCCTTTCGGTCTCAAGGCTTTCGACAACATTGCCGATACCTATGAAGCCCAGGAGAAGATCCGGACGCACCTCGTCCGTTTCACGGACTGCGAGCGGGTCCTCGTCCAGGGCGTCACCCTCCAGAACTCCCCGAAGTTCCACCTGGTCCCGCAGCGCTGCAGGGACGTGGTTATCGACGGCGTCACGGTCCGCTGCCCCTGGAATGCGCAGAACGGTGACGGCATCGACATCGGCCAGTGCAGGAACGTGCTCATCGTCCGCAACACCGTGGACGTGGGCGACGACGGCATCTGCATGAAGGGCGGTGCGGGCGCCGCGGCGCTGAAGGACGGCCCCTGTGAGAATATCCTCATCGAGGACAATACCGTGTTCCATGCCCATGGCGGCTTTGTCATCGGCTCGGAATTCTCCGGCGGCATGTACAACATCGTGGTGCGGAACAACACCTTCTCCGGAACCGATACCGGCCTTCGTTTCAAGAGCGCACCCGAACGGGGTGGAAAGACCGGAAACATCTGGATCAGTGACATCTACATGTCCGACATCCAGGGCGAGGCGGTGGTCTTCGAGACCTCCTACGCGGACCGGCCGGTAGGCCGCGACGACGCCATGGCCGCCGAGACGGAGAACTTCCTGCCCGATTTCCACGACATCCATATCTCCCGCGTGACCTGCCGGGACTGCCGCACCGGCGTGAAAGCCTCCGGTACCCTGCGGATGATCCACGACATCACGCTGGAGGACTGCGTCTTCTTCTATACGGAAGAAGCATCCCGGATCGACGATCCCGGGATGCTTCAACTGAAAGACGTCCGTTTCGAGACCTACAGGTAGTCCTCGAAATACATCGTCACCTTGTCCATCAGGTGGATCCGGCGCCGGCCTCCCACGTTGTGCGGGTCCGTCGGATAGGGGAAGTAGTCCACCTGGACGTTGTTCCGGATGCACTCCTCGACGAAACTGAGGGAGTGCTCCCAGACGACGGTGTTGTCCACGGCGCCCTGGCAGATGAGGAGTTTGCCCTTGAGGTCCTTCGCCTTGTTGATGAGCGAAGTCTTCGCAAAGCCTTCGGGGTTCGTGGCTTCCGTGTCCATGTAACGCTCGCCGTACATGATCTCGTACCATTTCCAGTCGATGACCGGTCCGCCGGCGACGGCCACCTTGAACACGTCGGGATAGTTGGTGATGAGGCTGATGGTCATGAAACCGCCGTAACTCCAGCCGTGGACGCCGATGCGGTCCTTGTCCACCCAGGGGAATTCCATCAGGCGGCGGATGCCCACCATCTGGTCGGCCATCTCAGCCTGGCCGCACTGGCGGTTGATGGAGCGCTCGAAATCGGAACCGCGGTTGGAAGTGCCCCGGTTGTCCTGCACATACACGACGTAGCCGTGCTCGGCCATGTACATCTCCCACATCCGGACGCCGCCCATCCAGCCGTCCTGGACCATCTGGGAGTGCGGGCCGCCATAGACATAGACGACGACCGGGTACTTCTTCGCCGGGTCGAAATCCTTCGGATAGTAGAGCCGGTAGTAGTTGTCGAACTTCCCGTCGGCGCTCGGGACGGTGCCCAGTTCGACGGCGCCCACGGCGTAGTCCTTCAGCGGGTCACCGGACTCGAAGAGTTTCTCCGTATGCTTGCCGTCGGTGCTTCTGAGCAGGGTGACGCCCGGCGTGTCCAGGTTCGCGTACCGGTCGAAGAACCAGGTACAGGACGCGTTCATGGTCACGCTGTGCCAGCCGCGCTCCGGGGTGAGGGCCAGCGGCTTGCCGATCTTGGCCTTCGCCAGGGCGTTCTTCGCCGGCGCCTTGACGGTCACCTTGTACAGGTGGTTCTCCACGGGGGAGATTTCCGCCGAGGTGTAGAAAACGTTCGTGCCGTCGTTGCCGAGATAGGCGACATCGGCATCGACGGGGGTGAGGCGGCGGATATTGCCCAGGGTGTCCAGCAGATAGAGATTGCGGTAGCCGTCGCGGAGGTCGGTCCGGTAGATCATCAGGTCCGTGCGGCCCTTGAGGAAGCGGACCGGGTCCAGCGGCTCCACCCAGCGCTCGTCATCCTCCGTCAGGAGCGTGCGGACGAACTGGCCGGTGGCGGCGCTGTACTGGTTCAACTTCATGTGGTGCTGGGTGCGGTCCAGGACCTGCACATAGACGGACTTGTCGTCCGGGGACCAACTGATGTTCGTCAGGAAGCGCTCCGGGGTGAATTCCGGGACGTTCAGATACACGGTGCTGCCCTTGTCCAGGTCATAGATGCCCAGGGAGACGATCTCGGAATCCATGCCGTTCATCGGGTACTTGATGAGTTCGAGTTCGCCGGTGCGGGTGCGGATGTTCAGGAGCGGGAAGTCGGTGACACGGGACTCGTCCTTGCGGTAGAAGGCCAGTTTCCGGCCCGAAGGGGCCCAGAAGATGCCGCCGTTGATGCCGAACTCGTTCCGGCTAACGGACTGACCGTACACGATCTCGCGGTCGTTGGAAACGGCCACGGCCACGGTGTCCTTGCCGTCGGTGATGTACAGGCTGTTACCCACGTTGAGGGCTCTCCAGCCTCCCTGCGTGGTGACACCGGGCATTCCCCGCATCGGCATTCCCCGGCCGGGGAGGGCGTCGGCGGAGGACTCGGAAAGTTGGATTTCGCCGTTCTTCCCGATGGTGGCCGTCATCATTTTCCGACCGTCCATGTAGCGGTATTCGTTGTCGCCGGTCCAGGAATAATAGCGGTTCTCGGGGGACAGGCGGCCGACCACGGCCTCTTCCATCGTCAGGATCTTGCCGTCATGGGCAGGATGCACCCCGATCACGCGGGGCTGGGCAAAAAGAACGCCGCCCACGAGGGTGGCGCCCAGAAGGATCAGATACTTTTTCATAAGAAGACTTGTTCTGCGGATGCGTCGTAGGGAAGGCGGTTGGAAGGCCCCGTCTGGACGGGTTCGGCATTGTCGATGCGGTCCACGATGGCGCGCTCATAGCCGCGCCAGGGGAGGGCTCCCTTGTACTCCTTGTAATGGACGGTCACCCGCTGGCCGGTGAGTTCGCGGAGTTCTTCGGCAATGGCCTTGTCCGCCACGGAGAACTTGAAGAACTTGGACTGGACGGAACCGCCGATGGAACCCTTGCTGCCGTAACCGGAGAGGATCATCTCGCCTTCGTAGGTTTTCCAGATGTAGCCCGTGTAAGTAAGGGAGTTCAGTTCGCCGGTCTTGGTGCCGTCGCTGAACACCCACAGGAATTTGTAATATCCGAATGCCGCGCCCGCCAGAAGGAGGACGAGGACCACCCAGAAGATGATTTTACCTGCTGTCTTTGCCATAGTCGTGCTGGTTTGTTCAACTCACAAATATACAGAATCGTACGGGAAACGCCAAGGGTTTGGCTCAGAATCCGCGTCCGTGCTTGATCCAGAGTTTTTCCTCCAGGTCTGTCCATAGCTTGGCACACTGCTCGTAAATCTGCGCGGTGTAGGCGTTCAGGACCGTGGGGGAGGGATTGTTCTCCAGTCCTGGCAGGCCTTCAAAGGCGACGTCCTCCATCTCCAGGATGAGTTTCTCGAAGTCGTCCTTGTTCTTCTGCCAGGCGACGGTACCCAGCCGGTTCGGGCGGCGGAAGGTCCAGAGGACGCAGTCCGGGACATACTGCTTCTGGCCACAGTTGTCGAAGGCGGCGGGGAGGGAAGTGCCGCCGGCGAAGATGGGGATACGGGGACTCTCGGCAGGGTTGTCCACGCCGTACCAGAGGATGCCGCCCACCCCGTCGGGCAGCCAGTTGCGCAGTTGCAGGACCGTCGAGTAGGAGCACCAGCACACGGCGAGGGTGCGGACGAACTCGACCGTGCCGGGGGCGACGGTGTTCAGCGTGTTTCGGGTGTCGGCGACGAGCCAGGGGTTCGCGACCGGACTGACGATGGTGTCGCCCTTGGCCGTGACCATCTTCCAGTCCTTGCACATGTCGTAGGGGGTGCCTTCATAGGTGCCGCGCAGGAGTTTCATCACTTCGCGGGCACTCACCTTGTGCTCAGGCCTGATGCTGAAGGGGAGGTCGGGATCGTCCATCGACAGGCCCAGGGACGGGGCGAGCGTATTGAACACGAACCAGTCGCGGATGGCGAAGTTCTTCCTGTCCTTGCGGGAGTTGTAGGCCTTGAACCAGACGAAATCGCCCTGGCCGTCCCACAGGCCGTATTCCTTCGCCACGGCTTCCACATTGTCGGAGGCCATGAAATGGTCCTTGTCGCGGCGGTCGATCTTCCCGATGCGGGGGATGTTGCAGGAGATGGACACCTCGTCGTCCGGGACGCGCTGGGCCACCCATACGGCGCCCACCCTGTCACGGCCGCAGCCGACGATCTCGAAGGCCCAGACCTCGTTCTTGTCGGCCACCGTAAGGCATTCGCCGGTGTCGCCGTACCCGTATTTCTCGGCCGTTTCACCCATGAGGCGGATGGCGTCGCGGGCGTTGTCGCAGCGCATCAGCGCCAGGCGCGCCAACTCCTCGATGAGGAACATCGCATCCTTGTTGATGAGGGTGTCGGGTCCCGTGAAGGTGCTCTCTCCCATGGCGAGTTGCTTCTCGTTCAGGCAGGGATAGCCCGTATTGACATAGGCGTAAGTATGGCGGACTTCCGGAATCTCGCCCACCTTGCGCACGCCGGTGGTGTCGCCCTTGAACTTGGTGTGGCGGAGGCCTTTGTACACCTCGAACATGTCGCCTTTCCGGTGGTCGGCGGCGGGCTCCATCGAGATCCAGGTGTGCGAGACGCCGTCACAGGTGTGCGACGTGAACACGGAACCGTCCGTGGAGGCAAGCCGGCCCACCATGATGCTGGTGCAACTTTCGGGTTCATAGCCGTCGGGATAGATGCTCTGGGCATGGACGCCTGTCGCGACCGCGAGCGCCGCCACGAGGGAGAGGAGTTGGATGGGTTTCATCATCGTTTCGATACGTTTGCGCTAATGTACGCTTTTTCTAGCACTTGACCAATGGAATAATTCCGGAAATTGGCTACATTTGCGTGTCTATGTCCGGCAAGAAAAGCCATACGGAGTCCACGGGCGGCCAGTCCGTGCAGAAGTTCGACACGTGCTTCTTCGAGAAGTACGCGCAAGTCGTGCTCGCCACGGTGCTGGGGCACGATTTCGAGACACTCGTGAACCGGGACCGGCCGGACCTGCAGTCACCGGACGGCCACGGGATCGGCATCGAGGTGACGCGGGCGATGGAGGAGAGCAAGGCGGCCGGTCTCGCCCTGATGGATGACATCGCCGGCATCACGCAGGTGAAGCCCGGAGACGATTTCGACCGGATCCAGGAGAGCGGCTACTCCTTCGGCCTTCGAACCGGAAAGTATGTGGGAATCAGGGAATTACCCTATTGGCGGATGGCCCTGCCGATGCGGCGCATCCTGGAAAGCAAGGTGTCCAAGGCGGCGAGCGGGTTCTATGGCCACTGGGACCGGATGGGGCTTTTCGTTTTCAGCAAGGACAATCTCTCGGAGGGTGATGCCGTCAAGGCCATGAACTATACCCTCGGCCTGCAACGGGACCTTGACCTCCGCTACGACCGGCTCTACATCGCCGACATCGACGACCTTTTCGTCTGCAACCTGGCCGACGGCCTCAAGGCCGCCTCGCGCCTGGCGCGATACCGCCTCACGCAGGAGCAGCGCAGGGCTTTCTACCTGGAGGCGGTCCGCAAACAGTTGGAACAGCGCTAGTTACCCACCGGTTCGATGACCCGGTAGTGTCCGCTCAGATGCATGAACGCGAAGAGACGGAGGATGCCGTCGTAATAGGCGTCGAAGTAGCCGTCCTCGTAGGGAACGTTCCTGCTGTCCCAGAGGCGCTGGACGAACTCGCGGGAGATGGCGTGGTCCGCGGCGAGCGTGGCGGCGGCCACCGTGGCCACGAGGCCCACGGAATGGCGGGTGCCCGTACCGCGGAATTCGCCCTGGCCGGCCGGCATCGCGAATTCGACTTCGGTGCCGTCCACGTTGTACTGGTCCGCGAACGTGTCGATTCCCTTGGAATAGAAGAAGTCCTGGATGGTGTTCGCGTAGTTCGTCTGCCATTCGCGGTCGGCGCAGGCCCAGGAGTAGTCGAGGGCGATGTTCATCGGCACGCGCCATGAATCGAAGCGGAAAGCGGGCTTCATCCGGCGGCCGAAGAAGGCCGGGGACTCGATGAAGGAGCCGTCAAAGTTGTTGGTGTCGGGATTCAGGCCGGTTTCCGGGTTGATGCTCTTGTGGAGGTACTCCCGGCTGGCGTCGGCGCAAGCGCGGTAGAAATCGGCCCGGCCGTCGTCTGCCCAGCGGGCCCAGACCTCGTAGAAGGCGGGCAGGTGGTAGGACGGGTCGGTGTAGCCGGTACCCCGGCCGTCCGGCGTGAAGACGATCAGGTGGTTCTCCTTGTCGATGAACGGCTTGATGCCCTCGGAACCGTCTTTCTCCCAGGAAGAGTCGAGGATGAACTGCGCCTCGGCGAGGTAATTGATATCTCCGTCATTGCCCCAGCGGTTCGAGGCGAAGATGAGCGAGGTGATGAAATAGAGTTCGCCGTCGGAGGCCGGGCCGCGGCCCTTGATGGTGCCGTCCGGTGCGAGGCTCCAGGCGAAGTAGCCCTTCATCGGCCCGTCCTGGTACTGCATATACTTCTTCGCCCAGCGGAACAGGCGGTCGAATTCGGCCTTCTTGTCCAGTTGCACGGCGATCATCATCCCGTAGGACATCCCCTCGGTGCGGGCGTCGAAATTCTTGACGTCGGACATGTAGCCCATATCGTCCCCGACCTCGAAATACACTTTGTCAGGGCCGTAGAAAACCTCCTGGAAGATGGCTTCGAGCCGGGCGTCGATTTCCGCCGGGTCATACCCCATCTCCGCAAACACGTTGCGGTACCTGTGCGTTTCGAAACCGCCCCGGGTCCAGGGCTTCAACTGGTTCTGGGCATTCGCCGCCGGCATCGCCAGCAGCCCGGCGGCCGCCGCCGCGGACACCACGATCCGCCTGATAAGTGACATTGACATGGTTGGCTTGTTTCTGATGATTGGAACAAATATAGTAATTTTTACAATAATACGTTTTTTTACAAAAAAATCGCTGAAAATATTTGCAAATTGGAAAAAACTCCCTACCTTTGCAATCCCAAACCGGTACTACCGGCGCGGAAAACGGGGTATTAGCTCAGTTGGTAGAGCGTTTGAATGGCATTCAAAAGGTCAGGAGTTCGATTCTCCTATGCTCCACAAAAATCCCTCTCAGAGTAGTCTGAGGGGGATTTTTTGTAGATAGTGTATCAAATAATGTGACACTTGAGTCTCTGGGCTTCCAGAAAAGGCTATTTGTAGTCGTGTGTCTTTTTGGGTGGATGAATCGATTCCTATTTCGAGACTCCCTCAACGGAATTCAAGCGTATTCTTATCTTTCCAGCTGATCCATACCCATGGCTCCTTCGGATACCGCACACGATCCGTCGGCCTCTCCTTCTCTACAACCATTCCAATTATGTCAGAAACGACAATGGGAATATCTCCCGAGGCACAGAAGAAATCGTCAGGACCGGTGAAGATATAACGAGGGACCTTCGGATTAATGTAGAACCCCTGGCTATAGAACCATCCTTCTCTGTGTATATTAGGACTGGTCTCCACCGTGGTTCCTCCGTATTCGAAACAACATTTCTGGGAATATAAGGTCAACTGTGAATCCAAATCTGCTTCCGGATCGTTGTTATCGAAGAAAGCGGGAAGGCTGGAGAAACCACGATTGGGGGCATAGGAACCGATTTCCTGGTCGATGGCCATCCGTGATTCAAGAGACTCTTTGGAGACGGAGTGTACCTCCAGTCTCTCGCCCGAATTGTCGTAGTATTCCAGCAGGTCATTCCCGATGGGCAGCGAAACGTTTACGAATAGCACACCCTCAGGAAAAGACTGTTGTGTTTCCCCTATAACCACATAACCATATTGAGGCCTGACTTCGATGGGAGAAGCTCCGTCATAACCCGAGAGAAGGAACATTTTCGGAAAACGATAGTAGTCGGTCATGGAAAGCACCATTCCGGTATCTATCCGGTACGAGATGCCTGTAGACTGACGGAAGCTGTCTTCTGGAATCCCTCTTCGCTGTTCGGTAACCTGATTCGGCTTATAAAACACCCGGACGGTCTGTTCGGTTTCATTGGAATAGACACCGATGCCAAGATTCACCTCGGGGATATAATAGAAAGATATGTCTGTTACATCCGCTTTCTTCTGCGGCATTTTGCAGGCTGTTATCAACAGCGACAGCATCAAGATGAGGTGTCGGATTCTCATGTTCATAATTGCTGCAAAAATAACACCGTTCGTTTCCTTACTAATCGTCATGAACGATAGCCGCATTTCTCAGTATCTCCAAAACCGCCGGGAACAGAAAGGACTATTCTTTCAACGAAGAGATGAACGATTCGATGTGACTCAAGAATGGTTCCACAAGTCCTTTGTCTTTGGTCTTGCTGAGAATACTCCTCTTCAACGCCCCCAAAGAAGCCCCATCATCAGTGGAAAGACCTTGGCTTAGATAGATTTCAGTCCCAATAGAATGGATGAATTCCTCTTCGAGCGCCTTATTCTTACAGAGGTAGGTCAAGATGTACTCGGGCTCCTCGCAAACCATTTTGATGGAATACGGTCCAAGCATTTCTGCCAAGGCGCCATCTGATGACATTAAGATTTGGTTGAATACTGAGAAATACAGTGCTCTGATATCCTTGTCCTTCTGCTGCGAGGTCAGAAGATTCAGCAGGTTTTCAGTCCTTTCATCATCGGAAGCGGTGAATCGTCCCGCGTAATAGTCCGAGATTAGGGGATTGACCTGCTCGAGAATACTCTCACGCTTCTCGGCAGTAAAATCTTCCCAACATATCGGAGCCTTGGGTGCCAATTCCTTATACTCAATCGTTTCCGGATAGGTCTTAAAATCTGGGTCGGCCTGCCCGATACGTCTTCTGATAAGACGGACATTGTTAGGGCTTTGGTAACGATAGGTTCTATAACAATGGTACCGATAGTGAGTCAGATCACAATCTGGCGCTGACATCGGATCTTTATAATGGTACATACGCTCAAAGGCCTCCCAAGGTTCCAAGGCTGACATATAGATAACCGTGGATGGATCCCAATCAGACTCAACCAGCACGTGTTTATTCCCGTAGCGGTAGAGCCCTGTCCAGTTCGGAGAGGTGGTTATTACTGAATCAACGGGCATTGGAGGAGGACTCATATTGTAATCAGAATTGTCAGACGAGAAATCAAAGAAACTCTCATCAAACTCAATATCCGCCGTGTCGATCTCAAATGTACTATACTCCCATAACGCGGCATTGGCACTGAAACGAATCAAAGAATCCTGGCCATCCAGCCAGAAACTGACGGCATACAACGACGGGGCGCCATAGGAGTTAGGAATACTGTCAATCCTTTCTAAAAAGCTTAGTAGCGAGTCCTGGATGGCTGCATCCTTGAAAAGAGGTGTATCCCCTTTCTTGAATTTACATCCGCCCATCGAGAAAAGAAGAAATAAGACTGAAACGATTGTAAGGACCCGCTCTTTCATATCTAAAGTATTAACAGACACAGCAGCAACAATAATTAAAAGCCTGCAAAAAACATACCCCTCCGCCAAATCAATCTCTCATAAACAATTCGATAACATATAGATAGCCACACATTTCTCCTATCTCCAAAACCGCCATCTTTCATGCCGCCTACCTTAATAACACGCTTGGCATGGTAATGTGACTTAAAACTTATTAGAAAAGATGGGTGGCTCTGTTTCCTGCCTTGGCATTTCCTTGTTAGGATCAGTCCCGGGCTTGCCCAGATAATGCCACCTTTTGAGGGTGGTGGGTAACACAATACCCCCTTATATAAAGGATAAGGGGAGGTCTGCCAAGGAATCAGCAAGCTGTGGCTGGCAAGTTGCCGTAAAAAAGGAGTGTTTGTTCCGAACATCGCGACGGTTTTCTGGAAAAGCAAAGTTTGGCACTATTGTTATCGACAGCCTTCGGGCTTGCCCGGATCATGGACACTCAAAATGACAATTGGTAACTTAATATGTAGGTCGACTGATGTCGCCTACCAGGTGCCGAAATGCGGCGAGCCGGGAGTGGCAGGAACAGAGGGAAAGCCGATTTGGTCTTGAAAGCGTCCTGGAACCTATGACCATATACGACGATAGCTCGCACCTTTTCAGGCCGAGCCCATCGTCCACCATCTTTCTCTTTTGACCCGATGGTTATTTGCGGGATGACTGGTAATCGTCGGCCAGCCGTCGGGCTGTCTCGACGTCAAAGACGATCCGTCGCCCGATGCGTGAGACAATCGCGGGGCGGAGGATTCCGCCTCCATCGGCGGAACCATCCTCTTCGCGCGGTGTGCGCATGAGCGAGTAAACTGTGGAATCCGAGCATCCGAGCTCGACGGCGAGAGCGTGAACCCCGAGCGCCTTCTGCCCCGGCGGTGAGGGGGAGGATGATCCCGTGTTCGGAGAGAGGGACAGGGCATAGTGGGTGAGCTGGCAGTACTCCTCTCCGGTCATCTGCCATAGGGGCTTTCCAAGGAGCCCCTCAATGTTCGTTTGCGAGTTCATAGCAACAAAAGTTTAAAGTGTTTTCAAATGCAGTCCGGCAAGGATTATCCTACGCGCGTTTTGCCGGAATGTGCCAAACATGGGAAAGGGAATGTGCCAAACACCTGTCCGACAGGCCCTTCGCCCAAGCGCATGTTAGGCAGGAGCATTTGAAAAACAAAACGAAAAACCGACTTTTTTGCGAAAACCCGCGTTTTTTCTCCGGTGAGTATCAAAATGGTACTCTGAAATGATACTCAGATTTCTTGATTTGACAAAAAAGACCTCATCCGTTTCTGGGAGAGGATAAAACGATGTGCCAAAGAGTGGTGTTGAAGATGGACACTTCCAGACTATATAATTCCAGCCGTGATGACTTCAATTGTATCATTCACGGCTGGTTATTATAGGGAATATCTATTCCCAATTCTCAAAGGAGTTAATCCTGCTTCTCTTTGGGTATTGTCTCTGAGAAAAGATTGATGGCCCGATAGATCTCGGAGTATGACTCGTTGCTGGGCCCTAGTAATGCGGCTCGTTTGCACGCGTCTTTCAACCGATTATCAGAGCACATATCTGCGACCCATGAGACTTTCTCAAGGAATTGGCCGGTCTTGTCGTATTCGGGGATGAACTTCCTGAGCACACGCTTAACCGCGTCCGAATCCTTAAAGTATTTACGGGTATTCATATAATGGATAAGGAACCAGAACTCGATGGAAGGCATACTGTCGCAAATATACACGCGGTCATCCTTGGCGTACTGCGCTTTCATTTCCTGGAATTTCTTGTTCCGTTCCTCATTTGCTCGGGTGATATCTGCATCGCAGATGCAAACGGCAATACCTCCATTCTGGGTTACCCAGTCAATCAACTTGCTCATCTCCTCATATGACTGGTGGGCGAAAAACCTGGGCTTGCAGTCGTAGCGATATCCTTCAAGCGTTCGTAGATGCTCAAAGTACCAGCGCTCGGTAAGTCCTTCTCCAATCACTGTGATTCGAGATTGCTTCAGTTCGCGTTCTTTCCTTACCCTTGCCATATTCCTTAGATATAAATTTCAGGAACGGCGCCGAATTGGCCGTTTTTGTAAGACTTACGGATAGAGGACAATTTGCCCAGTCCCTTAAAATCAGTCAGAGGATAGAGTTCCGTATTACCATCCTCTTTCTTCTCGGTGAACCAAACAGAGTCTTTCCCGAAGAGATCGTTTACGTCAAGGCTATCTAGCAGCGGATCATAGTGGGTGGTAACAAGCAGCTGGGAGCGGTTGTCATTCACTTTCAGAAATTCGTTGAGTACGAAATCTAGTAGGGACGGATGCAGCGAAGCCTCAATCTCATCAATATGCAGGAAGGCCTGCTCTTTGATCGTCGTATAGATGGCGGACTCAATCTCTATGACACGAGTAGTTCCATCAGATTGTCTGCTCTCGGGAAGAATATACTCCTCCTCTCCACGTGCATTCTTGACTCGGACCTTAAATCCAGTATCAATGTCTTTGATGGAGCCGCTGGATAGGATTTCTGCTTTCAACTCCTCGTCAATTGAGGTGGCCTCAGAGACCAACTTAAGTTGCTGTTCATTCAATGCGTGGGCGGTTTCTTTTACGCTCACCTCAGCTATCCTCAAATCGGCCGTCTTGATAAAGGAGGTTAAGTAATTCCGGAATCCCTCATCCTTTAGCATCTTCTCCTTTGCATAGCCGGAGAGCTCTGTGCTGCGATTGATGCCAGGCATAAGCTTTTCATTAATCCAGCGGATAACATCATTGATGCGCTCGATAGAAATGTTCACCTTCGTCATGGACGCAAAGAAAGACATGTTCTTCCAGCAGTTTAGGTTAATGGCATCAATCTCTGCTGCCTTAAGCTTCACGGCAGCAGAATTGAACTTGACGATGGATTGCCCCTCGGCATACTCGCGCCAGAAGATTCGAGTAGGTTGAGGGGATGGATAATCATAGAAGTATAAAGACTCGTGGGATACCCGTTCCTTGTTGAGGTTGAGTTTGTACCAATAGCGGACATCGCCCACATAGAACTTCATCTCGAAGACAGAGTCTTCCGAAGGTGTATTCCTATCCAACAGGAAGGGAATCACGCGAGTGGACAGGTCATTTCTGTTCGGTACCTGCGTCCAGAATCGGCGCAAGAAATCGAACACCTCCAAAAAATTGGATTTGCCGGATGCGTTAGCCCCAAACATAACTGCGAATCGTAGCAGTTTGGTGCCATCGGTCATGACGGCTACTCGATTAATGGGTTCATCCTTTGTGGGCTCGAAACTGAATACGGTCTCGTCCCGGAATGACAAAAAGTTCCTGAATTTCAGTTCCTGTATCATGACATGTCAGTTTTCGTGTTTACCGTATGCAAAGGTAATGACATTATATGGATTTTCATAATAAAATAGCAAAACTTTGCTATTTTATTATGAAAATTAGAACGAATTTGGCGCAATCATCAATTAGGCTGACAATTTGGCATAATTTTATTTTTGGTATAGGACTTGTTGTTGCCCGCGAAAAAGAATATATATATGAGTAAAGTAAAAAGCTTTTCGGTTGGCAATGGAGACATGTTCTACATCAACCATAATACGGACAACTTCACCACGATTGATTGTTGTCTCTCTGACGAAATAAAGGATGTTATTCTAGACGAGATAGCATCAGAATCATCAGGTAAAGGGATTTCGCGTTTCATATCGACCCACCCAGACGAGGATCACATCGCCGGATTAGTGGCCTATGATAATAGATTCAGAATTGTGAATTTTTACCGCGTAAACAACGATACGACTAAAACTGGGGTGGAGACTGAGGACTTCAAAAGATACAAGAGTCTTCGTGCGGATACTCAGAAAAGTTTTGAGTTGAAGAAGGATTGTACGCGCAAATGGATGAATGAATCCGGTGAAGGTAGAGGCAGTTCGGGATTGTATTGTCTTTGGCCAATAAAAGATAATGACAAATACAAGGAAGCGCTTGAGACAGCCGCAGAAGGTGGTAGCCCTAACAACATTTCCCCGGCTATCGTATATCTTACAGATAACTTCTCATTCCTTTGGATGGGTGATATGGAAACTGATATGCAGGAAGAGTTTGATAGCAAGGTGACCAACAATCACAAGACGATTGTTTTTGCTCCGCATCATGGCAGAAAGAGCGGCCATATTCCGTCATCGTTAATGGATAAACTAACGCCAAAGTTGATTGTCGTGGGTGAGGCTCCCTGTGACGAACTTGATTACTATAGCGATTACAACACAATAACTCAAAACTCTGCAGGGGATATTCTTTTCGAAACAAATGGTGAGTATCTTGATATTTTTATCTCTGCAACAGATTATAATAAAACAGATGGCATGGTGCAAAACCGAGATCATGGATACCATTATGGCATGAAGTACCTTGGTAGCATCAAAGAATAGCGATAATTAAAATGGATAAGTATATCAGAGTTGCAAGGGTTTACCCTTCGGTGTTAGGAGTGCTCCCCACATGCATACTGCTTGCAATGTGTATGGACAAGTGGTTCCCCCAGTATCAGACAATGGTTGGCAATATCAAATGGTTTTTATGCTTGGTTGGCGGCACCGCAACGGTTAGCTTGGCTGTTGGTTATCTTGTACGAGAAATATTCAGAGAGACCTCGAAAGTACTGTTTCAGAAATCTTTATTCAAAATAGACGAGACGGAAATGCCGACTACGAAGATGTTGCTATGGCAGAATGAGCTAATCTCTCCCGCATATCACAAAGAGATTGCAACTAAAGTCAAAGCAACTTTTGGCATCAAGTTGCCTACTAGGGCAGAGGAACAAGCAAACCTACCATTGACAAAACAGACGATTGTTGACGCAGTAAGCCAAATACGACAGCACTCTCGAGAAGATAAGATAATGAGGCAATACAATATGGAGTTCGGCTTTTGTCGCAATTATCTAGGTGCGGGTGTGTGGAGTTTTGCTTTTATTATAGGCCTGAGCATTGCAAATATCTTTTATGGTTGGATACCCTGGTGGGCCTTGGCGGCATCGCTGATACTGCAAGTTCTGTTGATTGTGTGCTGTTATAAACTATTGAGATTTAGGGGGATGACTTATGCCAAATACCTATTTGCTACGTTCACTGGGAAAGCGAAATAATAAGCACTATATTAATCCGTTGAATTTTGTCATCGAGGCCGCTTTGATATCATCCACGATGTCGATGTAGGGTTTCATGGAAGAATAGTCGCTGTGGCCTGTCCATTTCATAACAATGTTCGGGGAGATTCCCAGGGATAGAGCGTTTACGATAAAGGTGCGCCGCCCTGTATGGGTTCCGACCAATTCCCACTTGGGATGAACCTCATCTGTCCGGACATTTCCTTTATAGGTCGTGATACGGATTTCTTCATTGATGCCGGCCAGTTTGCACAGTTCCTTGACATCCCGGTTCATCGCTTGATTGGTATAATTCGGCAGAGCCTTATTATCGCTGAAAGGTGCATCTTTGTATTTCTCCAAAATGGCCTTTGTAACGTCGTTTAGTTCGATGGATATGCTATCTGCCGTCTTGACGGTCGTAACTTCGATATGGCCGCTTTTAATGTCGCTTCTGCGGAGATTATTGGCGTCTGAATGACGGAGTCCGGAGAAGCAGCAGAACAGGAAGACATCGCGGATTGGATCCAGATAAGCCTGGGCGCCTGACAATTGAAGATTCCGGACACGGGCCATTTCCTCTTTGGTAAGGTAGATTACCTTCTTCTGGGTTATCTTCAAGGTCGGCTTGAACGCCTTGTAGGTCATGTTCGTATTGTAACCGTTTTCAGTCGCCCAATTCAAGAACCAGCGGAGAAAGCGAAGCTTCTTTTCGATGGAAGAGTTCTTCAAGCCGATGATGTCATCATGGTCGTACTCTTCCCTGTCCCCTTTCTTCTTACGGGGAGTCCTGAGTCTTTTAACATCCCGCAGATAAGCCACGAACTCCGCTAAGGTAGAATCAGTCAGATCCGAGAACTTAAGATTCTTCTTGAAAGCCTTGAGGTCTCTCCGCATCGTCTCCATCTTTGCATAGGTAGCCGTTGTCCAGGCATTCTTCTCGCCGCTTTCCTTTACGAACTTGTCGTAAACTTCAAAGAAATCCGAGGCTTTAGTCCTGCGTTCCTTCTTGGGCTCCGGATCAGGCTTCTTGGGAATAGTACCATGCATCCGCTCTTGATACTTGTCGGCAACCTGTTTCTTGGTCGGGTTGATGTCATTGGCCTCAAAATATCTGAAAGCCGTCACCATCTGCTCACGACAGTTGCGGAGAGTGTTGTTGATGGAAATGGTTGTCTCTCCCTTTGGCCCCTTATATCCTTCCTTCATGCATTGATTCTCCGCATCCCAAGCGTCAAGATTATTCATCTGACAGCCCGTTGAGGTTATCAGTCGTTGGCCATTGAAAGTGGCGTGTTGCTGGATCTGGAAGAGGTTATTTTCCTTTCCGTAGGGGCGAAGTTTGAAAGAAATTTGGTATTTCAAAATCATTTTGTCACACGATTTAGCCGTTTCGTGTTACAAAAATGTGACAATTTTC
>JAEEGF011931280.1_pt1 | contig 22325 bp, 13 predicted proteins | sample 9134171 | NCBI WGS metagenome assembly JAEEGF01 (sample SAMN16246542, study PRJNA631951) | gut metagenome | biome: gut microbiome; feature: rumen; material: AP-attached | host: Bos | place: Iran: Karaj | collected 2018-10 | reverse complement strand
GTTCTGTCCAGGCTGTTGTCCCGTCCATGCGTACGGCTTCTACGCCATTGGTGTAGAAGGCCGCGTGATCCCATGTCATGTCGCCCGAATCGTCCCATTCACAGTCGACCTTCCACAGGAAAGAAAGCGTCCCCGCGCCAGACACTTCCGTCTGCAGCCAAGTTGTGGAGGAACTCCCTCCCATCGCATCGCCGATGATACCGCTCTGCACGGAATAACCCGTCGTCGCTGTAGCGTCGCTGATCGGATTCCACACGGCGTCACCGCCTGTCGTCCAACTGAGCGCCGCTCCTTCCATATCCGCACTTGCCGCCTCGCCCAAGGACAATATTCGCTTCGTGATTGTGGCCGTCACATACTCGCTCTTCACGCCATCCAACACCGCAATCGCCTTGACGGTCGCAGTGTCCGTGATCTCAAACGGCCCCGTGTACCGATATGCGTCCGTCAACCTCGGCGTCGCGCCCCTTGGTGAATAGTAGATCGACGCACCCTCCGTCTCGCACAAAATCATCACTTCACAGCTTCCGCCGGCGAATTCCGATCCATCTGCCGGAAATATCTGCGGCGGTGCCACAACTAGTGGGTTCCAGACGGCATACAGCGTAACCACGCCGCCTGACCGCGTAGTCAGATTCGTGACATGCTGTCCAGCCACATAGACCACCTCGCCTGTCTCGTTGGTAGCCCATCCAGTGAACACATGCCCCGAATAAGCGAAGCCGTTCGCCGACACAATTGCGTCGCTATCGTAAGTCGCGGACGTAGCATTCATCGTGCCACTTCCGCCATTCGGATTGTATACAATGGAATAACTGTTCGCCGACCAGTTTGCGCGTACCGTCTGAGCGCCTGTCATGCTGGCAGTGATCTGTGTAGGCGTCCAACCGGCAAAGGTGTATCCTGTGATCGCGCCAGGCGCGGTGAACGCCAACGCCTTCCCCTCTTCGTAAGTCGCCGGATTAGGATTCGTGGCACCCTTCAAGTTCTCGTAGGTGATCGGCGAGAATACAATGGGCTTCTTCTTTTTGCCCGTCATTGGGTCGGACATCACCTCGTCCGACGGACCTTCAGCCTCAATCCAGTACCAGTATTCAACGTCCACGTCGCCCGTCGCATCAAGATACGTGCAGTTCCCGCTATTCTGCAGCTCCACCAACACAGTAGCCGATGACGGCACGCTTGTGCTTCCCCGGTATATACGGTACGTCCCCGCCCATGCAAGATTGTTCCACGCAAGCGACACGCCGTCTTCGGAGGAAACCACCGACGTGAACGCTATCGGCAACGGCTCGAACACTGCATTGTAGCTCTTCGCCGTCTCCACCGTGAAAGTCAGCGGGTTCTGCATAGAAGTGGCCGATCCCGTCCAATGCGAGAACTTGTATCCGCTGTCCGGCGTAGCCGTCAACGTCACCTGCGTGCCGAGGTCGTACGTGCCGCCTCCTGACACATGGCCGCCATGTTCCGCCGTAGCGGCAATGGTGACCATCTGCCTTGCGCGCTGTTCAAGAGTGTACACCTCGCCAGAGACGATGATTTTGCCGGTTCGCGTCTTGCCGGTCGTGTTCTCCGTGTAGATGAAACGCACCGTACCGCTGCCCGTGCCTGAATCGTATCCGCTTACCAGCGTGATCCACGGCTCCGTCACGATTGCGTTCCATACATCGCCGATCGACGCCGACACGCCGAACTCGCCAGCGCCGTTGTTGCCGGCCACCTGCGCCCCATTCGGCTGAATGGAGAGATCGTACGCGCGCTGGGTGATGTACACCTTCTTGTCGCCAACGGTGATCCAGCCAGTGCGCGCCGTGCCATTGCCCACGTAAGGAGAAACGATGTACAGAATTTCACCATCGCCCGTCCCCGAATCGCCCTGGAAGATGGTGATCCATGTGGCATCAGATGCAACAGCCGTCCACGAAACGTTGCCGTCGGGGTGAATGGAGATCGATTCATAGCCTCCGTCCGTGCCGAAGAGCTTGGTGTCGTATTCAAGCTCGACACCCCTCGCCTTCTGCGAGACGCTGAACGTCTTGCCCGCTATCTTCACCGTGCCGCTTCGTGGATAGACAGTGTTGTTCGCCGCCGCCTGCAGCGTTACAGTGCCTGGACCCGTACGGGAAGTGGAACCATTCACAGTGATCCAGTCCAGCGATTCCACAATCGTCCATTGCACAATGTCCGCACAGGAAACCGTTACGGTATAGGGCTCGCCTGACGCTTCAAATTGGTAGCCGTTCGACGAAAGCGCCGCGGTTGCAGCCGGCTGCGTCACCTTGTGCGTCTTCGCCGCCATGCCGGACGCCGCCTCCGGCGTGACTGTGATGGTGCCCGTTCTCTGAGAAAGAGTCGGATTGGGCGAAACCACATAGACGACGTTTCCATTGCCAGTGCCAGTCGCCGTCGCCGTATAGATCGTGAGCCAGTTAGCGCCGCTGGTGGCGGTCCAGGGCAGATCTGGTGTCGCAGTGACGGCGATCAGACCGTTTGCACCCTCAACACTTGCAGTGGAGGCCGTTGGGCTGACGCTGAACGACAGCGCCGCCGTTGGGCGTCCCTGCTGCGTCACGGTGAAAGTCTCCGTTCCGATCTTCACCGTACCTGTACGCGCCTTGTAACTTGGATTCTCCGCTATGGCGATTGTGACAAGATCGCCACCCTGGCCATTGCCTGCATCAACCACGGAAATCCAGCTCGCCTGAGGCGTCACGCTCCACTGCGTGATGGCAAGCGCATTCACCGTGATCGGAATCACATGAGTTTCGTAATTATTTGTGACGCAGTACGAATCAAGCTTGATCCGCCGTCCATATTGAAAGACCGTAAAAGTGTTACCAGCAACCGTCAAGGTGCCTTGGCGCGTAGCGACTTCGTTGTAAGGTGCTACCCGATAAATCACACTTCCAGAACCAGACCCGCTAGTGGGGGAGACGTTAATCCAATTCACGTTCGGACGCGCCTGCCACACCATGTTGTTCTGTGCCGTCACGTTGATGGTGGCGCTACCACCTGTCCACTCACAATTTCTACTTGTCGGCGAGATAGTACCGCCTACACCATCCTGCGTGACAGTGTGGGTCCATCCGCTTACACAGACATATCCCGTGCGCTGTTCCACGTTCGTGTTCGCGCTCACCGTGTAAGCTACTGGATAGCCCACATTCCCACTAGCTGCGTTCAGTGTGAGCCAAGTATCGCTCACAGCCGCCGTCCAGGTGCCGCTGCCGGAAGTCACTATGGCTCCGGCGCCGCCATCCACAGAAAAATTACGCGTCGTCGGTGTAATCGATATATTGTTGTCCTTGGCCATCGGCGGATTCGGCGAAGCCAAAGTGTAGAAGTCGAGCGCCGTCACATTCAGCGTTTTCGTCAGCACGTTTGTACCAAACGTACACGTGAGCGCGTGGTTACCCTTCGTCAGTGGTTGCCAACGCCATCCAGTCTCCGTCTTGTTTGTAGTCGAAATCAGACAAGTACCATCCACTGACACCGAGACATCATCACCGTTGGGCACATCTGGATGCACATAGATGGTCAGCGCCTTGTTCACCGTTGCCGGTGCAGGAGCAATCACCCGCGTAACAGTGCTCGTGCCGGCACAGATCAGATCTCCACGAGCCGCGACCGCCGCGAAGGCGACACCGAGACCGATCATTATCAACTTATGCATTCGCATGCTCTTTCTCCTTTAAAAGCTTCTATTGCAACAATTTACGCCCCGTCCTGCCGTGTACACCATCAAGACGAGTTATCTCAATGCCGAAACTTTCAACTCTTCGAATAAATTCATCAACATTGCCAATGCCCCATTGGGATGATACGGCAACCTTGCTTCCATCATTAAGTGTAATTACATCCTCAGTATCAAGAAAATGGCGCTTATATCCTGTCTCCTCGGCAAGATTCTTCGCTTCATTAAACGGGCTAACGCAACCCCATCTACCCTTTGTTCCCCGTAAAGTAGCAGGAAATAGTTTTTCTGAACTTAAATCATCATAACTTACATTTCTGTTCTTTAGGACATACTCTTGAATCGCTGCAAGCACCATTCTTCCCTTACCGAATGGCCCTCGCCCATTAACAAGATACTTCTGATAGTCTTTCTTATTGAAGTTAGCGATCGCCTCCGTCATTAGATACTCATTGTCCTCAGTCTTATAACGTTTTATGGTTAATCCATTGATAATCGGCTTCGTACTCTTTTGCAGCAATTCAAACACATCTTCTGAGAATGAACGCCCGACCAATACCCCGAACAAATTTCTTTCGCTTACAAGCTCGTCAAAATCCCAACCTTGTTGTTTCAAGTCTTGCAAAGCTTTCCACCCTTTAATTGTTGACACATCATTCAAGTATCTTTTGACTTGCTCGTAATCATCTCTTTCAACTTCTCCTTTTTTTAATTCGACGATGGCAATCTTGCCAGAGCAGTACTCTACGATCAAATCAACTCTTCCCTGCTTTAATGTGCGTTCTACACCAATCACATCACGAACTTTAAAATCTTCGTTGCCCTCCACAAGTGATAACAATTCTGGATGTGCGAGCAAATAACCCTGCAATTCAAATTCCCGCTGAAACGGGAATTCTCTAAGCGTCGTCCCATTAAGCATAACCTGTTTGAATATGGTCATAATGCTATTCCTGTTGTTATGATCAAAAATGAGAAATCTCAAGCGAAGCCAAACATAGCCCAGCTTCTGGAAATCCTTGCTGTGTTTCTCTGTAATGTGTTGCTGCAATCATCGTCAGTAGTATTGTTTTCTTTGTGGTATTGGAGGCCATTTGCCTGTAGTACAACCGCGCTTTAGGCCATTACTTTTTGCACTGCCGCGCTAGTTGGACAGAGTTCTGACAAGGCGGAAGCCGTAGGTGTTGTTCTCGCCCGACGGGTCCCAGCTAGCCCGGCAGGACGAAGTACAGGAATCTGCAGTGTGATTCCAACTGCCACCACGCACTATTCGCTTCGTCCCCGAAGACGGACCCTTGGGATCTGTCCCTCCCGACAGGTTGTATGTGTACCAGTCTAGACACCACTCACACACGTTGCCGTGTATATCGTAGAGTCCCCATGAATTGGGAGGCCTCGTGCCAACCTCTTGCGTTGAATCTCCATAACAGTTACCCCTGAACCACATATAGTTTCCGCTTGCCGAATTACCGTAGCTGTATGTCGTAGTCGTACCCGCGCGGCAGACGTACTCCCACTGGGCCTCCGTTGGCAGATCGAAGTCCAACCCCGTGCGAGCGCGGAGCTTGCCAATGAACGAAACAGAATCCACAGCGGAGGTAGAAGGCCATTTCGCGCCATTTGAAGTTCCTCGTATAGCGTTGTAGCTCACCTTTTCAACGGGCAACTTGTTGCCGGAGAAGTTAGACGGATTGCTTCCCATGACAAGCGAATACTGTTTCTGCGTCACCTCAAATAGTCCACAGAAGAAAGGCTTCGACAGTGTGGTAGAAACGGATCCGCCCATCATGAAGGAGCCCGCCTCAATGTAGCGCAGAACAAGTTTCGTGGTTTTATACGCATCAACATTGAAACCACCACTCGGCGATGAAGTCAAGTAGATGGTCGGATACGAAGATGCGCTCGACCCAGAGGACAAATCGACTACCAAGTACAATTCATCTGTGTACGCAACCGCAAATGCCACATTTGTAGAACTGATAGTTACTCCCTGTGCACCAATGTCCCAGACTATCTTGTGTTGACCCGCTGCAATTCCCGTATCACCGGAAAGAAATTGCCGAGTATCCAATGTGGTGGCCGAAGCATAGATGCTGCCAGTTGTCTTGTTTATTGCAGAGACGGCAAGGAACGGAGTCATTGTAGCGCTTGCGGCAATATCTCCTACAACATCATAGGAGATGTACACCTTCCCCCATGGGTACTGCTCCATCGCCTTCACGTTCTTCACCTGCGGTGTGGCAGCATAAATCTGCAACCCATATAATGCGAACGTCAGTGCCACAAGGCACTTGTATTGAATTCCTGTTCTGCTCATGTCAAACCTCCTCGTCCTGCCTTAGCGAAAACAGCCCGTTGCCCATTCTGAATACCTTAACGTCCGTGGGAAGATTTGGTGGCATCTCTTCGTATCCAGTGGAACGATCATAGACAACTGTTCTTTTCTCCTCGACCAAGACATATCGTCTAGCCCTTTTATCTTCTGGCTGATGGGATATCCATTCTTTTACTGGACCACATTGAGGCGTCCATGCCTCCTTCTTCAAATCAGACACATGTTTCGGCAGAAACACTTTCACTTTCTCCAGATAACCACTACCGAGTATCCTCGTCAAACTATACAATGCAAGCCAAGCAAGAAACAATGCAATAATTACAAGAGCAGTTACGCTAACAATCTTTAACCAATCACTGCTCTCACACCATCTACTAATCGGGCCAGAAACCGCGACTCCACAATGTACAAGAAACAGTGTGCCCCAAATCAACAAAGAGCAAATACCTATCGCAATAACAATCTTCGAAACCGAATATGCCCCGCCTTTTAAACAAAACACACTATTAGACATAGCGCATCTCTCAATGTCCGGCATATCGTACCATCGATGCGCCATCATGTATTCTGGTACAGAATTTGTAGTTGCCCCCTGTGCTGTACCGCTTTTCTCTTTGCTTCCACCCGCATTGACTTGATCTCCATCTGCATTGCCTTGAGTCCCGCTCGCATTGTCTTGGCTCCCACTCATTTTCGCAAAAGCTGCGATAGCCTGTTCGTAATGTTCATACCATGCCTTTGATCCTTTAGCCATTAATATCCAAAGCAACGACAGCACCACACCAACAAATGTCAATGTTATGAATATGCCATTTATAACTAACGGTGAAAAATTACTTTCACCACATCCATGCTGACCGACGGACAACAAAAAACTCCCATATCCCGCAAAGCAAGCAATCAAGAACGCTGTAAGAAATACAGCTCGTTCCCATTGAAGTTTAATCTCAAAATCTCGGCATGCGCATAGGCGCATATAAATGTCACGAGGCGACACCTCCGAAACATCGCTCACATTCAATTTACGAAGATTCGATTGAGAATCAAACTTTCTCCCGGTCGATCCTAATGCAGCGGCTGCACCCATTTTCTTCTCCTATTTTTCCTCGCCATTCCTTACCAAGACCCAACACCCTTGGCGCGGAAAAGAAGAGTGGCGTGCCTTACATTCTCATGTCTCATGTAGGCATCGCCAAACGCCCGTGTTAAAACATGATCAGAAGACACGCCACGTGGGACTTGCCCACGCAGCGCAACTTCGTATTCCGCTTTAACACTTAGAAATTGGCGATTTCACATGAAGCGTTGTACGTCGTTGCGTACGTTGCCAGGTTCCTTTCGGGATTTCCCGGCGCCTCGGTTCTGGCTGTTGAACGGGCAAGATGCCCGTTCTCCCAGTGTTCCGAGGTTCTGGCCTGAGCTGCGGGAGGCGGCGGTCACGGGGTGACCGCCCTACCCTTGGCTTTGGCCCGGTGGCGGACGCTTGATGCGCCCTTCGCCGCACTGTTGCGTCATGAAGAGCCGCGCCCGCCGATGTCAAAGATCGGCTATTCCGCCCTTCAACGGAACGACAATATTATACTACACTTGCGCTTTGACGCACAAGGGCAAGTTTCGAGTTTCTAGTTTCTGGTTTCTGGTTTCAGGGTTTCGCGTTTCTGGTTTCGAGTTGAACGGTTATGGTAATGCCTGGCAAGTGCAGCGCGGGCGATTCCTAGCCCGGCCTAGCCAGGCATAGGGAGCCTAGGGGTGAGAATGTTGCCAGTTCCAATGTTGCCAATGGCCAACTTGTCCATCGTCTTGTCCTCTGGCTTGTCCACCGTCTTGTCCACCGTAGCCTTGGCGAAGGTGGAAGCTTTAGCGTAGACGAATGGCGTAGACGGATTGGGTATTGGAATTGGATATTGGCAACATTGGCAACATTCCCAAGGGCCCTGCAAAGCGGCGGCTTTCCCTAAATGGAGTAGATTGTTCACAAGACCCATTGTCATAAGGCACATAATGTGGTAAAATAATCGCGTTCTTTCGTACAACAGGAGTACAATCAATGACAACCAGCATTACTTTTCGCACTGACGCGGAGCTCAAAGCCGAAGTCGAAGACATCCTTGAGGACATCGGCATGAACATGTCGACTGCCTTCAACTGCTTCTTGGCAAAGATACGCGACGTGGGCGGCATTCCCTTCACCCTTGCGCGGAAGAGCAAGCACCAGCGGTTAGTGGACGCATACAACGAGGCGAAGGAAGAAGTGAATTCTCCCAACGCACAGTTCTGTGACGACCCTGCCAAGCTCAAGGAGTTTCTGCTCGCATGAAATACAGAGTTTTCAAGGCGAAGCGGTTTCGCAAGAGTCTGAGAAAGATGCTTCGACATGGAAAGGACATCAACAAGATCAATGATGTCATCCTCAAACTAGCCAACGGCGAGACGCTCGACCCCAAGCATAAGGATCATGCACTTTCCGGCGACCTTGAAGGGCTTCGTGACTGTCACATCGAAAACGACTGGGTTCTTTTCTATTTCTACACGGCGAGCGGGGAACTCGTACTTACGCTTTCCGACACCGGTACACACGCCGATCTGTTTTGATTCGTTAGGTGTCTGTAACGGAGGGGACGCCCGTTGTCCCAATAAGCCGCCGAGGCGGCGGCTTTCCCAGTCAGGCAGTTTCCGGGACTTACGAGACAACCGAGACATCCAGGACGATGATTCTGCCGCCCAGCAGGTGCTCTGCATTGCGGCGGCCTGGGGACAGTCCGCCCTACCAGCGAAGCATGCCCCAATGGCATATTACCGCGCGGCACCGCCGCGTATGGCCCGGCCAACGAGAAACATCGAAGTCGGCACAGCCACAAGAAGCACGAATACGAGCGCGCCCAAAGTGCCTTCCGCGAGCACGCGCCACGGCACCACGCAGTAGTGCGGAAGGCCTGGCCAGATCGAGCCAGTCTTTATCGCGAAGAGCCACCCCGCAAGCACGCCTGCGGGAAGACCACCCGCAATTCCCCATGCTGCAGTTCGCAGCGCGCCGAACGCGAGCTTCTGCGTGAGCTGTCCACGCGTGGCGCCTACTGCGCGCAGCACGGCGAACGCGCGCTTCGACGCGTCCGCATCCGCCACGAGCATGGCGATGAAGCCAAAGGCCAGGACAAGCAGGAACACGAAAGGAACGCGCGCGGCCTGGCCGATAACGTCAGAACCGTGCGCGAGCGTGCCGTCGGCGATCTCGTCGCGCGCATGCAGGCGCACCGTTGAATCCACAGGATTGCCCAGCGCTGCGGCAATCGCCTTCTCCACCTCGCGTCCTGCCGGGAACACGCCCTTCTCGGCGAGGAACTCCGGCTTGTACTCCACCCAGAGATGCGTCATCGGCACCATCTCGGCGGGACGCGCATCAAGAGACTCCGCAGTGTCGAGGGAAACGAACACGGGACCATCCGTCATCCCTGGCGCCCCGTTCATTCCGCGCACGAGCCCGCGGCTCGTCACCATGTGCCAGTTCAGGTCCACCACTCCCGCCACAGGCAGCTCCACGACGGTCTTCGGACCTCTCCCGCCCATTGCCACGCGCAGCATGTCCCCCACGTGCAGATTGCGCGCGCGCGACATCATCTCGGTGATCACGCACGCATCGGAACTGAACACCGCATTCGTCGCGTCTGCCCAGGTGCCTTCAATGAACTTGAACTCGGGCATCCACTCCGCAGCGAGGAAAAGCGCGTTGCGGCACGGCCTTCTGCCGCCGCGCCACATTCCGCGCGGGCCTCCCCCAGGGCCACCTAGCCCACCACCGCCCGCACGGGAGGGGCGCGCTCCGTCGCGACCTCCGCCCGGCATCGCCATCGGCTCCTCCGGCTCGAAGTTGAGCTGAAGCGGATAAAGCTCGGAGATGCGCTTCACGCCGACGATGCCGCGCAGCTTCTCAACGTCGAACGCGCTCACGCCGCCCGGCAGGATGGAGACTATCGCGTCCGGCCATTCGGGCGACGGCACGAACGCACGCATCAGCGACGCCCCCCACACCTCCACGGCCACGAACGCCGCGAATCCGCACGCGAACGCAATGGCCATTCCGTGCCTGCGGCGGCGAGGACGCTCCCCCGTGGCGTCGAGCGGCCTCACCGCGAGGGCCGGCCATAGCGCGAAGAGCGCCGCCACAAGCGCCACGACCACCGCGAGCACGCACGCCACCGCCACCATCCGCCAATCTACCGACATCCCCTCGGGAAACGCCACACGATCCGCGGCCACATAAAGCGAGAGCGCGCCCAGAGCCACCGCGCACCCAGCCGCAACGCCAACTGCCGCCGCCATGAGCGCCTCCTTCGCCACCAGACGCGCCACGCCCCAGCGCGTGAACCCAACGGTGCGCAGAACCGCAAGCGGCCTGCGGTTGGCCTCCACGGAGAGAAGCAGCGAGTTGACGAGCAGACACAGCGCAAGCAGCACTGCACCTGCAAGGAGAAGCGGACGCGCGTAGTCCATGCGCCTCTGCTCGTCGCCAGTGAAGCCGCGCACAACGGATTCGGAGGACGGCGTAAGCGCGTCCTTCACGCCTTCCGCCTGCTTGTATAGCGCAAGCTCGCCGTGCCGCTCCTGGGCGAACACGTCGAACGCCGCCTTGTTCACGAAGGCCCCCGGCCATCCAGGCGGCAGCTTCGCGTCGTCGAGATATCCCACCACCTTCGCCGTCATCGTGCCAAACATCCCGAGGAACTTGATCGGACTTCCGAGAGGAGGCGGCTCGCCGCGTCCGAAGCGCACAAGCGTATTGCGCGTGCATACGAGCTCCGGCTCGGCGGCTGAATGGTCTATCCAGTGCCCTGCGACGAGCTTCGTGCATGCGTACGGATTCTCCGCGGGCGCAAGCGACAGAACTGCGCGCATGGGCGGACCCTGCAGCACGCGCCCTCCCGGGCGAAGGTCTATCGACGCATCCACCACCTGCAGCGTCAAGTCGGCCTTCGGCTCGTCCTTAGCCGGCTTCTCGCCTTCCGCGCCCGCAAAGCGCCACGCCTTCCACGGAGCGGACGCCCTTGCTGCCATCGCAGGCGCCTGCGCGCGGTTCGTCGCCGCAAGCGAGAAGACGAACACCACCGCCCCCGCTGCGGCCGCCACGCCCGCCGCGGCACACGCGAAGCGCGCCTTCCCGCCTCTCACTATCATTTCAATCAGCATGGTCGCTCAAGCCTTAACCATAGACTTCAAGATATTTTGCGGACACCTTCTCCGCGTCGCCTTCCGTCTCGCATGACGCCGCAATGCGTCCTTCCTTGAGAAAATGCACCTTCGTCGCCGCGGCCGCGACAACGGGGTCATGCGTCACAAGCAGTATGGCGCTTTTCTCGGCATGCGTATTTTCACTGGGAGAACGGGCATCTTGCCCGTTCAACTCCTTCAGCAGTGCGCAAAAACTGCGCGAAGCGGCGGCGTCGAGATTGCCCGTAGGCTCATCCGCGAGAATGACGTCCGGCTGCGCGAAGAGAGCGCGTGCGATCGCCACGCGCTGGCGCTCTCCGCCGGAAAGCTCTGGCGGACGGCGCGCCTCCTTGCCTTCAAGGCCGAGCTTCGCAATGAGCGAGGCGAGGCGGGCGCGGTCGGGGCGACCATGGTCGAGCTTCACGGGAAGGACTATGTTCTCGGCGACGGTAAGAGCGTCGAGGAGGTTGAAGCTCTGGAACACAACTCCCACATGGCGGCGACGGAACTTGGCGGCAGCGCCGTCCGAAAGCGCCGTCACCTCCGTTCCGCCGATCTCGATCTTTCCGGCGGCGGGCGTGATCAGACCGGCCGCGAGGTGCAGGAAAGTGGACTTCCCGCTGCCGCTCGGCCCCATAAGAGCCTCGAACGCGCCCGGAACCAGCTCCAGGTCGAAGTTCTTCAGCACGTCCACCCTCGCCGCGCCCTTTCCATAGGCATGCGCAAGGCCAGTCGCCTTCAATGCATTCATCTTTCCATCCATCATTTTTTCCCTTGTGCAGACCGCCTCATACAATGCTGCCGCTGCAAGTGATTCAACGATCATGAAGCCAGCATGGTTCAATCGTCAGCCGCATGACTCGTCAGCCACGAACGCATACGCTTGATGAACTCAGGTTTGAATGTCTTCTCAAGGCGCGGCCAGTCCTTTTCGGCGAAAGTCTTCAACGCAGCGTCGCGCTCCTCAAGCAGTTTCGCCGCGTCGGCGGGATGCGCCGCGATCGCATCGCGCGTCTTCCAGATGATCTGCCACGACGTGGGGAGGTTCGCGGCGGCCTTCGGCCAGCCGCGTCCGGCAAGGGCGAGGCGGAAATCATCCGTGAGCGCGGCGACGCGCGTGTGTTCGCCCTTCAGGCCGTTGACGGCGGACGGCGCGCTCGGTGATCGCGCCCTACCATACACCAGCTCCACCACCGTCTCGTGCGTGCCGTCCTGCGGCGGCGTCTTCACGACCACGGCCAAGTCTTCGGCATCGTATTCCCATGCGCACTCCGCTCCGTTCACCTTCACGGCGAGCGGCACGGCGGCAAGCGGGAATTTGAGCGTATAGGCACCCTTGCGCGGCGCAATGGTCACGCGGTTTCCTTCGCGGCGGATCGCGGTGCGGCGGAAGTTCGTCGCGTAGTCGGCGTTGTCTCCGCCGTCCTCGTATACTGAAGTTTGGTAGGGCGCGCTCGCTGAGCGCGCCGACGGCGTACAGAATAGCACCATATCGTCCGTGCCGGGGTTGCCGAGACGGCTGACGGAATCGGGATACATCGGAATCACCGCGCCCGCCTTCACGAACCACGGCGTCTCCTCGATCGTGTAGCCGCGCTTCAGCCTGCGCCCGCCCGCCACGAGTTCGCCCCGCGAGACATCGTACCACGTGCCCTCCGGCAGCCACACCTCGACCTCCGCCTCCTTCGTCACGGGATCGACCGCCTTCGTGACGGGCGCAACGAGGATGTCGTCGCCGAACATGTACTGGTTCACGGAATCGTACGCGGCATTCTCCTCCGGCCAGTCGTAGTACATCGGACGGCACAGGCACACGCCCGTGTCGTACGCCTGGCGCGCGGCGGTGTAGATGTAGGGCGCAAGGCGGTAGCGCAGACGGTACGCCTCGCGGAGGATGAAGAAGTGGTCGGCGTACTTCCACGGACGGCGATCGGCAAGCGAGTCCTTGGACGGGTGGGTACGGAAGATCGGCGTGAACACGCCGCACTGCATCCAGCGCGTGAGGAGCTCGCCGTTTTCCTCCCGCTTGAACTGCGGACGGTTGTGTCCGCCGAGGTCGTGCCCCCAGTAGCCGTAGCCCACGTTCGACGCGGTGGCGGTGAACCACGGGATCGCCTCCAGCATCCGCCACGAACTCTCGCCATCGCCCGAGAAGCCGATCTGGTAGCGGTGCGAGCCGAGTCCGCCCCAGCGGTGGTAGATAATCGGACGCTTCGCGCCGCCGCCCGGCCGCACGCGCGCCGCGTCGTGCGTTGCGAAGAGGTGGTTGAGCCAGAAGGTGTTGTTCAACGTGGGCTTGCCCTTCGCCATCAGCCACTGCTGCCAGTCAAGCCAGAAGCAGTCCACGCCCAGCGCCTCCAAGGGCTCAATAATGTCCTTGAAATAGACCTCCGCCCAGCGCTCCTCGTCGCCGCGGAACGGAATCACGCCCTTCCCCTTCCAGCCGTAGTCCTTCGCGAAACGCGGATAGACGTCCTCGCATTCCGGAATGCCGCAGGCGGGGTGCATGTTGAGCGGCGCGTGCAGTCCCTCGTCGTGCAGGAAGCGGAACATCTTTGCCGGATCGGGGAAATAGCGGCGGTTCCATGTGTAGCCGCCCCAACCCCACATCTGCCCGCCGTTCGGCTGAATCATGTCGGGACGCTCTGCAATGTTCCAGTTCTCATGCCAGTACATCTCGATCACGCACACGTCCACCGGGATGCCGACGGAGTTCATCTCGCGCACGACCTGGCGGTAGTCGGACTCCGTATCGTTCCAGAACCGGCTCCACCAGTAGCCGAACGCCCACCGCGGCGGCAGCGGAATGCGTCCCGCCACCTTCACGTAGTCGCCCAGGCATCCCTTGTAGTCATGCCCATACGCAAACACCGTAACATCTCGGTACGCGCCCTTCGCGCGAACCGGACGTTCCTCGACCCACTCTTTCCAGTAGTCGCCACCCTTCACGAAAAGCGGCTTCGTCGTGTCATCTACTACGGCCACGCCGCGTCGCGAGAGGATGCCTTTCTCCATGCGCGGCAGCAGATCCTTAATGCTCGTTCGCCCGTCAATGGTGCGCATCGTACCAAGGAGGTTTTCCTTATCTTCCGAAAGAGCTACCACCGAATTCATGTCTTTTTTAATGTTGCCATTGTTGCCAATGTTGCCAGTTCCAATTCCCAATTTCCAATTTGGCTTGTTCCCTTCATTGGCAACATTGGCATTGGCCATTGGCAACATTTCCACATTGGCAACACTCACAACGAGATTCGTCTCATTGAACGCGCCGCCCGTCCACTCAAGGCGCATCTTGTCCGTCGTGATCACCGCACCCTCTCCCTTGCGCTCGAACGTGTGCTTGACCGGCGGTTGAACGCGATTGATGAAGGTGAGGCTTGGACGATCCTCGAACGAACCATCCTCACTCCATTCGCAGCGGATCATGCGGTCCGTGAGGAGCGTGAAGCGCGCCTTACCCGCGAACTCCGTATTGCCGACCACCACGGCACACGACGCAGCGCATACGCCCTCCGTGCCGTCAATCGCCGCGCCCGCCGTGCCGGAGAAGGCGATCGCACCCGTTCCCGCATTGGCAAACACCTTGCGCGAGACCGTATCCCACAGCACTCCCTCGCCGCCTCGTCTCGCGGGAACGAGGTTCACGATCGCCTTCCCGTCCGCGTCGTCGAGACGCGCGGAATACCACTTCGCGTGGCAGTAGCGCCCGGAAAGGCCGCGGCTGCAGTCGTCGTTCCACGAGCAGCCGAGCAGAATCGTTCCGGCGTCCGTGTGGGCGCCGATGGAACCTGCCGGCATGTCCTTCATCACCGCTTTGCCGTCAAGCGACGCCGTGCGGTTTGCAATGGTGATCGTGTGCGGCACGGAGAGATCGCCCAGCGTGAACATGAGGTCTGGCGTCTTACCGTCCGCCTTCAGCGACTCGCCGCGATAGCGCATGTAGAACTCGCCGTCTTTCCCGTTCGCCTTGCGTCCGATCGTAAAGTCATCGGTCGGCAGACTTCCCATCAGCGACGACCAGTCGTTCTTTCCCGCCAGCTGGTAGTCGTTCGGCGCGTACTGGAACTTGATCGCGAGGCCGTGTACGGACGTGGACTTCACGCCGCTGTCGATGTACTGGTTGTTTCCGATGTAGATCGAGCCGCCATCTTCCAGCAGACGCACCTTGCTTGTGGCCAGGATGCGGAACACCCTTCCCTGCGCTTCCTTAGCGTCAAAACAATATAGGGAGGCCCGCACTCCGTCGCGGAGGACAACATCGCGACGCACGCGGTTCGCCGCAGGCCAGTCCGAGAGGTTCGTGCCTCTATCCTCGTCGTCCCACACGAGATACAGCGCGGACGTCTCGTCCAGCGTTCCCGCCAGGACTGCGGCATAAACCTCGTCTCCGTCAATTGAGACGGCGATTGGCATCGCGGCATTCAGCGCAAACGCCGTCAGAGCGAATGCCCCGAAGCACATCTTGCTCATCTTCTGCTCCTGGCGGGTCAGGACTTGTAGATCTCGCGCAGACGCCCACCATCCTTCGACTGGGGCGGAAGGATCGTGAGCTTCTTGCCGGCGTTGTTGGGCATGGGACCATCGGGGTCGATACCGCAGCGCTCGTAGATGGAGCCGAGGAAGTCCACCGGCGAAACGGGACGCTGCACCACCTTCGAGGCCGTTGCGTCGCTTTCGCCAACCACGCATCCGCCCTTGAAGCCACCGCCCGCCACAAGTGCGCTGAAGCAGCGCGGGTAGTGGTTGCGTCCGCCGTTCCACGGGGGATCCCTGTCGATCTTCGTCGTGCGGCCGAACTCGCCGCTCACCCACACCACCGTAGTGTCGAGCAGCTTGCGCGCGTCAAGGTCCGTCAGGAGCGCAGCGAGGGCGCGGTCGGTATCCGCGGTGCGGCGCTCCATCGTCTCGAAGTGGCGCTTGTGCGAATCCCATCCGCTCATGTTCACAGTGATGTACGGCACACCGTACTCAACGAGACGACGGGCGGCGAGAAGAGTCTGTCCTATCCAGGTGCGTCCGTAGCGGTCGCGCGTCTCGGGCGTCTCCTGCGCGAGGTCGAACGTCTTCGCGGCGGAGCCCTCGATGATCTTGCGCGCCGCCGTTCCGGCGGCGTCGAAGTCGTCGAACATGCCCTTGGCGTCTGTGCGGAAAGAGTCGACTGCCGAGAGCAGATCGAACCGGCGGGCGATCTCCTCGTGGGAGAGGCCGCCTGGTGGCACGATGCCGTCCACCACGAACCGGGCCTGAGTGGGGTTTCCGCCGGTCACAAGGGGCGCGTACCTGTCGCCGAGGAATCCGACTTCGCTGAAGCGTCCCTTGGCGGAGGTGAGAATCACGAACGGCGGCAGATCGCCATCGTACTCTTTCTCCTTCATCATCGCCGTCACTGCGCCGATGGCGGGATATACGTCGCCGCCGCCCGGATTGCGTCCGGTCTGCATGAGGTAGGTGGCCGTCTCGTGGCCGAAGTGCGGATGCGTCATCGAGCGGATGAGCGAGTAGAGGTGGCCGCACTTCGCGAGCTCGGGCCACCACTGGTGCACGGTCATGCCCTTCACGTTCGTGGGAATCGCCTTGAGGCCGTTGTTGTAGTCGACAGGCGCATCGGGCTTCGGGTCGAAGGTCTCCAGCTGGCTGGGACCGCCCCAGAGCCACAGTTCGATAACGCTCTTTGCAGGTTTCATCTGCTGTTCTCCTTGATTTGGACGGTTCAATGCTGGAAGAGGAACTCGCGCGAATTGAGAAGCGCCCACGCGACGTCGCGCGGGAAGCGCCAGCGCTCTACGTTGGTCTTGCGGGTGGCGAGGTTGTCGAGAAGGCGTTTCGTCTCGGCGCGCTGCGGGGCGCGAGCGAGGAACTTCCAGTAGAGGTCCTCAATGATGGCCGCCATCTTCTGGCGCCTGTACTCCTTGCCATCGACAATGCGCCCGAGGTTCGCGAAGAGCTTGCCCGAGTTGAAGAGGTAGAGGCGCTGCTTGGCGGTGACCTCGTTGTGGCGCTCGGAGAGAAGGCCCGTGTCGCGAGCCGGACGGCCGAAGAGCAGCAGGAAGGCGTTCGTGATCGAACCGTCCTCAATGAGAATGCTGCGGCGGTCCTTGGGCAGGAACGTGAACGGTTCGGGCGCGATGGACTGGTAGTCGCGCTTCGCGTCTGTGAGCGAGCAGATCGCGTCGTCGAGCACCTCCGCGTCGAGCCGCCTGAGCTTGAAGCCGCCCTTCACCGAACCGCGCGCGTACTCGGGCGAAAGCACGATAGAGCGCACGAGCGGACGCAGACGCATACCGCCGTCCACAAATGTCTTCACGTGCTCCGGATCCGCCTCCTTGCGTCCGAGCATCCACCAAGCCACGCGCTTCACGAACGCGCACACGAACTCCTGCCTCCATTCGCCAAGCATTCGGTCCGCGAACTCGACGCGCCTGTCGCGTCCCTCGATGTGCACGATCTCCTCTTTCCACTCGCGCGTGTTCTTTATGTGCACGCACGAAAAGTATCCGGCGAGCTCCTTCTTCAGCGCCTCGGGCACGTCCTTCCACTCCCATCCGAGGAATGTGAGCGCTGCGACCTCGGCGTAGCCGTCGCTCGTGCGGCGCGCTGTGGCGCGGATGAAATTCGCCTCTGCGTCGCGGAAGTCGCTTCCAGTGGCCGTCAGGAGGGCGCGCGCGAAGCGGTCCCATTGTTCGTCCCTCTTCACGAAGTCGCGGATGCGGCGGTGATAGACGTAGACGGCGTTGGGCCAGAGATTGATGGGGAACTCGCTCTTCACGCGCAGGATGTCGCAAAAGCGCATGGACCAGTAGTCGGCGAACGAGTCGGCCGCGAGCAGTTTGTCCACGAGTGCCTTCACATCGGGCTTCGCTGCGAAGGCCATCGCCTCCTCCTTCGTGGGGATGCGGCCCGCGAGGTCGAGATAGATGCGTCTGCACATCACGGACGGCGTGGCACGCCCGTCGGCCGTTTCGTAGAGCGGCGGCTCGGGCGGAAGCGGCACGGCCTTCGGCTTTTTGGGCGGCGGCTTCGCGTCGCCCTTTGGCGCCTTCTTCGCACTGCCCTTCGGAACGTCAAGCGCTGCGGCAGTCGTTCCTGCGAACGCCGCCGTTCCGCCGATGAATCCGCGTCTGCTAATTTTCATGTGCATCTCCTTATGGTCATACAGCCTTTAGCTCCCCAAAGCGACATAGATTATACCACATTTGGCGAAATGTGGCGAGTACTTCACCCATACGGCAATTGCCAGACCGGAAGGCGTCGGCTGCAAGAGCATATCATGTCGCCGCCATGGTGTTCCACGATGCGGCACATGCTGAAACGCCGCGCCTGCGAGATCGCGCGCGAACCGATCACGATAGGCGCGAGCACGCTCACCCACTCGTCGACCAGTCCTGCGTCTGAAAGCGAACGCGCAAGGTTGAGCCCGCCTTCGCAGAGGACATGCGTCACTCCCGCCTTCCCAAGCTCCGCAAGCGCCTTCTCAGCATCGTCAAATACAAGCGTCTCGTTCTTTCCGTCCGTGAACACCTGCGCCTTCTTCGGCAGCTTCCCGCTCCTCGATATGACGACGCGGATGAGATCCGGGTTGGGCCGCCCGTGCGAGAGAAGCGAAGGATCGTCCCTGCGCACCGTCTCGGCGCCCACCATGATAGCGTCCACCACCTCGCGCATCCATCCGGTCCTGCGGCGGGACTTCTCGCTCGAGACCCATCTGGCCTCGCCTTTGTCGTCGCATATCTTTCCGTCGAGGGACATCGCGATCTTCACCGTCACGTATGGCATCCCAGTCATCACATGCTTGGCGAACGGCACGATGATCTCCCGCGCCCATTTCAATGTATCTCGACGAAGAATCAGCTCGTTGTCACTTGACGTGGCGCTCTTCACCGCGCGGTCGTTCGCCCAGCATTCGCACTTCACGCCTGCCGCCTCCAGAACGCGCTTCGCCTTGCCGCGGTTCTTCGGATTAGGATCCGGCACGGCATAGACCACCCTTGGAATTCCCGACGCGACTATCGCGTCGGTGCATGCGCCAACGCGCCCAGGCTTCGAGCACGGCTCAAGCGTCACGTAGAGCGTCGTTCCCCTGAAGAGATCGCCTGCCGCATCACGTCCTGCCCTTCTGCGGGCATTCTTGATGGCGGCGACTTCAGCATGGTCGCCACCGGCCTTCCTGTGCCAGCCCTCGCCGATGATCTTGCCGCCCTTTACGACGACTGCGCCAACTGGGGGATTGGGCCGCGTATGGCCAAGCCCCCTTTGAGCGAGCGCCAGCGCCCTTTCCATGAAGACCGACTCGTACTTCGGCATACGGAATCCTCCTTTACGCCATGTTCTCCAGGATGGACAGATAGTCCTTTGCCTGGCTGTCACGGTTGTGCACAAGCGCGATATTGCGGTATGCGTTCTCGCCGAGGCGCGCCGAGAGAGCGGGATCGGCAACGAGGCGCTCCACGCATTCGACGAGCGACTGCGCGCTCTCGGGCTTCATGTCGAGCCCCGCGCCGGCGTCCATCACGAGCTTCTTCGCAAAGCCGTCCACGCCCATTATGATCGGGCGCCTGCATCCGGCGCTCTCGAATATCTTGCTCGGCATCACCGTTGTGAAGAGGTCCGTCTTGCGCAGATGCACGAGGTTCGCGTCGCTAGAGGCGACCCACGCCGGCATCGTGCTCTTCGGCTGGCGGCCAGTGAAGACGACGTTCGAAAGCCCCCTTTTCTTTGCCTCAGCCTCAAGCTGCTCCCTGTGGGCGCCATCGCCCACGATCACAAACACCACTTCTTTTTCCCGGTGTTCTTTACAGCCAAGGAGTTCAGCTGCGTCGAGAACGACCTCGAGTCCGCACGCCATGCCGACGGTGCCTATGTAGCTCACCACGAACTTTCCGTCGAGGCCGAATCGCCGCAGCAGCCCCTCGTCCTTGCCGCGCGGGCCATATACCTCGAGATCCGTGCCGTTCATCACGATTGCGATCTTCTCCGCCGGCACGCCCTTCTCCACGAGGCGTTCCCTGTACCCTTCGCCCACAGTCACCAGCTTCGCGCACCTGCGGTACATCGCCTTCTCCACGCGCTCGAGCGCCCAGTATGCTGGCCCAGGGATGTGCGCGCCCACCGCGCCCATGCTCTCGGGCCAGATGTCGCGTATCTCCACGACGAGCGGCACGCGCCTGAGGCGCGCGTACCACACGCCCGCGTAGCCGCAGAAGATCTGCGGGCTCGTCGCGATCACCACGTCCGGACGCGGCAGGCCGAGCGCAGTCCAGAGAGCGCTCAAGAAGTAGCTAACGAAATTGAGCATTCTCCTGAACGCCCCCTTGTTCGCCGCCATGTACGTCTTCACGCGCGCCACCTTCACGCCGTTGATCGACTCGTCCATGCGCACGTTTTTGTATCCGTCGTACACCACTCCGCTCGGCACGTTCGGCGCGCACGTGACCACGGTCACGTCGTGCCCCGCCTTCGCCCAGCGCTCGCAAAGCGCGCTCACGCGCGTCGCCGGCGCGTTGCCCTCGGGAGTGTAATAATGGCTGAAGAAAAGTATTCTCATGGCTTTTCCATATCACGATTGCACAAGAAAACCTGGCATGGCAGAAGATGTCCCTGCGCTCTTGACATAAGATTCTATGCTGATCATCTGCTGTTCTCCATGACTTGGACATTTTAGCATAAGCCATAACCGACATGCAACAGAAAACCCCATTTTGTCAAGAATATGGTATAATCTTATGCGTGTTTGCGCGGCGCGGGTGCGCCTCGGAACGGCACATCTACAAGGAGGAGTCTTCAATGATCGCAAAATTTGCCTTTGCTGGCACAATGGCCGTGTCTGCTTTTATCTGCGCCAGTCTGCAGGGTGCTCCATTGAGCGTCCACAACGCCATCGCCAAAACACGCATAGTCCAGGGGAAATATCCCTACACGGAAGTCAACGACAAGGCAATGAACGACATCATCGCGGCGGACCGCGCAATTGACGCCGCCTGGGTGGAGGCGGCGAAAGACCCTTCCGCGTTCAAGGCGCGCCAGGAGCGCGTGCGCAAGGCATGGCTAGACGCAATCGGCGGCTTCCCGCAGCGCTGCGACCTTGACGTGAAGACGACAGGCGTAATCGAGCGCGAAGGATACCGCATCGAGAAGACGCTATTCCAGTCGCGGCCCGGACACCACGTCACCGCAACGCTTTTCGTGCCCACAGATCCCCGTTTCAAGGCGCCGTACCCTGCCGTGCTCGTGCCCTGCGGACACACGTACAACGGCAAAATGTCCGAAGACTACCAGCGCCCAGGCGCAATTGGCGTGAAACTCGGCTTCGTAGTGATGGTGTACGACCCGATCGACCAGGGGGAGCGTCCGCAGAACCCGAAGGTGCACAAGCCCATGGTATGCAACGGCCACAACCGCACCGGACACCGCGCCGCGCTCGTGGGCTGGAACACGGCGCAGTTCCGCATCTGGGACGGCATCCGCGCGCTCGACGTTCTCTGCGCCCGTCCCGATGTGGACGCAAAGCGCCTCGCCGTGACCGGCCACTCCGGCGGAGGAACCGCATCGAGCTACATCATGGCCATGGATCCGCGTATCGCCGCAGCCGCCCCATCAGGCTTCGTCGCATCGATCCGCGGCACGAACTGGGATCTCGGCGCAAGCGACGCCGAACAGCAGTTCTACGGCCAGCTCAAGTACGGCATGAACCACCTAGCGCTCTTCATGCTCGCCGCCGACCGCTGCGCCGCGCTCCACCTTGCCACGCACGCGGACTTCTTTCCGTTCATCGGCGTGTACGAAACCGCAGAATACGCCGCCAAGGCGTTCAAGACGCTTGGCCGCAGCGACTGCTTCCAGCTGATCAACACCTCTGGGCCTCATCTCTGGGCCGAAAGCTCCAAGCAGGCCGAGTTCCTGTGGTTCCGCAAACACCTCAAGGGCGAGGACGTGTGGAAAGGCTACGACTGCGCCAAGTTCCAGAAGTACAACCTCGGCTTCAGCCTAGCGGACCCGAAAGTGGACGTTGGGCTCGCCCGCGACCAGAAGAACCTCGTGACGCCCACAGGCAACGTTCTGGACCTGCCGGGAGAGCGCACCGTGTACGACCTCATACGC